>ERZ802824.93-NODE-93-length-43068-cov-20.3135_pt1 | contig 43068 bp, 42 predicted proteins | sample MGYA00345650_ERZ802824 | MGnify/ENA primary metagenome ERZ802824 (study PRJEB30503, sample SAMEA104212361) | marine metagenome | biome: Westerlies Biome; feature: [SRF] surface water layer (ENVO:00010504) within the epipelagic zone...; material: water (ENVO:00002006)... | reverse complement strand
TATATCTGTTGAGATAAATTTAGAGAAAATAAATCTTAAAAATATAAAGAAAGTTATAGCTTTAAATAATTTTCGCTAAAATGATTATAAGAATAGATGTTTTTTGTATTATAGTTTTGAAATACTAGTCCTTTACCCCTTTTAACATTTCCAATTTTTACTATTTCAATTCCTCTTTTCTTAAAAAGAGCAATTGTATTTTTTCTTAAATTATTTTTTTTCATTGTAAATACTGGTACATATTCTTCTCCAGAGCTAAGTATTAATTTTATATAGTTATTATAATTTAAGTTATTAGATAAAGAGGGATTAACTGATGATAAATTATCTATAACAAACTTTTTATTAGATAGACGTGCCATTTCTTTAATTGTTATATAAAGACTGTCGGAAATATCCATTGAACTATTGATTGGTAATTTATTAAATATATCAAAATATTTATAAAATTTTGGATGAAGAAATTGTTTTAAAGATTTTTTTCTTAAAGATGATGGTATATCTAAATTTTGATACAAATTTAAAAAACCTAATTTTGAAAATCCTATATTTTTAAATAAATAAATTTCATCATTAACTTTAGACTTGGATCTTAATATAACTTTTGATCTATCTATTTTTTTACTTATTAAAGTTAATGATAGGAAAATATCTTTAGAACTTGTGGTATCTCCACCAATTATAGTAATTTTATTTTTTTTAATCATATTCCTAAGGTGTTTAGAGATGGATAAGGCTAAAATAGATTTTTTTTTGGGAAAACTTATATTAAATAAGGCATATTTAGGCTCTCCTCCACTTGATTGAATATCACTAAAATTAGAAATAAATAATCTATGGGCAATTTGCATGGCAGTGAATTTTTTTAGGTCAAAATGTGTATTTTCAGTAATACTATCAGTAGAAATTAATTGTTTTGTATCCTTTAAATACGCACAGTCATCTCCAATAAATTTATTATTAAAGGAGAAATTTTTAATAATTTTTTCTTCTATATTCATCAGAGTCACAAATTAAAGAAAGTGTACTTTCATCACGATAGTTTAACTATAGATAAAGAGAGAAATAAGAAAATATATTTCTTAATTAGTTATTTTAGGCCTAACCAAGGGAAAAGAGTCTCTTTTTTTAGTTAATACTAATTGGAAAATAACATTATCGCCTTTGGTAAAAGAAAGTTCACTTAAATTTAAATATGCCTCCCACATACGTATAAATTTATCGTCATAAATCTTTAAAATTTTACTCTCTGATTTCTTAAAGTTATTATACCAATGAGACAATGTCTTTGCATAATGAAGTCTTAAGACCTCTATATCAGAAATGATAAGACCTGACTTTTCTATAGCAGGCATAATTTCTGATAAAGATGGTATATAACCCCCTGGGAATATGTACTTTCTTATAAATGCAGCAGTTATCTTAGGTGTTCTAATATTACCTATTGTGTGAACAACCGCAATTCCATCATCTTCTAACAAATCATATATTTTTTTAAAATAGGAATTAAAAAAAGGTTTACCCACATGTTCAAACATTCCAACAGATACTATTTTAGTGTATTTTACATTTTCATGACGATAATCCTTTAAAGAATATTCCAGTAATTCTGTATGTTTATGTTTTTGTTTTTGAAGATTGCAATATTTAATTTGTTCTTCAGATAATGAAATTCCTTTTACATTGCATTTATAATTATTAGACATATGAAGGCTTAAAGATCCCCACCCACATCCAATATCTAAAACCCTATCTTTAGAAGATAATAATAATTTATTAGATAATCTATCCATCTTATTTAGTTGTGCTTGCTCCAAGGTATTATTTGCATCCTCAAAATAAGCACAAGAATATTGTCGAGTATCATCTAAAAATAAATCATATAGCTCATCAGATAAATCATAATGAGAAGCAACATTATTTTTAGACTTTCTTGAAAAATTCAATTGAAGAAAAGGATTTATTATGAGAAATACCTTAAAAAGAAAAGTTTTAGATATTTTTTCCAAATAATAATTATAATTATCTAAGATTAATTCAGAAAATTCATAAAAAGTTGAATTGGGTAACTCATAATTTTTATTCATATACCCTTCTGTTAACACAAGTGACGGTGCATAAAATAGTTTTTTAAGAAATTTTATATCATTGATCTTTAAGATTATTTGGTCAGATTGATTGTCAATGAGGTATTCGTTTTGTTTGTACTTAATTAAAACAGAATTAGTGGTAATTAATTTTTTGAGAATGAATCTAAATAATCGAAAAGTCATCTTTATTCTATAATCCATATATTTTTAGCATATATTGATAAAATTTTTGAATATATATTTCATTGAAAAGATAAATCTTTAGAATAAATATGACCGTATTAAATTATATGAATGCCTTAGAAAAAATTGATTTTATTAGCTCTTGGATTGGTAATTATGCTAAATCTCATAATTTTTCTTCCCTGGTTATTGGTATTTCTGGTGGCATTGACTCCGCTGTTACAAGTACATTATGTGCAAAAACTGGTATTAATACATTTGTTGTATCTATGCCTATTTTAGACCATCAAGTTTTAAATAATAGAGGCTCTAACCATATTAAATGGCTAAAAGATAATTTTAATAATATAGAAAATATTGATGCAAATTTATCAGGGGTCTTTAAATCGTTCCAAGACATATTAAATAATAACAATTCTGAACATGGTTTTGCAAATTCTCAAGCAAGACTCAGAATGACAACTTTATATCAAATAGCTGCAAGTAATCATGGAATCGTAGTTGGTACTGGAAATAAAGTCGAAGATTTTGGAATTGGATTTTATACAAAATATGGCGATGGTGGTGTTGATATTTCTCCTATAGCGGATTGCCTTAAGACTGAAATTTGGGAAATGGGAAAAGCTTTAAATATAAATCAAGAAATTATTGATGCACCCCCTACTGATGGTCTTTGGACGGATGGTAGAACAGACGAGCAACAAGTGGGATTGAGTTATGAAGAAATTGAAGAAGCTATGCTAAATGAGAATTCTATTAATAGGCAAAAGTATTTAGATGTAAGAAAAAATAATACTCATAAAATGGAACCAATTCCAGTTTGTATTTTACCTAAGTGAATTATTAATAAAAATTAGACTCTTAAGCCCGTATTATTGTCAAACACATGAACGGTACTTGGAATAATATCAAAATTAAAATTTTCTCCAGCCTTTAATTCAATCTTAGAAGAAAGTTTACAACTAAATTGTTGATTTCCAATAGTAGAATAAATAATCATCTCCGATCCTAGGTATTCAACTAAATTAGCAACACTGCTATATTGGCCATTCTCACTAATTTGAATATCGTCTGGTCTTACACCAATACATGCATCCTCAATATTAATTGATTTATCAAGATTAATTTTTTTATTATCAATAGTAGCGACTCCATTTTGTATTTTACAATTAAATAAATTCATTTGAGGGGAACCAATGAATTCTGCAACAAATTTTGTATTAGGTTTAGAGTAAATATCTTTTGGTGTTCCTAATTGTTCTACCACGCCATTATTTATGACAACTATTCTATCACCGAGAGTCATCGCTTCGGTTTGATCGTGAGTTACAAAGATACTTGTTACACCCATTTGACGCTGAAGCTTTTTAATTTCAAGGCGCATTTGATTACGAAGTTTGGCATCTAAATTTGATAAAGGCTCATCAAATAAAAATATTTTGGGATTTCTAACTATAGCTCTTCCCATAGCCACTCTTTGTCTTTGCCCACCTGATAACATACTAGGTTTTCTTGATAACAGTTGATCGATTTCTAAAAGTTTCGCTACATCATTTACCTTATTATTAATATCTTCTTTAGAAATACCTCTATTTTTTAAACCGTACGCCATATTGTTAAATACAGTCATGTGAGGGTATAGGGCATAATTTTGAAAAACCATTGCAACATCTCTTTCAGAAGGATCTATGTTATTAATTAAGTTTCCATCAAGAGATATTTCACCATTGGTGATATCTTCTAAACCAGCAATCATTCTTAATAATGTTGATTTACCACATCCACTGGGGCCTACAAAAACTACAAATTCACCATTTTCAATATTTAAAGAAGTTTCATTAACGGCCTTTGTACCATTCGGATAAACTTTAGTTACATTTTGTAGTTCTAAAAAACTCATTTTATTTCTCCGTTTGGATTAAACCTTTGATAAACCATCTTTGCAAAATTACAACAACTAACACTGGAGGTAACATTGATAAAACAATATAAGCAAATCTTTCTCCCGTTCTAGGAATAGCAACCCCCTCATAATTTTCTGTAAAAATAATTTTCATTCCCATCACAACAGTCCAGTATTTTTCGTCAGTTGTCATAATGAGTGGCCATAAATACTGACTGTAACCATAAACAAACATAAAAATAAACATTGCCGCTAACATGGTTTTTGAAAGTGGAATTAAGAAATCAATAAAAAATCGCCAGCTGTTAGCTCCATCTAATTTAGCAGACTCTAATAACTCATCGGGGATAGTTCTATAAAACTGTCTAAAAAAGAAAGTGGCAGTGGCAGATGCTACTAAGGGTAATATAAGGCCAGTATATGTATTAGTGAGACCCAGATCAGAAACTATTTTATAACTTGGAAAAATTCTTACTTCTAAAGGCACCAGAAGAGTAATAAAAATTAGCCAAAAAATTGGAACTGCTAACTTAAATCGAAAATAGACTAAGGCATATGCAGACATAGCAGAAATAACAACTTTCAAACTTGCTATTCCAAGAGCCATTATAAAACTATTGACGAACATATTGAATGCAGTGACTTCTTCTGACCAACCACCTTTTTCGTTTAAAACTTCGTTATAATTAACAGAAAAATTATCACCTAAAAAAAATTGCATTCCTTCTTTGATGATAGAAATATTATCATGTGTGGAAGTTGCAAATGAAAACCATATGGGCAAAACCATGAGCAAGACACCTAGAATTAAAATAATATGGGATAATAACTGTAAAGGTTTTATCTTCATTTGTTTTGAAATATTCCTTGAATGAACCACCTTTGAAGAAAAATAATAATTATGACAGGTGGCACCATTGACATAATAACAAAAGCAAATCGATCAGAAATTGATCCATACATCGTTTTTAAACCCATAACAACAGTCCAGTATTGTTCTGTTGTAGTCATTATCAAAGGCCATAAGTATTGATTATAACCAAATACAAACATAAATATAAAAACAGCAGCAATCATTGTTTTTGATAAAGGAACTAAAAAATCAATAAAAAATTTCCAACTTCCGGTACCATCAAGTTTTGCAGCTTCTAACAATTCTTCGGGTATAGATTTGTAAAATTGACGAAAGAAAAAGGTAGCTATAGCAGAAGCAGAAATAGGAAGTATTAATCCTATATATGAATTAACAAGCCCTAACTTAGACATTACAAGGTAGGAAGGCATTATTCTAAGCTCTAAGGGGACTAATAAGGTAATAAAAATTAACCAAAAGAATAAAGAAGCATATTTAATTCTAAAATAAACTAAGGCATAAGCTGCCATTAAAGAAGTTACGACTGAAAGTGTAGCTATGCCTGTAGCCATAATGAAACTATTTAAAAACATTTTAAGAGCCGTAATTTCATTAAAGAAACCTGCTTTTTTATATAAAACCCTTGAATAATTTTCTAAAAAATTGTCTCCTAAAAAAAACTGCAAGCCATTAGTATTAATAAACAAACTTGTATGTGTGGAGCTAGCAAAAATAATCCATACAGGTACAATCATAACAAGCAGACCGATTACTAATATAAAATGATTAATAGCAGTTGGAAAATTTCTAGTCATATTTAATTGTAATGGATTTTACCTTCGATATATCTAAATTGAAAAATAGTGATGATGAGTACTATAAGCATCATCATTATAGATTGAGCACCGGCGCTGCCTAAGTCTAGACCTCTAAAACCATCAATATAGGCCTTGTAAACTAAAGTTTTAGTCTCGCTGCCAGGGGCACCAATTGTGGTAGTATCAATAATTCCAAATGTATCAAAGAAAGCATAAGTAATATTAATAATTATTAAAAAGAAAGTTGTAGGCATTAATAAAGGAAAAGTAATTGTCCAAAATCTTCTTATATTGCTTTTACAATCTATGATGGATGCTTCTATAACTGTTTTTTGAATAGCTTGAAGACCAGCTAGGAAAAAAATAAAATTAGCACTAATTTGTTTCCATGAGCCAGCAATAATTACATAAATATAAGCATCAAAAACATCTTCATACCAATTAAAACCCCATAAATTATTAAACAAAGAATAAAGCAAGCCATATCTCTCACTAAAAAAATAATTTGCCATCACTCCGACTACTGCTGGAGCTATGGCGTATGGCCAAATCAAAAGAGTTTTATATGCATTTTTTCCATGCATTATTCCATTTGCTTGAACAGCAAGCAATAATCCAATGGAGCCTGTTATAAGAGTTATTACAAAACTATAGATTAAAGTAAATTTAAAAGCTGTGAGATAAGAAGGATCAGAAAAAATAAATAAAAAATTATCAAAACCTGCAAACTGGGATCCAAATCCAAATGCATCCTGCATAGTAAAGGCATCTCTAAAAGTTTGGACTATTGGCCAATATAAAAAAATTAAAAGTATTAATAGCTGGGGAGCTAAAAAAAAATATTGAGAATATTTAGATGTAAATTGAACTTTTTTCATAAAAATCTAAAGGAGGGTATCAAGATACCCTCCTCTTAATTAAATGTTAATATTTAAAGTGTTTTTGCAAACTGTTTTAAAAGTTTAGCAGAACCCTTGTCCATATTGCCTAGTGCTTTTTCAACACTCATATCACCATTAAGCATAGGCTCAACATTTTCGTAAATTACTTCACGAATTTGAGGCCAGTTACCAGCTCTATATCCACCAGGAATAGTAGAACCTTCTAGTCCTAATTGATCACCAACTGCTTTGTGATAAGGAGATGTTCTATAAAAGTTAATAGTTTCAGCTAGCTCAATACCGCCTTTAGTCACTGCAGCATATCCAGTCATATTGTGATAGTAGAGATCCATTTCTGGGGTACCCATAAATTCAATAAATTTAGCAAGCCCTTTATACTCTTCTTCAGTATGACCGTTTAAGATCCAGTTAGCAGCACCACCAATAAATGTTGGATATTCTTTACCACCAGTTACGGAGTCCCAATATGGAATTGGGTTGGTAGTAAAGTTTGGAAGAACACCCTTCATCCCACCAAAGGATGCAGCTGATCCAAACCAGAATGCAGCTTCACCAGCGGTAAATGGAGCTTGGTTGTCTCCCCACGCTCTACCCTTGTAGCCATACCATCCCTTTTCATACCATTCTTTTACTTTAGACCAATGCATTACAAATGCATCTGTTTCAGCAAATAGAGTTTTTGTTGGCACAGCATCGTAACCATTATTACCATCAGTCATGAGTAAGTTATGTCTTGAAAAGAAATTTTCTGTCCAAATCCAAGGGCTATGACTTTGAAGAAGTGGAATATATCCAGCATCTGCAATTTTTTGTGCCATTGCTTCAAAATCTTCATAAGTTTTTGGAACTTCTTCAATACCTACTTCATTTAAGATATCCATATTGGCATACATTAAACAAGTTGAACTATTAAAAGGCACACCAATCATTTTTCCATTTTCATCAGCGTAGAAGTTTTTGATACCAGGAATATAATTATCAGCATCTACTGAAATTCCATATTTTTCTGCCATCTCTTCAAAACCAATTACGACACCATTCTTTACTTGAGCTACCATGATCGCAGCACCTGCATCGTAAACCTGCGAGTAGTGAGGCTGATCTCCCGCTCTAAAAGCAGCAATAGTTGCAGCCATATTGTCCTCATAGCTTCCTTTACCAGTAGGAATAACCATATACTCATCTTGAGAGTCATTAAATCTGTTGGCTATTTCTATAATTACATCTCCTAAGAAACCACTATTACCGTACCACCAATGAATTTCGGTTTTACTGTAACTGTTTGATGTAAAGGTAAATGAAATTAAAAGTACAAAAATACTAATTATTTTTTTCATTCGTTACTCCTTTTAGGATATTTCTAAGCTTTTATTATAAGTTAAAGTCAACTTAGAACTAAGTTAATTAGGAAAATTTTAATTTAAGATTATTACAAATAGATGAAATTTGTATTGATTTTTTTGTAAAAAAGTGTGGATAAAATATTTATAATATAGAAATTTGTCTTAAAGCATAAAGGTATCCATTGCTGCCCATACCAATTATAGAAGATGTACAAGCATGAGAAATGATAGATTTTTGTCGAAATTCTTCTCTAGAATAAATATTAGAGATATGTACTTCTATTTTAGGACAATTCTTAATTTCCAAAGAATCGTGAAGAGACACAGAAGTATGGGTTAAACCTCCTGGGTTAATTATAATTCCATCATAACTTTCATCTAATCCATTAATCTTATTAATAATTTCACCTTCTATATTGCTTTGAAAAAATTCAACATCACAGTTAATTTTAGATGCTTCTTCAGAAACTAATTTCATTAACCCTTCTAAAGAAAAATCACCATATTTCGATTTATCTCTTTTACCTAACATCTCTAAGTTAGGGCCATTTATTATAAGAACTTTTTTTGCCATAATTCACTATTTTATATCAAATTAAATCTTAAACCCAACAAAGTAATAAAGAGAATATTTGAGATATAATTAAAGCAGTCCCTTAAATAAAATAATGACAATTTGTATGTTCATTTATTAAATAATTAAGCTAATATTGTTTTCAAATTTTTTATATTAAATAATAAATTAAGGAGTAAAAAATGAGAAAATTTATAATTGATATGACGATGTCATATGATTTTCAAGTATCTATTGAAGCTGAATCTGAGGAAGAGGCAAAAGCTAAATTTGTAAGTACACCTCTTGAGAAACTAGGTGGATATCAGTTCAATTCATTTTATAAGACATTTAGAGGTATAAAGCTCGATGAATTTGATCCTCGTTTTTACAAGGACGACAATAAGACGAAATAATATATTTCTTTTATATTTTACTTAATTCTACTATTTCGTTTGACTCAAAAGTATTCTTAGTTAAATCATTTCTAGAAATATTAAGCATAGCTTTAGCAACTATCAGTGCTTGTATAGGTTTCATTTTTTTTAAAGGACCTAGAAAAATAGGTGATAATATTTTAAAAATAATTATTCCTATTTTTTCCCCTATTCTACTTTCCTCTCTGTCACCAATTAAAAATGATGGTCGTAGGATGCCAAGCTTATCAAATTTCAATTTTTTTAGTTCTTCTTCAACTAGACCTTTGTATCTTAAATAATCCCCTGAATGTTTTGGATTAGCGTAACCAGAAGAAATAAATGTAAATGTTTTAACAGAATTTAATTTAGATATTTGGGCAATCTCTTTAGGTATTTCTAGTTCTACTCTTTTATACTCACTTTTATCAGGTGAGTTCTTTTTAGTTGTTCCTATACAATAAAAGCAATCATCTCCTTGAATATCATCGGTATGATTACTTAGATTATGAAAATCTGTGCGAATAACTTCTATTTTAGTGTTATCAAATTTAATAGGCGAACGAACAAATAACTTAACTTTATTATAATCTGGGCTTTTAATTAATAAATTAATTAATTGATTGCCAACCAAACCAGAGGATCCAAAAACTAGAGCTATTTTCATTAAAATAATTTATTCTAAATATAACAATAAATAAATTAATTAAAATTTTAATTATAAATACAATATGAAAATTATTTCTAAATTAGGTTTATTACTTTTATTTGGGCTAATTATCTGGATAGCTGTGTTTATTCCAATAGATACTGCTTCAACATTAGAATTACTTTTTATATGTTATGGAATTGCAATTTTATTAGCTATTGCATTTATCTATATTGATAAAAAAAAAGATAAACCTAAAGGTTTTAAAAGAATTTTTTTTTATAGTCTTCTATATGGAAGTATTTGTTTTGGTTTATTTTGGCTTATATAAATTACAAATATCGATCTTTTAGAATAGTTTTTTGAACTTTTCCCATAACATTTCTTGGAAGTTCAGATAATAAAAAATACTTTTTAGGCACTTTATATCTAGCCAAATTTTCTTGAATAAATTTTTTAAGATTGTCTAAGTTGGGATTATTGTCATTTGCAACAATGGCTGCGGCAGGAATTTCACCTAAATCATCATCAGGTAGACCAAAAACAGCTGACTCAATAATACCATCAAATTGATTAATAATATCCTCAATTTCTTTAGGGTATACGTTATAACCACCACTGATAATTAGATCTTTGTTTCTACCTGATATAAATAAATAACCCTCTTTATCAAAGTAACCCATGTCACCGGTAATAAAATACTCATCATCCGTAAATGCTTCTTTTGTTTTTTCTGGTTTATTGAGGTATCCCGTAAATACATTAGGTCCTTTAATTTCAATCATACCTGGTTGATTCATGTCTGATAAATTATTTTCTCCAATACTTGTAATTCTAATTGAGGTTTCTTTTAAAGGTCTTCCAACAGAACCTGCTTTCCTCTCCCCCTTTAATGGATTTGATGCATTCATGTTAGTTTCAGTCATTCCATAGCGTTCTAAAATTTTATGTCCTGTTATATTTTCAAATTGATTATGGGTTTCTTCAAGTAAAGGCGCGCTTCCAGAGATAAATAATCTCATATTACAAGTTAAAGATTTAGTCAGTCTTTTATCTTTTAGGAGCCTAGTATAGAAAGTAGGAACTCCCATCAAAATTGTTGAATTTGGCATTGCATCAATTATTAAATCTAAATTAAACCCTTTAATAAATCTAATTGATGCACTAGTTATCATAGAAGTATTAATTGCCACAAATAGACCATGAGTATGATAAATAGGAAGAGAATGAATTAATTGATCTTTATTTGATATTTCCCATAAATCACTTAGAGCTTTTGAATTGGAAACTAGATTGTCTTGAGAAAGCATTGCTCCTTTGGGCTTACCTGTGGTTCCAGATGTATATAAAAGAGCTGCTAGATCATTTAAATTTCTTTCTCTAGGTTCAAAGTAATCTGAGTAAGTATTTATAGACTCAGTTAATTTTCCACTACCATCCTTGTTCAATGATAGAATTTTACAATTAATTTCATCACAAATTGGCTTTAATTCATCTATATCGTTTTCTTCACAGATAAAAAAAGAAGGATGGGCATCTTTTAGGAAGTAAATAGTTTCATTGATTGTATAACTAGAATTTAAAGGCAAATAAACAGTGCCAGTAAGAATAGAGGTTAGATATACAGATAAGGCCTCTTTGGACTTTGGAGATTTTACCAAAATAATATCTCCTGTATTTAAGCCTAAGTTAATTAACTTATGTGAAACTTTAGAAGCAAAAGCTATAAAATCTTTATATGTGATAGAACTTCCATCATCTTCAAATAAGAAGTTTTTATCATTATCTAAATTAGGTTTAATTAAATTTAAATATAAGGAATTCATAATAAGTAACTATATTAGCTGAATACTAAAGTAATATTCATAATTAAAAATAACTTTGAAAAGGGGTAATTTAGTAGGCTCTGCATTAAAATTGCAGAGCCTTAAAATGATTTAATATTTTATGGAAGCCATGATTCCCAAGTGGATTTATTATTAGCTTTCCACTCAGCAACTACATCATTGAGTTCCGCGCCTTCTCTAACTGCAACTAACATTGCTGCTTGATCTGCGTTAGATAATGCCATTTTGCCAAAAAATTCTAATGCTTTTTGGTTTTCTGGTTTTGCGAAAGTCTCTGGATTACCATAATTCATTGGGTAATCAACAGCCCAGCCTGTTCCAGGCCACTTATCTGGTCCACATACTTCCCAGTTATTAGCTTCGGTGAAAGTTTCACAAGGTGCATTAGGAGCTAACTTTACACCCACTAACTCATTAACACCAAAGAACCAATGAGGTTCCCAAAGATACATTAAGAATGGCTCACCTCTATCATACATACCTTGTGCTTCTGCTAGAGAAGCAGTTTCAGTACCTAATTCGTCAGCGATAAAGTCTAGACCAAGTACATCTAATCTTTTTTGATCATGGCAATTCCAACCAGCAACTGGACAACCAATTAATCTTCCTTTGTCACCAGTTTCCATAGTAGCAAAATCAGATTTAAAGTCATTTAGATCAGTATAATCTTGGAAATCAGGATTAGCGTCTGCCCAATATTTTGGAACGTAGTAATCTGACATTCCAGTAATACCGACGGTTCCTAATATTGTGACACTTCCATCACCAGAGTAAGTCATCTTAACTTCTCCTCCATGAATCAGGTCACCATTAAACATAATTTCATCAGCTTCTGCGTAACTAGGCCAAGATTCACAAGCAAAATCAATATCTCCGGCAGCAATGGCTTCCCAGAGACCTGTTCCTGATGCAAATACTATTCTATCAATTTCATATCCTAGCTCATCTTCAAGTATACTTACGGCTACTTGACATGATATTTCTCCACCAGTCCAGTCAGCTATAGCTGCCAAAAGTTTTTCAGCACTAGCCTTAGATGCCGTCATAGTAAAGAGCATAGAAGATAGAATAAAAGTAATAAGTAATTTAGATATTCTCATAAATTATTCCTCCCATTTAAACAATTATTTTAGCAAAAAAAAACAAAAGTTAATATGCATTTTAAACATTAATGAATAGAAATTATAAAGATTTAATTTTTATTAATTAGGTAAGTATATTAATATCTTTAATTATGGGTAATAAAGTATTTTTAACATGTGCCATTAATGGATCTGGCGATACTGCTTCAAAACATCCCGATCTTCCAAAAACACCCAAACAAATTGCTACATCTGCAATAGAATCCGCTAATGCTGGTGCCGCTATAGTTCATATACACGTAAGAGAAGAAGATGGAAAGCCAAGTAGGAAATTTGAATTCTACGAAGAGGTTGTTGAGACAATTAGATCTAGTGATACTGATGTCATTTTAAATTTAACAACAGGTATGGGTGGTGACTTAGACATAGGAGAAAATGATCCAATGAATTTTGGTCCATACACTGATATGGCCAATATTTCAGAAAGAATTTCTCACGTCGAAAAACTTCTACCAGAAATATGTACACTAGATGCGGGAACACTTAATTTTGGTGATAGCACTACAATAGCTGTCAACACACCAAATGATCTTCGAAAAGCAGCTAAAAGATTGCAAGACTTAGGAGTCAAACCAGAAATAGAAGCTTTTGATTTAGGAAATATGTGGTTTGGTGCGCAACTTTATAAAGAAGGATTATTGAGTGATCCACCAATGTTTCAGATGTGTTTAGGTATACCATGGGGTGCCCCAGCAACAACTTTAGCTATGCTTGCCATGAAAGATATTATGCCTCAAGAAGGTGTATGGTCAGCTTTTGCTATTTCAAAAAATGAAATGCCTTTTGTAGCACAAACAGTTTTGATGGGTGGTAATCCCAGAGTGGGCTTAGAAGATAATTTGTACTTATCTAAAGGTAAGCTTGCAACAAACCCCCAATTAGTTGAAAAGGCTTTAAGAATTGTAAATGAACTTGGTTTTTCAGCTATGACGCCCTCAGAGACAAGAGAAAAATTAAAACTTGTTGAACACAAGTAGTAAAAATTTTAAAAAAGTTGCTGTTATAGGAACCGGTGTTATAGGAACTGGATGGATTATTCGTTTCTTAGCTCATAATAAAATTGTCTATGCTTTTGATAAGGATTTTGAGTTACATAAAAAATCAATTAAAGAAATCAAAAGAACATGGCCGCATGTAAAAAAATTTTTTGGTAAAACAAGACTCAATCTTCAAAACCTCAAATATTGTCATTCAATTGAAGAAGCAACAAAAGAAGCTGATTTTATTCAGGAATGTGTAAGTGAAAACTATTTATTAAAAACAAATCTAATGAAAATAATTGGTGAAAAATCAAAAACTAATGCAATTATTTCATCCAGTTCTTCTGGTTTACTTCCAACGAGAATTTATTCAAAATGTAAAAATCCAGAACGTACTATTATAGGTCATCCATTTAATCCAGTTTATTTACTTCCTGCTGTAGAAATTGTTTCTGGAAAAAAAACATCAGAATTAATAATCAATAAAACTTTTCAATTTTACAAATCTATCTCTATGAACCCTATTATAGTCAAAAATGAATTACCAGGATATTTATCGGACAGATTACAAGAAGCATTGTGGAGAGAAGGACTACATATAATTAGTGAAGGTTATGCAACAACACAAGATTTAGACAGAGCTATAGAAGATGGTCCTGGATTAAGATGGTCATTAATGGGTACTTTTTTAACTTTTCATCTGGCTGGAGGAAACTCTGGAATGAGCCATATGTTAGAACAATTTGGGCCTGCTTTAAAACTCCCATGGACGAAATTAAAAGCACCTAAGTTAACGAAAAAATTAGTAAATAAATTAGTTGAGGGAACTAAGAGACAATCTAAAGGAAAATCAGTTACAGAAATTTCAAATATTAGAGATGAGTACTTAGTTGAACTCTTAAAGTTAAGAAAAAAATTCGAAAAGAAATTAAGATAAATTAATCCATTCTTTCTGTATTACCATCTACTGAAATAATTTGACCTGAAACCTTGCTAGAGTCATCTGAAATTAAGAAAGAACACATTTTTGCAATATCATCTTCATAAATCCACTGTTTCATTGAACTCATTGATACAAAGTCTTTTTCGATACTCTTAACAGATTTATTAGTAACTTTTGATTTAGCTTTAATTACTCTATTCATTCTATCCCCTTTTACAGAACCAGGGCAAATAGCATTTGATCTAATATTAAACTTTCCAAGTTCCATTGCTAAAGTTTTGGTTATACCTATAACAGCCCATTTACTTGCAGCATAAGCAGATCTATTGGGAAAACCATAAATTCCTGCTGTTGAAGAAATATTTATAATAGAACCATTCTTAGATTTTTTTAAAAAAGAAATAGCTGATTTGGTAAAATAGAAGTAACTATTAATATTTGTGTTAAGAGTTTTATCCCATTCTGTTGAGACTATTTTTTCAAGTGAGGCCGTAGGACCAGATATTCCTATATTATTTATAAGTGCATCAATTTTTTTAGTTTGCTTTTTAATGTTATTAAAAAATCTTTTAACTTGATCTTCTTGTGAAGTATCACATTCAAAAATAAATAATTTTTTACCGTTTAAAGGATTTCGTTTTAGTTTTTCTATAAATTTTAAATTGATATCACAAACATATACACATGCACCTCGGGACAAACATAACTTTGTTGTTGCCAATCCAATACCTGAAGCACCAGCGGTAATAACAATTTTTTTGTTTTTGAGGGAATTATTTTCCATTAAATAATACCTCTTCTTTTTTTGAAGGAATTGAGCTATCTAGACCACGAACTATTTTTTTTTCTAGGTCAATAAAAGGGAGGTTAACTACTTTTGCTTCATAGAAATCCCCACCTGGAAGTTCTAACAACAGATCTTGTCCTATCCATGAGTCAGGTTCATAAAACCTTACATATCCTATTCCTATTTGCAATGTAGGTGATGGAACACCAGCAGTCACGTAACCCACAATTTTATTTTTAAGTATCACTTTAGAACCTGCTGCAGGGACTGCTTTTTCACAGGTTAAGCCAAAAAGACAGGTTCTTTTATCTTTTTCTTTTAAAGAGTCTTTTCCAATGAAATCACTTTTATCCATATTTACAAAGAGACCAAGTCCAGCTTCAAAAGGTGTCATAGATGTATCTATATCTGTTAAATTACCAAATATTCCACCCTCAATACGTCTTATCGTCATTGCTCTTGAAGCTGAAAATTCCATTCCAAATGGTTTACCACATTCCATTAAATGATCCCACAAAGCCAAATGATCAGTTTTTAGTCCATCTGAGAATATTTCAAAACCTAATTCATTAGTAAAGCCAGTCCTTGAAACATAAAGTTTTTGTCCTCCGATATCAAAAAAACCAGATCTAAAATATTTCATGTTTTCATCTATTATTCCTCTAGAGGCCTTTTTCATTATTTCTAAAGAAGCTGGTCCCTGTATTTGTAACACACGAGATTTAGGATCAGTAATTTTGATATTATAGTTTGAACTGTGTGCTATGAGCCAATCTTCAAAAGGACCATCAGCTTGAACATACCAATACTTATTGTCATTAAATTTAAATATAACCCCATCCATAAAAATTCCACCTTGAGGTGTACAGGCAAGAGCGTAGTACCCCCTTCCTTCTTGAACGTTTGTAATATCTCTCGTTAATACTTTATTTAGGAATGAGTTGGCATCAGGTCCTGATATCTCTATTGGTTTTTCTGGAACATCAAAAATTACTGCTTTTTGCCTTAGTAGCCAATATTTTTCAATTGGATCCTCATCGATTTGCATTGGAAAATATCTTCCAGCATAAACACCTCTTATCATATTGGGAGTATTTGTTCGTTCAATAAAAGGTGATTCTTCAAATCGACGAGCACTAATTGTTATAGTACTTTTTAAATCAGACTCTTCTTGAAGGTTACCCATTAATTATACTTTTAATTTTTATCATTAAATATTTAATTTTCACGAATAATTATTGGAGGTACATGCGCCGTAACTATTGGTGCTTTATTTTTAAAAAGCTCTATATCAATGAGGCAAGAATGAGCAATAGGACCCTGTCCAAGTTTTGAGGTTCCTTTATCTCTAGTTAATACATTTGGATTTCCATGCTTACAAAGGGTATTAATTTTTTTTGGATCTTCTGGATCATACCATGCACCTGTACTAATTTGAACAACACCTCTTCTTACTTTATTATTTATATTAACTCCTGCTAAACAAGCTCCCCTATCGTTAAAAAGTTTAACAATATCTCCATTTTTAATTTTTCTATCCTCTGCATCTTTAGGGTTCATTTCAATTGGCTCTCTACCCTGAATTTTAAATGATTTACTAAAACTTCCATGATCCATTTGACTGTGTAGTTTGTCTTTAGGTTGATTAGAAATTAAATGGAGAGGGTAAGGTTTATTTTTCATTCCCAACCATTCACATGGTTCCATCCAGACAGGATGTCCTGGACAATCATCGTATTTGAAACTATCTACAGTTCTTGAAAATATTTCGATTTTACCACTAGGAGTATTTAAGGGATTATTTAAAGGATCTTTACGAAAATCTTTTAGCATGATTGTGTGTTCTTTTGGGGGTTTTACTTTAAACCATCCTTTTTTAAGAAACTCTTTATAGGATGGAATCTCAATATTTGAGTCAGAGCATTGTTTTAAGGTTTGTTCATATATCCATTCTTGCCATTGGTCTTGATTTTTTCCCTCTGTAAAATCTTGCTCTAAGCCCATAACCCGAGAAATACCTTTAAATATTTCAAAATCATTTTTAGCTTTACCGTGTGGTTCAATTAATTTGGACATAGAGACTACATAAGGATCTCTAGGCGTCATCATAATATCTTTGCGTTCAAGAGGGGTCGTACAAGGCAAAACTATATCAGATCTTTTTGCTAGAGAGTTCCAACACCATTCGTTGCAAATAATAGTATCAGGTTTTTGCCAAGCTAAATTTAGTCTATTTAAATCTTGGTGATGATGGAATGGATTTCCACCTGCCCAATAAACTATCTTTATATTTGGATAGGTATAGGTAGATCCATCAAAATCAAATTTTTCTCCAGGTTTAAGCAACAGATCACTTATTCTTGCTACAGGAATAAAATCATCAATCTTATTTTCAGTTTGGGGAAATGCCGCTCCAGGAATAATAGTAAATTGACCTCCAATATGATTTGTAGCACTATAGCCAAAACCAAAACCCCCACCTGGTAGACCAATTTGGCCAATCATAGAGGCTAGCATGATTGCAGCCCAAAAGGGCTGCTCCCCATGATCTTGACGAGTCAGTGACCAGCTAACTGAAATCATTGTTCTTCTAGAAACCATAGTTCTCGCTAGTTGTTTAATTTTATCAGAAGAAATTTCACTTATTTCTGAAGCCCAATCTGCATCTTTTTCAACTCCATCATTTTTACCTAAAAGATATTCAAGGAACTGATCAAAACCTTCTGTGTGGCTCTGTAGAAATTCTTTATCACTTAACTTCTCTACATGGAGAGTATGGGCAATTCCTAACATAATTGCAGTATCGGTATTTGGGCGTAAGGCATACCATTCTCCGTTGACCTCATCTAATAGATCAGATTTTAAAGGACTAAAATTAATAAATTTAATTCCAGCTTCAGCTGTTTCGATTATATTTTTTTTTTGATTATGGCTGCCTGTTCCACCTTGAGAAATCTGACCATTTTTTAGAGGAACTCCTCCAAAACAAACAAACAATTCGGTGTTTTCTTTAATTGAATCCCAACTAGTGCACGTATCAAGATAAGCTCTATAGCTCCCTAATATATGGGGGACCATTGCTTCTGCTGCTGCAAAACTATATGTAAATTTTGATCTGGTATAACCCCCTATGCAATTCAAAAATCGATGGAGCTGACTTTGTGCGTGATGAAATCTTCCAGCGCTAGCCCAACCATAAGAGCCCCCGAATATTGAAGAGTTACCAAAATTATTTCTTACCCTATTCAATTCATCTGCTATTAATTTTTCAGCTTCATCCCAAGAAACTGCAATATATGAGTCGACACCTCTTAAGTTATTTTTAGATCCTGGTCCACTTTCTAACCAACTTTTTCTTACCATTGGTGCATCAATACGAGTTGAATTATTATGAATATCTAAGATACCGGAACCAATAGGAGAAGGATCAGTATCATGTTCCCACCCTAAAAGTTTTTCTATCTTACCGTTTTTTATCTTGGCACGATAAGTTCCCCAATGTGATCCTGTTAAAGGAAGATCATTCTCATGATCCATTAAGATTTATCTAATCCTAAAGCTATTCTTTGTTTCTTTGTCCAGGCATGGGATATTCTATCTATAATAATTGCTAGTAGTACTATTGCCAAACCAGCAGACAACCCTCTTCCGGTATCTGATCTTTGAAGAGCATTAAAAACTTGAAGGCCTAAGCCTTTTCCTCCAATCAAAGGTGTAACTATCTGCATTGCAAATGCCATAATTACAGTTTGATTGAAGCCCATCACAAGACTAGGAACTGCTAGCGGAAATTTAACTTTGTTTAAGGTTTGAATACCCGTTCCACCAAATGACCTTGAAACCTCTGAGTAGGATCCAGATACTTGGGATAAACCAAGTGCGGTCAATCTTATAATAGGAGGTACAGCATAAATAACGGTGGCAATTACAGCTGATACTATATTTCCACCAAAAAACATTAAAACTGGGATGAGATAGCAAAAATAAGGAAGAGTTTGCATAGCATCTAAGACAACGTTTTGTATATCTCTATACCACTTATTATAAGAAGCTATAATTCCAAGAGGTACTCCGATTACAAAACAAATTAAAACGGAAACCAAGACAGATGATAAAGTAATCATTGAATGCATCCACATACCGCTAGCGCCTATGAAAGCTAATAATAATGCTGTGATTATTGCAAATCTTATACCAACAGTGAAATAACCTATGATAATAAAAACTGTCATTGTGTACCACCAGGGTGTGTGAGTAAGAAATAAATTTAATGGATTGAGTAAATACAAATATACAAATGCCCTCATTCCTTTAGCAAAAGCAATAAAACCAGGATCTAGTGTCATAGCTTTAACTGCATTCTCGATAGGTTTTTCTATGTCTATAGTCCAAGTTTCAGGGAATGAGCCAATTGTGTAAAAGTATGCATCAAATAAAAGTATTAGAATGAATATTAATACTGATGAGAATAAAAAAAATCTTTGAATTATAAAATCTCTAACTAGTCCACTATAAGATTTTTTAAATATAGATATAAATTTATCAACTATAATAGCAAAAAGATTAATGATATTAGAAAAAATTATATAAGTTAATTTGACAATTAATCTAAAGGGTAATTCAATTAAATTTGCAATTGGGTACCTTTGCCAATTTTGAGGAAGTATATAAAATTTTTGAACATCCTCTGGCAAAGTCTGTTTATCTTTAGTGATGGCACTACTTATTCTGTCAAACATTATTGCCATAAATAAGATACATAGTCCTGCCTCCATTGCGTAACCCACATCTAATTTTCTAATTGCTTGCCATACTTGACCACCCAAACCCTCTGCACCTATAAAAGTAGCCAAAACAACTAAGGCCAAAGCCATCATGATAGTTTGATTAACACCCATCATAATACTAGGTAATGCCATTGGAATTTTGATTTTAAATAAAAGTTGTATTTTGTTTGAACCAAAAGACTCTGCGGACTCAATAGTTTCTTTTGAAACTTGTCTAATTCCTAAATTAGTTAATCTTATTATAGGAGGCATAGCATAAATCAAAGTTGCAATAATAGCTGGAGCTCCACCAATGCCAAAAAAGAACATGGCAGGAAATAGATAAACAAAGGCTGGCATAACCTGCATAGTATCAAGAATAGGTTTTAAGAAATTTTCAAATCTATCACTTTGTGAACTAAATATTCCAAGAGTTACACCAAAAATTATTGATAAAATTACAGATAAACCCATTAAAGATAAAGTTTGCATGGACACATCCCACATATCTACTGCTCCCCAAAAATAAACTGTGAAAATACAAAATAAAGAAAGCTTTATACCACCATATGCTAAGGCTGGAAGAGCAACTAAAGACATTACTAATATCCATGGGGAAGTGACAAAGAAATTTTCTAATGCCGTATAACCAGCTTTAAGAAAAGAAGCAAACAATCTAGTAATCCATCTATAGTTCTCTTTCAGATAATCTTCACCCGCATTAATCCATGCAGTAAATTTGAATTCATCCGTAATAGATTTGGGGAATACAGAGGGAGCCTCGTTAATAATTGAGAGATAGTAAGCAATAGCACCTACTACAAATATACTTAAGTAAACTATTAAATGTTTATTAAATTTATACTTATCCTCAATGTTTTGCATAACAGCCATAATTTAAAAATATAATTCCTCGATATATAAACTTATAAAAATTCTTGTATTTTAAAAGTATTAATTCACAATTATAATAAGGAATTGGTTATATAGGTTATGGATAAAATAGTTTGTAAAAATATATGGAAAATATTTGGAAATAACGAAAAAAATATATTAAAAAATCTCGATCTTAAACTATCAAGAGACGAGGTTCAGGAAAAAACAGGTCATGTGGTAGCTGTAAAAGATGTTAGCTTCTCTATCCAAAAAGGTGAAACTTTCGTTGTTATGGGTCTTTCAGGAAGTGGAAAATCTACTTTAGTAAGATGTCTTACAAGATTAATTGAGCCTACATCAGGTTCTGTAATAATAGACGATACTGATGTAACTAAAATAAGTAAAAATAAATTATTAGATCTGAGAAGAAATAAAATGAGCATGGTGTTTCAGCACTTTGGACTTTTTCCGCATAGAACTGTTCTTGAAAATATATCTTATGGTTTGGAAATAAGAGGAGAAAGAAAACAAGATAGATTAGACAAAGCCATGGAGTCTTTAAATTTAGTAGGCCTAAAAGGATGGCATAATAATTACCCAAGAGAATTATCTGGAGGTATGCAACAAAGAGTCGGTTTAGCTAGGGCTATGGCAGTGGAACCTGAAATTTTAATATTTGACGAACCATTTTCAGCTTTAGATCCTCTCATAAGAAGAGAAATGCAAGATGAATTACTAGATATTCAAAAAAAATTACAACGTACTATGGTTTTTATTACTCATGATTTTCTAGAAGCTATTAAAATGGGAGATCATATTGCTATTATGAAAGATGGTGAAATTTCTCAAGTTGGAACACCAGAAGAAATTGTCGCAAATCCAATCGATCAATACGTTAAGGACTTTTGTGAAGATGTTCCAAAATATAAAGTTTTAAGTGCGGGTAAAGTTATGAGGAAAGATTGTTCAGAAAAAGCAAAGAGTCTTTTTTTAGATAAAACAAAATGTATTAATGATAATGCTAAAATTGAAACATTGATTGATCAAATCTGTGAGAATGATACCCCCTATCCTATAATTGACTCTCAATCAGGTGAGTTAATTGGTGAAATAGATCGAACTATTGTTATGAAATCTATGAAGTCTAAATAATAAAAAATTTATGTTTTCTTATTGGCCTTTTTATTTTTATCTCTCCAGATAATTATTAAACCTGCAAATACAATCAAAAGAACACCAGGAAATAACTGATCAAATGGAGCTTCACCAAAAAATATCCAAGCTAAAATAAAAGATGAAGGTATAGCTAAATATTCAAATACTGCAATTTTACTTGCTGCAATTAATCGATATGAATAAATAAAAAGAATAGCTGCGGTTCCTCCAAAAATTCCAATTAAAGATAATATGAAAAAATCACCTTGGCTTTCTATATTAGTATGACCCGTGGTAAGAAAAATTAAGAGCAAAGATCCAAGGAAGGATGAGGAAAGTGAATAAAATTGAATTTTACCTGTTGAGTAATTATTTGGTATAAATTTTAAAACAATAACCTGTACAGCCCATAAAAAAGCTACAAGTATTGGTAATATTGAGTAATAAGAAAATATACTACTATTTGGTTTCATTATCATGACAACGCCAACAAATCCTATTATTACTGCTGACCACCTATATATCCCCACTTTATCACCTAAAAAAAAGATAGATAAAATGACTATAAAAAAAGTTGAAGAAAATGTCAGTGTTGAAGCTGTTGCAAACTCCATATTATTTATTGCAATATAATAAAGAACATTAATTAATAAAAAACAGGAACCTCTAATAAAACAAAATAAAATAAATTTCTTATTTAAGTTATTAAAAAGAGATGAGCTTTCATTATTATAAATTAATAATAATATTAAAGGTATAATTGCAAAAGTATTTCTAAAAAGAGCTAATTGAATTGTAGAATATTCACCTCCCAAGAATTTAACGATGAGTCCGTGAATATCTATAAATATAACTCCTATTACCATTGCTGTAATTGCAAGGAATGTATTTTTTTGATTACTTAAAAAATTAATCATGTATTTTCATTTTTAAATTGTTATAAAATTAGATCAAATGAAAAACTTTAAGCTCAATGAATCAGACATCCTCTCTAATCAGGATTGGACTTTTCCTACAGATACTATTTACGGGCCTGGTAGATTTAAAGAAATTGGACAATTATGTCAAAATAACGATATTAAAAATCCTTTAATTGTTTCAGATAGTGGAAGTAAAAATTTATCATTCATTAAAAATCTAAAAACATTACTTTCAGAAAAGGATATAAAATGTTCCTTTTATTTTGAAATCTCACCTAATCCTCGAGATGATGAAATAGCTAAAGGTTGCGCAGAGTTCAAGAATGGTCAACATGATGCCATTATTGCGATTGGTGGTGGTAGTGCCATGGATGGTGGAAAAGCTATTTGTTTAACTGTAAATAGTGAAATTCCTTTATGGGACTTAGAATTTGAGCAAACTCCAAAGGAAATAACGAAAGAAAATGCTTTTCCTAAGATCATAACAATTCCTACAACTGCAGGTACGGGCGCTGAAACTGAAATAACAGCTATGGTAACTCATCTTGAAAAAGGTATGAAATTTTGTATTTGGCATCCAGATGTCAGACCTCTTTTCACACTAGTTGATCCAGAATTAACATTGGAATTACCATCTAATTTGACTGCTTGGACTGGTGTAGATGCATTAGTTCACAGTATCGAGGGATATTGCGTTCCAGGTTTCCATCCACTTTGTGATGGAGCCGCAATAGAAAGTCTAAATTTAATATCAAAATCACTGCTTCTAGCAGTAGAAGAACCAAAAAACTTATTAGCTAGAGGTGGAATGATAGTAGGCTCCTATTTGGGAGGTATTTCATTTTTAAAAGGCCTTGGAAATGTGCATTCTATCTCTCATATGATTGGTGCAGAGTTTAATACTCATCACGGATTAACTAACGCAATCGTTTTACCAGTTGTGCTTCGTTACAACTTAATAGGAATGGAAGAAAAAGTACAAAGAATGTCGGAAGCAATGCAATTTGAAGATCATTCGGTAGATTCATTCATTAAAAATATTGAAGATATTCTTGATAGAGTAAATATTCCAAAAAGTTTAAGTGAAATAAATGTTCCAGAAGATTGTGCTAAAAGAATTGCTGAAAAGGCTATGCTAGATCAAGCGTATGCTACTAATCCTAAAAAAGCATCTTTAGAAGAATTAGAAGAAATTGTTCTCCAAAGCATTAAAAAAGCTCGTTAGGCTTTGATGCTTGAAGACCTATCAGTCCAAGAAATTTTAAATAATATAAAAGATCGAACAGTTTCCATGAAGGAAGTTGCTGAGTATTATCTCGATAGAATTGATAAATATAATCCTCAATTAAATGCAATAGTTTTACAAAAAGATAGAGAATTAATAATAAAAGAAGCGATATCAAAAGATAATTTAAAAGAAAAGAATAAACCATTAAATGGATTACCAATTGCTATAAAAGATTTAACTGATGTTGTTGGATTCAAAACAACCTATGGTTTTCCAGGATCTAAAAATAATACACCTTTAAAAAATACTTTATTTGTTAATCGTTTGATTAAAAGTGGAGCATTAATAATTGGTAAAACCAATACTGCCGAATTGGGAGTTGGCGGACACACTATAAATAGACTCTATGGCCCTACTTCTAATGTATACGATTTCTCAAAATCAGCAGCTGGTTCAAGCGGTGGAGCCAGTACCGCTGTTGCAGCAGGTTTATTGCCTTTTGCCGATGGAACGGATCAAATGGGATCATGCAGAGGGCCCGCAGCTTTTGCAAATATTTATGGATTTAGACCAACGCCAGGATTAATTTCAGTTGAAAGAGGAAATCCAAAAAAAAAATCACCAATACTCACTACACCAGGTTGTTTTGCTAAGACTCCAGACGATATGGCAATTCTCTTAGATGTAATGATAGGTAGCGATAATCTTGATAAACAATCTTTTGACTTAAATGATTTTTTTAAAAATATAAATATTAATCAGGATATTTTTTCTTCTTATAAATTAGGATGGCTTTCTGATATGAATGGAAATTACAAATATGAAGATGGCATCTTAGATTTATGTGAAAATGCATTAGTTAATTTAGAAACATTGAACTTAAAAGTTGAATTTTTAAATCCTGATCTTGATAATGAAGCCTTATGGAAAAGCTGGGTTACTTTTAGATCAAAAAGTATTTATGAAGATACAATAGCAATGAATTTAGAGAATATAGACTCAATGACATTCCAAGCCATTTGGGAATATAATTTAGGAAAAAAAATTAGTGATAATGATTTAAATATTGCTTTGGAACAAAAAGATAAATGTGAACAACAAGTAGAAAGTATTTTTAATAATTTTGATTTTTTAGCTCTCCCTTCTGCTCAGGTCTTTCCTTTTGATAAGAACAAGCAATTTCCAGAAAATATTAATAACATGAAACTAGACACATATCACCGATGGTTAGAAATTTTTATTTTATCAAGTCTTTTAGGACTACCTACAATGACAGTTCCTATTGGTTTCAGTAAAAAAGGTTTTCCAATGGGTATGCAAATCATAGCCAGAAAAAAAGATGATTTAAAATTATTTGCCTTTGCAAAAAAATATGAACAAGTATTTAATTATAGTAAAAATAAACCTTTATTAAATTAAGAAGCCATGAGACACCCACATCATTATAAAATAGCATTTGCATTAGCAATTTCAGCAGGAGCTTGGGGAATTTACTGGCTACCTCAAAGGATATTAGAAGATGGTGGTCTCACTGGTGGCTGGGGTACAATTGCACAAATGATAATAGGTGTTTTAATATTGTCTCCTATTTCTATTTGGCGAAAGATCAAAGGAAGAACCAGTGGATTAGAATTGCCAATTACAGGCTTATTGGCTGGAGGGGGTTTTATTTGTTATGCATTAAGCTTTCTTTTAACTGATGTAGTTCGTGCATTAATACTTTTTTATATGACGCCTATTTGGACAACAATCTTTGAGATGGTATTTTTGAAAAAAAAACCTGGTCTAGAAAGAGCATTAACATTAGGGCTTGCACTTGGAGGTTTATGGATAGTTTTTAGCAAACAAACAATTGTCCCCCTTCCTGAGAATATGGGAGATTGGTTAGCACTTGCAGGTGGAGCTTTATTTGCAGCTGGAATGATACGTTTGGAAATAGTTAAAACAGATGGAGTATTCCCATTGATTTATTCATTCTTTTTTTACGGTGCCTTATTTAATATAGCTGCGGGTTTCATACTTTCTAATTATCTTGGTCCTATGCCGGGAATAGAAGCATTTACTTCTATGTTTACATTCCTATTTGTTATCTCTGTCTTTTATTTTATCCCAACAGGTATAGTTATTTTTTGGTCGCCTAGTAAACTAGGTGCTGGTTTGTGCTCTATTCTTTTTCTGTCAGAAATAGTAGTTGGCGTTACAAGTTCTAGCATTCTTACAAATGAACCCTTTGGTTGGCGTGAAATAATTGGAAGTTCAATGATAGTATTCGGGGGAATCTTAGCCGTTGTTTTAGCGCCTAATCCCAAAAATAATGATATTTAAAGAAAAATTAAAAACTAAAAATAAAATTTTTTTGGATGGGGGTAACGGATCTGAAATTGAAAAACTTGGGGGAGACATGAGTCCAGCTTTTGCAGCCTTAGCAACAAAGACATCCCCCGAAATTGTAATACAAGTTCATGAAAATTTTATTGAAGCTGGATGTGATATTATCACTGCCAATACTTTTGCCACTAATAGGCATGTTTTAAGTAGTTTAAAATGCGATAATGAAACAGTAAAATTTCTATCTGAGTCTGTTGGATTAGCAAAAAAAGCTATTAAAAATTCTAATAAAGAAAATAAAGTAGCTGTAGCTGGCAGTCTATCTAATTTCTTTGCATTAAAAGAAAATGAATTTGTTCCAAACCCAAAATTTGTTCCTTCATATAGTCAAGAGGAAAAAAACTATATAGAAGCAGCTAATATATTAAAGGACTCTGGTGCAGATATTCTATTATTGGAAATGTTGTTAGACATTGATCATTCAAAAATGCTATTAAATGCAGCTTTAAAAACAGGACTCCCAGTTTGGGTTGGTTTGAGTTGTTGTATTAATAAGTTTGATAATACCGTAATAGGTAGGAACTTTAGAGCAGAAAAAGAAAAATCCTTAATTTATGATGAAAGTAAATATAAAGAACAACCTAGTTTCTTGCCTGAAGATAAAATCATTCTATTAGAGGATATTATTCAAACCTTAACTAACATTGGAGGAGATGTTTATGGAATAATGCATACCTGGTTTCAGGATAGTTCTCAAGGTTTGAGGGTTTTAAAAGAAAATTGGAATGGACCCATAATGTTTTATCCTGAGATTCATAAATTTGATACCAGTACTCATAAGGCAATTATCACTTCTACGGAAGAAGAGTTTGCTAATTCATGTATAGATTTAATTGATGACAGTATTCAAATTATTGGTGGATGTTGTGGTGTAACACATAATCATTTAAAAAATCTTGTTGAAAGATTTAGTTAATAATAATGATGATTAATATATCAAAAGTAGAAACATGGATAACAAAGTCTGAACTTAGTGATGATGGCTGGTCGCAAATAAAAAATTTTTTATTTGTAAAACTCACTACTACTGATGGCTATGAAGGATGGGGAGAAGCATTTACTTTACCTACTAGAGAAAAAGGTGTTGTTCAAATAATACATGATTTGATTACATCATTATCAAACATAGATGACCTAAACCCTGAAATCTTTCATAAGGAGGTTAAAATAATCGCAGATGGTCACCGCGGTATAGATTTTTCTGCTGCTACTAGCGCATTAGAAATGAGCCTATGGGACATCAAAGGAAAACAAGAAAATAAACCCCTTTATAAAGTTTTATCAAATAATTCTAAAAAAGAGATACCAGTCTATGCAACGATATGGAGTGATAAGTATAAAAACAATGAAGAACTTTCTTCTAGAGCTATTGAATTACTAAATCAAGGTTATGGTGGGATTAAAATATATCCATTACAGAATAGAACTATTGAGGAAGCAAAAATATGTGTTTCTAAAATTAGAGATGAAATAGGACCAAAAACTCCTCTCATGCTAGATCTTGCTTGTCCAAAAGATCCAAATATTTCACTTAAATTTGCCCCTCTTATTAAGGAATTTAATCCTTATTGGTATGAAGAACCCTTTGAAGGTGAAGCTACAAGCATGCTTAAAAAAATAAAAAATGAAACAGGTTTAAAAATTGTAACAGGAGAAAGACAATTTGGATTATATCACTATATAGAAACGTTGATTGCAGAAGCTGTAGATATATTTAATCCAGATATTGCAGGTGTTGGAGGAATTATAGATTTTTTAAAAATTGCAGAATTATCTAATAAAAAAGAAGTAAAAGTTACACCTCATTGTTGGAATTCAATGTCTATAGCAGCATCTGCTATGCTTCATGTTTGTAAAAGTTCTCCTAATACAGAAATGGCAGAATTTTTTCCTGAATATATTCCTCATGCATTAAAATTTAGTAATACTAATTTTACCATAAGCAATGGTATTATTGAGTTAGATGATAAACCAGGTCTTGGAATAGATATCAATATTGAAAGTCTAATGAATATCGCTTCAAACTACAAAGAGACATTAATAAATAAAAATTAATATTTTCTTACCCAAGATCAGATAAGGCCTTTATATGGCTTGGTCCAATACCACAACAACCACCAATTATTTGAGCACCGCTTTCAATCCACAGCTTTGCCTCTTCGCAGTAATTATTAGGTAAAATATCTTCTGTTGTGTTCCAGTATGGTTTTTCAAAAAATCCATTATTTGGATAAGCACCAATAATTCCTTTGTGATTTTTTCTTATCTCTTTAACTGCTTGATTTGTTATTTTAAAGTCAGTATGAGCAATAAGTATAGGACCATCATATATGCTAATAAATTTATTAAGAGCTACTTCAAAATCTTCATAAAAAAAAGGTTTTGAATGATTTATGCTCTCTTGATAGCCAAGCATTAATTTATTCTGTTCTCTGTCCAAAGCACATGAAATTGAAAGCCAAACTGGTAGGTTAGTTTTATTAGAGCATTCGAGTATTGTCTCGATTGTTCTAGAGGATGAAGTCATAGCTTCAAGAATAATTAGATCCACACCAGCGTCAGATAAAATACCTATTTGCTGATCAAAACCAGGTTTTAAATATTCTGGTTCAATTCTATCCCAACTTCCGCACGTAGATACAGATCCTGCTACTGCTATTTCATGATCAGATATATCAGCAACTTCTCTAGCAATCTTTACACTAGCATTATTCCAATCATCTACATAGTCGCCATATCCATACTCTTTCATAGAAATGGGAGTACTTGCATAGGTATTGGTTGTTATGACATCTGCACCAGAGTTAACAAAATTTTGATGAACTTCATGAACTATTTCTGGACTATCTATTGAGCATCTTCCCGACCAAAGATCTTTATCAATAGAGGCACCAAGTTTTTGTAATTCGGCACCCATGCCCCCATCTAATATGACTACTTCTTTAGAACTAAATTTATTCTCTATGTTAGAGTAAGACACAATAATTCAATTTTATTTTTGATAGTAAAAATTATATTTTACTTTTAAAGAAAGTGTATCCACAAATTTTATTACCATCTAAATCTCTTAAATATGAATAATATTCGCCCTCATATCTCTCTCCTGGAGCTCCCTCGTCTTGAGCGCCCAAACTTAATGCTGAGGAGTGAAAAGAGTCAACTTTATCTTTTGTGTCAATATAGAATGAAATTTGAGTTCCATTACCTATAGTTGCTTTTTCATTATTGAACGGAGTGGTCACATAAAATTCTATAGCCTCTAAATTATTTTTTGGGGCATAGGATGCATAGGTATCAGTTTTTCCTACCCTCTTTAGGTCAATTACATCTAAAATAGAGTCATAAAAATCGATTGCTTTATCTAAATCGTTAGTACCGACCATTACAAATCCAATCATCTATTTCCACCCACTAATGGTTTTAACTTCAAGATATTCATGTAAGCCCCAAGTACCCCCTTCTCTTCCATTACCAGATTGATTATAGCCTCCAAATGGAGTACCTGAGTCAGGAGCATTACCATTAATTTGAACCACTCCTGCTCTTAATTGTTTGGAAACTCTGCGAGCTCTTTCTTTATCTTCAGTTTGTAGAAAATTTCCTAGACCGTAGGGAGTATCATTAGTAATAGCTATTGCTTCTTCCTCTGTTTCAAAAGGTATAATAGATAAAACTGGTCCAAATATTTCCTCTTTTGCTATTCTCATATTATTCTCAACATTAGTAAATACAGTTGGTTTAACATAATAACCCTTATCAAAGTTAGATGGTCTGCCGGCACCACCAGCAACTAATGTTGCTCCTTCATCAATGCCACTTTGAATTAAAGATTGTATTTTTTCAAATTGAGTTTTGTTTATTACTGGGCCTATGTGATCACCCGATTTAGAGGGTAAATCCACACCTATTTTATTTGCTTCATCAGCAGCTTCTTGGACAGCTCTCTCATAAATTGATTTTTCAACTAACATACGAGTAGGAGCATCACAGGATTGACCTGAATTGCTCATTATATTTCTTACACCATCTCTTATTGCTTCGGGATAAGCATCTGAAAATACTATATTTCCTCCCTTACCACCAAGCTCTAAACAAACTCTTTTAATAGTGTCAGCCGCATTTTTAGAGATTAATTTCCCAGCTCTGGTTGATCCTGTAAATGAAACCATATCTATGTCGGGGTGACTCGAAATTTGAGTTCCCACACCTGCCCCATCGCCGTTAACTAAATTAAAAACACCAGGAGGAAATCCCGCATCATGTATCATTTCGGCAAATAACATAGCCGATAATGGAGCCATTTCAGATGGTTTTAAAATCATTGTACAACCCGTGACAAAAGCTGGTATTACTTTTAGAGCTATTTGATTAATAGGCCAATTCCATGGAGTAATTAAGCCACAAACACCAATTGGCTCATAAACGATATGATTGTTAGATCCATCTTCAAATTTTGACTCAAACTCAAATTCCTTAAGTCTTTTAATAAAATCTTCTATATGCGACTGTCCTGAAGACATTTGAGCTGAGGAAGCCCAATCCATAGGTGCACCTAACTCAATAGATATGGCTTTAGTCATTTCATCTGAACGAGAAATATAAATCTTTAGTAATTTTTCCAGAAGGCTCAATCTTTCTTCTTGAGAAGAATTTTTCCAAGTATTAAAAGAATTTTTAGCAGCTGACACAGCTTTATTTGTATCTTCTGTACCTCCTAAAGAAATTGTAACGTAAGGTTCCTCGTTAGAAGGATCTATAACTTTGTGATCATTTGGTGTGTGTGGCTCTACCCAATCACCATTTATATAAAATTTTTTTTTATCAATCATAAAAAGATTATTATCATATAAAATTTGAAGTTAAAAATGTTAAAAGACGTTTAAGATACATCTCTTTTATCATTTAAAACAGTTATCCTATTCATAACTCTTCGATGAGGCATGTAATCACCAATTGCATAATGCATCGTACATCTATTATCCCAAAGAGCTAAAGTATTGGGTGTCCACTTAAATCTCACCTGATACTGGGGCTTAGTCATAAAATTAAAAAGATAGGATAGTAAATTATTAGAGTCAGTCATATCCATACCAATAATATGTCGAGTGAAACTTGGATTAATATATAAAAACTTTTTATTTAAAATTGGGTGTACTTTTACAACAGGATGAACTGCGTTACCAAATTTTTTAAAACCATCATTTAATTTTTTAGAATATTCTTCATTATTTTCACTACTAAAATTATTTCTAAAAGCTCCCATATCATGAATAGCCCTTTTAGACTCTAGCTCTATTTTAATATTTTCAGGTAAAGCCTCATAAATCGCAATTAATGAACACCATAAAGTGTCACCGCCAGAAGGAGGTATTTCTTTGCTATATAGAATAGAAGTGAAAGGAGGTTCTGTTTTAAATGTTACATCAGTATGCCATTCATCTGTATCAGGTGGGTTCGTTGGATCATTTTCCAACAAGGTAATTTCAGGAAAATTTTCTACATGAGGATAGATTGGATGAGGAGGTTCAATATCCCCAAAACTTTTAGCAAAAGCAACATGGTCCTCTGGTTTTAAATTCTGATTGCGAAAGAAAATAACCTTATGGTCTATTAAGTTTTTATAAATACTATCTAAGTCTTGTGAGTTAAGATTGTTAGATAGATCTATGCCTGATATTTCAGCTCCAATAGTTGGAGTTAGGCTATTAATTTCATAATTAGTCATTTTAACTACCCCTTAAAACATTAAGATAAAATTAAATTGTATTATTTAAATTACAACTATTTCAAGTGTCTCAAGATTATCAATGGTTCCAATAAGTTTATCACCTTTAATTATGGGCCCCACTCCAGCTGGGGTACCGGTCATAATCAAATCGCCTGCACTAATATCATAATATTTAGATAAATGAGCTATCTGTTCTGGAATTTTCCAAATCATCATATCCAAATCTCCATCTTGGCGTGTTACACCATTAACAGATAGTTTGATATTTCCTTTTTCCATATTACCAACTTCACTAATCGGTGTAATTTTTCCCATTGGAGCAGATCTTTCAAATGCTTTTCCTATTTCCCAAGGTCGGCCCATCTTTTTACAAACACCTTGTAAGTCTCTTCTTGTCATGTCGAATCCTATTCCAAAACCATATATATGATCGTATGCATTTTCTTCAGTAATGTTTGAGCCCCCACTTTTAAGAGCTACTATTAATTCTAATTCATAATGAACATCATTTGACTCGGGAGGATACGGAAATTCACCAGAGGTATCAATATTATCTGTATTCTTTTGGAAAAAGAATGGAGGTTCCTTATCAGGATCAAAGCCCATTTCTATAGTGTGTGCAGCATAATTTCTACCTATGCAATAAACTCTTCGTACAGGAAATTCTTGATCACTTCCTTTAATTGGTATCGTAATCTGCTTAGGTGCAGGTATTACTAAATTAGACATTCTTTACTTCTCCTTATTATAATTAATTACGTTTTGATGCATAGTAATCAACTTTTCTTGCCAGCACTCCTAAAAGCTCTGACAAAGTGAATGCTAATGCAAACAAAACAATGATAACGGCCCAAAAGTGAGTCATTAAAAACCTAGACGAATAGAGCTCAAATAGAGCACCAAATCCTACTATAGATATTAAAAGCTGAGCAATAATAACACCTTTGACAGCTCTAATAAATCCTATACGAACCCCACCTAATATCTCAGGTAAAGCGGCCCAAAAGTAGATCTTAATAAAAGCATCAATAGGAGAAGCACCAAAAGAATTAGCCATATCAACTAATGAGCGATTAATTTGCATTACACCTGCTCTTGAGTTTAAAATTATAATCCAGATAGCAAATAGTGTAGTTGTAATAATAATAGATTTAAGTCCAAAACCAAAAAGAACCATTAAAACTGGAACTAATGCAGTCAAAGGTGCACTCATGAAAGTGTTAACCCAAGGAAGAAGAAGTTCATCTAATAATTTATTTTTTCCCATTAAGATACCAGTGGGAATTCCAATTATTACAGCAAAAAAGACACCAGCTAAAAATGAGTAGCCCGTCTCATACAAGGCCCTTATAAAAGCTTTAGAATTATAAATTTCTCCCAGCGTACTAAATATTGCCGTTAACGGAGGGAGAAAAAAAGAAACTTCCATCTGACCTAAGATTTCCCATAACAATCCCCAAAGAATTAAAGAGGACATTCCAGGTAATCTATAGCCAAATAAATACATTATAAAATTCTACTCAACATATGATCTTAATGATTTCCAAATTCTCTCAACTGTATCTAAATATTCACTATCTTTTCGAATGCTATTAATATCTTTATTCTTGAAACTACTTGGCTTTATGATTTCTGACACTCTACTAGGTCGAGGCAATAGTAATGCTACTTGATCAGATACGTATACAGCTTCCTCAATAGAGTGTGTTACAAATATAAAAGTTTTATTTTCATTTTTAACTAGATTAAGTAAATCTTCTTGAAATTTTCTTCTAGTTTGCTCATCAACTGCAGAAAAAGGCTCATCCATTAAGAGCACTGGTGAATCTACACTTAACGCTCTTGCTAAACCTACTCTTTGTCTCATACCACCAGACAATTCATGGGGAAAACTATGTTCGAAACCAGTAAGACCAACATCTTTTATATATTTAGTAGCTATACTTTCTCTTTCAGATTTATTTACACCTCTTAGCTCTAATCCAAAAGCTACATTTCTAATTACACTTGCCCAAGGCATTAGAGCAAAATCCTGAAAAACAAACGCTCTATCTGGACCAGGTTTGTTTACTGGCTGTCCATTAACTAATACCTCTCCTTGAGTAGCAGGAAGAAGACCAGCTATAATCTTTAAAAGTGTAGTTTTACCGCAACCAGATGGACCTAAAAGAGAGGTTAATTGCCCTTTTGGAAACTCTAATGATAAATCTCTTAAAGCCTCAACATCACCATAGTTTTTATAAACATTTTTAACTGTTACAGCATTTTCAATTTGATCATTAGACATATCCTTTAATCTCCTTTTTATTGATCAAGATATATAACCTTGATTATTTCCTTTAAATAAAACATCTTCAATTTTTTCCAAAATATTTAAAAATATGACAGCTAATAGAATTATAGAAAATATAGCAGCATACATACTAGGGTAATCAGCTGTCATTCGGCTATAGGATATAATATCCCCTACGCCAGTTGGTGTGATTTTTAATTCAGCTAAAATAGCACCAATGAAACCAGCGGAGACACCTAATCTTAATCCAGCAAATATTACTGGAGAAGCTGACGGAATAATAATTTTTAGAATAACATCCTTTCTGCTTCCAAGAAAAGAACGAGCCATTTCTTTGACAGAGGAAGGTGTATTTTTAACAGCAACACTAGTATTAAGAACAATTACAGGCATTGCCATGATACAAACAACAAAAACTTTTGAAGTGAGACCAATACCATAAGCCATTATCAGAAGTGGTATTAATGCTGCTAATGGAGCTGCTTGCATAATTATAAATATAGGTGAAATTAACCAATCAAATTTTTCACTTAAACCTACCCATACTCCAATACCTATTCCTATAAAAGCTGAAATAAGAACTCCAACGACTAGTGGTCTTAATGTGTCAGCATACGCCTGGAAAATTAAACCGCTAATGGTCATGTCTATTAATGCTTTCATAGACTCTAGAAAAGTTGGTAATGCATAATTCACTCCTGTTCTACCAGCATATTCCCAAGCACCAAATATGAGAGCTCCTGATAAAATTTTAAGAAAAAAAGATCTAGATAGCATTTTTATAAAGAAGTTAGCTGCAGATTTAGCAGCTAACTTTTAAATACATATTGATTAATTAGCGTCTTGAAGTGGTTTTAAATACCAGAAATCATTAATATCTAAGTCACCAAAGTCCCCAGTAAGTTGACCAGCTTTATGATACCATTCCATATCAGCATTAGCTGCAACTGCACCACCTCCGTTTACATCATAGAGACCTCCTGCAACAGCATCTGCATAGAAACCATCTAATTCACCTAAAACCTCTTCAGGTAATTCACCGATAGGTCCATCAGGATTAGTCTCTCTTCTAATAATAGTTGGGTCATTAGCCATATCTCTATAAACACTTAAAAGAGCTTTCACAAAAATATCTACATCTGCAGAATTAGATTTAATCCAATCTAAATTTGCAAATAATGCCTCATCACTTGCATCAACATCAAACATTGGAAGTGCATGAAATTGATCCCCATGAGAAGCTGTAATTTTATTTTTATTAGATAAATCAATTATTGTTGCTTTCGCTTGATTAGCGAGTAATGCAGCAACTCTATTTGAAGAACCAGAAATATATGATCTGTCACCAAATTTTATTCCAAGCTTATCTTCAATAACATTAGCTATAGAGTCAGTACCACCACCGCGTGAGTGAAGAAGAATTGGCTCTCCATTAAGATCTTCTAACTTATCGTAGTCATAAGTAGTTACAGGAAAAAACTTCAACTTAGATAATTGAAATATAATTCTAATTGGAGCTTTAGATTTTTGCATGGCAGAATAAGGCGTTCCAAAACCAATGTCCATTTGTCCACTTAAAATTGACTGAATAGCTAATTCTTCATCTGCAAAAGCTGTCCATTCATAATCTAGTCCATTAGCCTTTGCACGATCAAGAGCAACAAAAAATGCTGCTAATTCATCTGATGGTGTTTCAGCTAAAGCTATACGAATTTTATCAGCAAATGAATAAGTCGAAGCAAATACTGAAAGAAAAATTATAGCAATTATTTTTGAAAATAGTGTTTTCATAAAATCCTCCTTTTTATGATAATTTATATAAGATTATATTATTATTGGTTGTTATAAAATCGTTTAATTATAATTAAAGATATGTATTAAATGCATCGAGATAGTACTATACCTATAACATGACGAAGTTTGGAATTGAGGGATTAACCAAAGGTATGGCCATAGATTTAGCATCTAATAACATTAGAGTGAACTCTATATGTCCAACTTTTGTTGAGACACCTATGGTTAAAAAGTTTTTTCAGGATAAAAGTTTTAAAAAGAAAACTTTAGGAAATATACCTCTTGGTAGATTTGCCACTGAAAGTGATATAGCCACAGCTGTTGTATATTTGGCTTCTAATGCTTCATCAATGATGACAGGATCATCTTTAGTTATAGATGGTGGATGGACAGCAAAATAAATATTTATGACAAATAAACTTATCTCTGATGAAATTTTTGGTAAACAATTTTTTGCAAAGTACTATTTAGTAATACTTGGCGTTATTCTTCTAACTGTAACATCAAAAATATCTATACCTTTCTTTCCAATATCTATGACATTGCAAACACTAATTGTATATTTTATCTCTTCTTTTATGGGTATCTTTGGTTTTTACTCAGTCTTAATTTATTTAATATTAGGGACTCTAGGTTTGCCTTTATTTACTAATGGTGGAGGTTTGGAATATTTAGTGTCTCCAATGTATGGTTTTTTATATGGTATGGTTTTGGCTTCTTTTGTTATTTCTTATATTCTTAAAAAAAGTTTGAAAATTAATCTTACTAAAATTAGTGTAGCTATTTTATCTGGTACTTTTACTATTTATTTTTTTGGTGTTTGTCATCTTTCCTTTTTTATAGGATTTAAAGAAGCATTTATGATTGGTTTTTTGCCACTAATATATAGTGAGTTATTCAAAGTTATATTAGCTGTAGTAACGGTTTATGGACTATTATTAAAAGTTAATAAAAAATAAATTTATAAAGAGCCCTGTAATACGTATTTTAAAATACGAACAACCTGATTTGTATTTGATGCAACTGCTGAAGCAGCAGCATCTATTTCTTTTAAAGCATGCTGTTGATCTTCATTATGTATTACAATTAATGATTTATTAAGAGCTGCTGCATATCCTGCATCAAAGGCAGCGTTCCATTGCTTATATTTTTCTCCAAACTTAACAATTACAACGTCGCAATCTTGAATGTGCTTTTTAGTTCTAATAGAATTAATATTAGCTCCTTTTTGGTCTTTCCAAAAATTTTTTTCTTCTGTCCCTAAAATGTCTATACCACAATTATCAGAGTTTTCGTGATTGGTTACAGGAGAGGTAAATTGAATATCTAGTTTATCTACTTCGCAAAGATCAATAACTTCTTCGCGCCAATTACTATGAATTTCGCCGGCTAAATATACTGTGATCATTTTATTTTCTCAAAACTTCTAGTAAAAGAAGTGGTGAGCCCAACAGGATTCGAACCTGTGACACCCTGATTAAAAGTCAGGTGCTCTACCAGCTGAGCTATGGGCCCGTATGGAAATGTGAACATTTCAAATTTTTGACAAGAAATCAAGAACTGGTTTAGGAACACTTTTTGAAATATCTCCTCCAAGATTATGGATCTCTTTTATAAATCTTGAAGAAATAAAATGATATTTTTCAGCTGACATTAAAAAGATGGTCTCTATTTCAGTGTCGATTGTTCTATTCATACCTGTCATTAAAAATTCATACTCAAAGTCTGAAACTGCTCTTAAACCTCTAATAATTAAAGATGCGTTTTTTGATTTGACGTAATGTACTAATAAAGTATCAAACTTTTCTATTTCAATTTTTTTTTGAAGATTATCAGGAAGAGTTTGGATTGTTTTTATAGTTAAATCCAATCTATCATCTATAGATATCATGTGACTTTTAGATTTATTATCTGATACTGCTATTATCAACTTATCTACAACATTCAAACTTCGTTGAATAATATCGAGATGGCCCAGAGTTATAGGGTCAAAAGAACCAGGATAAATTCCAATTTTAGACATTTTAATCTTCTAATCTAGCAACTGATACGATTTTTTCTTTAGAGTCAACTTTAAACACCGATACTCCTTGAGAGACTCGACCAACTACTCTTATATTTTCTCCCACATTACACCTTAATAATTTACCAGTATCTGAAATCAAAGCTATATTGTCATCTAAATTAACTTTAAGAGATTGAATAACTCTGCCATTTTTTGGGGTTATTGTAATATTAGTAACACCAGAACCCCCTCTATTAGTAATACGATATTCGTATGCTGAACTTAATTTACCATAGCCATTCTCTGTAATAGATAAGAGGAACTCTTCTGTATCAGCTAATTCCTTAAATTTTTTGTTAATTTTTGAAGGATCTTTTTTTGCTTCACTCTTAGCTTTTAAATAAGATTCTCTAACATCAATTGATATTTTGTTATGAAGTAGACTTGAGATAGACACTACCTTGTCATCTTTGGCTAACTTAATTCCTCTTACACCTGCAGAGCCCAAACCAGAGAACTCTCTTAAATCTTTAGTTGCAAAACGAATAGATTTTCCATTTGTGGTTGCTAGCTGCACATCATCATTTTCTATAACTGAAATTACGCCGATTAAACGATCTCCAGTTTTAAGTTTAATAGCTGTTTTACCAGATCTAGATAATTTACGTGTACCACTCATCGCTACATCTTTTAATTTATTTTTTCGAATATTTCCCAGGCTCGTAGCAAAAACCAAATTATAGTTTTCAAAGTCACCTATGTCTTTTGGAAGTGTTAAAATAGATGAAAGTTTTTCATTTTTGGAAATAGGTATTAAATTAACTATAGCTTTACCTCTAGATGTAGGAGTACCAGCAGGTAATTCATATGCCTTCATTGAGTAAACTTTACCAACAGAAGTGAAGAATAATATCGTGTCTCTTGTTGTAGCCGCAAAAACCTGTTCTAGAAAATCTTCGTCTCTTGTGGTCATAGCATTTTTACCCTTACCGCCTCTTTTTTGGACTTTGTAAGAGGATTTAAGTACGCGTTTGATATAACCCTGATGAGAAACTGTAACTACAACATCTTCCTCAACTATTAAATCTTCCGTATCAACTTCTTCTAAGTCATGCTTTTGAATTTCAGTTTTTCTAGGTGTTGCAAAATTATTTTTAATTTCTATGAGTTCATCTTTTAAAACTTTTAATAATTGTTTATTAGAATTTAGAATTTTTAAGTAATTATTAATATCATCAACTAATGATTTTAAGTTATTAAAGAGATCGTCTCTTTCTAGAGCTGTAAGTTTTTGTAATCTTAATTCCAGAATAGCTTTTGCCTGGTCTTCGTCTAAAGAAATCTTTGATGAAGAAGATTTAAAACTAGGATTAATTAACTTTATATATTGCGTAATATTGGATTTTGCAGTCCATTTAGTAGAAAGTAATTTTGTTTTAGCTTCAGCTGGATTTTTAGATTTTTTAATTAAATTTATAATTGCGTCTATGTTATTAACCGCAATTGATAATCCTATTAGGATGTTGGCCTTTTCTCTTGCCTTATTAAGTTTAAATACTGTTCTTTTAGTAATGACATCTTTTCTAAAATCTATGAAATAAGATAAACCATCTTGTAATGTAATAGTTACAGGTTTGGTTTCTTTTAAAGCTAGCATGTTACTACTAAAAGAAGATTTCAATGGAGTATATTGAAATAGTTGATTTTTAATAATTTCAGGGACGGCTGAAGATTTTAATTCTACAACAATTCTCACACCTTCTTTGTTAGACTCATCACGTATATCACTAATCCCTTCAATGGTTTTATTATTAACCACATCAGCAATTCTTTCTAAAAGCTTTGATTTATTTTGCAGATAAGGAATTTCAGTAATTACTATTGCATTTCTAGTTTTAATTTTTTCTTCATGAAGTTTTGATAATACTGTAACGCTCCCTCTACCTGTTTCATACATTGAATTTAAACCAGCAGTACCAGAGATAATAGCACCAGTAGGAAAATCAGGGCCTTTAACTATCTTATGAAGTTGCTTTGATGTCGTATCTGGTTCATCAACTAAAAGAAGAGTTGCATCAATAATTTCACCTAAATTATGAGGTGGAATGTTTGTAGCCATACCAACAGCAATACCACTCGCTCCATTAACGAAAATATTTGGAAATCTTGATGGAAGAAATTTTGGTTCTGTTAACGTCTCGTCGTAATTGGGGCGAAGTTGAACAGTTTCATATTCTAACTCCTCTAACATAAATGATGACACTTTATCGAGTCTAGCTTCTGTATATCTCATAGCTGCTGCTGGGTCGCCGTCCATAGAGCCATAATTACCCTGACCGTCGATTAATGGAAGTCGCATAGTAAAATCTTGAGCCATACGAACCATAGCCTCATAAATCGAAGAGTCACCATGTGGGTGATACTTTCCCATAACGTCTCCCACTATTCTTGCAGATTTTTTATAGGGTTTATTATGATGATAAGAAGCCTCATACATAGAATAAAGAATCCTTCTATGCACAGGCTTTAATCCATCTCTCATATCAGGTAAGGCACGGGATACAATTACACTCATGGCGTAATCTAGGTAACTTTTTTCTAATTCATCGGTAATACTAATATTGGGATAAACATTAGTATCCAATACATCTAGCTGCTTTGAAATTGTTTTTTTCTTCTTTGCCAATTATTTTATTTAAAAGGGAATATCATCATCAAGTTGTTCAGCTGTAGAGTTATCTGAACCACCTAAAGCTTCATCAGCTGCAGATTCTAACTGATTAGTATTTTCTTCAGTGACTGGAGATTGAGAACGTGAATCTAGCATCGTCATTACACCAGAATAATTTGGGATTACTACCTCTGTGGTGTATTTATCAATACCGTTATTATCTGTCCATTTACGAGTTTGTAATTGTCCTTCAATATAAACTTTAGAGCCTTTTTTTAGATATTTTTCACAAATATCTGCAAGTTTATCGTTAAAAACAACTACCCTATGCCATTCAGTCTTGTCTTCTAACTGTTGTGTCTCTTTATTCCTATATTTTGTTGATGTAGCAATAGAGAAACTAGCAAGTCGAGAACCTGCCGACGTAGCTCTAATGTCGGGATCTTTACCCAGGTTACCAAGAAGAATTACTTTATTTACTGATCCAGCCATGATTTTTTTAATAAAAATATAATATATATTAATTCAACATTTTTGAAACTTAATTAATGAAAAATCAGTCACCTCTTACTCACATTATTGTTCATAATGCTCATGAACATAATCTTAAAAATATAAATCTTAGTTTACCAAAAAATAAATTAGTTGTGATTACTGGTGTAAGTGGATCAGGAAAGTCAACTTTAGCTTTCGATACAATCTACGCAGAAGGCCAAAGAAAATATATCGAATCACTTAGTGCCTATGCGAGACAATTTTTAGATATGATGGATAAACCCAAGGTTGATAAAATTGAAGGATTATCTCCAGCTATTTCTATAGATCAAAAGACAACTTCAAAAAATCCCCGATCCACAGTTGGGACAGTGACTGAAATATATGATTATCTGAGAGTACTCTATGCAAGAGTGGGAATACCCTACTCACCCGCGACTGGAAAACCTATTAGAGGTTTAACAAGCTCCGAAATAATAGATGAAATTGAAAGTAAGTTTTTGAAACAAAAAATAATGATTATGTCACCTTTAATAAAAGGAAGAAAAGGGGAATATAAAAAATTATTTGATGAATATTTTAAAAAAGGATATGAAAGATTTTTTATTAATCAAAAAGTTTATCAAAAAAATGAAATTCCGGAGTTAAGTAAAAATTATAAACACAGTATTAGTGTAATAATTGATAGAATAATACCCTCCCCAGAAAACAGAGATAGATTGGCTAATAGTATTGAAATTAGTTTAAGTGAAAGCAATGGTAATGTTGAAGTCTACGATGTTGAGACTGAGGATTTAATAAATTTTTCTAATAAATTTATGTGCCCTGTTAGTGGTTTTAGTATTGATGAAATTGAACCAAGATTATTTAGCTTTAATAATCCTTATGGTGCTTGTAAAAAATGCGATGGTCTAGGTGAAGTTGATGCATTTGATGAAGACATTTTAATACCAGATAAAAATCTTAGCTATAATGATAATGCCGTAAACTTTTGGTCAGAAAAAGCTAAGTCAAGAATTAATCCAAAATTAAAAAAACTATTTCAATCCAAAAAGTATGAAAAAATAATATGGTCTAAACTACCAAAAATATTTCAAAATGAAGTACTCTTTGGCGGTAAAGATTTTGAAGGATTAATAAATATTATGGATAGTATTTATGATGGAACATCTAGTTGGTGGAGGCAATGGGAACTAGAAAAATTTAGAAATTCTAAAATTTGTAAAGAATGCTTAGGCAAAAGATTAAATGAAAAAGCGCTATGCGTGAAAGTTAACGAATTAAACATTAGTGATTTTACATCACTTAGTATTAATGAGTCACTTGATTGGATAAATAAA
>ERZ802824.91-NODE-91-length-43270-cov-13.9198_pt1 | contig 43270 bp, 29 predicted proteins | sample MGYA00345650_ERZ802824 | MGnify/ENA primary metagenome ERZ802824 (study PRJEB30503, sample SAMEA104212361) | marine metagenome | biome: Westerlies Biome; feature: [SRF] surface water layer (ENVO:00010504) within the epipelagic zone...; material: water (ENVO:00002006)... | reverse complement strand
TTGGCTGCCGACTGACTGCAATACGAAACCCATAGCCAATACGTGATGTATCAGTATCCTCCGGTGACTCAGAGAGCATACGTCTTCCAAAGGCAAAGGCAGCATCGGTGTACACTGGGTCATTTAATAGGACCAGTGCTTGAAGCGGTGTATTGGAACGAGAACGACTCGTCATACACGTCATACGCTCGGTTGCATCAAAAGTTGTAAAACTTGGGTATGGGCTTCCTCGCTTGAGAACAACATAGATGCCACGACGGTATTGTTGCTCACCCGGACTCACTTCATATGTATATTTCTGACCGCCAAGTTTCGTCCACAAACCATTGGGCTGTGGTGGATGGATCGACGGACCGCCTTTTGCAGCACTCAGTAACCCTGCGATAGCAAGTGCGTTATCCCGAATGCCTTCTGCATCCAGACGAAATCGTGGGCCTCTCGCAAGCCATTTATTTTGAACGTCTTGCAACCGTTTCTCCGAAGGTACAGTTGAAGACTGCCGATACGTTCTGCTGGAGACAATGCGCCGAACCAATTTCTTAAGGCTCCACCCATCTTCCATAAAGCCAACTGCAAGACTGTCGAGCAGTTCTGGGTGTGTTGGTCGTTCACCTTTGACACCGAAATCCTCGAGTGTTGTGACAATGCCTTGGCCAAAAATCTCAAACCAGACTCGATTGACAAAAACTCTCGCCGTTAACGGATTATCCTGTGACACAAGCCATTGAGCAAGCATGAGTCGGTTCGCGGGACCGTTGGTCTTTCCGCCCAACACAAGTGGCGTGCCCGCCTCAACCTGCTTTGAGGGGTCCGTAAAGTCGCCACGGTTAAAGACAAAGGTCTCACGTGGCATCGCCTTGTCTTTCATCACAAGTGTCTTCGCCTGTGGAATCGAAGACAACTTGTTTTGTAATTGTTTGACTTTTTTTTCTTTCGTCTTCAAACGCGCATCAGAGTCTTTCTGCTGTTCCTGTTGATCGACTAACATCTCTCCACCGCAGGTAGTAGGCCCTTCACTTTTATCTTGAATGACATCCTTCCCTGTTTTGTCACCCTTAATCTGCTTCACATTTTTCTGAGCATCGCGAAGACTTTGGCTGATGGACTTCCGTTCCGCAGCCCAAGGATCGTGGCTTAAGTTCATTGATGGGCCAATGAACTTGATTGAGGATGGCACCTTTGGGTTCGCTCGTTCTGCTTCTGCTTCTGTTGAATTAAAATACGCTGCAAAGCGGTAGTACTCTTCTTGTGAAAACGGGTCATACTTGTGGTCGTGACATTGCGCACATTCAAGCGTGACACCCAACCACACAGCACCAGTGGTATTCACGCGGTCAAAAACCTGATTAATGCGACTCTCTTCTGGATCGGTTCCCGCTTCTACGTTGGTTGGAGCACACCGATGGAAGCCCGTAGCAATTCGTGTTGCTTCATTTGCGTCAGGCAGTAGATCACCAGCAATTTGTGTAATTGTGAACTGGTCGAAAGGCATATCGTCGTTCAACGCATCCACGACCCAATCCCGATACGCCCACATATTCCGCAGGTCATCCCGTTGAAATCCATGGGAATCTGCATAGCGGGCAAGATCAAGCCACATCCGTGCCCAGCGAACGCCAAATTCTTCACTTTGGAGGAACTCATCAACAAGATTTTCATATGCGTCATCGCGTTCGTCTGCCTCGAATGCCGCAACTGCCTCTGGGCTTGGTGGCAAGCCAGTCACGTCAAATGCAAGACGTCGTATCAACTGACTTTTTTTCGCTACAGGAGCAAACTGGAGATCTTCATGTCTATGTGCCGCAACGATCCAACCATCGATAGTCGGATCAATAATCGATAGGTCTTGTGAGCCAGCCGCTGGGGAAGAATGCCGAACCGGAGGAACATATGCCCAGTGCTTTTGCTGTGGAATCGCATCTGGCAGTTCACCACCTTGTTGTATCCAGCGACGAAGTACGATTTCTTCACGGCCTGAAAGCCCCGGCCCCACGGGGGGCATTGCATCATCATGCAACCGATCGAGTGACACTCTTCGAAGCAGTTCACTTTCACGGGGTTTACCGGAAATTATGGCCGGACCTGAATAACCACCAGCCAGGAATTCATTTCGATCATCAAAACGCAGGTCGCCCTCCTGCACATCCGGGCCATGGCATTCGAAACAATGTCGTTGAAGGACAGGCAGAACATCCTTCGTAAAGCCAACGTGCTCTGCTCCCTGGGTTACTGAAAATGCAAGCAACAGCGGAAAAGCTGATAGAGAGATTTTATACATGCATCCACTGACCATACGTAGAAATTTATCGGCCCCAGGCAGCGACTCTCTCGGCTCTCTCTCGATTTGCAACAATTCCTGTCGCAACAACGCAAAAGAGTCACGATCACCCTAGAAGGTAGCTGCCTCCTTGATTCTTACGCACGAGGCACCATACATCAAGAAAAATGCCTGCGTTAGCATAAAAGAAGAACGTTCTTGTACATTTAAGGATATCTTTCTTTGTATAAGAACTCGTGAAGTTGCACATTAAGATCAAAGACATGATGGGTACTTCGTTTTTATCTTTGGGACATACAACATGGTCTCTTCAAAAAGCACGTCGCTTGATGCTCTCAAATCACTTCGAAGGCTTCTCATACTTATCATACTTTTCATTCTGACAAATGTCTGTTGTGAAAATCCTGGGTGGGCTGTCGAGAATAATACTGAAGAACGACCAAACATTTTATTTTTGTTCGCTGATGACTGGGGACGACATGCCTCGGTTCTTTCAAAGATTGACGGAGCCGGTGGTATCAATGACGTCGTCCAAACACCAAATTTCGACAAGGTTGCTAGTCGTGGTGTCCTTTTTCGAAACGCACACGTGAGTGCACCATCGTGCACCCCATGTCGTAGCGCGTTACTTACTGGTAGACATTTTTGGCAAACGGGAACTGGCTCAATACTTCGGGGTGCTGTCTATGACAGTTCGATCCCGAGTTTTCCGCCGCTCCTTCGAGAGCAAGGCTACTGCGTCGGCTATTCCCATAAGGTCTGGAGTCCCGGTACTCCGGCGAATTCACCATTCACACAAGATGAAAGCTTTGGCAAAAACGGTGGTCGGATCAATCAATTCTCTCAAACCGTAACAAAGCTCATCAGTAAGGGAACACCTCGCGAGACGGCTAAGCTCGCAATTCTCGACGAAGTCAGAGGCAACTTCCGTGACATGCTCAATAGCTGCAAGGACAACGCTCCTTTTTGCTACTGGTTCGGGCCTACCAATGTGCATCGAAAATGGATCAAAGGAAGTGGCAAAGATCTTTGGGGAATCGATCCCGATTCTCTCCAAGGAAAGATGCCTGCTTTTCTGCCTGATGTTCCGGAAGTACGACAAGATCTTGCAGATTATTTTGGCGAAATAGCTGCCTGGGATGCGGCTGTTGGTGTTTTGCTTGATGAACTCGAGAAAGCCAAACTCACTGACAACACACTCGTTGTTATAAGTGGAGACCATGGAGCACCTGGGTTTCCTCATGGAAAATGCAACCTGTATAGTTTTGGTACCGGCGTATGTCTTTCTGTAACCGGGCCGGGCGTTGTCGGCGGCCGTGTTGTTGATGACATGGTGAGCCTCATTGATCTTGCCCCCACATTTCTAGAGGCGGCACGTATCAAGCCACCGGAATCAATGACTGGCAGGTCACTATGGCCACTTCTTCACTCGAAAAAATCAGGTTTTATTGACCCGACACGAGACTGCGTATTTACAGGACGTGAACGACACGTTGAAAGTGCACGGGCTGATTTCACTCCCTACCCTCAGCGCGCTATCCGCACTCACGATCATGTTTTAATTATGAACTTTCGCCCCGACCGGTGGCCGCTTGGTGATCCATATCGCCTTGAAGATGGACCTGAGCCAACACAGCAGGAACTTGAAACAAATACACGAGTGACATTGCCTGATGAAGATGCTGGCCCAACCAAAGCATGGCTTGTGCAATCTCGTAAGGAAGAATCGTGGAAACAACTATTTAACAACGTATACGGAAAGCGAATGCCCATCGAGCTCTTCGACCTGACTCAGGATCCATATGAAATGCACAACCTTGCTGGTGAGCGAGCACATGCTGAAGTTGCCAAAAAGCTTATGAACAGACTTCTGAGTGAATTATACAAGACAAAAGATCCAAGGCTCAAGAATGACGGTGAGTTCTATGAGACACCTCCTATGGCAGGCCCTCTAAAAGAAAAATCTCCTGGTTGGAAAAATCAAAACAGAAAGCCATAGAATTATGAAAAATATTTTTGCTTGCTGCGTTTTAGCTATGGCCTGTTCATCTGTGTATGCAGCTGATAAGCCAAATATCCTATTCATAGCCATTGATGATCAAAATGATTGGATTGGTCATCTCGATGGACATCCTCTTGCCAAAACACCACATATTGATGCTCTTGCCAAACGGGGGACAACGTTCACAAATGCACATTGTCAGGCACCGCTGTGCAATCCTTCCCGAACGAGTCTTTTGCTTGGCTTGCGACCAACAACAACAGGAATATACGGACTGAAACCATGGTTTCGAACAGTCCCCGAATGGTCCGACCGTGTCACGCTTCCACAACACTTTGCGAATGATGGTTATTACACCGCGGCGACTGGGAAAATCTATCATGGCTTTCGAAAGAATCCCAAGAAGAAAAATCAAGGAAATAACGCACCAGAGCATGTTGAGTTCGAAGTCACTGGGGCATTCGGTGGTGTCGGAACCAAACCACCAAAAAAACTAATTCCCGAGACCCCCATGGGAAATCACCCACTCATGGACTGGGGCGTGTGGCCACTGGATAATGACGACACGCAGAAGGGTGATTATCAAGTGGCTTCTTGGACCGTCGAACAAATTCAGAATGCGCCTAAAGACCGACCATTCTTTTTGGCAGCAGGATTTTTTCTCCCACACGTACCGTGTTATGCCACCCAGAAATGGTTTGATCTCTACCCAGATGATGATTCGGTCTTGCCACCAATCCTTCAGGATGATCGTGCCGACACTCCACGATTTTCATGGTACATCCACTGGTCCCTACCGGAGCCTCGATTAAAGTGGGTCCGTGAAAACAATGAGTGGAGGAATCTCGTACGTTCATACCTTGCCTGCACCAGCTTTGTTGATGCACAAATTGGTCGTATTGTGTCTGCAGTGGAACAAAGTGAATACGCGGACAACACTATCATTGTTGTCTGGGGAGATCACGGATGGCATCTTGGTGAAAAAAACATCACAGGCAAAAATACATTATGGGACCGTGGCACAAAGGTCCCTCTTGTCTTTGCTGGGCCAGGCATCACACCTCAGCAAACATGTGGCCAGCCAGTCGAGTTGCTGGACATCTACCCGACCCTGATTGATTTAGCAGGCGCTCCAAGCCGTTCTGATCTAGAAGGAATAAGCCTTGTGCCACAACTAAAGGATGCAGCAACCACCCGCACTCGTCCTGCAATCACCAGTCATAATCAGGGGAACCATGGCATTCGGAGTGAACGCTGGAGATACATTCACTATGCCGATGGCAGTGAAGAACTCTATGACATGCATGCCGATCCGCATGAATGGACAAATCTTGCACATCTTCCAAAACATGCAGCAGTCATCGAGCAGCATCGCCGGTGGCTGCCAACTATTGATCGAGAACTCGTTCCCGACAGTGCCGCACGAGTCCTTACATACGACAAGGCAACAGATACCGCCGTCTGGGAAGGCACCACGATCAAGCGAACAGACCCAATTCCAGATTAATCACTACGTCCTTTGACGTACGTTCAAAATAATTATTCTGACTCTGCTTCGAGTGCTTGCAGGAGTCGCTTTACCATTGCCATATCAATACCGGATGGTTGTTGGATCACGAGCCACCGAGCATCTCGTTTTGCAATGTCACTTTGATTGAGCTGGCGGGCTGTAAGCATGCGTAAAAAATGGCTACGAGGAGAATCTGGACGAAGGGCCAGCATGGCATCCAAGTATCGAAGCATCGATTGTGCATCTTTTTCCTGGATCGCAATTGACAGCAGGTTGTTGAGCATCCGTGACAATATTTCACGTGACGTCGATGCCTCAAGATGACTGTCGTTAAGTGGTTCTCCTGTTTGTTCAAGATGTCGCTGAGCAAGATTCTCACGAGTCAGTCTCTTTCCTCGCTCAAAAACGTCAATCCACTCTGAATCACCATCAGTTGCGTCAAAACGGACCAAAAAGTGGCCTGGGAACCCGATGCCGTGTATTTCAATACCGAGACGCTTAGCGAGTTCCATATAAACGACTGCTAACGTGATAGGTATACCTTCCCTATCATCGAGGACCTCATTTACATAGCTATTCGATCGATTGTAATAATCTCCACGACTCCCGTGAAAACCCAGTTCGGAAAAGAGAACCTGATCCAACATTCCCAGCCGATCAGAATCACTCGCATCAACGGGCAACCGTGTTTTGATTAAAGCTGACAACCTCCGAAGATCGGCAAGAGAGGCTTCGCAATCAAGTTCTTGATTATCAAGTCTGGCAATCTGTAACGCTGCTCTAAACATGTCAATCTTTTCATCATCAACAGCTACTTCGTCAGAAAGCTGCTCTACTGTCCGATGATGATGGACCTCAGCAGCCAACACCCGTAACTGCTCAGACTGCCGTGACAACGAATCAGCCTTTAATTCAAGAGCCGCGACTGCAGTCGATCCGGCCTCTGCTAACAACTCAACCAGTGTTGCGTTAGCTGGATCAATTTCGTCAAAACCTGCCGTTGTTTTTTCAACCTGCGCCCATACCGCGTCGTCTGGCTGAAAGCGTGGCACCTCATCACCACAAGAAAACCGACGGAATGCTGCTTCGGTGCCCCGAAATGAAACAAGCCCAGGTCTGCCACCACGCAAATTTTGATCAGAAGACACGATAACTTCAAGATCATTGACGTAGCAACGAATACCGTCTTTTTCAACACGAACACGAAGATGATTCCAATCACCCTCACGGTATTCGGGTACATCGATGTCTTCAATCACATTCCAAGTAAATACTGTCGGACCATCAAATCGAGTAAATCGCAACTGCCCATTGCTTGGGTAAAAGCCGTAATGCTTATCTTCTCCATCTGCTTCAACTACAAGGCCAGCGGCGCCCGACTCATTGTCTAATTTGACCTGCACTCCAACCTCATATGGCACGCTTGGCAGTGAGCCTTTTACTAAACAGAGGCTTCGCCCACCAAAACCTTCCCCTTTTCCTGCTACCGTTATTCGACCAGCTCGTTGACGCCATAGCCCACCACCAGCAGTCAACCATTCAGTCGCGTCAAGTTGACCAATAGTAAGCCAGCGATCGAGTAATACTGGATTTGGGTTTTCTAACAATGCATTGACACGGTCAGCCACAACAGCAAACCCGAGATTGCGAGTTACCTGTGACTTTAATGTCAGAATACCGTGGACGTCTCCATTTCGATCAAGTAATGGTCCTCCACTGTTCCCTGACTCGATCGGAATCGCTAATTGAATCATCTCTATGCCATCAATAGTACGTCTCCCCGACACACGACCAACCACAACGCTCCGCTGAAGCCCATGAGGATTTCCAATCGCAACAACCTCTTGTCCGTCGCGAAGCGAACTGGAAGCGGCTAAACCCAACGGCTGCAAACCTTCTGCGTCTATTCGTATGACCGCAACGTCTGCGTTTCTGTCGGTCGCATGTATTTCAGTCACATCAAAGATGCGACCATCCGTAAGCTCAACTGAAATTGGTCGGGCTTCTCCGATCACATGTAAATTCGTCGCGATAAGACCATCAGAGGAAATCACAAAACCTGTCCCCAGCCCAGCATCGTTTCCTCCCCTACCAACGTGGCGAATGGTTACAACGGACGGACGAACAGTCATAACGAGTTCTTCAACTGAAGGAATATTCTCCTTGGACTGATCCGCAGCATGTGGAATACCCACCACTCCAGCAAAAGAAAAGGCTACCCAAAAAACAGTAGTCTTTCGAATTATGTTGCGGCTCAAAAAAAGAGCCATCGCTGCTATGGTGTTTATGATTTCTGCATGTACGTCGGACGCCAGGAAGCTACTCGACACACGAAGAACATGGCATTGCTTGCTCATACATTCACCCGCTTCTAGAAAAGAAACATTTGAATTGGCTTAGAAGATCTTTCCAACTTCATCATCACGACAGATTTCTGCCAGAAAAACTTTACCTGCATTTCCATACAAGGTATTCATTTTTTTTCTAATAAAGCACACTTTTTTCAGCGAATTCAGCATCTTACGCTCGTTCATGCTTAGGGTTTCCGTATCCACACGATGCCTGACACGGGGTGCTGTGTAAGATTAGATATCACGACGACGTGGCCTTATCGTACGTTTCAGCCCGTACCATTTATTTTTTTACCCTCAATATTATCCGAAATGCTTGTAACCATCAGACGATTGCCTGCTCACGTGTTTTCAAAGTTCATCATGTGGACCATTGGATTCTTTCTTTTTGCAACCGCGACGCTTCATGCAACCAAAGCCGCTCCTACAGAAGCATTTCATTTCCAGAAAGGTGACATTGTTGCCATTTACGGGAATGGACTTGCTGACCGAATGCAACACGCCCCGTGGGTAGAGACACTTCTACAAAATCACCTGCAGGGTATGGATGTTCGCTTCCGCAACATGAGTTTTTCAGGTGATACGGTTGACAGAAAACCACGAAGCAAGGGTTTCACTGATGATGAAGCGTACCTTCAGCACGTTGGCCCATCCGTTATCTTTATTATGTACGGGTATAACGAATCATTTGAGGGCGAGCAGGGAGAAGCTCAATACAAGCAGCAACTTGTTGAACTCGTTGAAAAATATCGGCGACTACGCAAAGAAAAAGGCTGTGACGTTCGGTTTGTCCTCTTCAGCCCTATTGCCTATGAACAAACGGGCAGCCCAAATCTTCCCGATGGCACCCAACTCAACACGAACCTAGCCATCTATACCGAAGCGACTCGGCAGGCTGCTACGGAAGCGAAAGCTACTTTTGTTGACCTCTATGGCCCAACTTCTCAGCGATTTGCAGAAGGCAAGCAGCAACTGACACACAATGGCATTCATTTAAATGAATCTGGCTACTGGGAACTTGCTGACATCATAAGTACATCACTTCTGAACAAACCGACACTGACTCAATCGAATTTAGAAACTACTTACGACGCTGTAACCAAAAAAAACTGGACATGGCACAATCGTTATCACGCGACCGACGGTAATGACGTTTGGGGATCTCGTTCGACGCTTACATTTGTTGATGGGCAAAGCAATGCTGATGTCTTGCGAAACGAACTAGTCATGCTTGATGTAATGGCAGCGAACCGTGATGAGGTCGTTTGGGCTGCTGCAAATGGACAAACAATTACGGTCGATGATAGCAACGTTCCACCACCGGTGAAGGTTATTTCTAATGTGGGGGGCGGTAGTAAAAGCTCAAGTGCTGACAAAGAAGGCAGCGTTACGTATCTCAGTCCAGAAGAAAGTGTTGCCCAAATTTCTGTACCCGAAGGCTTTGAACTGAATGTCTTTGCGTCTGAAGAAATGTTTGAAGACTTTGCAAATCCAGTGCAGCTACAAGTCGATGGAAAAGGGCGGCTCTGGGCGGCATGCTGGAACACGTATCCGAAGTGGGAGCCACTTAAGGAAATGAACGATGCCCTCGTAATCCTTGAGGACAACGATCGCGATGGTGTAGCAGACACACGGAAAATATTTGCCCATGTCCACAATCCGCTGGGTTTTGAATTCTGGGGGGGTGGTGTGGTTGTCACGTCTGGGCCCGACTTGATCTTCCTTCAAGACACCGATGGTGATGATGTAGCAGACGTTCGCTACCCGCTGCTCCAAGGCCTGGGAACTTCTGACACGCATCACGCTGCCAACAATCTGATATATGGACCGGACGGTGGAATCTACTGGCAGAGTGGTATCTTTCTTATCAACAACCACGAAACACCGTGGAAGCAAAATCTTGCCATCGGCGAATCAGGGATGTATCGATTTGACCCTCGAACATTTGCGATTACTCCGCATGCAGCAAACAAGCCAAATCCACATGGGACGAGTTTTGATTATTGGGGCTATTGCTATGCAAATGATGGCACCGGTGGCCGTTCCTATCAGGTGCGACGAGAAGGCAACGGCTTCAAAATGCACACACTATTAGAAAAAGAGTTCCGGCCTGTTGCAGCAAACGAAATATTATCTTCAGCCCATTTCCCTGAAGACATGCAACAGGATTTCCTTATTTGCAATACGATCGGCTTTCTTGGAATCCGCCAATATGACCTCGATCGTGGTGAAGGTCTTTCAGCACAGCCAACCGAGCCAAAGGAAAGCCTTAGCTACGTTGAAGTAACAAAGGATGGACGTCTTATAACCGTCAATCACCCTGCACTCAAAAACAAAAAGATTACTTCATTCAAATTAAGTGTTCCCGGAAAACAGCAAATGAATCTCTGCGAAATTGAAGTGATTTCGGAAGCTGCAGCACTCGTTCACGGAACGAGACATGTCACAAAAAATGTCAAGCTAAGCCAATCGAGTGAATACAACAAAGGCATGTATCCAGCCACATTGCTTGCCGACGGAAACAAAAAGACGTTTGCCCACACATCGATACAGATGAATCCCTGGATGAAAGGTGACTTTACCGAACCTGTCGAAATCTCAGAACTTCGAATATGGAATCGCGAAGGATTCGAAGACCGGTTTGATAATGGAAAGGTCGACTTTTTTGACAACGATACCTTAATAGCAACCGTGAACGTTGAGATTCCTAATGGCAACGGGACCGCGAGTCACGAACGTCGTTTCGGAGAAGTTTGGGGAACTCCTGTTCAAGACGTCCTCAACAGTAATGATCGAAACTTTCGGCCAACTGACGCGATTGTCGGTGAAGATGGCGCATTGTACGTAGCTGATTGGCAAAACGTCATTATCGGCCACATGCAGCACAACATTCGCGACCCAAATCGTGATCATACCCATGGGCGAATCTTTCGACTCACAGTAAAGAATCGACCGTTACAGAAACCGGTAGCTATTTCAGGCCAACCTATTGAGAATCTTCTCGAAAATCTAAAGCATCCCGTGAACGGTGTTCGTCATCGCACACGCATAGAACTGAGCGGACGTGATTCTGATGCTGTAATAGAGGCAACACAAAAATGGATGGGTAGCTTTGACCCAAATAACCAAACCGAAGCCCATCATCTTGTTGAAGCATTATGGCTACACCAACAACATAACGTCAAAAACCGGCCGCTTCTTGATATTTTGTTGAACTCCACTGTCCAGCACGCTGTCGAGGCAGCGAAAACAGTTGAACACTTTTGGACAAAAGTCGATGTCGAAATCGGTAGTGGATTTGCGGCACCAGCAGAGAGTGATTTCGTCAAATTCGAGATACCAAAGCATCTCAATCGCAAAGATCGTAAGACGTATAAAATTGGGGCCGAAATTTATCAGCGTGAAGCCCACTGCAGCACGTGTCATCTAACTCACGGAAAGGGGAATGGCATTATCTATCCATCCCTTGTTAATAGTCCGTGGGTAAATGGCAGTGAAGAAAGGCTGATTAAGGCAACACTTCACGGCATGTGGGGGCCCATGGAAGTACATGGAAAAAAATACGATCCGGCCCGGGGTGTCCCTCCTATGACAGCCTTCAGGAATCTTCTCAATGATGAAGAACTGGCTGCTGTTTTGACATTTGTGCGGAACACGTGGGGCAACGAGGCAACTACAGTTTCACCAGAGACCGTCAAGCAGATTCGATCGGCGACATCTGATCAAACAACCTTCTGGAAGCCTGCTGAACTTTTGGCTGACCATCCACTTGAACCAGAATTAGTAGCTGCCGCTCAATCAGAGCAACAGGTTTTTTCAAATATCGCACTTGAAAAAACATTACTTGCGACACCTGCTGATGAGCTTGCACGCACCGCAATGAAGCAAGGCAACACCAAACGGGGGAAAAACATTTTTTATAAGTCGGCTGCAGCATGCGCAACCTGTCATCATCCACCAAAGGGCGGGATCCGCCTTGGTCCAGACCTGCAGGAGCTCAAGACAAAACGGACCCCAGAGCAACTTGTTGAGTCACTACTCTACCCTTCCAAATTGATTGACAAGGATTACGTACAAGTAACCGTTATTACAAACGATGGGAAACAGCAGACCGGAATAAGAGAGTCTGAGAACGACAAAGAAATTCTACTACGAAATCTTGCTCAGCCAAAACCAGTGTCTATCCAAAAAGATGACATTGATGAAATCTTTGAGTCGCCTATCTCACTGATGCCAGAGAATCTTGTCCGGCAGCTTAAAAACAGGCAAGAATTCAACGATTTGATGCGGTATGTCCTCGAAGTTCGTAAACGGTAGTTTGGCTGCCTGTTATTTCAAATGCCGGAGGTGGGACTTGAACCCACACGCCCTTGCGGGCAACGGATTTTGAATCCGTCGCGTCTGCCATTCCGCCACTCCGGCTGATATACCGAAGATTACGCCACAGCAGCCTGTTTTGCTAGCAGCGGTCTCGCTGCCGCAGCAGGACGTCTGCTAGGGTTTTCCCCATGGATGTTTATGTATACGAAGATTCTGTTGTCCCTACCCTCGGACCGCTTATCACGGCGCGGCCGGCATGTGATATCACAATTGGCACAATCGCTCTCTATGAGATGCTCACTCAGCTTGGTGACGTTCAACGCCTTTTGCGACCATATCTGCAGCACTACGTCAACAGCCTAGGCACTGATCGAATACCTCATTGGGGGTCCGTCACGACATCAAAGTGCTCTCTTCAGAAACCCGTAGAGGGGCATGTGCTTTTTGTGAACGCCCGCCTTGTACCAAGTAGAACAAACCTGTCTACGCTCAAGGAACTGATTGACAGAAAACAAAGTGGTAGAATTCTTGCTGGAGAAACATTAGCTGCCGCGCTCATTGAGCAACGAAATAACGAAGTCCTTCTAGAAACTTTTGTATCAGGAAAAGATTCTTCTGAAGGACTTGTTGAGGAAATAAAAGCACCTCTTATTGATTCTGAACTTCAACTGATTCAGTCTCCACAAGATTTTCTTACAGCCCATGAGAATTCTATCGACGACATGGTGGCCCTGGCCATTGACTCTGGACAATACATCGAATCACGACCTGGGCTTTTTCTAAAAAGAAAAGGTGATTCAGCTACCTCAACAGTCATTGATGATTTCGTATCGATTCGATCTGGCCCTGTTCTTATTGATGAAGATGTGAATGTTGGGCCATTCTGTTGCCTTGATGGCCCATTAAAAATTTGCTCGGGTACAAGAATTCATCCTCACTCCTGGCTGGGTCCAGCTACTGTTGTTGGTCGAGACTGTCGCCTTGCGGGAGAAGTAACTGCTTCAGTCATCGAATCTTTTTCTAATAAGGCGCATAACGGGTTTCTTGGCCACAGTCACCTTGGCAGTTGGGTTAACCTTGGTGCAGGAACTATCACGAGCAATCTTAAGGTGAGCTATGGCGCCATCCGGCTCAACCTGAGTCGCAATGAAATTCTTCAGACAGACCGACAGTTCTTTGGAACACTTTGTGGCGATTTCTCAAAAACTGCAATCCATACCTCTCTACCATGTGGTGCGCTCATTGGTGCGGCTGCGACCCTGGCGGGCAGGCCAGCAGCTTTCGTGCCATCACTCTGCTCACAACTTGGAAACGAGTCTCCGGAGACAACCGCAACCGTTGAACAGGTCGTGACTGCTCTTGGTAGAATGATGAGTCGTCGTGGTATCCAACCCCACCCAGCAGACAGCGACCTTATTACAGCTATTTCCGAATTATCGAAGCCTGACTCATAGTGACTGCCTCCGCCAACTTGATATCAATCGAAGCAGGTGCCTTCCGTTGTGAATCTGTGATTTTAAACATTCTCTGTTAGGGTAATACCCAGGCGTGCGGTTTCTACATAAGCCTTTTTCCATCTCCTACCTCATTTCCTTCCGTTGCAGAAAGGAATCGTTGTGACGCAGCAAGTTAGTTATGCGAAAGAATCGTTCGATCTCTCCTTCGAGTTATTTCCCCCAAAAACGGCTGAATCTGAGGCCATGCTTTGGCAAACCGTCGATGAGCTGATGGGGTTTGATCCTACGCTCATAACCTGCACCTACGGAGCCGGAGGTTCGACCCAGACAAAGACTCTTGAGGTATTGGATGGTGTTCTCGTGCGATACCCAACTGTTGCTGTTGCAAGCCATCTTACCTGCGTTGGCCGAACGACGGATCAGCTGAGAGAATACCTCCGAGAAGCTCAACAAAGGGGGGTGACTTCAATTGTCGCATTGCGCGGCGATCCGCCACAGGGCGAGACTACTTTTACTCCAATCGCCAATGGCCTTCATTATGCTGTCGAGTTGGTAGCTCTTATTAAACAAGAGTTTCCTGAATTAAGAATTCTGGTTGCTGGCTATCCAGAAACCCATCAGGAAGCAGTCAGCCCTGAAGTTGATCTTGAACACCTGAAAGAGAAATGCAACGCAGGTGGTGATACGGTTGTAACGCAATTGTTCTATGACAACACCGACTTTTTCCGGTTCCGAGATCGCTGTTCTTCAATTGGTATCACCAAACCAATTATCCCAGGGCTGATGCCCGTTACAAATTTCAAACAGATCAAGCGAATTGCAACTCTGTGCAAAGCTCGACTACCAAATAGTTTTACACACGCACTCGAAAAAGCTGGTGATGATGCCGATGCACAATTTGAAGCGGGTGTAGACTATGCATCAAAACAGGCTGAAGAATTACTCTCTAATGGTATACCTGGCATGCACTTGTATGTTCTCAACAAGTCTCCTGCCGCAATACGTGTTCTTGAACAGGTTGGTATGACAAGGCCCTGAAAAAAGCTCTACGATTGGGCCTGCCGGGGCGGAAGATCGTTGTCCATACTGCTGATGTAGCTTCGTAAACGCTGGAGTTCATCGCTCACATGACGTAACTTCAGCATGTTTTCAACTCGTTTCACCAACTCAATTTTATTCACCGGCTTTGAAAGAAAATCGTCTGTGCCGGCCTCTACTGCACGTTCGATATCACCAAGTTCCCCAAGTGCCGTCACCATCAAAACCATAATATGTCGAGTCGTCGGGTCTGCTTTGAGTTGCTGACACACTTCAAAGCCGGATAATTTTGGCATCATAATGTCGAGAAGAATGATATCCGGCTTGAATGATGCGACTTTTTCTAAGGTATCAGAGCCATCAACTGCTGTCGCAATTTCGCAGTCAACATCAGCCAGGTATACCTCAAGAAGCTCACGATTTGGCTCGTTGTCATCCGCAATAAGAATCCGGCTCGTTGCGGTGGACGATGAATCACTATTGTTTTTTTGCATAGAAATAAACGCGTGTTCAAAAGCTTTGTTGTACTGCAGATAGAGTATCAGGGAAGCTGAAAAATTGATTGGCTTTTTACGATTGCAAACTCTTCTGGAAATGTATGGAAAGCTTGTATCAGAAGGCTACTTGTCCGAGTTTCGACATTCACCCAACTAATAGCCCCAATGCCGAGACGTCCACCAGATTCAAACCGATGAAATAAACCTTGTGAAATGCCATCGGCTGATAATTCCTGCTGAAATGTCCAAAATACATCCGGACGCACCCGCTCCAGCTGGAAACTCGTTTCATAACAGACGCCGTTTGCGCACTCCAGAGAGTCCGTACGTTCCCCCTGAATAGGATGAGAGAGGAGCTGCCTCTTTTTAGGAAGAGGCTGTTGATCTGAGGTGGCAACCTCCACCAGGGTCAAACTACCGCTATTCCATGAAACCGTGTGCCCACTCCCGGTTATTGCAATCTCGGCCTGAAAATTACCTCGTTCGACATATCGCACTGCATGTCGCTGGAAGAGTTCCGGATGCAAGGAACGACCGTAAAGCCGAAAAACCAAGTCAGTGACACTAGGACGGGCTGAAATCAACGCTACATACCTCCACAGAGCATTTCACCAGCAAATCCATTGATGACCTCGTGCCCTGTAGGAAACAGTATATCGGCTTCCGACGACTGCTCCTACCGATTGGCAAAAAGCAGTTCCAGAGATTTCCCAAGAAGCCATACTGCGGGGGTTGTTTGGCCCGGAAGAGCACTCAATAGCCAATAAAAACATGGCACTTTCACTCCCTCCCCCGGGACACGTTCAGGTGGAAAAAGTAGACCAGTTAAAAAGCCGATCCCACACACAACACGGCTCGAATAGAGACCCAAAAATTCAATTTTAGCTTATTTTTTGAGATACTCCCGAGACCGTGCCGACGCCTCAAAAAAATTATTTCAATAGTGGTAGAAATTTTTGATGAAGAATATTTCTGAACCATGCGACCCGCATCAGTGATAACTTGCGGACAAGCGAGACAGTGCTTGACAGGATCAAACAACGACACAGAATGCACATGTGATGGAAATTATTCATCACGCTGTAATGACAAATGAATCTCATTGATTTCAAGGAAATTTTTGTCTCAGACAATTACAAGAGTTTTCATTTTCAGGTAGTCTTGTTTGGCTACGAATGTATTAAAAATCAGGGGGGGAGATTTTAACGAGCTGGTCGCATTATTTATTCATTGACTGAACTCGTTCATGATGTACAACTTCGAGGAATCCAAGGGGGGCGGCGACGTGAGGGATCGACAGTCGACGGGTTCACCTGTGGCTTGGATGTCCCCCCCGTCTTCGAGGTATATTTTATTTCCTGATCGTTTCGTACTTGCATGCTTCTCTGGAGCTGGTCGTAGACCGTATTGGAATACTGCCTACAGCATTCAAGCTGGAACTGTTTCTAACAACATGAATGCAGGGAAGGACCTAGGTGTGCTTCTTACTCAATTGGCCTGCTTTTGGTGACCTTTTTGGGCCCATGTAACGGTATGAGGATACGTAATGGTCCTTCAATCCAATCGTCAAAAGGTAGCGCGCTGCCTCATTGGTTGTGGGGCAAATGTAGGTGCCCGACGAGAACAGCTTGACCAGGCAATCGACATGCTTCGATTTATGCCAGGTATTCAGCTCATGCATGTCAGTCAGTTTTTAGAAACAAGACCTGTGGGTGGCCCACCTGGACAACCTCCCTATTTAAATGCCGCTTGCCTCATTGAAACAACCTTTGAGCCCATTGAAGTACTCGACATGCTTTTGGCTGTCGAAAACACGCTGCAACGTTCTCGGGAAACACGGTGGGGCCCACGAACTATTGATCTGGATTTACTGATCTACGATGACTGCGTTCTGAAGACCGAACGTCTTCAGGTTCCACATCCACGCATGACAACGCGACGGTTTGTTCTTGAGCCAGCAGCTGAAATTGCCGCCGACTTGGAACATCCAGTGTCCCGGTGCTCAATTCATGAACTTCTTGAGAACATCTCGCAACGTCACCTCCACGTCGCCGTGGTGGGTGTTCCGGGAAGTGGCGCTCCGGAAATTGCTGATGCGGTAGCCGATGTGACACTTTCGAGGTTGATTCATGCACCTGCTCCTCTTCCGATAGCTGGCTGGGGGGCGCTATCTACGAAGCAGGTATCAACAAAAGAGCCTACTGAGCAGCTACTCCTATTATCTCAGAAATATGCAGATCCTCTCTTGAAGGCCAATTGGCCTGATGGTCCACATGGCACCGTCACTGATTATTGGATTGAGTCCATTCGGTTAGCCGCAGAAAACAACTCTGCAATTGATACGAACAAACAATTCGAGAACGCCTTTGCATCAATCAGCCAAAAAACAGTCACACCGCATGTCGTATTACTGCTCAATGTGAATCGCCAAACGCTATCAGAGAGAATTGCCTATCGGGCTCATGCCGCACAACAGAGTGACGTCTTTGCTGATCTAGTTGCGGTGCAAACAATGACGACTTCTGATCAAGGAATTGCAACATTGCTCTCTTTGCAGGAGCACCTTATAGATTGCCTACTCAGTACTCAGGGCAGACAATGCCGTCCGAAAGCAGTCATACAACTTGACTCCGATGATCTTGGAAAGGCTGCGCTTGATGCCGTTGCCGCCATTGAGGGCATCTCGTAACTATGTCGACGCCACTGGTTATTCGTGATCGTAATACAATGCGAAACCTGATTCTCACGAATCAAACAATGGGGCGGCGCATCGGCTTTGTTCCTACAATGGGCAGCCTTCATGCGGGACACACATCATTAGTTGATCGTGCAATGGCTGAATGTGACGACGTTGTGACCTCAATTTTTGTGAATCCAAGTCAATTCGGACCACAGGAAGATTTTGAGCAATACCCAAGAGATTTTGATGCTGATTTCAATCTATTGGCTCAGCATGACGTTCGCTGGATTTTCGCGCCTGACGTTCATGAGATGTATCCACCTGGTGACTCAACTCGTATTGAAATCTCTGGACCAGCTGAGCCCTACGAGGGGCAGTTGAGGCCCGGCCATTTTTCCGGCGTCGCAACAATAGTTTTCCGGCTTCTTCAGAGTACACCAGCGAATACTGTCTATTTTGGTGCGAAGGATTGGCAGCAGGTTCTGGTAGTTCGACAAATGGTGCGTGACCTTGGGCTCGACGTAGAGGTTATGACATGCCCAATAGTCCGTGACAAAGATGGCCTGGCGCTGAGTTCGCGGAATGCATACTTGAGTGAATCGGAGAGGACGCGTGCCCAAACTATTTACGCTGCACTTCAACAAGCAGAAGAAAACTGGTGCCGTGGTTTGGCAATCGATAAGATAGAGCTGAAGGTAAGAGACATGCTGTCAGCACGAGAGATCCGGATTGACTACGCTGATATTGTTCACGATGAATCTTTGAGAAAGATTTCTGAAGTGAGTCGCAACACCCCTGCAATTTTTCTCATCGCCTGCCACGTTGGCTCAACACGACTGATTGATAACATTCTCCTGCCATCACAGACGTAATCTTTGTGCGCACAACACTTTTCTACATACCTACAGAACTCTCCCTCGGTTCAGCATTCTTGCCGCTCTTTGGATGGGGTGCTTTCTTTTTTGTATGGCTGTTTCTCGGCACCACGGCATTTGTGCTCACCAGTCGACAAAAAGGTTGCCAGGAGGCCATCAATTTACTCCTCCTACCATTGGCAATAAGTGGTGCTGTGATTGTTTGGGGGCTGCCTGCACTGGACGATGGCCATGGGATTCCTGTGCGCGGATATGGAACGATGCTCATCGCCGCGGCGGCGGCTGGCACATGGCTGTCGATTATCCGCGGACGAAAAGTGGGTATTGATGCTGACTCAATCATTGCCCTCGGGCTTGAAGTTTTTCTTGCTGGAATTATCGGCGCGCGAATATTTTTTGTGATTGAATATCATGAACAGTTTTTTTCTCCTGACAAAAACCTGATCCAATCGTTTCTTGCGATCATCAACATTCCTGCGGGTGGGCTTGTCGTTTTCGGGGCCTTGCCTACGGCATCATTGGCGGCATGGCTGTTTGCGAGGAGAAGAAATATTCCAATTACTCAGCTTGCTGACTGCATTGCTCCGGGCCTCCTCATAGGTCTCTCACTCGGCAGACTCGGCTGTTTTTTAAATGGGTGCTGCTACGGCGGGCCCTGTGAACTCCCATGGGCCATGCAGTTCCCGGCTGGAAGTCCGCCATGGTTTGATCAGGTCAGTCGAGGATTAATTCCAGGCCCTGGCATTGATGGAAGCACCGTGCCTACGCTTCCAATTCACCCAACACAACTTTACGCAGCACTTGATGCAGCTATCTTGGCAGTACTGGCTGTTGCTTTTACACCGTTCGCGCGCCGGAATGGTGAGGTGTTTGCCCTGGTTGTCACTCTCCATCCGATTTCACGGATTCTGCTTGAGGAAATTCGTATCGATGAACCACCCGCCCTTGGAACACCACTCTCAATATCTCAATTGATGTCAGTCGTGATTCTGGGCTGTGCGATGGTGTTCTGGTGGTGGATTTCAACGCAACCACAACAGGCAGCTAGAGACAACGTGTAAGGAACATTGAGTGTGACTCTTCAGAAACCTAAGAAGCCTGTTACCGACCCGCCTGTCGTACGGCTCCGATGTCGAGAAGATGGACCGCTTGTTGTTGAATTACCGGAGGCTATCGATGGGGTCCCTTCAGTCACCGTACAAATCACCGATCACCACCGAGAGGCATTTACACTCCCCACGAACAAATCAGTTCTTGCACTGTGTCGTTGTGGAAAATCCGCAAACCGCCCATTTTGTGATGGGAGTCACAAAACTTGTGAATTTCGTGCAAGTGAAACTGCTAGCTAACCACGTTTCCCTTCGAGCCGAAAAACGAGCCAAATACGCGCTCTGAACCACGCAGAAGGGGGGCGTTTTAACGGCTCTTCCGAGTACCAAGGCTCTTCCGAACAGGAAAACCTTGCCTAGAAGACGACTCAGACCGAGTCCCTCAGGAAAAAAACAAGCCATTTACGGTGGAAAGATATAGACTCTGAAGAAGAACATGGTTAATTTTTCATCGTGTCCGTCAGTTCGTTCAGTACTCATACGGTTCAATTGACTGACGCATTGCTTCATCAACCGCCATCCAAGCCGTCAGGCTGGTGATGGCGGCGAATGAATACCGACCGTCGTCATTCCCAGTATTGTCCCCTCAATAGGTTCACTTGAGCCCATATGTCTCAACGACCCGGATTTTACGAGCGATACAGCGTTTGGATTCTCGCTATCCTTGTCTTTTTGCTTCCCATGGTGGTTGTGGGCGCTATCAAGGCCAAAGGCAATAATCGTAATGACGTAAAGGGATGGCTGCCTCTGGAGTACCCAGAGACCAAGACGTATCGCTTCTTTCGTGAGAATTTCCAGGGTGAAGAATTCATTCTCGTGAGCTGGGATGGCTGCACGATGGATGATCCACGGCTTGAACTACTAGCCAGGAAGTTGCTGCCGCCTCCTGAAGAGGCCTCCCGAATTAGTCGAACAATCTTTTTCAAAACAGCTCAGACTGGCCCCCGGGCTGTTGAGCAGATGACTGAAGAGCCGCTCAATCTTGATCCTGAAGAAGCGGTAGACAGGCTCACTGGTGCACTTATCGGTGATATCGATTCACCTGATAACCAGACCGCCGAAGATGACAGTACTGACACTTTGACAGAGGCAGAATTAGATGACCTTCAAACGTGTCTTGTCCTGACGCTGTCCGATGCAGCTCGAGCAAACCTCCATGGTGCAATTGACACAATAAAAATTGTTGCGGTCGAAGAGTGTGGTATTCCGGAAGAAACGATCCACATGGGTGGGCCACCCGTTGACAATGTATCAATTGATCGCGCGGGGCAGACCAGTGTCACGCTACTCTTTGGCCTTTCGCTTGTTGTTGGCTTCTTTGTTAGCTGGTGGAGCCTCAAAAGCAAAATGCTCGTCGGGCTTGTACTTGCTTCGGGCGTTTACAGCATGTTCGCGAGTCTTGCGATCGTGTGGTATTCAGGATATCCCGTTGATGCCATCCTGCTCACGATGCCCTCTCTTGTCTACGTTGCAACAACGAGTGGTGCAATCCACCTTGCCAACTATTACCGCGATCAGTTGGCTGAAACAGGAGTGCTTAAGGGGGCTGCTGGTGCTTCGGTACGTCATGCCCTCCTACCACTTTCTTTAGCTACGGGTACCACAGCCGTAGGACTGGCGACGCTCGCTGTGAGTGTACTTGTACCGATCAAAATGTTTGGCATCTTTTCAGCAATCGGTGTTGTTGTGAGTTTCATCATTTTGATTACGTTGATACCTGCGTGCCTTGAACTTTTCCCACCAAAACTTCGTCTCGGTGCAGCAGGCAGTGAAGAAGACGGTGACTCGTGGCGTCCTATTGAAGAGAGTCCGTGGTGGGGTGTTGGTGAATGGATCACACGACACAACGTTTCAGTCGCCACAATTTGTCTCCTCGTCATGGCAGGCATTGGCTATGGCATGACCCGTGTCGAAAGTAGCGTTCAGCTCATGAGGCTATTTTCGCCTCAGGCTCGAATTCGACAGGACTATCGTTGGCTTGAGAAAAAACTTGGGCCACTCGTTCCAATGGAAATACTCATTCGCTGTGATCAAGAAAAGTGTGATCTCAATTTCCTTGAACGAATGGAACTCGTAGATGAAATACAGCGGGAGATTGGTGAACTCGGTGAGGTAGGTAGTTCTCTCTCGACCGTCACCTTTGGCAGGAGTCTTGACGTCGGTGGTGGCGGAATTGGTGGCGCTGCAGGCCGTGTATTCGGCCTGAATGCACGAACACGACGGAGCGTTCTCAACAGAAGACTTGTCGCCCATCGTGATGAATTTCTTGATGGTGACTATCTGCGTGAAGCAAAGGTAGTAAGTGACGAAGGAACTCGTGATCAGGAACTGTGGAGAATTAGTGCTCGTGTCAGTGCGACTAAAGAAGTCGACTACGCGGAGTTCAAGCGTGACCTCCAGTCAAAAATCGACCCGATTCTGGCCAGCTACAAATCTGACGGCACGCACGGAATTTCTGTCGACTACACTGGTCTTGTACCACTGGTCTACAAAGCACAACATTCATTGCTCGACGGGCTTATTGCTGGCTTCATTAGTGACTTTGCAATAATTGTTCTGGTCATGGTGCTTCTTTGCCGGGCTGCCTCCGCGGGACTCGTGCTTCTACTTCCTGCTGCCTTTCCTGCTGTTGTTGTCTTCGGAGGAATGGGTTGGGGGAATGCACTTCTAAAGAGTTTCGGAACAGGAAACCTTCTTATCGATATCGGCACCGTAATGGCTCCTTGCGTTGCACTCGGTGTTACCGTTGACGATGTTGTTCATTTCATGCTTTGGTTCAGACGTGGTATTTCTGATGGTATGGACCGTAAACAAGCAACTATGCTGGCCTACAAAGGGTGTGCTCGAGCGATGTATCAAAGCTGGGGTGTCATTGGTATTGGCCTGTCAGTCTTTTCGCTCTCACCGTTTGGGCCGACACAGCGATTCGGTCATATGATGCTCTCCATGCTCACTGTTGCATTGGTTGGAAACCTTGTGTTGCTTCCAGCACTCTTGGCCGGGCCGCTTGGTGATATTTTTGGATGGAGTGTACTTCGTCTGAATCGCAAAAGGTCAGAAAAGCAGGATCAACGCCGGGTGAAGACTGAGGCTGGAACAGATGCTCTTCCACAGCCTCACGTGTTGCCTGAACCGGCGACGAAGCAGGTTGTTCATGCCTGAGAATGACGTGGCTTCAGGGGCACTTTCAGAGGCCACTGTCTTTATTAAGCCAAAGCGTGCTCGCCCATTTTTCGGCCGTCATCCATGGGTCCTTGATTCGGCGGTGCTGCGTGTTCACGGTGAACCCACTGATGGAGCCGTGGTCGATGTTGTGACGCACGATGGCAACTTCATTGCCCGAGGCCTATGGAATGCATCAAGCCGAATTCGTGTTCGATTGTATTCCTTTGTACAGGACCAAGCTCTTGATGAAGTATTCTGGGATACTCGTATCGAAAATGCAGTTGGCTTACGACAACAACTCGGCCTTCTTTCCAAAAAGACTGGCTGCCGACTCATAAACAGTGAAGGCGATAGTCTCTCTGGCGTCATTGTCGATCAATATGGCTCCTACCTCGCTTTACAAGTGACAGCCCTCGCAATGGCTGAACGGATCGACATGATCTGCGATAGCCTTGAACGCCTTGTACAACCAAAAGGTATCTTGCTTCGTGGCGCCGAACGAGGGCTGGGGAAACTTGAGGGGCTTCATTTGCCTGATCGACTGCTCCGTGGTGAATCACCTGTTGGACCAATCTTTGTTGAGGAACATGGCCTTCGCTTTGGTGTCGATCTTACCGAGGGACAAAAGACTGGCTATTACCTGGATCAAAAAGAAAACCGACAAGCTGCAGCGGCCTATGCTGCCGGGCGGCGAGTCCTTGATATGTTCTGCTACTCCGGAGGTTTTGGAGTAGCGAGTGCCGTTTCTGGAAAAGCTAGTTCAGTTCTTTCTGTTGATTCAAGCATCAAAGCGATTTCACTGGCACGGGCAAATGCAGAACTTAACAATGCAACAACAATGACGGTTGAGCAGGCCGATGCATTTGAAAAGCTCGCTTCTCTTGAAGAAGAGAATGCACAGTTTGGCATGGTCGTACTTGATCCACCAAAGTTTGCCCGCAGTCGAGCATCTGCCTCTGACGCGCTTCGAGCATATCACCGAATAAATCGTCTTGGTGTCGATCTCCTTGAACCTGGTGGAGTTCTGGTAACGTGCAGTTGTTCTGGAGCGATCGCCCGTGATGACTTTCTCATGATGCTTTCAGCAGTAGCCCAACGAAGCGGTCGAACACTACAGCTTCTCGAGTACCGCGGCGCTGCTCCTGACCACCCGGTCAACCTCCACTGCCTGGAGGGCGAATATTTAAAGTGCGTTATCGCTCGAGTGCACTAAGACAAGACAGTGACGTCCTACGTGACTTCAAACCTTCTTGATCCTGGTAAACTCGTCGATCGTAACGGTCGTTAACTCCCCGTCATCTCTGGCAAGGATGAGCACATCACTATAAACCTTGTCGTCGGCATTTCGCCGAAAATGAAGTCCGTGCCGACGCCGCTCCCGCCGCAATACCTTTCCGACAGTAGTCGTACTCCACGTGGCACTTGAGCCAACGGTCACGCCATGGATTACCTCGACCCGATCTCCAGGCTTCAGGCCGTCATACACTTCACGTAATTCCTGCTCTGCTGTATTCATACTCGTAACCCTAGCTGGTAGTAGCACGGACCGGACCATTTCATGTCGGTCCTGTTCATCAGAATCTACCGAATTGAATCAAACTTCTTTTGAATCAATCCATTTCATCATCTTCCTCAAATGGCGACCCGTTTCAGTCAACTTATGTTCCCGTTCACGACGACGCGTTGCCTTGAACATGGCGGCTCCGGCTCGATTTTCAAGAATCCAGTCTCTTGCGAATTCACCAGCTTGAATCTCTTCAAGAATCTTCTTCATTTCAGCTCGTGTTTCATCAGTAATCACACGATTTCCTCGAGTGTAGTCACCGTATTCTGCTGTATTGGAAACACTGTATCTCATGTATTCCAAACCACCCTGATAAAGAAGATCGACGATTAATTTCATCTCGTGAAGACACTCAAAATACGCCATCTCAGGCTGATAGCCTGCTTCTACCAATGTATCAAAGCCAGCTTTAATCAGTTCTGATACACCTCCACAGAGAACAGCCTGTTCACCGAACAGATCGGTTTCAGTTTCTTCCGCGATGGTCGTCTCTATAACACCACCACGAGTGCCGCCAACGCCTTTCGCATAGGCCAGCCCAATCTTTTTTGTCTCTTCTGAAGCTCCTTCACCGAGTGCAATAAGACAGGGAACACCACCACCTTTTTCATACTCACTTCGGACCAGATGACCAGGGCCTTTCGGCGCAACCAGCAGAATATCATGGCCGGGAGGAGGTTCAACTTGATTGAAGTGAAAATTAAATCCATGACTCGCCATAAGAACCGCACCGGCCTTAAGGTTTGGCTTAATTGAGGTCTTGTAGACATCACCCTGCAACTCATCTGGCAAAAGAATATTTACAACATCTGCCTGCTTCACTGCCTCTTCCACAGAGAGTGGATCAAAGCCATGACTTTTGGCGAGATCGAAATTAGGTCCACCGGGACGTTGTGCAACAACGACATTCAGGCCACTGTCACGAAGATTCTGTGCCTGAGCATGACCCTGACTTCCATAACCAATGACGGCTATTGTTTTGCCTGAGAGAACGGCCAAATCGGCATCAGAATCGTAATAAATTGTGGCTGGCACGGGGGGCTCCTTTTGAACCAGAGTAAAATCGAAAGTTTAGTTTGTACGGTATTTGTGACATCTAAGAACCCTCATTCTTCGATGACGAGCAGGTTCTTAAGATACATTAACTGGCGTCCGCTGACTCCGTATCGGACTGGTCGCAACTTGGGCTACTACCTCGAACCATTGCAATCCTGCCTGTTCGAACCAACTCAAGAATGCCCAATGGACGAATCATATCGATAAAGGCTTCAATTTTATTTTCAGTCCCAGAAATCTCAACAATTACGCTGTCAGCAGCAACGTCAACGACTCGTCCACGAAATATTTCTGCCAAACCCCTGACGTTCGAGCGATCCTGTCCAGCCGAAGCAGATACTTTTACAAGCATCAGATCGCGTTCGACATAATTTCTTGAACTTATGTCATCAACGCTCACCACTGTGACAATTTTTTCAAGTTGCCGCCGAACCTGTTCCTGAACTCTGTTGTCACCTCGCAGCACAAAAGTCATTCGCGAAAAACCGGGATTATCAGTCTCCCCAACTGCAAGGCTATCAATGTTATAGCCACGGGAAGCAAGCATTCCCGAGATGTGGGCAAGTACACCAGGAACATTCTGAACGGTTGCAGAAAGAACGTGTCGCATCAGCATGGCCTCAGCCTGGGAGTGCCATGCCGGCCTGCTGGCGTCTACCCTACGGGTGAAAATTGAGTATTTGACCGAATTGCTCAGTCTAATTTCGATCATAGGCCGAATTCAAGCCACTTCCTTCATGAAAGCGTGCCGTCTGGAACTCAGCCAAAGCTCTAATGGATTGACAAATGACAGAAAACACCGATATTTGCAGTACTCGCCGGATTTCATTATTGAATTTTGGCCAGTCGTGCCACCCAATGCTGGTGTACGGATTTCTCAGATACCAACAGAAAGTGAACCTCTTACCGTGTCGAATGTCCTCGCTCAAGAATTAATCGAAGCTGGTGTCCACTTTGGCCATCGCTCGAGTCGCTGGAATCCAAAAATGCGGCCCTACATATTTGGCCGCAAAAACCTTATTCACATCATCGACGTCCGCGAAACAATTCGTGGTCTTTTACGTGGTAAGAAGTACCTGAAGCAAGTTGCTGCAACAGGCAGCCTTGTTTTGTTCGTTGGAACAAAACGACAAGGACAAGAAGCCATTGCACGTGAAGCCAATCGCTGTGGAATGCCCTACGTAAGTGAGCGATGGCTTGGTGGCACGCTGACTAATTTCCGAACGATTCGTAATCGATTGGCTCGGCTTGAGGAACTGGAGGAATTACTTCCTTCTGATGCCTTCCATAACTATTCCAAGAAAATGCAGTCTTCGTTGCGACGAGAGCACAGAAAAATGCTCCGTAATCTTGGTGGTATTCGCACACTTTCCCGACTACCAGAATGTCTGGTTATCTTTGATCCAAAGAAAGAAAAGAACGCGATCAATGAAGCTCGAAAGATGGGAATCACGACCGTCGCTCTTATTGATACCGATTGCGACCCGGACCTCGTTGATCTTCCTATTCCTGGTAATGATGATTCCATTCGTTCGATCGAACTCGTCGCTTCTCGGCTGGCTGATGCCATCCTCGAAGGCAAGGCGGACGTCGCGGAGAAAAAACAGTCAAAGGATGAGGGTGCCAGTTCGGAAACCAAACCTGCGAAGCCTGCACCAAAAGCTCGCGGGAATGTCACACCACCTTCTCCAAATCCTGCAAAAACCTGACCCACGAGACCGCGTAACCGGTCTTGTGCTTTTGTAGCTACAAGAGGACGTGTGTACTCGGTTCCGAACGTCACACCACACTCCTTCGACGAGTCGACTCATTTTGCTTTTCAACACAATCTCTCACACGACATGAGGACTTAAAAATAATGGCAGCAGTCACAGCCGCCGCAGTAATGGCACTGCGAGAAAAAACCGGTTTACCAATGATGGAGTGCAAAAAAGCACTTACTGAATGTGGTGGTGATACAGAACAAGCCGTTGAATGGCTGAGAAAACAAGGCGTCAAAACGCAAGCAATGCGAGCTGATCGTGAAACTTCGATGGGCCGGCTTGCCATCTATACTGACCTTGAAAAGGGTGTTGGGACTCTTGTCGAACTAAAATGTGAAAGTGCACCAGTAGCGGGCAGTCCTGATTTCATGGATTTCGTGAATGATATAGCGAAGACACTTGCTCTTGGATCTGGTGCCAATTCGCCAGAAGAACTCCTGGCCCAAAAAAGCCAAGCGCATCCTGATAAGACACTTGGAGAGATCAAGGACGATCTATTCAATCGAATGCGAGAAGTTTTTGAACTCTCTCGAATCTGCCGTATCGATGCTCCCTGTGGCGGATACGCCCATCATGATGGCTCAAAGGCAGCTCTTGTTGAGATCGCTGGTGAAACGGATGGCCCACAAGCAGCAGAAGTTGCGAAGGACGTAGCAATGCATATTGTGGCACTCTCACCGAAAGCGATTGTTAAAGAGGATCTGGATCAAGCAGTTGTTGATAAAGAACGTGAGATTCTGACAGAGGCTGCAAAACAGGAAGGGAAGCCAGAAAATATCATTCATAAAATGATTGAGGGCCGGCTTCGCAATTTCTTCAGCCAGTGTGTGCTCCTTGAGCAGCCTTTCGTAAAAGACGACAAACAGAGTGTTGGCAAACTCTTGAAGAGTGCTGGCCTGAGCGTCAAACGAATGGAACATTGGAAAATCGGCAGTGGAGATTAATGTGTCGAGCGAATAGAAACGTGGCTCAACGTTTGATCTACCTCAACTTCCCTTCGGTTCTGAACATCCATTCAAAGTAAACTACACTTCATGCCATCTGCTCCTTACCGTCGAGTGCTCTTAAAGCTTTCAGGAGAAAGCTTCTCTCATGCTGGTGAACGTGGTATTGCGATGGAAGAAGTTCTTCATATCGCGAACCAGACCGTTCAGGCGGCTGCTCGTGGAACACAACTGGCCGTTGTCATCGGTGGTGGCAACATTCTTCGAGGCGCTTCCTTCACTGCAGGGAACAGTGGTGTCCAGGAAGCAACAGCTCACTACATGGGCATGCTAGCAACCGTGATTAATGGCTTGGCACTGCAAGATGCAATCGAAACACTCGGTGTCGAAACTCGCTTGATGACTGCTATTCGAATGGACGGAGTTGCCGAACCATACATTCGCCGCAGAGCACGCCATCATCTCGACAAAGGTATCATTGTCATTCTGGCAGCAGGCACTGGGAGTCCATTTGTGACGACTGACACAGCCGCGGCTCAGCGTGCACTTGAACTGGAAGCGGATATCTTAATGAAGGCGACGCGTGTCGATGGAGTTTATTCAGATGACCCTGAAAAAAACCCTCATGCAGTCCTTTACCGCGATCTTACTTTTCAACAAGTTCGAGAACAGAATCTAAGAGTTATGGATGCAACTGCAATCTCACAATGCATGGAACACGACATGCCTATTCTCGTATTTAATTATCGTAAGGATGGCAATATTGAACGAGCAGTTGCCGGTGAAAAGTGTGGCACGCTGGTAAGCAGCCGTGCCGAGGCTGCTTCGAGTTAGCAAAAGCTTGCTTGCTGGTGGCAGGAGGGTGACAATCCGTGTCAACAAAAGGCCGTTTATAGAACCAGTTCGTCTTGTTTTGGGGTAAGGAGAAAAGAAAATGGCAGCTGATGAAATTCTTCTTGGTGCAGAAGAACGGATGGAGAAAGCAGTCGATGTCTTTCGGAACTCACTCACTGGAATTCGTACCGGCCGTGCGAATCCAGGGCTCGTCGATTCATTACGAGCCGAAGTCTATGGATCACCTACTCCAATCAAATCTCTGGCGAATGTCGGGGCGCCCGAACCAAATCAGATCGTTATTCGACCATTCGATCCGGGAACAATTAAGGATATCGAAAAAGCAATTCAGTCAAGTGACCTAGGACTCAATCCTCAGAGTGATGGGAGGGTCATACGTATTATCATTCCATCACTTTCGACTGATGTTCGTAAGAAAATGACTGCTCGCATTAAAGAACTTGCAGAAGAAGCCCGTGTCTCAATCCGCAACGTACGACGCGATGCAAACAAGGCTGCTGACGGTGAAAAAAGCAGTGGCGACATGACAGAAGATGATTGCAACGGCACGAAAGAAGATGTTCAGGATCTTACGAAAAAGTTCGAGGGCCAGGTAAGCGATCTTGCAAAAGCAAAAGAAACCGAAGTAATGGACGATTAACTTGCTTCTATTCGGAGAGTTTTGAGTCAGACAAGCACCCATATGACAACTTCCGACGTTACCATTCCCGTTCGGCTAACTAATATTGTTAAGCGATATGGACGACGAACTGTACTTGATGGTGTTTCAATCGATGTAACTCCTGGGGTGACTGGTCTTGTTGGACCCAACGGTGCTGGTAAAAGCACTCTTGTCCGATCAATTCTTGGTCTTGTCCGGCTTGCAAGTGGTCAGGCACGCGTATTTGGAAATGACCCATATCGGAAACCTCGTCGTGTTCGTCAGATTGTTGGCGTTGTTCCCGAAGATGAATGCACCATTCCGGGTTTATCTGGTGTTGAAATGGTTCGATATGCCGCCCGTCTGTCAGGTCTGCCAGGCACTGAGGCGCTTCGGAGATCCCACGAAGTGCTGGATTGGTGTGATGCTGGCCAAGAGCGTTATCGGCCGGTTGAAACACTCTCGGTCGGCACCCGACAAAAAGTCTCTTTTGCAGCAGCTATCGTTCATGATCCCGACATGGTGATTCTTGATGAACCGACAAACGGTCTCGACCCAATTGAGCGGCGGGCAATGCTTGGCCGTCTCACCACTCTTGCCAAAGACCACGGGAAAACAATATTTGTTTCAACCCATGTTCTTCCTGACGTGCAAGCCATTTGCGACCGCGTTATTGTGCTTGCTCAGGGCCGTGTACAACTTGCAGGTACCATTGAAACACTTACAAAGCCTCCACAGCCTGAGCACCACCTAGCTGGTTCAGGCCCGCTTGAGCAACTTGCTACAAAACTTTCCGAGCGTGGTCTACCTGCTCGTGTAGAAGCAAATGAGACGGAATCAATCATCTCCCTTGTATCACCAAAACCAGAAAACATCCGTGATGTCTGGTCTGCAGCAGCCGAAGTTGGGGTGAGTATTCGTTCCCTCGCACCAGCAACTCGACCACTTGAAAAAATCTTTATCGATACACTGCGACGATCAGAACAACACCATGACCAACACAACACCACGCAGGGGGACCGCTAATGCCACTGCAGGATGTTGGTTATCGTGCTTGGAACAATGAGCGATGTGGTCCTTCTTCAACAATCTGGGTTATTGCTTGGACTGGGATTCGCCTGGCTTGGGAAAGCCGCTGGCTTCGTCGGATGGTCTTTTTCGCATGGAGCCCGGCACTTCTTTTTGCAGCTAGTTTCTTTGCATTTGAACAGGCCGTCGACGAAGGACGACTGGCCTCACTTGGCACCGCTGCACAACGCGGTCGAAATCTTGATGGTATTGGGATGCTGGGTACCGTTCTTGCTGATGCACTAGGTGGCAATACCGATGAAGTGGATGTTGAAACAACCCGCCACCTTGTCTGGAGTCGCCTCTTATTAGCTTTCATGCGGGCGCCTCAGGCAATGCTTTTAGCGGCTGTCGTTGGCCTAGTTGCTCCAACGCTGATTTCACGTGACTTAAGAGCAAAGGCATGGCTGATCTATTTCACGAGACCTGTGGGCCGCACAGAGTACATCCTTGGCAAGTTCTTTATTCTTCTTTTGTTGGTTCTTGTTATCACCATGCTGCCGGCACTCGCACTATGGCTCACTGGCGTACTTGTAAGTCCAAGCGTTTCAGTTGCATTTGAGACATGGGATCTACCAATTCGAATTATCACCGCAAGCTTCATTCTGGCCGTTCCAACAGTCTTGCTGGCACTTGCTTATTCATCACTCACAACTGAAAGTCGAATTGCTAGTTTTGCATGGTTCGCAACGTGGGTTGCATGCTGGATTGGACATGGTGCTCTCACGACGGCAGATCTTGTTGCCAGCACACAAGATGGTGGCGTTTATTCGATGGAAGGGACGCAAGAAGAGGAGGCGTCCCGTAGCCCAAAAGCAAAAGTCTCTCCAATCCGGCGCAACTTCCGTTGGTTTGCCCGTGCTGCAGGGATCGATGCCGTGGTCGATCGATGGGCTTGGGTCTCTCCGTATCATGCACTTGGTGCCGTCCAAGCGGCAATATTTGGAATTGATACAAGACCACGTTCTTGGTGGCCATCATCAATGACATTGCTTGTAATGAGTGCTGGCAGTTTATGTATTCTCGCCTGGAGGATAACCGCTCCTACGTCGAGTTAATCCAGATATTCCACCCATTCAACATACTATGCTTTCTCTCCAGAACGTAACAAAGCTCTACGGCACTGTCATTGGTGTCAATGATGTCTCGGCAGAACTTGGGCAGGGGGCTCATGGACTTCTTGGTCCAAATGGTGCAGGAAAAACAACGTTGCTCGGACTCATAACTGGGCAGCTCCGCCCCACTATTGGATCTGTAAATGTTTTTGGTGAGGCTCCTTTTGGAAACAGGCGAATTCTTTCACGAATTGGATACTGTCCAGCCGCTGACCTCACAGAACGTAATGCGACACCACGGGAATGGGTCACATACCTCATGCGATTAAGTGGCTTTGACGCCGCCGAAGCTCCCCGAAGAGCTGCACGTGCTCTCGACGAAGTCGGCCTTGGTGAGGCATGCACCCGTCCACTGTCAACACTTTCCAAAGGCATGCGACAACGTGCAAAACTAGCTGGTGCATTTGCACATGATCCAGACCTACTGGTCCTCGATGAGCCATTTGATGGCCTCGATCCTGTTGCCCGGCACGACCTTGTTCATCTCGTGCGAATGTGGTCTCAAACTAGAAGTCTCATCGTAGCGAGCCACCTACTCCATGAAGTAGAAGCCCTACGAGCTGATCTCGCTGTCATCCTTGGAGGACGACTCGTTGCCAACGGTTCCGCATCCGAAATCCGTGAGCTTGTCGATGCGTTGCCTACAGAGGTCAAATTCAAAACATCATCTGTCGACAAACTTGCTCAGTTGGCGTGTGGAGCTGGTGTTGTGGAAACACTCTATATACCTAATGAAGACACACTTATTATCGGCACCAGACAAGCCGGTCGTCTTGCAGACATGGTTGCCAAAGCCGTTCATGACGGTCTAGTTGTCCGTGAAGTCATTGCTGAAGACAGAACACTCGAAGGCATTTTCAGTCGGCTGATGAAACTACACCGGGGAGTTGAGCAGTGAAAGATTCCCCACAAACAGCTGATGCTTATGATCTCCCACACGGCCGTCCTCCTGAAGGGAATAATTTTGCAGCCATTCGGGCAGTCACAGGCTTTCAGCTCAATCGGTTAATGACGAAACCTCGCATTGCTATGGGTCTGGTTGGTGCTCTTTTTCCTGCTGCAGTAATGTTCGCTGTTATTCGTACGGCGCCGATCAACCGAGACATGACTGTTGCCATGATTTACGCACTCATTCCTGAGGCTCTTTGTGTCCTTGGGCTCCTTGTAACAATGTGTCCGGTTGTTGCAGATGAGCTTGAGCGCGGAACATGGATTCATGTGACCGTACGGCCGGGTGGCCGACAAAGTCTGCTTTTGGGCACATTCGCAGCTGCAGTCATTTGGACAGGAGGTGTTTCTCTCGTATCCCTTATGCTGACGCTCCTTATTGCCCAACCAACTCAGCCAATTGGACTTGTTGTGATGTTTACCGTCCTCATTGGAATATCCTGTATTGGGCGGGCCGCCTTATTTGCTGTTCCAGCTGTTATTCTGCCAAAGCGGGCCCTTATTGCCAGCGTTGGAGTTGCCTTGGTCGTTGAGTATTTTGCCGGTCTACTACCGGCTGTTGTGAATCAAGTTACAGTCAGCTTACGACTACGCAGTCTGCTCGTTGAATGGATGGCATGGCGTAAAGATCTACCCATCGAAATGACTCTTTTCGTCGATGATTATTCAGCACCCGTCCAGATAGCGGCTGTTTGTATTCTAGTATGCATACTCCTTACAACTGCTGGATTTATTCTCAACCGCCGACAGTTTCCACCAAGTGTAGAGAACTGATTGATGGACAGAACACCCATAGACATGAATGATTCAGTCATCCAAATCAAAAACCTTGTAAAGGAATATAAGGGTAGTGATGGAACGATCGTTCGGGCTGTGAACAACGTCTCGATGTCTGTTGCCGCTGGCGAAATTGTTGGCTTACTCGGTGCAAATGGTGCCGGGAAAACTACAACTCTTCGTATGATTGCAACTCTCCTGCAGCCAACATCTGGTCATGCGCAGGTCTGTAATCATGACAGTATCACCGACCCTGTCGGAGTACGACAGTCGCTTGGCTATGTATCAGCCACAACTGGTGTGCCTGATCGTCTGACGGCACGTGAATTACTCACTTCTTTTGGTCGGCTTCATGGTCTTGAAGAAGACACTATCAAAGACCGTCTCGAATGGCTTATTACGACACTCTCTCTACGTGATTACATAGATCGTCCTGCGGGAAGGCTTTCTTCCGGACAGCGCCAACGAATTTCTCTCGGCAGGGCACTCGTCCATAACCCCCCGGCACTTGTTTTAGACGAACCAACAAATGCTCTCGATGTTGTAGGTTCGCGTGACCTGCTTGACACACTTGATCATCTTCGAGAAAGCGGACATGCGATCTTGTTATCAACACATCGCCTGCATGAAATTGAACATCGATGCGATCGATTTGTCATCATTGACACAGGGCACATTGTCGCCGCAGGCACGCGCGATGAACTCGTTGGAGATTCTGGAGAGCTTGAAGATGCCTTTTTTCATGCCATTGAGAAGGGGGCACATACATGAATCGTAATGCCAATCCTCTTAGGGCTGCCTTAGCACTCGCTCGTCGTGATTTACTTGAATTCTTGCGAGATCGAAGAACGGTTGCTGTCACACTCCTTTTACCAATGATCACATATCCGCTGGTCGCCCTATCAAGTTCTCTTGGTGTTCGGACTGGCTTAAAAACAACTGAAGAACGACAGTCAGCAACACCGCTGTCGCTTGTTCTCAGTGGACCGGAAGCTCCTCGTTTAGCAACTCGTCTCGGGATGGTTCTTCTCGCTGCAGAAGACAATGAGCCATCCGGATGGCCGAGTGATGTCTTCGCTGAAATTGAACCGCCACGAAAAGCAAAGGAACTCCTTGAATCTGGAAAAGTTGATCTGTGGATTAACGTTCCGAATGGATTCACAAAAGAGCTGAAAAAATTCAATACAGTCAATCTAACTGCTCATGTTTCTGACAAGTATCCTGCAAGTGAAAAAACACGCTCACAGTTTGAATCTCTCATTGAAAGCTTCGCAACACAGGTGCGTGAAGAACGAATGGGGGTTGCCGGAGTTCCCATAAGTCTTTTTGATCCCATTAAGTTGATGTTCGAAGGAAAAGATCCAGAGGCCGTAGTTGCTGACCGAAGAATCATGGCTCCGGTTGCAGGAGCAATCCTCGTACTACTTTCTGTCCTGACAATGACTGGGTCTTTCTATCCCGCTATTGATGCCATTGCTGGTGAGAAAGAACGGGGCACCATCGAAACACTTCTCATCGTGCCGTGTCGAACGCAAGATATTGTCTTCGGCAAGTATCTTGCCATTTTTGGAGTCACACTTGCTACTCTTGCCGCCAATGTCATTTCAATTCTTCTTACGATTCTTGTCTCTCTGAAATATTTTCCAGATGGTTCTACCGATTATTACCTGCAAAATATTGGACTGGGATCTCTGATAACCCTTCTTTCATTTATTGGTCTTTCATCAGTAGCATCAGCGATGAGTCTTGCTGTAACAACTGCTTCAAAAAGTATGAAAGAAGCACAAAACACACTGACTCCTGTCATCCTACTTATCAGTGCACTTGCAGGAGTGTCGCTCATACCTGGAATCAGCCAGAATCGACTTGTGCCCATGGTGCCCTACACGGGTCAGATTGTTGTTTCACAGAACGCCCTGACACCTCCACCCACGAAACAGGAAGTTATTTCTAAATCGAACCAAACTGACGGAGAGTCGTCTTCCGTCATGATGAGTCCAATCGCCAGTATTTCGCCACTCCTGCTGACACTCTTTTCAAGCGTTGCAGTGACTTGGGTACTCCTTCGTGGAACAACAGCAATGCTGACCGACGAAGACCTCCTGTTTCGTGGACCAGATGCCGCAAGTGGTTTTAGCCGTCCTGCACCTCGACTGATACCTGGGATTATCCATGGTGGCATTGCCCTTGTGCTTGGCCTTGCTGGTCTTTGGTATGTCCAAGGGCTCAGCCCAGAACGCATTATCTTTGCAATACCCGTTCAACAACTCGCCGTTGTCGCTCCTCTAGCCATTCTTCTCTTGTGGCAACGGGTAAATATCAAAAGAACTTTTTCTCTTTACTGGCCAGGGTGCGGATTGAGTTGGCGATCTTTTCTCGGTGGCCTCAGTGCACTGATTGGTGGCCTCCTGACTGGTGGTGGACTTTTTATTCTTGGTGCTGCCGTCCTCTTGCAGCTGACAACGATTGAAATGTCACCGGCAATGAAACAACTCTCCGAGAAGATACTTTCTCTCATGCTTGACCAACCCTGGTGGCTCGCCTGGGCTCTCATCGCAATACTTCCAGCATGCTTGGAAGAACTTCTTTTTCGTGGATGGGTCCTCTCTGCATTTTGTGGTGAGAAACCCAGTAAACAACGAATGGCTATTGCTGTTTTTGCCCAAGCTATTTGCTTTGCAATCTTCCATCTTCTCCCTGAACGGATGCCACAGACATTTCTTCTTGGCCTCGCACTTGGAACAATCGTTCTTCTGACGAAGAGCATCTACCCCGCAATACTGTGTCACATTGCAAATAACTCGATGCCGCTTCTTCTGCTCTATATGACTGGAATTCAAGACAAGGAATCTCTCCCCGAATCCGTGGCAACTGATGTAACCACTCTATCGCTACCGCCAGAGGCCATTGCCGCAGCAGGGGGCACCGTTGTACTCGGTGGAATTCTTCTTGTTGTTTCCAACAAACTTCGAATGCGCTGTTCCTTGGCCAGAATCGCAACATTGATCCTGCTAACGATCTCTTGTTTTTCCAACAGTCAATCGAACCACCTACTGGCCCAAGAACCAACAACACAAAAAACGACTCAGCCGTTACAAGTTGGAGTTTTTCCGATGAAGGGGCTTGCCGAATATGGCGGAGAAAAACCTCGTGGCTACTCCATTGATCTTTGGAATGAATTGTCAAAACGTATCAATGTACCGGCAGAGTTGATTGCAATATCGTCGATTGAGAAGCTTTTTGCTGCTACTCAAAATGGTGATATTGACGTGCTTCTTGGTCCACTCGCAATGACAGAACAGCGAGAGAAGTTGGTTGACTTCACACATCCCGTTGTGCATTCAGGGCTGCAGATCGCTGTTCCCCGTGAGCCTGATGGCCGTCTGCTTACAGCCCTCAATAACTTGATCTCATGGGAATTAGTATCCATCCTTGCTGGAGTGATCGGGACGATAGTCTTGACCGGACACCTTCTCTGGATTTTCGAACGACGTCATAATGCCGAATCATTCCCGACCCCTTACCCCCGCGGCGCCTGGGAAGCTGTTTGGTGGAGCGTAAGTACAATCATCACTGGTGGCTGTGAAAATAAAGTCATATCGACTGTCACAGGACGATTTATTGCAACCGCATCGATGATTGGTGGCATTGTCCTTGTTGCACTTCTCACCAGCACTCTCACTACGACCATGACTGTTGATCAGGTAACCGGCACCATACGGAGCCCTCGTGACCTCTTCGGCAAGACCATTGCCTGTCAAGAAGGTGGTGTTGTTGTTGATGCAGTGGAAGAGTTTGGGGGCAGCCCCATACTCTATCCGGATCTTGAAGCCATGGTGGCCGCTGTTTCGAGCGAGGAATGCGATGCACTTGTCTCTGAATCACACACGCTCATGCTTGCTCTGCATACTTCTAAATCAAAAGACCTTCGACTGATTCCGGGCATCTTTGATTCGTTTGACTTCGCGCTCGCACTTCCACAAGGAAGCACACTGCGTGAGCCACTGAACAACGCAATCTTACAGATGCGTGAAGCAGGACGACTCGATGAAATCAAAGAACGTTGGTTCGGTGAACACAACTAGATTATTTTCCCAGAAGCCATGTACATTGTCTTCCAGGGAGAAACGTTATCGAATCAAAGAAGATTTTTTGAGTTCATTGGGGCCCTTTTATTTATACGACCGTACGGTAACGTGGCGTTTTCAGAGCGCATTATCTTTCAGGAAAGCGCACCATGAAAAATTATCTATCCCTTCTGATGGCCTTGGTGTGCAATACAGGTGTCATTCAAGCACTTGCAGCTGAACCGCCAAATGTCATTCTTATTATGACTGATGATCAGGGGTACGGCGACGTAGCCTGTCATGGCAATCCGGTCATAAAAACTCCCTGTATTGATCAGTTGCATGCGGAATCACTACGACTCACAAACTTTCATGTGAGTCCTTACTGCACGCCAACTCGTGCCGCACTGATGACAGGTCGCTATCCTGCTCGCACCGGGGCGTACCGTACGAGTAGTGGCCGTACAATGCTCCATCGTGATGAGCAAACGATTGCAAATATTTTTTCAGATGCTGGGTACGCCACTGGCATGATTGGCAAATGGCATCTTGGAGATAACGCACCGCACCGGCCGCAAGACCGCGGGTTTCAAGAAGTTCTCTGGCACCGCTGTGGTGGAGTTGGCCAAGCTTCGGACTACTACGGAAACGATTACTTTGACGACACGTATGAACGAAATGGTGTATTTGAGAAATTTACCGGGTATTGCACAGATATCTGGTTCAATGAAGCCAAAAAATTTGTTGAACGTCATCAAAAAGAACCTTTCTTTTTATATCTCGCAACCAATGCCCCGCACGGCCCCTACCGGGTCGATCCAGAGTGGAGCGAACCATACCGAGATTCGGTTCTCTGGGGGAACGGTGCCAATTTCTATGGCATGATCACAAATATCGATCATAACTTAGGACTATTACGAGAACACCTCGAAGATCTGGGGCTTGCCGATAATACCATTCTCATTTTCATGACAGATAATGGCACCTCCAATGGTATTCCGAAAGGTGAACTACCTGCGGGAAGTTTCCACGGCTTCAATGCAAACATGAGGGGGAAAAAGTCGACTGTGTACGAGGGTGGCCACAGAGTCCCCTGCTTTCTTCATTGGCCTGTCGGTGGACTGAAAGAAGGGAAAGACTTCGATGAATTGACGGCTCATCTTGATCTCCCTCCAACTCTTCTCGCTCTGTGTGAGATACAACTCCCTCAGGATCATGACCCCGATGGATTTTCATTCGCAGCAAACATTCGTGATGAGAAACTACCGGCACATCGGCATCACTATATTGCACAACTCCATGGTGGTGCCGGGTTTCACCATCCGGAAGAACCATGGGACACATCATGTGTATGTAAGGGACCATGGCGGCTTATAAACGGCACTGAGCTTTATGATCTCCGTACTGACCACTCCCAACAAAAAAATATCGCTGAAGATCATCCAGACGTTATTACTGAACTTCGTAAGCTTTATGAAGCGTTCTGGAAATCTGTATCACCCCGAATGGAACCGGTTGCTATCGATGTCGGCAACCCTCTTGAAAACCCAACTACTTTGTGCTCACAGGACTGGTATTTGCCATTTGGAAACCCACCATGGAATTTCAATTCGATCAATCGTAGAACCCCTATGACAGGACCGTGGCACGTCATGGTTCAACAAGATGGAACATACCGAATCACCTTGCGGCAACTTCCCAAAGAAGCAAATAAGCCTCTGGTTGCAGAGCGCGCCTCCCTCACAGTTGCTGGTGAAACACACGAGGTGAATGTACTCGACGGGTCATCACACGTTCATTTCACTGTAAATTTGCCGGCTGGGAAAACTGAAATCATCACACAGTTCTGGAATTCAAATGAACCAGATGGTGGGGCGTACTTTACTGATGTTGAGTTCTTAGAGGCAAAACATGCACCATGACTTTATTACTTTCTGGGCAGTGACTGTAGGTTTTACTCATACGATGCTCGCAATTGGAGAGAATCAATGGTTCTCATGAAGGCCTCTTCTCCACTTGATTTTCTGTCTGCAAATCAAAATCGACCACCCTGCCAATTATATTTTCACTTTCATTCGCTTTAAATTGTGTACCTGGTGACCGCCGTGAGTGAAGACACTGCCAATCAATCTATTGCACGCTCTTCTGCATATTCACTCGATGCAAGCCTTGGCTGTATTAGTATCGGAATTGCAACAGCCAGCTTTATTCACATGCTCTCCTTTCCGTGGTGGATGAGCATGATCACCGGACAGCTCCTTCTGGCCGCAACCTTACTCCTTCTGTTTTTTCCACGATCTATTCTTGCCCTCTGTCTTTTTCTTCTCTCCAGTCTCACGTTCTGGTTTCAAAGACTTCCCTTTGTGCCAAATCACATTTTTTTTGAAATGCTCATACATGCCTCCATGATAGGTACGGTTCTTGCCGTCGGTGCATGCAATTGGAAAAAACGTCTACCGGCTGTCGAACTCCGTGCAGCAATTTATGAACAGATGCGCCCTGTCATAATGAGTTCCTTGATCATCATGTATCTCTTCACTGTGCTGCATAAGTTGAATTGGGACTTTCTCAACCCTGCGGTCAGTTGTGCTGTATCCATGCACAAAGAGCTTGCTGCATCAGTGCCCATCATTCCATCAAGCGAATGGACACAGTGGCCGACCATCATCGGGACGCTTCTCATTGAGCTTGCCATTCCAATTGGCCTCTGGTGGCGCACAACACGGGTTGCCACTGTCATTCTCGGGCTTCTCTTCCACTGGTTTCTTGCACTTCACCCACATGGAGGCATCTATAGCTTTTCCCACCTGCTCTACGCGCTGTATGCCGTTTTTCTTTTTTCATCTCACGACAATCCATTTCAGATCTGGCAACGAATGCCGAAGTTCGGTGTTCTTGCCGCAAAGTTAGCTGCCGTATTCATCTTTGGACTTGCCTGCTTTTTGCAGATTCGTGCATATCAAACTGGTGGTGGTTTCTTAATTGCCAATGCTATTGGGTTTTATGCATGGCTTCTATTCGCTTTGTGGCTGACAGCCACATACGCGCCGATGCTCCTTAAGGCTGGCTGGCGAAGTGCACCGGAACCTATGGTTCGCCCTTTGCGAATCCTCTGGATATTCCCAGCTCTCGTTTTCTTCAATGGGTACTGCCCGTACCTCAGCCTCAAAACAACAACAGCTTTTTCGATGTTCGCAAACATACGAACCGAAGGAACCGGAAACAATCATCTCTTCATGCATCGGCTGAAACTTTTTGGATATCAGGATGATCTTGTTGAGGTTCTTGGATCGAATGACCGGCAACTGCAACAATACGTGAAGACGAAGGACCTTCTCACCTGGTTCGAACTTCGAAGGATCACCTCTTCCCGGAAGCGGGAAAACCTTTTTGTAAAATACAAGCGGTCGAAAGATCCTGAGGATATTCTTTTCAAAAAGAAAGGTGCGCCGAAAGACGCTGAACTCTTAAAGCCACATCCTTGGTACCTCTCACGATTTCTTGTTTTTCGTCCGATCGGTAGACTCGACAAACCAATGCCGTGCAGACACTAGCACGTTACCTTTAAAAAGAATCATGCCTGAACCTACTTCATCGAAAACAATTGCTCGCAGACATGATCTGGATGCCCTTCGGGCCGTCGCAATGCTTCTTGGCATCGTGCTTCATGGATTAATGCCATTCATGCCTGGGTTATCTGTGATTCGTGACACACAAACAGCGGGATGGGTATGGATTCTCTTTCTTGGTATTCATGGTTTTCGGATGCCGTTGTTCTTTCTTGTCAGTGGTTTTTTTACTGCCATGCTTTGGCACAAACGTGGCGTACAAAGCATGCTCCGGCAACGAAGCGTGCGAATTCTTTTGCCATGTCTTCTTGGCACTGTCACTATTGTTCCGCTCGATACTTATGTCGGCCGGTGGGCTACCAATTACGGCAAGAGAATTGCAGAGAAGAAGCAGTCGGCTGAAAGCAAGGAAAAGCCAGACAACCTCTACGATGCCATTCGCCGCAGTGACTTTTTGACGGTGAAGTCGTTTCTGGACAAAAAGAAGGTTGGTATCAACACTCCTGATCCAGAGTTCAAAATGCCACCACTCCACATTGCTGCACTCTACGGTAAAACCAAAGTGGCTGAACTTCTTTTGAATCGCGGCGCGAACGTTCAACAACGAGACGATGGGAATCGTACAGCACTACATGGTGCCGCCTTCCTTGGTCGCGTGGGTGTTGTCAGGCTCTTACTGGATCGCGGCATCGATGTCAGTGTTCGGGGAGATGATGATGATACAGCGATGGATTCAACAAATGCGGACTGGGAGATGACTCAGGGTATCGCTTCTTGGCTGAGAGTACCGGAGCTCGACCAGAAACGGGTTGAATCGGGCCGGGAACGTGTACGAAATCTTCTTCGTGAGGCTGGAACACCTTCTCAGCAGGACTCATCAAATTCAGAAAATAGTGTTGATACTTCTCAGGAAAAAGACGCTGGCACCCTTCAACAATCTCGTTTCAAGCAGACTCTTGAGGCCATTCGTTCCGGATACGCCGGCTGGCTCAAATCGGACCGGTTTCAAACAGCTTTCAAAAAGAGCGATAAAAAAGAATCGCGTGATCAAGGTATCTTTGGAAATCTCAAACCTCGTCATCTGATCTTTTCACGTGTGTTTGATCACCTTTGGTTCCTATGGTTTTTATGTTGGCTTATTCCCTTATTTGTCTGTGCCGAGTCACTCCTTCGCTGCTTTGGAATTTCCGTTGAAAAGCAATGGCCTTTTCGGCTCAATGCATCCATCTGGTGGATGGTTCCAGTCACACTTCTTCCACAACTACTCATGGGTACGATGACACCCAGAATGCACTTTGGACCGGATACAAGTCTTGGGATTCTTCCACAGCCTCATCTTCTTGTGTACTACGCCATCTTCTTTGGGTTCGGCATGTCGGTATTCATCTCGGGTGAAAAAGCTGAAAGGCTTGGTCGTTGGTGGCCCTGGCATCTTCTTGGAGCTTGTCTTTGTTTTCCTGCCGCCCTCGCCACCATGGCCAATCCAGTCGTCACTGCAGTTCCACAGATACTTTTTGCATGGTTGATGTGTTTTGGATTCATTGGAATGTTCCGAAGATGGTTCTCTTCGGAAAGTAGAGTCATGCGATATGTTTCTGACTCGTCCTACTGGCTCTATCTGA
>ERZ802824.88-NODE-88-length-44580-cov-14.7794_pt1 | contig 44580 bp, 44 predicted proteins | sample MGYA00345650_ERZ802824 | MGnify/ENA primary metagenome ERZ802824 (study PRJEB30503, sample SAMEA104212361) | marine metagenome | biome: Westerlies Biome; feature: [SRF] surface water layer (ENVO:00010504) within the epipelagic zone...; material: water (ENVO:00002006)... | reverse complement strand
ATCGTATCTTCACCTGATTCTGCAAGAACATGGAATTCGTGAGAATTGTTGCCGCCAATATTGCCCGTATCAGCTTCCACTGCGCGGAAGTCGAGTTCCATGCGATGCAGAATCCGCGCATAGCAGTTGTACATTTCTTCATAAGTCGCGTCGAAACTCGACTGGTCAAGATGAAATGAATAGCCGTCTTTCATGATGAATTCGCGGGCGCGCATTACTCCGAACCGTGGACGTCTTTCGTCACGAAACTTAGTTTGAATTTGATAAAAATTTACGGGTAGCTGCTTATATGACTGTACTTCGCGGCGGAAGATGTCGGTAATCACCTCTTCATGGGTCGGACCTAGGCAGAAATCCCGTTGATGACGATCCTGTATGCGCAGCATTTCGTCTCCCATTTTCTGCCAGCGACCGCTCTCTTCCCACAACTCGGCGGGTTGAACAACGGGCATCAGTAACTCCTGCGCACCGCTGCGATTGAGTTCTTCTCGGATGATGTTTTCTATGTTGCGCAGCACTCGCAGACCCAGTGGTAACCAGGAATATAGGCCGCTTGCGAGTTGACGGATCAACCCAGCGCGCAGCATTAACTGATGGCTCACGACATCCGCGTCGGCAGGGGTCTCTTTTAACGTCGGTAGCAGCAGGTTTGTTTGGCGCATGATTTTTGGCTATGGGTATCAGTGAGTTTCCACGCATTAGACACAATGCTGTGGCGCAATAACAGCTGAAATAGTGGGAGCTACGGTGGCGAGGAAAAGAGTTGTGCAGCGGGCCGAATCAAGTATCCGGCCCGTTGCACGCAGTCGAAGTCGTTTACAGGATCATATCCTTGAGCTTCTTCAAAGCAGTTACGCGAACGCGAGTAGTCGCTGGCTTGGCCGGTATAACGATTTCTTCACCAGTAGCCGGGTTGCGACCCATGCGCTTCTTGGTGGCTGGGCGTTTGGCCGCCTTGACTTTCAATAAGCCAGGTAACGTAAATTCGCCAACAGAACGCTTACGAATATGGCGCTCGATAACCGACTCTAATTCATCCATCACCGCGCTAACTTGAGTGCGCGTTAGGTTCGTGTTGGAAGCAATCTCATTTAAGATCGCCGTTTTAGTCATTTTGGTTTTGACTGCGGGCTGACGCTTAACAGCAGGAGCTGCTGCTGCTTTCTTTTTAGCCGGTGCTTTTTTGGCAGCTGCTTTCTTGGCGGGTGCCTTTTTAGCCGGTGCTTTCTTAGCGGGCGCTTTTTTCTTAGTAGCCATGATCTGGTCCTCTGAGTCGATTATAAACAGCACGATTCCACTCTTTTGGTCAATCACCGGTGTGAACCAACGACCCAACCATGGGGTTTCAATGCGTCTCTTTAAGCAGCGGTCGCCCGAACTCGTCGTTCGGCACGTCAGCGGTGTTTCACCGGCATCGCCTCTTGATCAGTATTTTAACCTGTCTTTTCGTTAGCCAACAAGCGACCTTCGGTGCAAATTGGTTTTACTAAAGTACGGTTAAAAATTACTGAGGCGTTGTCGCTGTAGAAACCTTGCGTCAGTGTCAAAAACGTTTTCGTATCAGACGTCACTGAACCAGATCTTCATGATCTGATGTCGTGCGTTATAGCTGATCAATTCCGGTGCCGCAACAAAAAGTCAGCAAAATCACTGTCTTTTTGCTGATTTTTTTAACATCATGCGCCGCTTGTTGGTAACTGTCTAAAAATATCAAAATGCCGATTTATGAATATCGCTGCGACAACTGCGGTCACGAAGTGGAGGTTTTGCAGAAAATCAATGAGTCGCCGCTGGTAACCTGCCCCGAATGCGCGACTGATGGTTTGAAGAAAAAGATATCTGCTGCGGGTTTTCGTCTTAAAGGCGGGGGCTGGTATGAGACCGATTTCAAATCGGGCAGCAAGAAAAATGTGACGTCCACAGATAGCTCGTCTGGTTCATCGACGGCGTCATCAAACGATTCTAAGTCGTCAAAACCATCGGCAGGGGACAGCAGCAGTAGCTGATTCGGAATAGTAAATTGTTGCTTATCTGCTAAGACGGTGCGCTACTCAACGTTAATTTTTCAACATTGCGAGGAAACTCATGCGCAGCCACTATTGCGGTGAATTAGGATCGGCCGAAGTCGGTGAACAAGTAGAGATATGCGGATGGGTGCACCGGCGCCGTGACCATGGTGGTGTAATCTTTTTAGACATTCGAGACCGCACGGGCATATTGCAGGTGGTTTTTGATCCGGATACTGAAGAAAGTTTTGCCCGCGCTGATTCAGTGCGCAATGAATTCGTGCTTGCTGCCCGTGGACGCGTTCGCCCACGACCTGAGGGCACTGTTAATCCGGACATGCGGACTGGCGAGATCGAAGTATTGGGGCTGGAGCTAACGATATTAAATGCCGCTAAAACTCCGCCCTTCCAACTTGACGAACACTCTGACGCGGGCGAGGACGTTCGGCTGCGCTACCGCTACCTTGACCTGCGTCGGCCAGAAATGCAGAACCGGCTGCGGATCCGCGCGCAAATAACCAGTGAAGTCCGGCGCTATTTAGAAGAAGACGGGTATCTGGATATTGAGACACCCACGTTGTCTCGTGCAACTCCAGAAGGAGCGCGTGACTACCTAGTGCCGAGTCGAACTCACCCGGGCGAGTTTTTTGCGTTGCCGCAGTCGCCGCAGGTCTATAAGCAATTATTGATGATGTCAGGTTTAGACAAGTACTACCAAATTGCTCGATGTTATCGAGACGAGGATCTGCGGGCAGATAGGCAGCCTGAGTTTACACAGATTGATATTGAAGCGTCTTTTATTACCCAACAGCAGGTCATGGAGATGACCGAGGGCATGTTGAAGTCGGTTTGGCGGGAGGTACTCAATTTAGATCTTGGCGAATTTCCAGTGCTGACTTGGGATGAGGCCATGCGGGATTTCGGTATTGATCGCCCTGATCTGCGCAACCCATTGCGGCTGGTAGACATTGCGGATCTGATGAAGGCAGTAGACTTTAAAGTATTCAATGGCCCCGCCAATGATCTGCAAGGTCGGGTTGCGGCGTTGCGTGCGCCGGGGGCGGCGACACTGTCGCGAAAAGCCATCGATCAGTACACAGAATTTGTCGGTCGGTACGGTGCGCGCGGACTTGCCTACATTAAGGTCAACGATCTCGCCGCGGGCGCTGCTGGACTGCAATCACCAATCCTGAAGTTTATTCCAGACGAAGTTGCCCAGGCTGTTCTGCAACGAGTCGGCGCAGAAGATGGCGATATCGTGTTTTTTGGGGCGGACAAGCGCAAAGTTGTCAACGATGCGCTCGGTGCGCTGCGTAATGAACTCGGCGCGGATCTGGGTCTTATCGAGCCGGGCTATCGACCGTGCTGGGTTGTAGATTGGCCGATGTTTGAACGCACGCGTGAGGGCGGGTTAAGTGCCGAACACCATCCGTTTACGCGACCTACCTGCAGTCCTGCTGAGCTGAAAGCCGATCCTGACGCGGCAAAGGCTGCAGCCTATGATGTGGTTGTGAACGGCTATGAACTCGGTGGCGGATCTCTGCGAATTCATGCTGAAGAAATGCAGAGCGCTGTATTCGATGTGCTGGCTATGGACAGCGCTGCACAGTCTAAATTCGGCTTCCTGTTGGATGCTTTACAGTATGGTTGCCCGCCACACGGTGGCATTGCGCTGGGTCTTGATCGACTGGCGATGCTAATTACCCAAAGCCAGTCAATTCGGGAAGTGATCGCGTTTCCTAAAACCCAAACGGCAGCCTGCGTTATGATGGCTGCTCCGGGCGCTGTTGAGGAACAGCAATTACGTGACTTGCATATTCGCCTTCGACAAGCGCCCAACAATTCGGAATAAGCTCGGTAGTAGTCGGGGAAATTGCATCATTGCAAAAGTGCTGAAGTATTTGGCACTGGTAGAAGGAGGTCTCGGCGATGGCCGGTCATAGTAAATGGGCAAATATTAAGCACCGCAAAGCGGCGCAAGATAAAAAACGCGGCAAGCTCTACACAAAACTTATTCGTGAAATCACCGTCGCTGCGCGCCTAGGTGGCGGTTTGGTTGATGACAATCCACGACTGCGTGCGGCCGTGGACAAAGCGCTTGCGGCGAACATGCCCAAGGACACCATTGATCGAGCAGTGCAGCGTGGCGCAGGTGGTGGCGAAGGCAATGATGTCGAGGAGCTGGTCTATGAAGGCTATGCGGCGGGTGGTGTTGCCATTCTTGTTGAGGCGATGACAGATAATCGTAATCGCACAGTTGCTGAGGTCCGGCACGCGTTCAGCAAGCACGGTGGCAATCTCGGCACCGACGGCTCTGTCGCCTATTTGTTTACTCGGCTCGGCGTGATCAGTTACGCCCCAGGGCAAGATGAAGAACAGGTCATGGAGTTGGCATTGGAAGCGGGAGCAGAAGATGTTGAAAGCGATGAGCAGGGCGGCATCACGGTGACCACATCTTGGGAGACTTTGGGGCAGGTCACTGAGCAATTAACCTCTGCAGGACTCTTACCCGATCTTTCCGAAGTGACCATGCTTGCGTCCAACGCCAGTGAATGTGATCTCGAGCAAGCGCAAAAAGTGCTCAAATTAATTGATGTCCTTGAAGATCTAGACGATGTCCAAGAGGTCTACAGTAATGGCCAGTTCCCAGACGAAGCATACGAGTAGGCGCTACTGATGCGCGGTAATGAAAGCGGCCTTGCTGGACTTTCATAGATGATCGAGCGCCGCTTTGTGCTCGGTATCGACCCTGGCTCAAGGCGCACAGGGTACGGGCTGGTGGCGGTACGCGACCGCACTGCCGAGTATGTCGCCAGCGGTTGTATAAAGGCGGAGATTGGTGACATGCCGCAACGCTTGGGCACTATTTACCGAGGTGTGAGCGAGTTAATCGATCAGTTCAATCCCACTGAACTTGCGATCGAAGAAGTCTTTCTTGCGAAGGATCCGTCGTCAGCGATTAAACTCGGGCAGGCGCGTGGTGTGGCTATTGCCGCGGCGGTAGCTGCCGACCTGCCTGTCCATGAATATGCTGCGAGACGAGTAAAGCAAGCGCTTGTTGGAACTGGTCGTGGCAGCAAGGAGCAAGTGGCGCATATGGTAAGAATTTTGCTGAAATTGCCTGGAGCGCCGCAGGCCGATGCTGCGGATGCGCTTGCGATTGCTTTGTGCCACGTCAATACTTGCCAACTCGTCAGCTAAACGGAATCCCCTATTGATTGGCAGACTCACAGGCGCTCTGATCGAAATCGACGCCGAAAATGCGGCTTTAATGGTCGATGTCGGTGGCGTCGGCTACGAATTAGAGGTCAGCGCTAATGTGCTGGCCGGTGCACCGGCGATCGGACAATCCATCACGTTGAGCACTCATTTTGTTGTTCGCGAAGACGCGCAGCTGTTGTTTGGTTTTTGCGATACGGCAGAGCGAGAGTTATTTCGTACCTTTGTCAAAATTAATGGAGTTGGGCCGAAGCTTGCGTTGGCAATCATTTCTTCGCTGGATCCATCAACGCTATCGCTGGCCGTGCAAAACAATGAAGTCGGCGTGCTAACCAATGTTCCTGGTGTCGGTAAGAAAACTGCTGAGCGTCTTATGGTTGAACTGAAGTCGAAAGTGCACAGCCTGCTGCCCGCTAATGCGCAACCCGTAATCAATGGCTCTAGCAGCGGCACTTTGCAATCAATTGGCCGGGACGCCCAAGACGCTCTGGTGGCGTTAGGGTACAAACCTGCCCAAGCGCAGCAAATGATTACGCAATTGCAGAGCGCCACGCAGTCGGAGGAGGCGGCGCAGCCGGCCACGCCTGAACAATTGGTATCCATGGCTTTGCGACATTTCGCGCGCGGAGGAATCAACTCATGAGCATTGAGCCCGATCGATTTTTTTCACCCGCAAAGGACACTAACGACGCGCGGTTTGACCATGCGCTACGCCCCCAGGAACTGAGTGAATATATTGGTCAGCAGGGGGTGAAAGAGCAGATGCAGATCTTCATAGAGGCAGCTCGGCAGCGTGGCGAATCGTTGGACCATACTCTGATATTCGGGCCTCCTGGGTTGGGTAAGACCACGCTTGCTAACATTATGGCTCGCGAGATGGGTGCCGCGATAAAGTCGACCTCTGGGCCGGTACTAGAAAAACCTGGTGATCTGGCGGCGATGCTCAGTAATTTGGATATGGGCGATGTGTTATTCATTGATGAAATACATCGTTTAAGCCCTGTTGTTGAAGAAATTTTGTACCCCGCAATGGAGGACTTCCAGCTCGACATATTGATTGGAGAGGGTCCTGCGGCGCGTTCGTTAAAACTTGAATTGCAGCCATTTACCCTGGTTGGCGCAACAACGCGAGCTGGACTGTTGACGAGTCCGTTGCGGGATCGCTTTGGCATCGTCCAGCGGCTTGAGTTTTATAGCATTGAGGAGTTAACGCAGATCGTTAGCAGGTCTGCTGCGAAACTTGATTTGCCAATGGAATCTGGCGGTGCTGAGGAAATTTCACGTCGCTCTCGTGGTACGCCACGGATCAGCAACCGCCTCCTGAGAAGAGTTCGTGATTTTGCCCAAGTAAAGGGCGATGGCGTGGTCACTGCGCAAATTGCTGACGCGGCTCTTAATCTGCTGAAAGTGGATAAAGAGGGGTTTGATAACATGGATCGTCGCTTGATGGTTGCGATTGTCGAGCAATTTGGTGGCGGCCCCGTCGGCTTGGATGCTGTGGCTGCGGCAATAAGCGAAGAAAAAGGCACAATTGAAGACGTTATTGAGCCCTACCTTATTCAGCAAGGTTATTTGGTGCGTACACCGCGTGGGCGTGTTGCAACATCGAAGTGTTTTTTACACTTAGGCCTGGATGTGCCTGAAAAGAGCGATAATTTGGCTACCGAGAAACGTCAGCAGCAGCTGCCTAATTTGACAGAGTAACCACCAAAACATGCATTAAAGTCGTCGCCATTGTTATCGTTTCGCGTTAAAACACAAAGCTCTGGTACTGGACCAGCAAAAAGCGGTCCATCAGATCAGCTAAGAACGGCGTCAATAAATTAAATAGAGCTACGAGGATTCGGCGGTGCCAGAACAGATTTCGATATATGAGTTGATTGTCAATGCGACGGTTCTGGTGCAGGTCGTTATGGCTCTGCTTGCACTCGCATCATTAGTCAGCTGGATGATGATCTTTCAGCGCTGGTTGTTATTGCGTCGCACCCTTAATGAGCTTGATGCGTTTGAAGACCACTTTTGGTCGGGAGTTGACCTGCGCGAACTGTACTCGCAGCTTATGCAAGAGGACAGTCTTAACAGTATCGAAAATCTCTTTGTTGTCGGATTTCGTGAATACACGCGTTTGGCAGACCAAGCGGGAGCCGATGCCGAGGCGATTATGCAGGGTGTCCAACGCGCTATGCGGGTTGCCTTGATGCGCGAAGAGTCACGGCTAGAAACCCACCTGCCATTTCTCGCAACAGTAGGTTCGACGTCGCCCTATGTGGGTTTGTTCGGCACGGTCTGGGGGATAATGAATTCGTTTCGCTCGCTGGCGAATATGAGTCAGGCTACGTTAGCGTCGGTGGCGCCGGGTATTTCAGAGGCATTAGTGGCAACCGCGATGGGATTGTTTGCCGCCATCCCTGCGGTAATCGCTTACAACCGATTCGCCGCTCGGGTAGAGGCTTTAATGAAGCGGTTTGAGGCGTTCAGCGACGAAGTCACCAGTATTTTGCATCGTGCAGCCCATGCCCAAGGGACCCAGCAGTAGAGATTAGCGAGATGGCTACGCGACGAAAACCTATGTCCGAGATCAATGTGGTCCCCTACATTGATGTCATGCTGGTGTTATTGGTTATTTTTATGGCGACCGCGCCGTTGCTGACACAGGGCGTTAATGTCGATCTTCCGGATGCGCCGTCTGATGCAATAACGGATACAGAAAACGATCCCTTGGTAGTCTCTATGCGCAAGGATGGCGCCCTGTTTATGAATACGGGTGCGACGGCTACGAGTAAGGCAGCGAACAACGGTACTCGAGTTACAATATTTTCATTACAAGAACAGGCTGCCAAAATTCTGCGTGCGCGGCCAGAGGTGCCGGTCTATATAAAAGCGGACCAGTCGCTTAACTATGGAGAAGTGGTGCGCGTTATGACGGTATTGCAGAAAGCGGGAGCGCAAAGCGTGGGTCTGATCACTGATCCGCCGGATCAGATAGGGGTCTAACGTATTGACTTGGGTGCGCAATTACAGCTTGCCGCTATTGCTCGCGCTGTTGGTGCATATGGCGGCCGCGGCGATGTTGCTGCAAGGATGGTCGCCTGCGCCAAAAATAGCTGAGGTGATAAAACCTCAGGTGGTAAAGGCCAGTCTCATCGTCATGCAAGCGCCTCCTAAGGCGCCGCGCCCGGCAGAACCTAAGACTAAACCAAAGCCTGCGCCGATAGTCGAGGCGCCAAAGAAGAATATTAACCGCGAGGCAAATAAACAGCCCAGTGCTGCGGAAAGAGCTAAAGCTGCAGCGGCGCGCAAAAGGGCTGAAGCGGCTCAGGCGGTTGAACGACGAAGGCAGCAGTTGGCGGCGCTCGGTGACATGGCTGACGCAGCGTTAGAGCAGTCATTGGCGCGTGAGTCAGTAAGCTTGCTTCGCGATGAGCAAGCCGAGGTAGCGCAGTCCTACCGTGCGGAAATTTATGAATTAGTCCGACAGAATTGGAGTCGCCCGCCGAGTGCGCGCAATGGCATGTCGGCACGGTTGTTGGTGGAACTGATCCCAACGGGCGAGGTGGTTTCGGTTTCGGTGGTTGAAGGATCGGGCAACGCGGCATTCGACCAAGCAGCAGAGCAGGCCGTTCGGCAAGCTAGGCGCTTTCCTGTCCCGGACAATAATGCGCAATTTGAGCGGTACTTTAGGCGCTTTTACTTTCTGTTCCAGCCGGAAGATTTATTGCGCTAGGGCGCTTTGTATTGTCACGCTGTTGAAGCGGTGATAGAACCGTAGTTACAAAAAGAATCATCAGGGATGAAAAGGATATGCAACGGATCCGGGCACTGATCAAAACCGCTAGCTGGGTACTTTTCGCGATGATGCTGGCCCCAGGCGTTCACGCGGCAAACTCCTTAGACACGATTATTATCGACCGCGGCGTTGACGAACCCATCCGAATTGCGGTTGTGCCTTTTGCGATCGATGTAAACAGTGCCGCTGCTGCAGTCGAGCTTAATGACCTGCCAAACCCCTCGGATATTATTGCTTTTGACCTAGCCCGCAGCGGCCAGTTTGATCCGATGCCAAGAGAAAACATGTTGTCCTACCCGTCGCAGAGTCAAGATGTCTTCTTCCGTGATTGGCGCATCCTAAAAACAGCGTATTTAGTGATCGGTAGGGTAGAGGCTGTGCAGAGCGATTCTATGCGGATGAGCTTTGAGCTCTACGATGTGGCGGGCCGGCGCCAAATTCGTTCCAAAGAATATCTGATTGCGATAGATCAATGGCGCGATGCAGCTCATCAAATTGCCGACATCGTATACGCCGAAATCACCGGCGTGCGCGGTGCGTTCTCGAGCAAGATTATGTATGTGCTGGCGCAGAATTCTGGCACCCCCCAAGCGCGCTATCGGCTTGAGATTGCGGATGCAGACGGGCAGCGCGCTCGCACACTGTTCTCGTCACCGCAGCCCATCCTGTCGGCAAGTTGGGCACCAGATGGTAACCGGGTGGCCTATGTGTCTTTCGAAACGGGTCGCCCCAGCATTATTTTGCAGGACGTCGATGGGCCGTATCGTGAGCAGCTGACGTCGTTTCGTGGCATTAATGGATCGCCTGTCTTCTCACCAGATGGCCAGGAGCTAGCCATGGTGCTGTCACGTGATGGTGATCCAGAAATTTTTATAATGAATCTGGCGACGCGAAAATTGCGCCGTATTACGCGACACAGATCGATCGATACGGAGCCATCCTGGGCGCCCGACGGTGAACGACTCATTTTTACGTCGGATCGGGGCGGCCGCCCGCAAATATATCAGGTCGAACTGGCGACTAATTTTATTGAGAGGCTTACCTTTGTTGGGGACTATAACGCCCGTGCGCGGTTGTTGCCTGATGGTGAGCACCTGGTTTTTGTGCACCGGCGTGAAGGCGTATTCCATATCGCTTGGCAAGACCTGCAACGGGATAATATCTTGGTGTTAACCGAGACGAACTTGGATGAATCGCCGTCGTTGTCGCCGAATGGATCGATGCTAATTTATGCCACACAATATCGAGGGCGAGGTATACTCAGCGTCGTGTCGATCGACGGCCGGGTAAAATACCGGTTGCCATCGTCCGTAGGAGACGTGCGGGAACCCGCGTGGTCGCCGTTTTTGAATAATGTTGTCGACTGATAATTGTCACGATTTTAAGGCACACTAGGCAGGTAAGCGCAAGCAACCTTGCCGTCAATCAGTCAGCGTGTATCGCATAGTAGGAGAAGCCAGAAATGCTCAGTAGTAATCGACTCTCAGGTTTAATTGCTTTGTTGTTAGCGGCCATCGTTATAGGCGGATGTTCTAGCACAGCAACCGCGCCAGTAGAACAGCAAGAGCCTGTATCAGAACCGCCAGTGGCAGCAGCACCCGTAGCAGAACCCGAAGAACCATCTGATTTTGCTGATGATGGTGTCACACCAATCGACGCAAACGGTCGTCCGCTGTCCCGAAGTTTCTACTTTGGTTATGACACGGCCGTGCTCAACCCGGCAGATTTAGCGGCACTGGAAATGCATGCGCAAATTCTGCGGCGTAATGCTGACAAGAGTGTCGTCATCGAAGGACACTGTGACGAGCGCGGCACGCGAGAATACAATTTAGCTTTGGGCGAGCGTAGAGCTGAGGTGGTCAAGTCATTCTTAACTTCAGCGGGTGTTCGATCTCGACAGATCGAAACGGTGAGCTTTGGTGAAGAAACACCAGCAGACCCAGGTCATACTGAGTCTGCATGGGCGCTCAACCGCCGCGCGGTACTCTCCTACCGCTAACCGATAAAAGGCCCGCCGAAAGGTGGGCCAAGTTACGGCAGCTGTTCCCGGTGCCGGGCTTAATAGACTACTCGTAGAGAACTTTCGTTTGTCCGCATCTACCTTCAAAAGTCGTATCGGCGCCATTATTTGCGGCTGTGTGGTGGCAATTCTATTGCCCGAACCGGTCTCAGCAGCTGCGCCTGTCGAGGAATCGGTTAACGCGACTCAGGCGGGTTTAAGCGTATCGCCGGCTCCACAGTCGTCGCGTCAGGCAACGGTTGAGGAGAGCGCGGCTGAGTCGTCACTGTCTGGTTTGTTCTATCAGCTGCAGTTGTTGCAGCAAGAGGTTCAAGAACTCAGAGGCCAGCTTGAAGAGCAACAATATTTGCTGCAGAGGCTGCAAAAGGGCCAGCAAGATCAATATCTGGATCTCGATAAGCGCCTAGCTGCTTTGGCCGCGGGTCAATCGCAACCGGCCCCACAAACCGCGAAGACGCAAACAGCAGCAGCTGGTACTGGCCCGACTGCGATTGGGGACGGCACGGAGCGCGAAGCTTATGCGCGATCAATCGAGTATATGCGTGCTCGAAAGTTTGACGAATCGATTGCAGGGTTTCAGCAGTTGATTGTTGATTACCCAAATGGCCAGTTCACGCCGAACGCGTTTTATTGGTTAGGAGAGCTCTTCCTTGCGCAAAAACAGCGGGAGCAAGCGCGCCAAAACTTTATGCAGGTGATCAATCTATACCCCGATCATCAAAAGATACCTGATGCGCTATACAAACTGGGTGTGGTTTACCAAGGGCTTCAAGATGATACGAAAGCCTTGGAGTATCTGCGACGCGTACAAGACCAGCATCCGCAAAGTCCAGCGGCGGCATTGGCGAAGAAGTACGCAGAGGTAATGGTCAAGGGTGTCGAGTGACCGAAGTTTTGGTCCATGATTTAAAGCACACGACGCTGCGCATCACAGAAATTTTTCTATCTCTGCAGGGCGAAGCCAACACGGTAGGGTACCCAACAGTATTTGTGCGGCTCACGGGTTGTCCATTGCGGTGCCAATATTGCGACAGCGCCTATGCGTTCAGTGGCGGCCAAGTTGAGACATTGGCGGATATTCTGGAGCAAGTAGGCAATTACAATGTGAGCCGAGTGACCGTGACTGGCGGGGAGCCCTTGGCTCAGCCAGGGGTCTTCGCCCTCATGACAGCGCTCGCGGATCGACAATTTGAGGTATCACTGGAAACCAGTGGCGCGTTACCTGTGGAGCAGGTAGATCCCAGAGTGGTGAAGGTGTTAGATATAAAGACCCCTGATTCGGCCGAGGTGCACCGCAATCTTTGGGATAACATGTCACACCTAAAGCCCCACGACCAAATCAAATTCGTCCTTTGTAGTCGTGGCGATTACGATTGGGCGCGCATTAAATGCGATCAGTACCAGTTGTTCGACCGAGTCGCCGATGTATTGTTTTCGCCGAGTCATGGCGCTCTTGAGCCCCGCCAGCTCGCTGACTGGATCGTCGCGGATCGGTTGCCGGCGCGCATGCAAATGCAATTACATAAATTGCTTTGGGGCGATGTGCCTGGACGCTGACGAGCAGAGGATATCTTCATGACCCAAGCTAATGCGGTGGTTTTGCTTTCCGGTGGTTTAGATTCGTCGACGGTCTTGGCCATGGCCCAGCAGAACTTCAATTGTTATGCGTTGTCCTTTCACTATGGACAGCGTAGCCAGGCAGAATTGATGGCTGCGAAACGTGTGTCAGAAACGCTGCAGGTCCGTGAGCATCGCGTAATGAATATAGATATTGGTCAATTTGGCGGCTCAGCTTTAACGGACAGAGACATTGCTGTTCCAGACGCGGCAGACTCCGACCCCGATGCCATTCCCGTAACTTATGTGCCGGCGCGTAATACCGTATTTTTATCGATGGCACTGGCCTGGGCAGAAGTCATAGAAGCGCGAGACATATTTATTGGCGTTAACGCCGTAGACTATTCTGGTTATCCAGACTGTCGTCCAGAATATATCGCAGCCTTTGAGGCAATGGCTAATCTGGCCACCAAGGCCGGTGTGGAAGGCCATCCTTTACGCATCCACACGCCGCTCATAGATCTCACTAAGGGCGATATTATTTCCGCGGGCACCGCTCTCGGCGTGCCTTATCAACTGACCGTATCATGCTATCAGGCCACGGACGATGGCGAGGCCTGTGGCCGGTGTGATAGCTGTGATATCCGTCGTGCTGGGTTTAAGGCCGCGGGCACAGCTGACCTTACGCGTTACGCGGAGGCTTAGTTGTTATGGAGACAATAATTTCCGCGCGTAACCTATTCAGCCAGTAAACGTTGCACACCGGGCTTGTGTCACCTCAGCACGGTGACTACAATGCGCGGCTTCCCGCCGAAATGGCAAAGCCCATTAGGCAGCAAATGGGTCGTTAGCTCAGTTGGTAGAGCACCGGACTTTTAATCCGTTGGTCCTGGGTTCGAGCCCCAGACGACCCACCATTTAGTTTTGCAGCGATCAGCCTCGTATTGTCTTTAGCGGCGCTCTGCAGAGGTTTAGCCTAGGCACCAATTGGGATTTAAGAACTGCAGGAAAGCATCGAACAGCCGGCGCGGTGACGTGCCCACTCCGGTCTCTTTTGCGCGTATCCGTCGTGCTTCGGTTGCTCGTCGTAGGGGTGGCGTAATATCTCCAGTAGCGTGTCTACCTCTTTGTAATCGCCCTCTTCAGCGCGATCAATGGCGACCTGCGCTAAGTAATTTCGCAACAGATACTTTGGATTAGTTTTACGCATTAATTGTTGTCTTGCGTCATCGTCTTGATTCTGATGTTTGGCTGCAGCCAGATAATCTTGGACCCAATGTTCCATATCCTTTCTGGCGTTGCCGTGAGTGTGTTCCGGAAGATAATAGGCATCGGCGAGCTGCGCGAATGGATCGCGTGCAGATGATGTGATGTGACCTAAGCCTCGAAAGAACAGGGTCATATCTATTTCGTGATTGCTTAGCAAAGCCAGCAACCGATTGATTAGCTTATCTTCATAACTGGGCAAACCAAGTTTGGCCGCCATCATGGTTTGCCAGCGATTTTGATAGTTACTGGCAAACTCTGTGAGCGCCCCCTCTAGTGGCTTAGGGTCTTCAATGAGCGGCAGCAGGGCATTGGCGAGTTGCAGCAAATTCCATTGGGCAATCGCCGGCTGCTGGCTGTAGCGATAGCGGCGCTGAGCAGCGTCGGTAGTGTTGGGTGTCCACTCCGGATCGAAATTGTCTAGCCAGCCGTAGGGTCCGTAATCAATGGTTTCACCTAAGATAGAAAGGTTGTCTGTATTCATAACGCCGTGCACGAACCCAACCCGCATCCAGTGCACCATCAACTCGGCGGTGCGCCCGCAAACTTCGTTGAAAAATTCAAGGTATTGATCTCTACCGATGGTCTGATTGGAAGCTAGGTGAGGGAACTCGCGACGGATTATAAAGTCGGTAAATTCCTTTAAAAGATCTATCTCTTGCCGCGCCGCGAGCATTTGGAAGTGCCCAAAACGTACAAATGACGAGCTTACTCGGCATACTACGGCACCCGGTTCTGGGGCGGGGTGTCCGTCATACAAAATATCGCGCATCACCGCTTCGCCAGTACCAATGAGGGATAGGGCGCGAGTGGTAGGTATGCCCAGATGATACATAGCCTCAGAGCACAGATATTCCCGTAGCGATGAGCGCAGTACTGCAAGGCCGTCAGCACTGCGCGAAAACGGCGTTGGACCTGCGCCCTTGAGCTGCAACATTAGATGGCCGCTTCGGGTATTTACTTCGCCCAAATTTATCGCCCGCCCATCACCTAACTGACCGGCCCAATTACCAAATTGATGGCCACCGTAGCAGGTCGCATGTGGATCCATGCCCGACAACGACTGACTGCCGGAAAAAGCCTGCACAAACTCGTCGCTGTGGCACTGCGCCTCACTTAGGCCGAGCATCTCGGCGGTCTCTCTAGAGAAATGAATCAATTGCGGTCGCGCCGCGGGTTTGGGGGTCACGCGGGCGAATAACGCGTGGCTGAGTTGTCTCTGACGCGGGCCCGTTTCCGTGTCGCCGGGAAGGCAGTGCGTGAACTGATTGTCGAATGTCAGATTAAGCAATGGAGAAGGCCTCCTTTTTGTATCAAATTTACCATGCTATCGAGCGGTTCTGCGGACCTCGCGCGCCTGTTGTCATCGGTGTATGGTTGACCGTAGGAGTCGCGGATTTGGAGGAATCACCATGGCCGAAGCCATAGCACAGACAGCAGTAATACCGGACCCATACACGATGGAGTTGCGCGACATTGATGTCAGTCGTCCTGAGATTATGCAGCAAGACGCGCAATGGGATTATTTTGCGCGCCTGCGCGAAGAAGCACCAGTGCACTACTGCGAAAACGGTATGTTTGGCCCGTTCTGGTCGTTAACCAAATTCAACGACATTATGGCGATGGACAAAAACCATCATGATTTTTCGTCAGATTTGGGCATTACGCTTATCGATCGCCAAGCAGATTTCTCAACTCCGAATTTCATCAGTATGGATCCGCCAAAGCACGATGTGCAGAGGCATACCGTGCAAGGCGTGGTCGCGCCGATGAATTTGGCTAAGCTGGAGTCCACCATCCGCAGCCGTGCAGCGGCGATTTTAGATTCTCTGCCCGTTGGGGAGACGTTTAATTGGGTCGATACGGTGTCGATTGAACTGACCACGCAAATGCTCGCGACCATTTTCGATTTTCCTTTCGCGGATCGTCGCAAGCTGACGTACTGGTCGGATATGGCCACCTCAGGAGAACTGGCAGGCGGTCCAACGCCTGAGGCTGAGCGACGAGCAGCATTGCTAGAATGTCTCGAATACTTTACGAATCTGCGCAATCGGCGAGCGAATGAACCCATAAAAAGCGATCTTCTGTCGATGCTGGCGCATGGCAAAGACACGCAAAATATGCCGCCTATGGAATTTTTGGGTAACTTGATTTTGCTCATTGTAGGCGGCAACGACACTACCCGTAATTCCATATCTGGCGGCGTGCTGGCGTTAAATGAAAACCCAGGCGAGTACGACAAATTGCGCGCTAATCCAGGGCTGATCTCCAATATGGTGTCTGAGATCATCCGCTGGCAAACCCCGCTCGCTTATATGCGGCGCACAGCTAATAGAGACATCGAATTTGGCGGCCAGCACATCAAGCAAGGCGACAAGATTGCCATGTGGTACCTGTCAGGTAACCGCGATGACGAGGTAATTGAAGATCCCGACCGTTTTTGGATTGACCGGCCGCATGCGCGGCACCATTTGTCATTCGGTTTTGGCATTCACCGTTGTATGGGTAATCGGCTCGCAGAAATGCAGTTGCGCGTGCTTTGGGAAGAGATCATGCAGCGTTTTCGCATGATCGAAGTGGTGGGCGAAATAGAGCGGGTGCAATCCAGTTTTGTTCGTGGGTACGCGACAATGCCTGTGCAGGTGCATCCCTGGTAACTTAAGTTCTTTGGTCAATATCTAAGGGGAACTATGGCGCTTTCGAAATTGAGTCGCTCGATCGACGGATTAGTTGCGGTCGTTACAGGTGCAGGCAGCGGTATGGGGGCGGCCACGGCAAAGTTGTTTGCCGATCAGGGTGCTAGAGTCGCAGCGATAGACATTAATGCCGAAGGGCTACAGCAGGTGGTGGATGACATTCAAGCTGCAGATAAGGCTGCCCAACCGTGGGTGCTCGACCTAGCAGATGCTCAGGCGACCGAAGCAGTCATCGAGGAGGTCGCGGCCCACTTCGGCGGTATTGATCTGTTAATCAATAACGCCGGCATTTCGGTGCCCGCGCCGATAGACCATGAGGACTATGGGCATGCTTGGGAACGGTCTATTGCGGTATTGCTAACGGCTCATACCGTGACTATTCGTGCGGCTCTGCCATGGCTGCGGCAGTCGGAAAATCCGCGCATTGTAAATATTGCCTCTACCGAAGGCCTCGGGGCGACTAAATTCGGAAGTCCTTATACAGCAGCAAAGCACGGTGTTATTGGTCTTACTCGGTCGTTGGCTGTGGAGTTGGGAGATGAAGGCGTTACCGTCAATTGTATCTGTCCGGGCCCCATCAACACGGGCATGACCGCAGCAATACCCGACGATAAAAAGCATATTTATGCGCGGCGGCGCATTGCCTTAAAACGTTATGCTGATCCAGAAGAAGTAGCCCACGGCACTCTGAATTTTTGTTTACCCTCGGCCAGCTTTATGACCGGTGTGGCGTTGCCGGTAGACGGTGGCTTAACAATCAAAAATGCCTAAGGCCACCTTGTTTTGAGTACCGACCGCATTAACTCAAGAATGCTCTTCGCCTTCGGGGCGCCTGCAGTGGGCGCTGGTTACATGTATTTGTTGCTGGCGCTTTACGTGATGAAATTTTCCACCGATGTTTTGCTTATTGCACCAGCCATTATGGGTTTGATCTTCAGCGTCTCGCGCATTTGGGATGCAATCTCGGATCCGTTGGTTGGTTATTTGAGTGACCGCACCACCACCTCCTTGGGGCGTCGGCGCACGTGGATTTTGTTCAGCTTTGTACCCATTGCGATCGGCTTCTACGCGGTATTTGCCCCGCCTGTTTCGTTGAGTGGTGATGCTCTGACGTGGTGGATGGCGGCTTCGATCATTGGCTTTTATTCCGCAATGACTATATTTTTCGTGCCGCATATGGCCCTGGGCGCTGAGTTATCCAACGATTACCATGAACGCAGTCGGTTGTTTGGGCTGCGCCATGCGTTTTATACCGTTGGCTCGATCCTATCGTTAGGGACGATGATGTTGCTACTCAACGAAGAGTTCCGTGAGGGTGGCGATGTGCGGGCAATGGCAGAGGAATATGCGCTCTACGCCATTATCGCCATGAGTGTGTTGGTTCTTTACGCCGTGGTTAATTTACGTGAGCGGCCAGAATTTCAGGGTCGCTTGAATTCTAGTCCTACGTCGGCTTTTCGCGACGTTTGGCAAAACCCCCACGCTCGGTTACTGGTTATTGTCACGTTCATTGAAAATGTTGGTTCTTCCGCGATTGCGGTATTGACACTTTATGTCACCCAGTATGTCGTGGGCGCACCCCTGTCGGCCCCATTTATTATTTTGGCTTACATGTTGCCCTCAACGGCTTCAGTGCCAATGTGGCTGCCGCTATCTCGCCGTTTCGGCAAGATTCGGGTTTGGATGGTTGGTATGGCACTTTATGGTCTGGCTTTTGGCGGGATGTTCTTTCTGCCTTTCATGGAGACGGTGGATGCGCGGTTGACGCTGATCATCGTGATGGCCGCATTTGCTGGTTTAGCTGCGGGTTGTGGCGGCACTATCGGCCCTTCGGTGCAGGGTGATGTGATTGACTACGATGAGTACAAGACCGGTGAGCGCAAAGAGGGTTCTTACTTCGCGGTGTGGAATTTTACTTACAAAAGTGCGCTTGGGGTAATGCTATTACTCACAGGCTTCGTTCTTGAGGCTTCAGGATTTGTACCCAACCAACCCCAAACGATGACTGTGCAGATCGCAATGGTTAGCTTGTACGGGGCCTTGCCACTCTTGTGTTACGCCATAGGCGTTGTTTTGTTTAGTCGCTTCAAACTTACCGAGCAAGAATACTCGGTCATCCGCGCCGAGTTAGATCGGCGTGCAGCAGCTACTAACTAGCGACCATTGAAATTACCGGGTCGGCGCTCGGCAACAGATTTGACACCCTCGCGGTGGTCTTCTGTTTGCTGTAAACGATACTGTTCCGCCCCTTCGTGATCTGTTTGTGCTTTCACCGCTGCAGCGAGGTCGTTGCGCATGGTTTTGCGGACCGAGACCACAGCAAGCGGTGCATTTTCTGCGATCTCAGATGCGAGTTTGAGCGCTTCGGCACGTAGGTTATCTCTATCGGTGAGCACGTCTGCAAGGCCTATGGCGTAGGCTTCTTCACCGCCGATGCGGCGACCTGTCAGAAACAATTTATGTGCCTGTTGCTGACCAATCAGTCGCGGCAATGTATGCGTCAAACCGAATCCGGGGTGAAAGCCAAGTTTTACGAAGTTAGCGGTGAAGCGCGCTTCTGGGCATACCACTCTGAAGTCAGGCATCACCGCCAGACCAAAACCACCGCCGACTGCAGCGCCTTGCACCGCGGCTATGACTGGGGTTTCGGTGGCGAATAAACGCACGGCCGCTGCGTACAAGGGGTTTCCTGCTTTTGGGTCGCGGTCGGCGCGCTCTTCATTCCGGGCCGCACTACTGAAGTCGTTGCCGGCACAGAAGTGCTTACCTTCCGAGCATAAGACGATAGCGCGCACCTCATCAGTCTTATCCATCTGCTCGAACGCATGTGCCAAGTCGTTGATCAGGGTCGTATCGAAAAAATTATTTGGGCCTTTTTGGATCTCAACGACTGCTACATGGTTGTCGATGCTAATGCCGATATCGGTAAGTTTAAGTGTCTCGGCCAGGCTCTGTGCGGTCATAGTATTCCCCTCGTTAAGTCACGCCCTAGGCGTCTGATATGCAATCATGTTTGACCATGCAGCTTTGATTTGCAACGCTGGGGCCTAGTTGATCGCGCAGGGGAGGTGCGGATGCTGAGTTGGCAGATTGGCGATGTGCGCGTGACCCAGGTAGTGGAGTTAACCACCGCCTCGCTGGGACCGCATTTGTTGCCCCAAGCGACGCCTGAGGCTATGCAGTCGATACCATGGATGACGCCCTTCATTGACGAGCGTGGCCGCATCGTTCTGAGTATTCATGCCTTAGTGATTGAAACCCCCGAGCAGACCATCGTAGTTGATACGTGCATTGGTAATGACAAGCCTCGAACGTACCCAAAATGGAACCTAATGCAGGGTGACTTTCTACAGCGCTTCGCCGCCGCTGGCTTCACCACTGAGCAGGTCGATACGGTGCTATGCACCCACATGCATGTGGATCATGTTGGTTGGAACACTCAATGGATTGATGGTGCATGGCGACCCACCTTTCCGCGCGCGCAATATTTGTTTGCCGAGGATGAGTGGCAGCACTGGCGGCACGAGAGCCAAGAGTATGGGCCGGTGATTGAGGACTCGGTGCAGCCGATATTTAATGCTGGGCAAGCGGTGATTGTGCCGCAACATCATCAGGTCACTGCCGAGATTTCACTGCAGCCAACACCAGGGCATACCCCCGGGCATGTTAGCGTGCATATTCAATCCGGCGGTGAGGCCGCTGTGATTACCGGCGATATGATTCATCATCCCTGTCAAATCGCGCACCCGCTATGGTCGACGTTGGCTGACACTGATCCATCCGCTGCGGCAGAGACGCGCGCTGACTTTCTCCAGCGCTATGGTGATCAGCCGGTGTTGGTTATTGGTACACATTTTGCCGCACCCACAGCTGGGCACATCGTCAAAGACGGTGACGCCTATCGGCTGGATTATTAGCTGATGCAAGAACTATAGCCGGTGGCTTCTAAAGACATTTTCTCTGCATTGGCGGTTGCCAATTTCCGCTGGCTATGGGTCGGTAGCTTAGGTTCGTCTTTCGCTATGAATATGCAGATTATTGCCCGGGGCTGGTTGGTGTATGAACTCACTTCTTCGGCTCTGGATCTTGCATGGGTGACGTTATCGTTTATGTTGCCGTCGGTGATTTTTTCTCTCTATGGTGGCGTTTTGGCGGATCGCCTACCCAAGCGGCGCGTCATTGCTTGGGCTCAAGCACTCAATTGCGTGGCGACGTTGGTGATGGCAACGATCATATTCAGCGGTAATGTTAAGTTCTGGGATTTCATATGGTTCGGTTTTTTTAATGGCACGGTACTCGCTCTGTCCATGCCCGCGCGCCAAGCTTTCGTACCTGAGATCATCCCAGAACGCCTGATTTTTACCGCTATGGCGTTGAACACGACGGGTTGGAATTTGTCGCGCATTATCGGCCCGGCGTTTGCTGGACTGCTCATCGCGTGGCTCGCCGGTGGTGACAAAACATCCACCTATGGTGTTGGCATTGTCTATGTGGTGATTGCCAGTCTTTATCTCTTCTCGGCGCTGACGGTGCTAAAAGTTGACCGGCCCGGCAAAACTCAGCGCAATCGAGACGGTGATTCGTGGTCGGATATGCGAGAGGGTTTGCGCTATGTCCTTGAGCATCCGCCTGTATTTGCGCTGATTGTGCTGTCTATTCTGCCATTTTTGTTCGGTATGCCGCTGAACACGCTGTTGCCGGCTTTTAACCAAGACGTATTGCAGGGTCATGCGGATGATCTGGGTTATTTAATCTCGGCCATGGGCGGCGGCGCGATTATTGGGTCATTGCTTATGGCGACAATGGGCGATATGCGGAATAAGGGCTTTTGGCTCATTGTCAGTTGTCTGGGTTGGGGCTTGGTAACAGCAGCGTTTGGAGCATTTGACGCTCAGGGGGCGGCATTGGTGTTGATTGCTGTTATTGGCTTGCTAAGCAGTTGGAATATGTCGCTGAATCGGGGCATGTTGCAGATGCAGGTCGAAGACCACATGCGCGGTCGCATTATGAGCATCGACATGATGTCCCATGGACTGATGCCTCTTGGCGTTTTTCCGATCAGTTTGATCGCGGAATACTATGGGGTAGGCGCTGCGCTGGTGACTTCTGGGTTTGCGTTGATGGCCATCACCCTGTTGGTCGCTATATTCTTGCCTTCGGTCAGAAGTATTGCGCGTACTGACTAGGTTTGGTTTTGGTCGTTACAATTAATCGGTGCGAATTGGGAGAGGTGACATGCAGTGGGATTTAATCATTCGTAACGCCAAAGTATTCGATGGTACGGGGAACCCTGGGCGGGTAGGCGACATCGCGGTGAGCCGGGGCAAAATTGCCGCTCGAGGCGGGCGGTTACCTAGTCAGCCCTCCGCTCAAGAAGTAGATGCCACCGATCAATGGCTCACACCTGGTCTGCTTGACATCCATACCCACGAAGATCTTGAAGCTGAATTAGAGCCTGGTCTGCCGGAGGTTACACGACACGGGACGACCAGCGTGCTGGTGGGTAATTGCAGTATCGGCTTGGCGTTTGGTAATCAGCGAACGGCCGATCAGGACCCGATCGTGGACTGTTTTGCACGGGTTGAAAACATTCCAAAAACTGTACTTAGGAAAACTGCGGATAAAGCAGTGTGGCGTAAACCTAAAGAATATCTGGATCATTTAGATGAACTGCCGCTGGCTGCCAATATTGCGCCCTTCTTGCCCCATTCCATGTTGCGCATTGAAGTCATGGGGTTGCAAGACAGCATTAGTCGGCAACCCACAGCTGCGGAGCTGCAGCGGATGGTGGGTATACTCGAAGAGGCTATGGATGATGGCTATCTAGGAATGTCGACAGATGGCCTACCTTTACATTTTCTTGCTAATGCGCCTAACACAGATAAACGCATTCCTACCCAGTACGCGACGTACAAGGAATATAAGTTATTGACTGATGTGCTACGTAGGCGCGACCGTGTATGGCAGATGACGCCCGCTACCGACAATAGCGGGCTCACCGCTCGTCTGTTTATGCTCAGTAGTGGGCGCATACACGGCAAACCGTTGAAGATCACGGCGCTTGCCGCCATCGATAGCGTGAACAATCGAATGAACAAATCGCGGGCGTTGTTATTCGCGAATCTGCTCAACTCTAAAGCGCTCGATGGTCGGTTTCGCATGCAAGCGCTTGCCGCACCCTTTCGGATTTATTCCGAAGGGGCGGTGAGTCCATTGGCAGAGGCAAACCCCTTGATGCGCCGGCTGATTGAAACGGAGCTAGAAGACGTTGCGGCACGCCAGCGAATCCTTGCCGACCCTGAATTCATCGAGGCGTTTCGCGAGATGTGGAACCGCGGTAAGAGGGGTTTTTCGATGGGTCACTTACGCCGCTTGCTGCGGATAGAAAACGAATTCCTGACCCGGGATTTGAACGATATGGTGATTTATCGATCTGCTCTATCTCATTGGTGTGGGCAGTCGATGGCGCAGTTGTTCGGACGCTATCAAGCGTGGCAGATGGATAGCAACGCTATAGACGAAGCTGAGGAAGCTCGGGCTTTTGCGTCTATGGGTCGCGGCATTCGCGACGACGGCGAATTCTTTTTGGCCCTACTTCAGCACTTTGACCGTGATTTGCATTGGCATTATGTCGCGGCCAATAAAGATCCGCGGGTGGTCAAGGAATTATTACTGCACCCTCGGTTACTGCCTGGGTTTAATGACAGTGGTGCTCATGTGACAAATATGGCCTTTTTCGATGGCAACTTGCGAGCATTGAAGATCGGTCTGGAAGACTCAGAACAGGGGTTTAGTCATATGCTAAAGCGACTGACGCGTGAACCTGCAGAGTTTTTCGGTCTAGAGGTGGGCGGATTGGACGTCGGTGATCGCGCAGATCTGGTTTTATTTGATCCTCAGCGGTTAGCAACCTATGACGGCGAGGCGAGCGTTCAATACACCTATAGAGAGTCGTTTGACTGCCACCAGTTAGTTAATCGCTCTGAAGGTCATGTTAAGGGCGTTTATGTTGGCGGCGAACAGATTTGGTCTGAAAAAGGTTCTACACCCATCCTCGGAACACGGCGTCTAGGACGGGCGCTGAAGGCGCTGTGAATAACTCACGTTTTGCCGCGCCGCGCCGCCTCCCGTGCTGATTTTTCGCTCGGTACTTGCATACGTTTGCAGCAGCCAACTCTGAACAGAAGGATGTTTGGCAAGCCATTGGCGAATCTTACCGCGTGAATAAAAGCGCGGGTCGAGGTCGAATCCTTGCGCTTGGCCGCTCTGGTGGGGCAACTCGCGCGGCATTTTTTGCTGATAATCTATGGTTCTTGAATTGTCTAACTTTTGCCGAGTCGATGCGATGATGTAAGCCGCTCCGTGCTCGGACGCGAACGTATCGAAATATTCACCGTAAATTTCCTGTTGCTGTACCTGCGCCAGCGGAATATAGCTTGCCTTCACCAAAATGATGGTTTGGGAATTAGGAATGTAGTCGCTTTTTTCTGCGTTAAAGGGCAGTGCAACTCTTATATAACAATTACCGGGCTTTGTTGGATTCTCAAGCTTGTCAATCTCGGCGAGTTTGAAGCCAAGATGCGCGCACTCTGCAACGCACAACCGATATATAAGCTCGCTGGCGAGCGATCCAGATAATCCCAATAGAAGTTCATCGGAGGGAAGTTTTAGCATTGTGCGAACCCTGACGTTTAGACCGTGAGCGACTATCGTCAAAATTTGCCTCATTGGTTAGGGTTTGCCGCTCAACGGTAATATTTCCGCGATAAAGTGCCTATTTTTGTTGTTTTTTGGTGCATAAAAAGCCCACTAGCCCCGCAGAATGGCTGGGCTAGTAGGCATTTATTTTTTAGTCTTTTGGCATTCCTAACAGGCGCTCGGAGATAATGTTGCGCTGAATATTTGGTGTGCCGCCACCAATGACGACGTTTGGCCAATTCAGTGCAGACTTTGCCCAAGCACCGCCGTCGATGGCTGCTTCGCCGCCACGCAGTTGCAGTCCTGCTTGGCCAGTAAGTTCCACCGCGAAGTCGTCCATCTCGATCTCCAAGCTGGCGCGATGCAGTTTGTTCACAGAGGTCTCGGATGTCAGTGGCTCGCCTTTGATTTGCTTGGTTAAATAGCGTAGGCCATTGTATTTCATCGCGGCAATTTTCATTTCAAATTGTGCGACTTTGCGTCGCACACCGGGGTTTTCTTGCGCAGGTTTGCCCTGTTTTTGAGTCGATTTGACCAGTTCTTTTAAGTTTTCAAGCTTGGCGAACATTTGGGTTACCTCACCAATGCTGGAGCGTTCGTTGGCCAGCGCAGAGACCGTAACTTTCCAGCCCTCGCCTTCGGCACCCAAGCGGTTCTCTATCGGTACTTCGACATCGGTGAAAAATATTTCAGCAAAGTGCTTGTCGCCGGCCATATTTTCGATCGGCCGCACCTCTACCCCGGGCGCATCCATAGGAACTAACAAACAGGTAATGCCATCGTGCTTGGATTCCACATCAAACTGGGTTCGAGTGAGCAAAATAATCCACTGCGACCAAGGCGCTCCAGTGGTCCATATTTTTTGTCCGTTCACCAGATAGCTATCGCCGCGTAGCTCAGCTTTACACTGGATCGCTGCGAGATCAGAGCCATGATTGGGTTCGGAATAACCCGTGCACCAGGTGACTTTGCTGTCCAGAATGTCCGGGATGAACTTGCGCTTTTGCTCTTCGGTTCCGTACTCCATGATACCGGGGCCTACCCACGCGAGTCCCATCATGGAGGTGCCCAGGGGAGGGGCTTTAGCTAATGCCATTTCCTCGCGCAATATTGTTTGTTCGATCAGTCCGCCATCGCTACCGCCGAATTCTTTCGGCCAAGAGAAGCCCACCCAACCTTTGGCCCGCACTTTTTCTAGCCAAGTGTTAAGGAAGTTTTTATCTCGTTCTTTTTTCGGCGGTAAGTTGTCACTGATGAAGTTTCGTACTTCCTCGCGAAAAGCGTTTTCCTCTACGGTGTAATCAAAATCCATTATAGGCCTCCTAAACTAGCAACGCGGTCAAGGTGAAAATCAGAGTCGCCGAACATTGGACGAGCCCACTTCGAGCGTTTTAGAAACAGTTGTGCATCGTATTCGGCGGTAAAACCAATCGCGCCATGCAACCCAACACCGTCAATGCCAATCTGATTGAAAGCGTCAGAGGCGTAGCCTTTGGCCAGAGAAACAGCCCGCGCCAGTTCTTTGGGGTCGTCATCGGCACACCACCCGGCGAAATAGCATAGAGAACGGTAGCTCTCTAAGTCGACGTACATATCGGCAAGGCGATGCTTTACACCCTGATACTGGCCAATGGGTTTACCGAATTGAATACGCTGCTTGGCGTAATCGCTGGTCAAGTTAAGAATCGAATCTCCCGCCCCTACCATCTCAGCGGTTACAGCAAGAGCGCCGCAATCGGTTAGGTAAGACAACTGTTCGGTGGTCATAGCAAGCAGGCTTTCGGCATTAATCGCTACCCCATCGAGGTCGACACTGGCCATTGGCTTGGTGCTGTCCATCGTCGGTTGCGGGGTTATACGCACCTCGTCCTTGCTGACTGCTGCCAGCGCTAAGCCTTCTGGCCCTTGCACCGCAAGCAGCAAGTAGCTGGCATTGCTGGCGTCATTGACAAAGGGTTTTGTGCCACTGAGAACGTAACCGTCGGCGTTGGCTTTGGCCGTTGCTGTGATTGCTGAAGGATCTATCCAGTTGGCGTCGTCATATAGGCCCAGAGTGCATATCGCTTCGCCGCTGGCCATAAGCGGTAACCAGCGACTTTTTTGTTCGTCGCTGGCGCAAGCAAGCACCGCGGTGCTGGCTAATGCGTGGGACGCGATAGGTAGTGGGCATAAACCGGTAGCGGCGGCCTCCAATACTACGACTTGGTCAATCCACTTTAAGCCTAAACCACCGTAGGCTTCGGGTATCAACAAGCCCAGCCATCCGAGATCCCCGATCTGCTTCCATAGGGCCGCGTCAAAGCCGCCTGTGCCGCTGAGCTCACGTACTCGCGTCATTGGGCAGGTGTCCTGCATGAAGCGCTCTACCTGGTCTCGAAGGAGGTTTTGCTCCTCAGTAAAACCAAAGTTCATGTGTTTTCACTCCCGTTGTCTATTATTGTCTGGTTGCCTGCGTATGGACTCTCAGCTGCCGCGCAGTGGGTTGACGGGCGGCCACGTGTCCTTACTGGCGAGTATTTTTTCCCCAATATCGGCAACGTCCCAGGTTCCCTCATCCAAGGATCTTTGAGCGATAGGCGTCACCTGCCAACTCAGGATAGAGACATTGTTGCCAGCCACCAACCACTGTCGGCCGCTCACGTCTTTAGCTTCGTCAGTGCATAACCATACAACAGGAGGGGAAACTGCTTCGGGTGGGAAGCTGTCCTGAACCTCCTCGGGTAGGATATCCGTGGTTAGTCGTGAGGTGGCTGTGGGTGCGAGCACGTTTACGGTGATGCCGTACTTCAATCCCTCCAACCACAGACAACGCATGAAACCGGCAATGCCCGCTTTAGCGGCACCGTAATTGGTTTGGCCAAAATTACCCAGAAGGCCTGACGTAGAGCTGGTCATGATGATTCTGCCACCCTGACCCTGTTCCAACATGGTGTCGTATGCCACTTTTGTTACCAAGTAAGTGCCGCGCAAGTGGACGTCGATAACGACGTCCCAAATATTATCGTCCATGTTTTTAAACGATTTATCGCGCAGGATGCCGGCATTAGCAATTAGGATGTCGATTTTGCCATAGGTATCGACGGCGCATTGGACCATGCTTTCAGCGTCGTCGCGACTCGTAACAGAGCCATAGTGCGCCGTTGCTTCACCGCCTGCGGCCTTGATTTCGTCGACGACGCCATCGGCCATAGAACTGCTGGCGCCAGTACCATCACGGGAGCCACCTAAGTCGTTAACGATAACCTGCGCACCTTCGTGTGCCAGCAACAAAGCGTGTGCTCGCCCAAGGCCGCCACCGGCCCCGGTCACTAAAGCTACTTTCCCATCTAACATCCCCATAGGGTCCTCCTCTGCTTGATATTGGACCAGTGCGTCAACGCAAAGCCCGTCAGCTGAGTAGCTTAGCATCTTGCTGAGATGCTCGACATGTCTCTGAAAATGGGTAGAAGCGGTGGTAAAGCTTGTGTCACAGTGACAACTGAGTTTGGGTTGCCCAGGGAGATTAAATTGGATCAGCTATTAGATTTTTCAGGAAAGGTTGCCTTGGTTACGGGCGGCAGTCGCGGCTTAGGTCAAGCGATGGCATTGGCGTTGGCTGCTCGTGGGGCTGATGTGGTGGTTACCAGTCGCAAGGCAGATGCGTGCGAGGAAGTGGCGAATAAAATATCTGCTATGGGGCGCCAGGCGCTGGCCTATGGTTGCCATGTTGGGCAGTGGGACGCCCTCGACGGCTTGGTAGAAGCGGCCTATCAGCGATTTGGCAAGGTCGATATTTTAATCAATAACGCCGGCATGTCGCCGCTCTACGATAAGCTTGCAGATGTTTCGGAGGAGCTTTTCGATAAAGTTGTTGGGGTAAACCTGAAGGGGCCGTTTCGACTCATGGCGCTGGTTGGAGAGCGTATGGCCGCTGGATCTGGCGGTTCGATCATCAACATCAGCAGCACCGCCTCGTTAAACCCGTCGCCGAATTCTGAACCCTATGGGGCAGCGAAGGCCGGGCTGAATGCTTTGACGCGCTCCTACGCGTTTGCGCTAGGGCCTTCTGTGCGGGTGAATTGCATTGCCGCTGGACCATTCTTGACGGATATTGCTAAAGCATGGGACATGGAAATGTTTGAAAAAGGCGCGAAGAAAAATTTAGCGTTGGGTCGTGGGGGGCAGCCTGAAGAAATTGTTGGTGCGGCGCTTTACCTCGCCAGTGATGCGGCGAGCTTTACTACCGGCACCGTTATAAGGGTGGATGGCGGCACACCATAGCCTCCATCGCTAAAGGTTGTGCCGGGCGGCGACAGCGTGGACCACGCGCTCACCGAAATTGCGTTGATAGAGTGTGCACAGGGTTCCGAGTCCGCCCGGGTTAACGAGGTTAACCTCCATTAAAAACTCGTCCACTGTGTCTATTGCTGCATAACCAATACGGCGGCGTTGCAGGTCCAAAAGCACCTTTTGGACCAGTACGGTGTTGATCTCCTTATCTAGTACGGGCACGGCCTTACCCATGGCCGATAGATTGGCGCGAATTCCGTTTTGCGGCAGGCGTCGATAGCTGCCAATGATTTTGCCACCCGCAACCAGTGTTCGTACCTCGCCGTGAATAATTTCAGGGATAAAACGCTGCAACGCGAAATAGATCTCTGGTTGCTCGCGCATAAGTTGGTAAATTGCACTGGATTGGCTTGATTGCACTTGATGCACATCCCGACCATAACTGCCTGCAAGTGGCTTGAGGACCCAATCCCCACCGTGTTCTGCCGCCATGGTTTGTAGATATTTAGCGTCGTTACTGACAAAGGTTGGTGGTGAGTATTCCAGCCACTGGGCTTTGCCATGGCCGAGCACTTGTTCCGCGATCGGGTTGATCAATTTTTCTTGGGGGAGTTGGCGGAGTAAATGCGCGCGATCAAGAAAACTCTGTCGGGGTCCAAATCCTAGGGGCCAAATGAGATCGGCCTGGTGCAAAGCAAAACCGTCAATAAAGAGGCCATCTGGATTCAGCGTAAGTCGTTCGGGCGCCCCGGTGTGTACAGTCCAGCCACAGTTGGTAAAAGCTGTGGGCAGTCGAATATGGTTGTCGTTCGATGCGGTCTCCGACGCGTAGTCGGATATCAGAAAAAGTATCGAAGCAGGCATACGGTGTCCAATTGGAACTGCAGAAAGATTGGGGCAGAGATGTTAGCAATTGCTTGCCGATGACCCTAGTATTTGCCCATCGATCGAACAACTATCAGCAGCATGACCCAGCCTACCCTCAAAGACTACACCCTAACTCCTGAGCAAGTGCCGCTAGTGCCCAGCTTGGCTTTGCCGGAGGACGAGCGGCGCCAGTTGAAGCAACAGATAAGAGCGCAACTGAAGGCCCTGGGCGCGGTTTTGGTCGCCCATTACTACGTGGATGGCGACATTCAAGAATTAGCTGAGGAGACCGGCGGCTGTGTTGCCGACTCGCTGGAAATGGCGCGGTTTGGACGCGACCACTCAGCTCAGACCTTGATTGTTTCGGGTGTCCGCTTTATGGGTGAAACAGCGAAAATTCTATCGCCGGAAAAGCAGGTGTTTATGCCCACATTGCAGGCCGAGTGCTCGCTTGATCTGGGGTGTCCTCCAGAGGCGTTTGCGCAGTTCATCAAGCAGCATGCAGACCGCACCGTGGTGGTTTATGCCAATACTTCTGCGCGAGTCAAAGCGCTGGCGGATTGGGTGGTGACCAGCAGCTGTGCTTTAGAGATCGTTTCTGCATTGGATCGAGGGGGAGAGAAAATTTTGTGGGCTCCCGATCAGCATCTTGGGCGCTATATTCAGAATCAAACCAAGGCTGATATGTTGTTGTGGAGCGGGGCTTGTGTGGTCCACGAGGAATTCAAAACCCAGGCGCTGGAGGATATGCGGCGCGTGTACCCTGATGCGGGGGTGCTCGTGCATCCTGAGTCGCCAGCGGGAGTGATAGATTTAGCCGACGCGGTTGGCTCGACAAGCGCAATCATTAAAGCAGCCAGCGAGTTGCCGAATAAGGAATTTATTGTTGCTACTGATCGCGGCATTTTCCATAAGTTGCGGCAATTGAATCCGGATAAAGTCTTCATTGAGGCCCCCACCGCGGGTGATGGGGCGACCTGTCGCTCATGTGCTCATTGTCCTTGGATGGCCATGAACGAGCTGCGATGTCTTAATCGTGTGCTTGATGATGCGATCTATCGTGCAGACAACGAGATCCACATCGACGCAGCGATTGCCGAGCGAGCGAGATTTCCCTTGGATCGGATGTTGGCATTCAACGTCTAGCTGTTTTGCATCCGAATACTGGTACGCAGATCTTGAATGCGCTGAGCCAGTTTTGTTTCCAATAGTGGATTAGATTCACGCACCAAGCGCTGCGCGTACTCCAAGTGTTGTATCGCTCGATGCATTGCTCCGTGTAGATAGAAATATTCTGCTCTTGCCAGATGTACGCCAGTGATATTGCTGGCTAGACCGGCAGTTTCGGCGAGCAAAAACCAAATGTGAGTATCCGTGGGGCGCAACTTGGATTGGGTTTGTAGAACGGTCTCAGCGGCGTTGTATTGTTTGTCGGCCAATAAGGCTTTGGTGTGCATCATCGCCAGCGGAAAATTGTCCGGATAGAGTGTGAGTTGCTGTGTTAACAGGATTTGCGCCTCGCTGAACTGCTCAGCTGCGATCATCATTTCAGCTAGCGATGCTTGGAAAAAAATATTGCTGGAAATCTTTCCTTCTAAGTTCCGCATTAACTTTAAAGCTTGGTCATGCTGGTTTGTTTTGCTCAGCGAGAGCGCCAGAGCGTATTGCAACGCGGAATCACCGGGTGCTTGCGCGAGTTTTTCGCGATAGTTGAATACATCCGCTTGAGGATTTTTCGAAAAGTGTTGTCGAACACGCATGCGCACCAATTGGTATTCCAGCTGGTCTGGCCATTTGCGGGCGCTATTTTCGGGATCATCAGAAAAGAACTCGCGTGCCTGATTGCGTGCATCACTTATACGGGTTTCCGATAATGGGTGTGTGAGCAAAAACTCCGGAGGGCGCGTGGTAAATCGATAGGCGTTTTGCATGCGCTCGAACATGCGCGACATGGCTTGAGGGTCTAGATTAGCGCGCTGCATTGTGTTCAGGCCCACTCGGTCTGCTTCGCTCTCGCGCTCGCGGCTGAAACGCAGTTGATTGGATTGGCCTGCTGCCTGTGCGGCCGACAGCGCAGCCATCCCAGCCTCTGAACCGCCGGCAGCGCCCACTAAAAGTGCCGCAATCATTGAGGCCAACATGGGCACTGAAGCCGCTTGTTGCTCTTCTATTCCGCGAGCGAAATGGCGTTGACTGATGTGGGCAAATTCATGGGCAACAACCGAGGAGTATTCATGAATATTTTGGGCATACAGCAACAGGCCTAGATTGATGCCGATGATTCCGCCTGGCGCTGCGAACGCATTAATTTCTGGATTGTCGACAACGATGATGCTTTGCAAGGGCTCTCGCATCTGCGCGTACTGAGCTAAATTCTGCATGTGCTGTTCGACGTAATACTGAGTGATTGCATCTTCAGAGATCGGTAAATTTGCGTGCAGTTGGCGTAAAAACGCTTCGCCGATCCGTCGCTCCATCTGTGGCGATACTATTCGCGAAGAGCCGTCACCCAAACTTGGGAGATTCTGCGCTGTAATGGGTGCTGTGGCCTGAGTCGCGATTAGACAAACGAGTACCAAAGCTGCGTTAGATAACGCGCGCAACTTTGGATGACGTGTCCGATAACTTGGCATCGGCGCATAGTACGCTATGGCATCACAACTGCATATCGGCCGCATTTACGCCTAGGCACGGCCGGGGCTGTGGTACATTGCTCGGCATGGAATAAGGTTGCCGTCAATTATGTCAACAGAGCTGGGTCCGGCTGTAATAAGAGGTAACAAGAGCAGGTAATATGGAAGTAGTGGAACTGGACGTAACAGGGCTGAATTGTCCGATGCCATTGTTGAAAGCAAAAAAAGCACTGAATGACATGCAAGCGCAGCAGCGACTCCGCGTAGTCGCCACAGACCCAAGCTCGGTCAAAGATTTTGAGGTCTTTGCCCGACAAAGTGGGCACTTACTTCTTGAATCGGCGGAGGCCAACGGCCGTTATACCTATCTTCTGCAAAAGAAGGACTGAGCTGCGCGAGCATGAAATTTTTCGACATCATTAATCAGTGGGCGAACCGCTACTTTTCACAACCCGATGCGATTTACTTAGTTGCTGCGCTTATAGGCGCAACGCTGGTGTTGATGGTTTTCGGCGCGGCACTGGCGCCGGTGTTAATGGGGTTAGTGATCGCGTTTTTGCTGCAGGGCATTGTCAGTGGTCTAGAAGGCTGGCGGGTACCGAGATTGGCCGCCGTATATATGGCGTTTTTGCTCTTTGTGGGGGCAGTATTGGCGTTGTTTCTTTTAGTTGCACCGTTGTTGTGGCGTCAATTACAAAGCCTAGTGCAGGTGCTGCCAAGCCTTGCTCAGCGTCTGCAGGAAGGCGTGAGCAACTTGGCACAGCGGTTTCCGGAATACGTAACATCTGAGCAAATTTCAGCGCTGCTGGAGCAGGTCAGTCGAGAAGCGGCTAATGTGGGCGGGGTGGTGATCGAAACCGCATTTACTCAGGTATTTTCGCTGCTTGGATTAGTGCTGTATCTGGTGCTGGTGCCGATTACGGTATTTTTTTTGCTGAAAGATAAAGATCGGCTAATACTTGCAGTTCGTGGTGTTCTGCCGTCCCAGCGGCCGATGATCAATGCCGTAGCGGTAGAAATGAACACCCAGCTTGGCAACTACGTGCGCGGTAAGGCGCTAGAAATTTTGATCGTCGGCTTTGTCACTTTCGTTGCCTTTTTGATCTTAGGTTTGAATTACGCAGCATTACTCAGTGTTGTGGTCGGCTTTTCGGTGCTCATCCCCTTCGTCGGGGCGGCCGTTGTCACCCTGCCGGTGTTCGCTGTTGCGGTACTGCAATTTGGTTTCTCGGCAGATTTGGCCATTGTGATGGTGGTTTACGGCATCTTGCAGTTCTTAGATGGCAATGTCCTAGTGCCGTTGTTGTTTTCAGAAGCTAATGATCTGCACCCAGTAGCAATCATTGTTGCGATATTGGCGTTCGGGTCGATTTGGGGAATTTTGGGCGTTTTCTTTGCAATACCCTTAGCGACACTTATAAAAGCAATTTTTAATGCTTGGCCGGGTTCCTTAGCGGTGACTTCGACTCAGCAGTTAGATGAGTAGCAAGCGTGATTAGACGGCAAATATTTTCGCTCGTTACCGCTTTCGCGGCGCTCTTTTTGGCCGCGTGTGCGGATGAGGAAGTGCCGCCAACTGAGGCAAAAAGTATTGCGGCGATCACTGCGGCAAGCGAGCGCATTGACGGATTTTTTACCCTCTTTCGTAAGCGCGCGGATGGCAGTGTGCACATGCTGATCCGCCAAGAGCAGTTAGACCATGAGTTTATTTACACTGTAGTCGCTCAGGATGGCGTTGTGCAGGGTGGACATTTCCGCGGTCAGTATCGAGATAACAAAGTGCTGGTATTGCGCCGGCATTTTGATCGGATTGAGTTTGTAGAAACAAATACCGGTTTCTATTTCGATCCGGCCAGTCCATTGAGCCGCTCGGGCCAAGCAAATATTCCGCCAGCAGTGTTAGCAGTTGAAAAGATCGTGGCTGAAGACAAGGAAAACGGCGAACTGCTGGTCGCGCTGAATCCTGTATTGCTGAAAGAAAAACTTTCGCAGATCAAACCCTCTGCCAATCCAAAAGTTAAACCCGGAGAGCGGTTCTCCTTAGGCAAGCTCAGTGACGCGCGATCTAAAGTAGTCGCGATCAATAATTATCCGGAAAATACGTCGCTGCTCACAGAGATGGTCTATGAAAACCCGGCGCCGGTAGTACAGGGTGATGAAGACGTCACAGACAGCCGGGCTATTAGCGTCCGGGTTCAGCATACCTTGGTGGCGATGCCTGATAATGACTTTGTACCTCGCGCCGCAGATTACCGGATTGGTTACTTTACCGATCGCGTCACGGATTTAACGAGTCGTGACGTCGCGCCCTATCGCGACATGATTACGCGTTGGCATTTGGTAAAAAAGAACCCTGAAGCGGCTATTTCTGATCCTGTAGAACCGATCACTTGGTGGATTGAAAACACCACGCCGTATGAGTATCGCGACGTAATTAAAGCAGCGGCGCTGTCCTGGAATCTAGCTTTTGAGGAGGCTGGATTTTCCAACGCGATTGTCGTGAAGCAGCAGCCCGATGACGCGGGCTGGGATGCCGGTGACATTCGCTACAATGTTTTGCGCTGGACGTCCTCACCTAACCCGCCCTTTGGCGGTTATGGGCCATCTTTTAGTAATCCGCGGACCGGCCAGATCATCGGTGCGGACATTATGCTGGAGTTCAGTTTTTTGACGAACCGTTTGCGTATCAGAGACGTGTTGCAACCCGGTGGGCTGGATGTGAACAGCCCGTTTAGACATTGCGAGCTGGGTGCGCAAATGCAGATGGACCAGATGTTTGCGGCGCAAGCTTTGGCCGCTGGGGGTTTAGGCGAAGCGCAGCGAGCGCAGTTGATCGAAGACAGCATGTATATGCTCATTCTGCATGAAATCGGCCATACGCTTGGTTTGACCCACAATATGCGCGCCAGCCAGCTCCAGCCAGATGTATTTGACGCGGCTGCGGTCGCAGCTAAGGGGCTGTCTGGCTCGGTGATGGATTATGAGGCGGTGAATGTTGCGCCGCCCGGTAAAACGCAAACACCGTTCTATCAAAATCGTCCGGGCCTTTACGACCTGTGGGCGATCGAGTTTGGGTATGCGCCAAGTCTGGTTGACGCTGCCGCGGAAAAAGCGCGTCTGCAGGCATTGCTTGCGCGATCTACCGAACCAGAATTGGCATATGGCAATGACGCGGATGACATGCGTCGTCCGGGTCGCGGTATCGATCCCCATATCAATATCTACGACCATAGTGGCGACGCGGTGGGCTATGCTGAGCAGCGGCTGCAGCTTGTGCGCGATATCCAAGCTGACTTGCTGGCTGAATATCAGGGCGAAACCTACCAAGCGCTTTACAACAGCTTTGCGGTGCTGATGAACCAATTGTCTCGGTCCGGTGGAGTGGTCTCCCGTTATGTCGGTGGGGTACACATTAATCGTGCCGCCCCAGGCGCTGCCGCAGCGCCACCCTATCAACCGGTGGCCGCACGTCAGCAGCAGCGCGCTATGCAGGTGCTGGCTAAGTATATTTTCGCGCCGGATGCTTTGGGCGGTTCGGAATCTGTGTATCAACATCTTCAGCGGCAGCGGCGGGGCTTCGATTTTTCCGCTGAAACGGAGGATCCGAAGCTGCATGCAATGATGTTATCCGTGCAAAAGCGCATTCTGGACCACCTTCTACATCCTCGCACTTTGCAGCGGGTCAGCGATTCGCGCTTGTACGGTAACGACTATGAACTAACGCAGATGCTTAACGATCTGACCGGCGCTATTTTCGAGGCGGATAAGCGGGGCACTGTAAATAGCATCAGGCAAAACCTTCAGGTCGAGTACTTAAAGCGTCTGGTATCGATATGGCGAGGTAATAAGTCGAGCAAGGTTCCTCACTTGGCGCGCTCTGCTGTGCTTGCGCAACTAGAAAAATTAGCTCGACAATTGGGTGGAAAGCGAAGGGCCGATGCTGCGACTAAGGCGCATCGACGTCACTTGCAGTTCCTTGTGGATCGAGCGCTTTCAGTGAATGTATAACTGCTTTGTTTTGCAGAGTTTAGTGGATCGAGCTTGTGGGTATTGAGCAGCGTGCGTACCATCTCGCGATCCAAATACAACTAAGGCGTTTGGCATGTTGACAGGCAGCATTGTGGCGCTCGTAACGCCGATGCAACTCGATGGGTCCGTGGATTGGGGCGCGTTAGATCGGTTGATCGAGTGGCATATAGAAAGCGGTACGCACGGTATCGTGCCGATGGGTACGACCGGTGAGAGTGCTACTTTGGCGACTGACGAACACTTGCAGGTCATCAAGCGCACCATAGACGTCGTCGCTGGGCGCGTTCCGGTAATTGCGGGCACTGGCAGTAATGCGACAGACGAAGCGCTGCACCAAACTCAAGAGGCGCAGCGCCTCGGCGCTGATGCTTGTTTGTTGGTGACGCCCTATTACAACAGGCCCACCCAAGAGGGTTTGTATCAGCATTACAAAACGATAGCGGCGGCTACGACAGTGCCGATTGTGTTGTACAACGTGCCGCCGCGAACGGGGTGCGATATGCACGCAGAAACCGTGGTGCGGTTGGCCGAACTCGACGGCATTGTGGGCGTCAAAGAAGCGTGCGGAGATGTTCAGCGGGTGCCGGAGATCAAGGATAATGTTGCGGAGGATTTCTTTGTGCTCTCGGGAGAAGATGCTCAAACATTACAAATGTTAGAGTTCGGTGCGATGGGCACCATATCGGTGACCGCAAATGTCATGCCCGCGCTGATGGCCGAATTTTGCAATAGTTTTTTGGCGGGTAATCGCGCGCGCGCGGCCGAAGTGGATGAATGGTTGCAGCCGGTACATGAGATTTTATTCGTCGAGTCCTCACCGACCCCAATCAAATGGGCATTGAGTGATCTGGGTCTGATTGAAGCGGGGATTCGCCTACCGCTCATACCGCTGAGTACCCAATACCATGACACCGTACGAACGCGCATTGCAGCTGCAGGAGCACACGCATGATTTGGAATCGTTTTTCGATCGTCCGCGCGGCGATCATAATTTTTCTGCTGCCGGCTCTAGCGGTGGGCTGTGGTTGGTTTGGCAAAAACCAGCCCGAGGAAAAAGATCCGAACGACTATCTGCAGGCGAAACCCGTGGCCGATTTGCGGGTGCCGGCGGACCTGCCGTCAAAGCCAGGGCTTGATCCGTTTCCGGTACCTGAGATCCCGCCGCAAACAAACCCATCTTTTTACCCGCAAAGACCCCCTCTGCCGGATGCTATGTATGCCAACGACAACCGCAATGAAGTACGTATTCAGCGTCTTGGCGGGCGCGCATGGCTAGCGATCCCTGAGCCACCAACGACTGCTTGGCCTAAAATTAAACAGTTCTTTGCGGACAATGGCGTGGCATTTGCTTTTGAGGATCCCGAGGAAGGGAGGCTGAACACAGTTTGGCTGGCCTTAGATTCTGAGGGTTACCGAGACGTTGTGCGTGCCACCATGCTAGGTGTGAAGCAGGCCGAAGGTCTGGTTAATGGTAAAGATCGGCTTTTGATCCGAGTGGAGCAGGGTTTGCAGCCCACGGCCACAGAAGTGCACTTGCGTCATGACAATGATCAGCAGGGCAGTCAGATTACTGGAGCTGTTGCTGGCTTGAGTGCAATCACTTCGGACTCAAATGATGCTGAAAATAAGTTGTTGTCGGAGATTGGCGCCTATATAGCTGCACGAGTAGCAGAAAGTACGGTGTCTCGTGTGGCCCAAGAAATTGGCAGCGGAGCAAAGACCGAACTCATCCGCAATGCAGACGGCCAACCGGTATTGCGTCTGTTCTTGGACAGAGGGCGCGCCTGGGCAACGCTGGGGCAGTCGCTGCGTAATGCCGAAGTGGTAGAAGTGGCTGTTTTAGAGCAAAGTTCAGAGACGGCTTCTATTCAGGTTTTATTGCCGCAAAGCCTTTTTGGGGGTGACAGATCCGTAGGGGTGTTGTGTCGGCTTACATTTTCTTGCGGTGGTGCTGACGATGTTAATGTGACGCTAAGAATGACCCCGTCGCCTCAGTCGGAGGTGTTTGATGTGTTGGTGTTTGATGGTGAAGCGCCACTGGCTGATAATGATTTGGCACAACAAATTTTAGTTTTGATACGAGAATACGCAGCCTAATGGGTTTTGCCTCGCTTGGAAGTGGCAGTCGAGGTAATGGCACCCTTGTTGCTCTGGGTGATGCGCTGTTTTTGGTGGATTGTGGTTTTAATCTAAAACAGACTGAAAAACGGCTGGCGCGCCTGCAAGTCAGTGCGGGAGACATCACGGCAATTCTTGTCAGCCATGAACACAGCGATCATATTGCGGGTGTCGCGGCCCTCTCTCATCGCTACGGGCTGCCCGTGTATGCATCTCACGGTACGTTAAGTCGAGCCCCTGAGGGCTTTAGTTGCCAGCCCTTTGATGGTGATGTGCCATTTGAGGAAGCAGGCGTCGTGATCAATCCAGTCTGCGTACCCCATGATGCTCGTGAACCGACCCAGTTCACTCTCAGCTGTGGCGATGAGAAGATTGGCGTGCTGTCCGATTTAGGGTCCATAACCCAGCATGTCGTAACGCAATTCAGTGATTGCTCTTACCTGCTAATCGAGGCTAATCATGATCGCCGCATGCTTATGGAGGGTAAATATCCGCCAGCACTGAAGCGCCGGGTTGCTGCGGATTATGGCCATCTTTCCAATGAACAAGCAGCTCAACTGCTGGCGCAATTGGCGCATCCTCGGCTGCACGTCATGATCGGGCACATCAGTGAGCAAAATAACGCGCGGCAAAATGTTTCGACCGCCTTCCACGGATTAAGCGGTGAAGTGGCCAGCTTAGGGATCGCGACTCAACAAGATGGATTTGATTGGGTCGGCCCGCGGCCAATTACGCGACAAATTTCCTTCGACAAGGTGATGTAAAATTCGCCGCGGAAAGCCAATCATCAGGACCTAGAATAAAATAATGCAAAATTCCGCCCCAATAAACGTATCCGTTGAGACATTTCAATCGGAAGTTGTAGACCGTTCCCAATCGCTGCTCGTGGTGGTGTTGTTTTGGGCTGAGCAAGTTCCGCCTTCCGTGCAGGTGAAAAATCAGCTTGAAGCAATGTTGGGCCAGTATCAGGGCAAGTTTGCCTTAGCGCTGTCAGATGTGGCACTAGATCAGAACCTTGCCCAGAGGTTACAGGTGCCGGGCTTGCCCTGTATCCGAGTAGTGCACAAGGGGCAAATCGTTGATCAGCTTGATGGTCCGGCTGACGAAGAACAGTTACGCAGTATGTTGGATCAGCATACCCAGTCCTTGGACGATGCGATCGCGGGTGACTTACAACAGGCACTTGAACAAAAAGATTTTGCGACTGCGGTAGGCATGTTGCAGGCGGCTATCGAGGAAGAACCCAACAATCAATCCCTGCGGGTCGATTTAGCGGATGTTCTAGTGCGTAAGGGCGATCTTCAGGATGCGCGCACGGTCTTGGCCAGCATTAAAGAAGATGTAGCGGATCGCGCTCGCCCTCAGACCCGGCTGGAGTTTTTGGAAGAAGCGGCAGCCATGCCAGAACTTGAAGAACTGCGTGCCGCAGCGGCGGCAAATACTGAAGACCTAGAACTGAAGTACCAGTTGGCGGTCCGTCAGGTCGCTGCCGAATGCTATGAAGATGCCTTGTTAACGGGTCTAGAGATCCTCCAAGCGGATCGGAGCTTTCGCGATGATCTGGGTCGATTGACCATGATCAGAGTGTTCGATGTGCTCGGAAAGGGCAACGAGTTAGCCGCTAAGTACCGGCGAAAAATGTTCAATTTGATGCACTGAAAGTGCCTTTTTGCTCAAACTGATAGGCAAAAAGGTAACGAACTCGTGGACGCAAGCACAGCAGGCCCACAGATCTGCAAGCTTGGATTGGCGGAATAATAGGTCGAGTTGCAGGAGCCGCGGAGTTGCCCGGAGCGAATTGACTAACGTTTTTAATGTTGCACTTCCGAGGCGATATTTCATAGAAAATCAGGTGATTTAGAGCTTGTGGGGTTAGTAGCTACTAACATGCTGATGAGTTGGTTTATGCACATGGGGCAACAATTCTTAGGCGCGCTGCTACATGGCGTAGCTTTCTATAATTTAGTTTAATCAAAGCAATATAACCTATTGATTAATATGTATTAAAACTGAAATTTTCGGCTTTAAGGAAGCGTCTGTATCTGGCTGAATCACAATCTTGCACAAACTCCGCATAAGTTATCCTCAAAGTTATCCACAGCCGGCAAGTAGGTTTTGATGTCCATTTTAGGTGCATATTCGTAATGTGTGATTAGGTAACACAACGCATCGTTGCTGGGGTGCTGATTGACCTTTGCGCCAGCCATTAACGGTGGTCGAGGGGAGCCTGATGGTGCTTGAGCGTGTAGGATTGTCTTGCGCGCAAGGGCGAATAGAGAAGGTGTTGCTATGGACAGAGATCAAACAGTGCTAGAACATAAGCTGGCGCAATATAAAGAGCGTGATGTCTTTCAAGTTAAGCTGGGCCTAACCGATATTGATGGCGTTATTCGTGGCAAGTATGTTGGCTTAGAGAAATTCGCCAGTCTGTTGAGCAAACAGGGCGGTTTCTGTGATTGTGTTTTCGGTTGGGACGTCGATGATCAGTTATACGATGCTGGTCGCTACACAGGTTGGCACACGGGGTTTCCAGATGCGTCTTATCGGCTGATTGTCGACTCAGAGCGATGGTTGCCCGACGAGAACTGCCCGTTTTTTATTGGTGAATTTGCGGTAGCTGAAGGGTCGCACCCAATATGCCCGCGCTCTGTTTTGAGTCGAGTGCTCGAAGAATATTCCGATCTAGGTCTGCGGGTGAGATCAGGGTTTGAATATGAGTTTTTCGTTTTCGACGAAACGCCTCATACGGCCCAGGACAAGGACTACCGGAACCTGATTCCCCTAACTCCTGGCAATTTCGGCTACTCGGTGTTGCGGGCTTCAGCGCAGTCGATGAATTTTCTGGATCTGATGGATTGGTGTCGGCAGATGGATTGCGATATTGAAGGATTGCACTGCGAAACGGGGCCCGGAGTTTGGGAGGCCGCGTTGCAGTCGCAGATGGGTATCGATGCTGCTGATCGGGCAAATTTATTCAAAACCTTCGCAAAGGTCTTTTTCCAGAAACGCGATCTGATGGCGACCTTCATGGCGAAGTGGTCGATGGACTATCCGGGTCAGAGCGGCCACTACCATTTCAGTGTCTGTGACGAGAACGATATCAATGTTTTTGCCGATGGCGCTGCGCTCGACGGGATGTCAGAGGCCCAGCGTTTTGCGGTAGGCGGCCTCCAGCGTTATTTGTCAGAGCTGTTGCCGATGCTTGCGCCGACCATTAATAGCTACACCCGGTTGGTGAAAGGTGCTTGGGCGCCAACCGCTGCGACTTGGGGTTTGGAGAATCGAACCGCTGCGATCCGGGTTATTCCCGGCGGCAGTTCGAGTCAACGCATTGAATGCCGAGTAGGTGGCGCGGATGCCAACCCGTATTTGGTTGCGGCGGCGGTATTGAGTGCCGGCTTGGCTGGCATCCGTGAGAAGTTGGAGCCAGAGCGCGCGATCCAAGGCAATGCCTACGAAATAGAGGACTCATTGCCTGAGCATTTACGGTTTGCCACTAACTTGGCTGACGCCGCTGATAAAATGCATAAATCGGGGCTAGCACGTCGCGCTTTCGGTGATGAGTTTGTTGAGCATTTTGTTATGTCTCGACGCTGGGAGGTTCAGGAGTACCAGCGCAACCTTAATAATTGGCAGTTGCGGCGTTACTTCGAGATTATCTAATGAACAACATCCGTATCGGCATACTGCAAACGGACTCGGTTTTGGAAAAGTTCCAACCCGATTTTGGCGACTATCCGCAGATGTTCGAATGGGTGTTGCAGACCAGTGCGCGACAGCCTGAGTGTGCCAAATTGCAAATTGACTGCATCAACTACCCAGTGCAGCAGTCAACGCCGTTGGTGGTGGATTGTGATGCTTATTTGATCACCGGCAGTCGCGACAGTGTCTACGATGACGCGCCGTGGATTTTAGACTTGGTGGGCTTTATCGAGCGCGCGCTCGCAGCGGATAAAAAAATTATCGGCGTCTGCTTTGGTCATCAACTCATGGCGCACTACTTCGGCGGTCGAGTGGCGCCGGCCGAAGGCGGTTGGGCAGTTGGCGTTCACACCAGTGATATTTTGCAGCGGCACAACTGGATGGGGGAATCGGTGCCGACTCAGTTCAATCTTTTGTCGAGCCATAAAGACCAAGTCGTTGAACTTCCTCAAACGGCAGAAGTCTTTGCGACTAATGGGTTTTGCCCTGTTGCAGGTTTCACCATGAATGATCGGGTAATCACCGTTCAGGGTCATCCAGAATTCACCAAAGCCTATGCCCAAGGCCTATTGGATCATCGTCGGACGCTGCTCGGAGAAGCGGTTTACCAGCAAGGCATGGACAGTATGAGTAAGGCCACCGATGAACTTTTGGTGGCCCGCTGGTTGTTGCAGTTTGTAATCGGTCAGGAGTCGATGCGGCCATGAGCGAGGAACCCCGCGGTTTTTCCCGATTCCTTACGCGGGCAGCTGAAGTAGTTGGATCGCCTGCGCGGGTGCAGGAGGTGGCTAAACAAGCCACCGCAAAAATGCTTCAGCGTGGTGGTGCTAGTCTTGCGAGCGCCCAGGAACAATTACACACATTAGTCGATTTAGTTAGCGCCTATGTGCAAGGCGACTATCGGGATATCTCGGCGACCACGCTAGTTTCGGTAGTCGCTGCACTGCTCTATTTTGTAGCTCCGCTCGATGCGCTGCCAGATTTTCTATTCGGCTGGGGTTTGCTCGATGACGCCGCAGTCATTAGCTATGTTAGCGCTCAGGTTCGCACCGAGCTCGAGGCGTTCAAGCAATGGCGAGATCAGAGGTGATAGTGCCGGCCTGTGCTTGAGGATCTCTTTCAGCTCAACTGTCGCGGTCACTACTTACCCGGTCGCGGGGTCGGTCGTCCAGCAAGAGCCAGGCAACCAGATAGCATGCTATGGCTACTTTAGTGATGAATAAACCGCTTACAACAACGCCGACGCGCACTATGGCTGGGTCGGTGTGCCAATAATTCGCCAGGCCTGCGCAAACCCCAAATAGCCATGCTTGGTCGCGATCTAGGTGCATGCGCTTGCGCAATTTCTCTAACGGCTTCGTCATAAGTCGCTCCTTACAGCGTTCTTAACGTTAGCTAAACGTCGAGGTAAGTTGCTTCAGCAGACCATTGTTGGCCAGCAACTCTGTTATCGCCAGTGGTTCGGTTCCGGCGTCGGCGAGCAAGCCCACTGACAGTATCAGTAAAGATAGGCTGATGACCGTGATAAGGGTGGCTCTGGGATAAGCCAGCCGTGAGAGGCGTAAGTTGTCCTTCATTTTTCCTTGTTTCCGTGTTGAATGCTTGATCGATTAGTCGATCCAACGAACCTTTTTATATCGGCTGATTTTTGTCCGCCTTTACAAAGACGTGAACAAAACTCGTTACGCATGCGAATACAAAAGGTATGCCAATTTTATTTTTCAAAAATAGACCGGTGAGGGCCGGTTTTTAGGATCAAGTTGTATCGACCCAAGAAGGCTGTGGTCGAATTAGCCAAAACCTGGCGAATTTACGTTTGGGTTCGAAGATTTGTTTGTCTTTTATTTGAATTCTTCGTTCAGTGCACTAAATTAGTGGAACCAGTTGGGGTAGGAGGCTCTTATGGATTTTCACTTTGCGACCGCGATGGAAACCGTTGCGGATTGTTTTCCCAATCGAATTGCCACCATTGCAGATGGACGTTCGCTCGATTGGGAGAGTTTTGAGCGGCGGGCCGCCTCGATTGCGGGATTATTAGAGGCCCACGGCATTAGCGCTGACTCGAAAGTTGGCCTGTACCTGCACAATTCAAACGAATATCAGGAAGCGCAATTTGGGGTCTTTAAGGTCGGTGGCTGTCCGATTAACGTCAATTACCGTTATAAAGCCGATGAATTAGTGTACCTGTTAGATAATTCCGATGCTGAGGCGGTTTTCTTTCAGTCATGTTACGCCATGCGAATATGGGAAATTCGCGACCGCTTAACCAAGGTAAAGCTTTTGGTTCAGATCGACGATCGCACCGAGGCTTTATTGAAAGGAGCGGTCGATTATGAGCGCGCCATACGTGACAACGCCCCGCTGCCGCGGCGGTCGCACAATCCGCAAGGCACTTATATGCTCTACACGGGTGGGACTACGGGCATGCCCAAAGGCGTGATGTACCCAATCGGCGCGTTTACGCAATATTTTATCGCCTCTGGTGCAGCAGGCCGAGAACTGGAGCCCCCAGCCTCTATGAGTGAATTTGCGGATTACCTGCAGCGTGTGGAACAACCTCCGGTGAGCTTGCCTGGTTGCCCGTTGATGCACGGCACTGGCATATGGCTTGGTAGCTTTTTGCCCATGCTGCTTGGTGGAACCGTGGTCACCACGTCTATCTTACTCATGATGTTTCTAATCATGGAAATTAATTTTGTCTAATTCAATTTTT
>ERZ802824.80-NODE-80-length-46274-cov-67.9392_pt1 | contig 46274 bp, 43 predicted proteins | sample MGYA00345650_ERZ802824 | MGnify/ENA primary metagenome ERZ802824 (study PRJEB30503, sample SAMEA104212361) | marine metagenome | biome: Westerlies Biome; feature: [SRF] surface water layer (ENVO:00010504) within the epipelagic zone...; material: water (ENVO:00002006)... | reverse complement strand
TTTATCTTTAAATTTTCAGGTGGCCTGTGCCTGTGGTGCTTTTTAACCTCTAAACATCTTAAAAACGCGCGATCATCAAGCCATTGCGCCGAACTTCACGACACGCATAAATATTTTAAATTGAAATTTTTATGCCGATTTGACTGCCGTGATTAACGTATATGCGACGTGAATAATGATTAGAGTCTGCGCATATAACGCGTATTCTTGGCAGGTGGCGTTTCCGGCTTGCCGGCAAAACATTGGGCAAGTTCCATCCAGCTTATCGCGTTAGCGCCGACCAACTGCAAATCGGTATCTTCGATGTTGCGCACTTGCGTTACGACTTGCGCGAAGGCCACCGCCTTCCCCTTCACATATTGGCTTTTGCTTGGGGAGTTCCACGTCCAAACCGCGCCTGATGGCGCAGTAAGGCACACATATGGGGCCTCGTCTGGCACCAGCAACCCCCTGTTTTGAAATGTCCACGCAAACGTTACCGCGCCTAAATGGCAGATATTGCGGATCCGATCATGCGCTTGACGGGGCCTGCCCAACACATCAAAAACCGCCTGTCCATGCGCCCAAGTTTCCATTTGCCGCGCCGTTATGCAGGATAGTGCGCTCATTTCTGGCCCCGCCCATTTCACCCTTTGCTTGGGGTTCGCTGAGCGATAGGCCGCGCTGACCACCTGCGCCGTGTCCTGCCATTTTTGAAATAATCCGATCCCGCTTAAAGATCCTAGAAACGGATATTGGCACTGCAACAACGTTAAACCTTGGTTCAAATTCGTTTGAATTGGGGCAAAAAAAGCGTCAAAGGCCGCGTCACCTTCCAATGCGGCGAGCGCGGCGAGATCAAACATATGAAGATGTCCGATCACGTCATTGACCGTCCAAGATTTAAACAAGGTTTCCAATTGGAAAACATCATCCGGCTGGCCGCTCAATAAATCGGCAAGCGCCTCAACTTCTTTTATATAATCATCAGCTTGCCGCATATACTGCCCTATGCCAGTTTTTAAACCGCGCCTTGTTTGGCCATTCATTAACGGCAGCAACTACGCGTTACTTCCGCTTATACCCAAAGCCATTTTTACAATTCTTTCAAGCCCAAAGCCTCGAGCGCACAGCCCCGTCACGACAGGCAGCCCCAAGCGCGCAGATCAAAAACGATTTGATCCCAGCACCTGCTCCACAAAAGCTGAAATGCGATATTTGGGCGCAGACGCAGCCTTTTCAACGCAGAACCGCGCCAACGTCTTCGCCGCTGGTTTTTGCGCAACATTAAGCCATTATAAAACCGCTTCAAACGCGCCCAAAATGGTGATCTAGATACAGAAAAGGTAGAGATTTCAGATGGCGTTTACGTATCATACAAAGGTTCACTCAGATTGGATCGATTATAATGGGCATATGCAAGATGCATATTATGGCCTGGTGTTTAGCCATGGGGTAGATGCACTGCAAGATGAAGTGGGCTTTGACCGCGCGTATCGCCAGGCAACAGGCTGCACGATCTATTTGGTCGAAGAGCATAAATATTTTTTGAAAGAGGTAAAAGACGCGGATGCGCTTGCGGTAAACATCCATCTCATATCGCAAACGGATAAATTGTTTCATCTCTATGCTGAAATGATCTGCGCACAAAAGACCGTGGCGCTGTGCGAATTAATCGAAATGCACGTGCAACAAAAGCCCTGCCCGCATGGCGTTCCCATCCCGCAGCACATTGCCCACGCGCTGAGCGCCTATCAGATGAAGGATCAAGCCTTATCTGACCTCAAACACCGCTCGCGAAAGATGGGCCTGCGATGATGATCTTTGGCGCTTCATCTTTACCAGAACAAAGAAATACCGGATCCGCCCACAGCTTTGATAAGTCTATCAAAGTAAAAATTTAATTTGCAGCCATATTTTAAAAAACCCTAAGCGTTCAGTTTAAGCTCGCCTATTGCACAAACTGATCCTACAGATTTGGAGCAGCGGTTTGCTTCATAGGAATGCACTATGCTCGAAAGAAAGACAGAGAATCTAAAAGGTGCCCTGTTGATGGTGTTGAGCATGGCGGCTTTCACCACCAATGATCTGTTTGTCAAACTGCTCGGGGCTCAGTTACCGCTGTCACAAATTTTAATGCTGCGCGGCGCTGTGGCGCTGTTGATGATTGCGGGATTGTGCCAAGTCTATCAAGCTTGGACGATAAAATATGCCCGAAAAGACTGGGGCTTAATCGCTTTGCGCTGCGCCGCAGACGTTTGCGCAACTTATTTTTTCTTGAATGCCCTGATCAATATGCCGATTGCGAATGCCACGGCTATTTTACAATTGCTGCCCCTCACGGTTGCCCTTGGTGCTGCACTGTTTTTACACGAATTGTTGGGGTGGCGGCGCATAATTGCCATCGGTATCGGGTTTTTGGGTATGCTTATGATTGTACGCCCTGGCGCTGAGGGGTTTAGCAATTATTCCTACTACGCGTTGATCGCGGTTTTGTTTATCACCTTGCGAGAGCTCGTGACCCGCTCTATGAGCGCCCATATTCCCAGCCTTATGATTACCTTTTTTGCCGCGCTCAGCGTTTTTATTTATGCCTCAATTTCAATGCTTTATATCGAATGGGTGCCAGTAGAGCGGATGCAGACATGGTATCTGGTTGCTTGCTCTCTGCTCATTTGCGCAGCGTATTTTTTCAGCGTTTTAGCGGCTCGGGTGGGCGAGTTATCCTTTGTCGCACCCTTTCGCTATACGGGCCTCTTATGGGCGCTCTTATTCGGCTTTTGGGTCTATGGCGATTGGCCAGCGCATTTGGCATTGGCGGGCGCTGGCTTAGTGGTAGCCGCCGGTCTTTACACGATGTGGCGGGAGGCTAAAACCAAAGAGAAACGAGGGACGGCGCCATTAAAACGGCGTCGAAAATGATGGTTTAAAAACCTCGTGCAACCTCGATTTGACGGTAGGGCTTTTGTCAAAACTATTTAAGGCAGATCAGATCACGGGCTCAAAGCGACCTAAAAGTTACGTTAAGTTATCAATCTAGGTCAGAGAAAAAAATGGCAGACCGACAGCCGCTTAAATGACCTTCTTATCGTCAATAATCGTCATTGTGGCCAAACCACTTTCGCCAAGATCAACCTTAGCAAAAGGGCCACCATGGCACATATGACCCGGATCTTGACTGTCCAAGACATCGGTTTCAGCCAATATCTTTTCGGCGAATTGCTCTGCATTATCTTTTGGACGAAAGCCGAGAAAGGACGCTTTGCTATTATCGACGGCAGCGCGGTCGTTGTTTGAAACACCATACACAACGGCAAAACCTGTGACAGGTGTATCGATACAGCGCTTGGTCAGTTGGATCAGATCATCATAGGATAACCAAGTTCCAAGCGCGCGCGCGCTGGTGACCTGAGCACAAGATAAAATACGCATATGCACGCTTTCAAGCCCCCGCTTATCCCAATACATTGAGCCTAGATCTTCTGCAAAACATTTTGCCAAGCCGTAAAACGTATCGGGGCGATGCCGGCTATCGGCATCGAGAGTTTCCGTAATAGGGTGCATTCCGACCGCGTGAATGGAGCTGGCATAAACCACCCTTTTTAGCCCGTTTTGATAGGCTGCCTCCCAAATATTATAAGCACCGATAAAGTTTGGGCCCAATAATTTCTCAAAGGGCCCCTCATCGACAAATGCACCCATATGAATCACCATATCCGCGCCCTGCAGAATACGCATCATATCATCTAAGCTGGCCAAATCCCCTTGCGCATATGTTTCACCAGGGTAAAGATTGCCGATATCATCCACCAAATCAGTTGAAACCAACTCATCGCACATTTTTGATAATGGCTCGCGCAGGTAAGATCCAAGGCGCCCCGCTGCCCCCGTTAAAACTAGCTTTTTCATTTCACTCGCCCCTCATTTCAATTTAGATTGGATTTTATAAAACAGTAATCTGCGCGCACCGGTTTCACAATCTATTACAGCAAAAGAAGCCAAGGAAACAAACCTCCCCAAAAATACAAAACACAAGTTTGGTAGACAAAACTGGCACCCCGCTTTACCGCAGGTTTATTAGATAACAGCTTTTTCCAAAATTGGGCGGTTCGCGGCAAATCGGTCAAATCCGAAATCAGTCAAATCAAGCGTTTGGTAGGCGCCATGGACCATAATTTCAGCGATTGCCCGCCCCATCGCCGGAGATTGCTGCAACCCGTGACCAGAAAACCCATTTATAAAAAAGAAATTTTCTACAACCGTATGGGGCCCTATAATCGCATTCTGATCGAAGCAATTATACGCGTAATGCCCGGCCCATTCTGATTGAATTTTTATCGCATCAAACTGGGGAATACGGGCCGCTAAAATAGGCCAAATATGGGCCTCCCAAAGCGAATGATCCATGTCAAAATCATCATATTCCACCGCTTGATCGTGAAATGAACGCCCACCGCAAAGATAGGTTCCCCCGCCATTATCGCGCATATGAACCCCAGAGGGATCGATAGTCAGCGGCAACGGTTGATCCAAAGGTTTTTGCGCCGAAAATATCCAACTGTATCTTTTGCGTGGTTCCACGGGAATCTGCGCCCCAGCCATTTTTGCGGTTTCTATCGCGCGGGGCCCGGATGCATTCAACACTTGCCCGCATGATATCACCTCACCGGTTTTCAATGTCACGCTCTCTACGCGGGTGCCTGCCGCGTTTTTGCTCATCCCGACCACTTCGTTTTGAATAAATTCAACGCCCCGATCACGCGCCGATCTGCGCCAGCAATCAAACACCGCAACACCATCCCAATAGCCTTCATCGATAAGATTGATGGAACCCAAAACAATATCATCGATGTCGTAAAAGGGATAAGCTGCTTTAATCTGCGCGGGCGTCATAAGCTGCGTTGCCGCACCGCAAGCAATTTGAACCGCTTGATTTTCGCGCAAAACAGCAGCGCCGGAAAGGGTATTCGCCAAATATAGATAGCCAAAGCTGTTGATCTTTAACTTTGGAGCGCGCGGATCGCCCTTCATGTAGCTGGGTAGGTTTTGAATAAAATCTGCACCAAATTGGGAAATACGCACGTTGAGCGGGCTTGAAAATTGCTGACGAATGCAAGAATTGCTCTTCATCGTGGATGAAAACTCATAGCTTGTATCTTTTTCGACCACCAAAACCGAGCCCGTGAAATCGGCGTCATCCGACAAAAACCATGCCGCGGAAGCGCCCATAATAGCCCCCCCCACGATCACAATATCATAGGTTATGTTTTGGGGTGGATGCAGCGCGTTCATGGCTCTTTGCCTTCCTGCACCAAGGCTTTGACAGCGGCGATATCCGCCTTGCTCAACCCATAAAGCGTTTCTGCGCTTGACGCTGAAATATAGCCACGCGTAAGATCTCTTTTCACCAAAGCACGCGGGCGATCTTTCGGATCGCCATAGCCACCGCCGCCCGGAAATGCCATCAATACGCGCCGATCATGGGCCACAAATTGCTTGCCTTTTCCCTGCATAACAGCGCCATCATCCTGGGCAATGCTGGTTTTTGCACCCGCTGCAGCCCCCCGTCTGCCTAAGGCAGGGTGGTTTACCCGATCCAGCATGGCCTGAAGGTCAAACTCATACCCGTCGCGCGCACCCACCTCCATATATTGCCCCAAGCCACCGCGGTATTTGCCCGCACCGCCGGAATCGGGCCGCAGCTCTTTACGCCAAACGATCACTGGGCCCGCATGTTCTGTGGACTCAACGGGCATTGTCATCACACCAGAGGGAAAGGCTGTAGCATTCAATCCATCATGATTGGGGCGCGCGCCCGAGCCACCCGAATTGAACGTCAGAACCTCAAACCGCGCCCTACCCGCTTCACCGTCAAGATCTGGGGGCGCGCGCAATGACATCTGAAAATTGCACAAACACCCCGCCCCTTCGGCTGGCACCACGCCCGGCACAATCTGATCAAAGGCATTAAACACAGCATCAGGCACAAAATGACCAATAATATGGCGCAAGGCTACGGGCGCTGGGTGCGCCGCATGCACGATCGAGTTTTCAGTTGCCCGCACCTCAAACGGCGCAAGCGATGCTGCATTATTCGGAATCTCGGGCGCAATCGCGACTTTCAGCGCATAACAGGCATAGGCTTTTGTATAAACAAGGGGGCAATTGATGCCTTTTTTATCGACCGGCGAGCTTCCTGCAAAATCGGTGACAATGCGATCTTCGTGAATGGTAATCTTGGCCTTTATCGTTATTGGAGTATCAAAGCCATCGATCGTTAGAGCACCCTGCGCCGTTTGGCGCGGCAGCGCAGCAATCGCCTCAAGCGTTGCGCGGCGCGAATGATCAAGGATAAATTGTGCAATGTCCGTCAGATCCGTAAGATCAAATTCCTGCATCATATCGAGCAAGCGGCGATGCCCAATCTCATTACAGCTTGCCAAAGCATAGATATCACCAATCAACTGATCCGGTTGCCGTACGTTTCCACGAATAATGCCTATCAGCGTTTGATCAATAACGCCTCTCTCGGCAAATTTGAGGATCGGCAGGTAGAGGCCTTCTTCGTAAACGCTGGCAGCGTCTGCACCAAACCCTCGCCCACCAATATCAACAACATGGGCTGTACAGGCGAAAAAACCCACCAAATTTCCGCTTAAAAAAGAAGGGGATACCATGGTTATATCATGCAGATGGCCCGTACCCTCCCATGGGTCATTGGTAATATAGATATCGCCTTCATGAATATTATCCGGCCCGATACGCCGTATAAAATGCGCCACGGCATCTGCCATTGCATTGACATGCCCCGGCGTGCCCGTCACCGCTTGGGCAAGCATCCGCCCGTGCTGATCATAGACCCCGGCCGACAAATCCCCCGCCTCGCGCACAGAGGTCGAAAAAGCGGTGCGTATAAGCGCTTGCGCTTGCTCTTCAACGACGGAAATCAAACGGTTCCACATAATTTGATAGGCTACATCAGATTTCAGCATCGCTGGCTCCTTTCAAACGCAGATCGATACAGCCATCTGCTAGGCATGTGGCAACGCGGCTTGAGGGCACAATAATCGTTGTTTCATCCTCGGTTATTGCAGCGGGCCCCGCAATCATATCTTCGACGCGCAAATGAGCACGCGGTATTTCCGCCGCTTCCACAAACGCTTCCACCGCGGGTTCAAAAAGACTGCGGTTTGCAGGGGCTATCGCCTGAATGCGCGCGGCACTTTCCGGCACCCGCGCCACGGCATCAGGCGTTGTGGCCGCGTTCACCGACCAAACCGTCACTTCAATATCCAGCCCGGCGACTGGGCGCCCAAATAATTTGGCATATTCATCGGTAAAGCGGCTCTCAAAAACTGCTGCGTCAGGCGCCTTAGCGCAATCTGCGTCTAAACCAATCGGAATTTCCCAACCTTGGCCTGCGTAACGCATATAGGCTTTAAATTCCAAAACGATCGGGCTGTCAGAGGTACAGCGGGCAACAAATCCAGCCGCCTCCATTTGCAATTCATCCAGCAGCGTTTTGATTCTTTGGGGATCAAACTGCGTAAGCTTCATATAGACAGAGCGCGTTGCTTCAAAGCTGAAGGGCGCGCGTAAAAACCCAATTGCCGAGCCAACCCCCGCGCCCGGCGGCACCAAGGCCCGGCGAATGCCCAGTTTTTCGCAAAGACGGCCCGCGTGCAAAGGTGCAGCCCCACCAAAAGCAATCATCGTATAGCCAAAGAGATCTTCGCCCGTTTCCACCGCGTGTACCCGCGCTGCATTCGCCATATTTTCATCAACCACTTCAGCCAACCCAAACGCCGCAGTGATTGCGGGCATATTTAAAGGTGCGCCCAAAACATTGCCGATTACCTTTTGCGCCTCTGCGACATCAAGCGGTAAATATCCGCCAGCAAAGCGGTCTGGATCCAGCTTGCCCAAAAGCAGATCCGCATCGGTAACGGCCGGCTTTCCTCCGCCTTTGCCAAAACATGCCGGCCCGGGCTCAGAGCCAGCACTTTGCGGCCCAACCCGGATTTGACGCAGCGCATCAACATGCGCCAGCGATCCCCCACCGGCACCGATTTCAACCATATCAATGACCGGTATCGAAATCGGCATGCCCGATCCTTTTTTAAATCGGTAGCTTCTCGCAACTTCAAAAACCCGGCTGGTTTTGGGCGTTTGGTCTTTGATCAAACAAATTTTGGCGGTGGTGCCCCCCATATCGAAAGATATAACATTTTTTAATCCGTGGCGCGCCGCGATATGGGCCGCAAAAACCGCGCCCCCTGCAGGGCCCGACTCCACCAGGCGCACAGGAAATTCAGCAGCGCTTTCAAGCGAAATGATACCGCCCCCAGAATGCATCAGAAAAACGTCACATTCCACCGATTCAGACCGCAACCGATCCCTTAAGCGATCTAAATATGATTTCATCAAAGGTTTGATATAGGCATTCGCAACCACAGTATTGAACCGCTCATATTCGCGCATCTGTGGAGACACCTCAGAGGAGAGTGAAACCATCACATGCGGCAACCGCTCTGATAATAGCTCAGCCACCATTTTTTCATGACGATCGTTCAGATAAGAATGGATCAATCCCACCGCAACGCTCTCATACCCTGCCGCCGCAATTTGGGCGATAACCGGTTCTATATCGGCGCGGCTGAGAGCCATAATTTCAGCCCCATTGGCATCCATCCGGCCCGGAACCGTGTAGCGCCTTTGGCGCGGCAAAAGCGGCTCGGGCAAGATCAGATTTAAATCATATTGCTCAAACCGCGATTCCGTGCGCATTTCGATCACGTCTCGAAACCCTTCGCTCGTAATCAAAGCCGTTTTTGCACCTCGCCGCTCAATCAACGCATTGGTTGCCAACGTCGTGCCGTGAATGACCTGCTCAATTTGGAAAGGCGCAACGCCTGCTTTGTCACAAACTTGCTGGAGGCCTGCGATAATTGCCTCTTCAGGTGCTGTATGGGTGGTTAAAACCTTGGCGGAAAACACAGAGGTGTCAACCTCCAGCACCACATCTGTAAAAGTTCCGCCAATATCTACGCCCAAACGAACTGAATGCTGCGCCAAGAAAAAATACCTCCAATTTAGTCAGTTAAAAGTAGGGGGTGTCGGGGCCGATTTACAAGTTGTTTTATCGATCAAACAAAAATGCACTAAACGCGTCGACCCGCACCAAAGGCACGGCGCACCCGGCATATTCTTTAACCACCAGCTTTTTAGGCATGGCTGCTTGAGCGCTCATTGAAACCATACAGGGGGCTAGACACACTGTCTCTTATGGCGATAAAGCAACGGGCAGCAATTAGGTGCTGCTTACATCAAGCGCGGCCACTTATACTGGAGGATTATCGGTGCATAAATATATGAAAATCGTCACCTGGCAGCAGGCCGAGCGCGAGGGCTCGAAACGGGTTGCGCAAGCCGCTTCGCGGATTTCTCGGCTGGAATGTATGGAAGGTCACGCCCACACTGCTGGCCTGCATAATGCCAAATATTTTCCATGGGACAACTTTGGTCTGAGCGCAAATGTCTGCTGATCCGAAAACGCTTTTTGATCTGTCTGGGCGCGTTGCCTGCGTTACTGGAGCAAGTTCAGGCCTCGGACAACAGGCAGCCTCGGCTTTGGCCGCTGCTGGCGCGCAGGTTATTGGCGTGGCGCGGCGCGCAGAAGCGCTGTCAAATTGGGCTGAGCGTATCGGGCCAAAAGCCGCCACCCTTTCTGCCGACCTTTCTGAGCGTAGCCAGATAAAAGAGATCGCCGCGCAAATAGCCACCCCATTTGGAGCGCCCGATATTTTGGTTCATGCAGCCGGCATAAATACGCGCGAAACCGCTGATAACGTAACCAATGAAGGCTGGGACATATCGCTCAACCTCAATCTTGCCATACCGTTTTTTCTAAGTCAGGCGCTTGTGCCGAATATGAAAACCAAAGGCTGGGGCCGGATCGTAAATTTCGCATCGCTTCAAACAACGCGCGCGTTTCCGGGCGGGGTTAGCTACGGCGCTTCGAAAGCCGGCATTGCACAATTGACGCGCGCAATGGCAGAAGCTTGGTCGGGCTTTGGTATTAACACCAATGCGATTGGACCGGGATTCTTTCCGACCGAGCTTACAGGACCGGTTTTTGCAGATGCCGAGCGCTCTGCCCGCAATGCCGCCCAAACCTGCATAGGCCGTAATGGAGATTTGTCAGACATAGACGGTCCTCTATTGTTTCTAAGCTCACAGGCCTCTAGCTATGTGACGGGGCAGGTTCTCATGGTCGATGGTGGCTATACTGCGAAATAAACCATGATCCCGCGTGTTTGGCAGGTTGTAAACTTTCACCATATCGCTAATATGACAGCAGAAATCCTTATGCACTTTTGAAGAGAACGCACGCTGAACGATCGCCTACCCAGCGGCTACTCCTTAGGATTACTCAAATTACTTTGGGGATTTGATCGCTACAAACGGAAGCGGGTTAAAAAGTTTCAGATGAGGCTTTGAAAGAGCTCATAGAAGGCGTAGAACATCCGTAGAACAAGAAGCTGAATACCTGCGCCGCCGCAGAGAATTGCCAGACACGACGACCTGAGAGGTTTATGGGGCGCTTAAAACGCTCTTGACTCAAACAAGTTTTATCAGTCCCTAATGGAGCAGCAGCTGTCTTCAAATCAAAACCCAGATTTATCATGGCCACCGCGTACTGAGGCTGTAGGAAATGCGCCGTCAATTTACAAAGGGCTATTTAGAAAATTTTAGAGGGTTGTTCCAAGAGAGCGATCCTCCACGATGTGCGTTTATCTCAAATCAATTTAGAATATTAGACTGCAACGCAACTACTGAAAACGCACCATTATACAAAACACTATCGAAACACATGAACATAAATTTTTAAAGCTTTACCCCCATAGTAAAATAAGATCAAAATATGCCGACTTACGCCCTGCAAAGCGACACTTGAACAGAAAATCGTTATCTGGCTTGGATAGATTGTGCCAGCATGCAGATCAACTCAAACATCAAAGAAACCCCCAGCCAAGCAGTGCCGCCCGCAGTGTCTAAAGGTGGCGAGACTTCAACAAGGTCAGCGCCAATTAAATTTACGCCGGCAAGCTCGCGGATCACCTGTTGGGCTTGATAGCTATTCGGGCCGCCAATTTCAGGCGTGCCAGTGCCCGGCGCAAATGTTGGGTCAACAAAATCAATATCATAAGTGCAATAGGTAGGCTGTTTGCCCACGATTTCCCGCACTTCTGCCATCACATGGGCAATTCCTCTTTCGAATAATTCTTCAACCCGAATGATCCGAATGCCTTGCGCAATACCCCATTCAACATCCTCTAGATTATACGCGGTGCCGCGAATTCCCACTTGCACAAATCGCGTTGGGTCAACCAAACCCTCTTCGATTGCGCGGCGAAATGGCGTGCCATGGGTAAATTTCTGGCCGCCAAAATAACTGTCGAACAGATCGGTATGGCTATCAAATTGGATCAGCCCCACGGGCGCTGTTTTTGCCAAAGCTCGCAAAATTGGCAAGGTGACCAGATGATCACCTCCGGCCGTCATGGGCACGATGTTCTGAACTGTCATGGCGCCTATAAAATCAGCCACTCTATTCAGGCTGTCTTGAATATCAACCGGGTTGGGCGGCACATCTCCCATATCGGCGCAATTAACGCTGGCGAAAGGCGCAACCCCCGTGACCGGGTTCATAGCGCGGATCATGGTAGACAGGTCTCGCAACTGGCGCGGACCGTGGCGCGCTCCCGGCCTATTCGTTGTGCCCCCATCCCAAGGCACACCCAATATACCCAGATCCACATCTGAAAACCGAACGTGATCCGGGCTTAATTCTGGCAATCGCATAAAGGTTGGAACCCCGGCAAACCGAGCCAGTTCCATGGCGGAAACGGGTTGAAAAAATGGATCTGGCTGCTGCGTCATGCTGCGCTCCTACCTATATTTTCGGCGATCATTGAAATCATTTCAAACATCACAGCGGATGCCGTAAGCGCTGTAATATTATTCGGGCTGTCTTTGGTTGGCATCATGCAGACCACATCGCCGCCAATAATGTTTAACCCCCGGGCGGCGCGCAAAAGCCCCATCGCCTCATCAATGTCAAAGCCCTTTTCACTGGCTTCAATATTTGACACCGCGGGCGCAATGGTCGGATCCAAGCAATCTAGATCAAATGTAATATAGACCGGTCGGTCCCCCAAGATATTGCGCGTTTGCGCCACAACATCTTGCAGGCCCCGCGCACGAAATTCGCGCATCGTCACGATGTTATATCCATATTCATAAGACGGTTGCAGCCAATCAAGCGTGCGCGGATGCCCGCGCAGCCCGATCTGCATCGATCGGCTTGGATCCACTTTGCCCTGATCCGCTAGGTAAGCCCCCCAATGCGCGGCCGATTTCTGCGCGCCCAAGAAATGATCCACCTTAGTGAATACATCCGTATGCGCATCCAAATGCAAAAAGCTGACCGGCTGACCGCCCGCCAACTCACTGCCGCCAAGCGCCTGCACAATGCCCCCAGTGATCGAATGATCGCCGCCAATTGAAACAGGCCGCGCGCCAGCTTTTGCGATATTTTGATAAAACGCTGTAATCCGCTCAATACAATCTTCGTTATCATTGGCCCGCGGAAAAGGCACATCGCCAATATCAGCGATTTTCGCCGCAGTCCAAGGATCAATTTCAAAAGCAGAATGCACGCGCCGCGCCACGGCCGAGACATTGCGCACCGCGCGCGGGCCCAAATGCTGATCGCGTTCGGTGGTACCGTTTCCAGTGGAATGGGGCACACCCACCAAGGCAATATCTTGCCCCTCAGCGGGCAGGTTTGGACATCTAAACAACGTTGGAATTCCCCACCAATAGAGGTTTTCCATCATCGAACGGTCGTGTTCTTCGGCCATTTCACCGCCTTTTCCAAATTAAGCGTTGCGTTCAAATCTCTCAATCTCTTCCATTAGGATCGGAACCCCCATGCTCATTGAGTGAATACCCATTATAGAAGTCAATTGGATCACCTCAAGAATTTCTTCTTTGGTTGCCCCGGCTTCCAGAGCGTTTTGAATATGTCTGCGCGCGCCAGAAGGCCAAAGATGCGTGGTGGCGACATTGATCGCGATAAAAATCAACTCTTTGTATTTCTGAGGCAAGGGCCCATTTTGAGGCACGGCGCGAAAGGCCAGAAACCGTTCCAGATAGTCAGGATCCAATTCGGCCAACGTATCCCAAAACGGGTTCCAATCCCCCGTCGCTTTTTGGGCCTGTGTTGCTGGATAATGATTTTCAGCCATAACTTAGCCTCCTCTATGTTTGAAACTATCGCGGCGGAAAGAATACAATGCAGCAGGGTCAACCTGCACGTCAATCACCGCAGGTTTTTCGCAAGCCAGCGCCGCTTCAAGCGCTTCAGCAGTTTCTGCCAAAGTTTCTGCACGATAGCCTTTCGCGCCGTAAAGCTCTGCCAGCTTGTCAAATGGCGGGCTGGAAATATCAGCGCCAATATAGCGCCCGTTGAAGAAATCGCGCTGATAGGCTTTTTCTGCCCCCCAACAGCCATTATTCATCACGATTGTCACGGTGTTTATTCCGTAATCTACCGCAGTAGATAATTCAGAAGTGGTCATCCCAAACCCGCCATCGCCCATCAAAGAGATCACTGGTCGCTCGGGCATAGCCAGTTTCACCCCCAAACCTGCCGCAAACGAAAACCCAACAAGCCCGAAATCAAGCGGGGTGAATAAACTTTTGGGCTGCCAGTAATTCATCGCATCGGTGGCTTGCAAACATAATGTGCCCGCATCCATGGTAAAGGCGCTATTTTGCGGGCATATATCACGCAGGATTTTATAAAGACCAGAGGGCTGAATGGGGTTGCTTTCGATCAAAGCCTCTGCATCACGGCGGGCAAGGAACCCCGCGCGCTCAGCTTTCAAAGCGTCGCTCCAAGCTTGCGCTTCGGCGCGTTGGCTTAACCGATCGGCAGCGGCCAAAAGCTGCATGGCAACCGTGGGGGCATCGCCCCAAATCCCCATCTCAACAGGAAAATAGCGCCCAATTGCGGTTGGTTCCTGTTCGACGTGAATAATTTTCGCGGCCTTATTTATATTGTCATAACTATAGAACGTGGCATTAAAGCCTATGCGGGTTCCAAGAGCCAAAATAACATCCGCTTCTTTGACCAATCGTGACGCAACCAGATTGCCTCGCGGCCCCATTTGGCCTGCATTCAACGGATGTCCAAACGGCACCGCATCCCCATGCCCAGGCGAAGAAACAACGGGTATGTTATACGCCTCTGCCAACGCCATTGCATGCGCACCAGCCGCGGTATTTTTTATACCACCGCCCACCATAATCACCGGGCGCGCTGCATTATTTAATAACCCAGCGGCTTGATTAATGCTGCTTTCAGGCGCGGCTTGCACCGAAACCGGCCGATAATCTGACGGGTTTTGCATCGCCGCAAATTCAGCCTGGCCTGACAAGACGTTACGCGGCAAATTTAACTGCACAGGCCCTTTTCGGGGGGCATTGGCCACGCGAAACGCCTCCCGCATCATTTCTGGAACGCGTTCGCTGCTGGTTGCGGTCCAGGTTTTTTTGGTGATCGGAGTAAACAGCGCCTGTTGATCCACCTCTTGAAAGGCATCGCGATAGAGATGTTCGGACGATAAAGCCCCCCCAATCGACACCAGCGGCGTATAAGCGGCTTTCGCCTGCGCCAACCCGGTCACCAAATTGGTTGTTCCCGGCCCGTTTTGTCCCGCCAGAACAACACCGGTTTTTCCGCTGGCGCGGGCATAGCCATCGGCCATATGGGTGCCCGTACGCTCATCATGCACGCCAATCAATTTAATATCTTGCGCATCATAAAGCGCGTCAAATATTTCCATCGTTGCGGACCCAATCAGCCCGAAAACGAATTCGGTTTTTTCCGCTTTTAACGCCTCAACTGCGGCTTGCCCGCCGGATAAAAGTGCCATGTCAATTCCTTTCTAACGTGGGAGCAGTTTGCTTCGCAAAAAAGCCAAAAGCGGATCCGCAAAAGCCTTTGGATCTTCAAGCAAGCCCAAATGCTGCAATTTGGGCAAAACATTCAGCTCAGAGCCCCTGATTTCCTGAGCAATCGCCTGACTCATCGCAGGCGTTGAACCACTGTCATTCTGGCAGGTCATGATAAGACTGGGCTGCTTTAAGGGTGGCGTTGGGCGAATCAGTTCGGTTACACCATCGGCTAAAATCTGGCGATGGATGGCATAATTTTTTGGATCATTTGCCACCACAATATCGCGTAGAGCTGCCACATGCTGTGAAGAATGAACACGAAAGTCCGGAGTAAACCATCGGGCAAGCGTTGTATCGATATTGGCAGATGGTCCCTCGGCTGAACTGGCGCGGGCCCGCTCTTCCACCAAACGCTGCTGCTTTTCCCCCCGCTCATGCGGTGCGTTTAATATTCCCAGCGCAGAGACGCGGCTTGGATGATCAATCGCCACGCGCCGATTGATCATCCCACCAAGTGAAAACCCAACCAAAGCGGCGCGATCGATAGACAGATCATCCATCAAATCGATCACTTGCTGCCCCAAGCGCTTTAAGTCAACGCGCCCAGAGGGCAGATCCGTTTCACCATGGCCTAAAAGATCATAGCTCAGAATTTGAAACTCCTGCGCCAAGATTGGTGCAATGCCACCCCACGTGCTGGCATGCGTTAAACCCAGCCCATGAATGAGCACAACCCAAGCTGCGCCCTGACAACCTGTTATCTCATAGGCTGTGCCGTCTTTGGTTCTTGCCATTTAAACGCCTGCCGGGTTGTCTAAATCGCGGCCCAGATCTTTTAAATCTTCATATCGATCACCAATGCGATGGTTGGGATGCCCACCAATCGAGGCTCCCAAAGCAATAAGAATCTCATCATCAGCCGGTGCGTCAACGACGCTGGTTTGGATCGTTTGATAATGCGACCTACGGCCTGCGTCATGCTTGTCCATCAAAGGAATAGTTATCGCGCAATTCGCCGCGCCGCGCGTGTTTGAAAAGGCCAGATAGCTTTTGGCACCGATCGCTTCGCGAAATTGATTTCCAAAATGGAGCGTATGCGTCATAGCTTGGGCATGTTCAATTTCTCCGCCCATGCCAACCACGCTTGCTTTGCCGCAGCCCTCTAGCAAACCGCCAGTTTCATCGAGCATCATTTCCGTCAGTAATTTGCCAATAACCGGCCCATGCGCTTGAATTTCAGGGCGCATATTTTCAACATGCCTACGGCCAAACCAAGGGTTTTTTATGATGGCCATAGACGCCATCAATTGGGTGGGGGTTTCCACAGTTTTCCACCCCTCGATAAAGGTTTTTTGTTTCCAAAGCAGCGTTCGGCGGATTTCAATCGACATGGGCAAATTCCTTTACTTCAGTAAATGCGGGCAGTACCCGGTCAATAAACAAACGCAGCGATCGTTTCTGGCGCTCCATATCCAGCCCCAGAGAGGCATAATAAATAAACGCATCAACGCCAATGGATTGATACTGCTTAAGTTTTTCTACAACAACCTCCGGAGATCCGAACATTAAGTTTTCTTCCAGCATCGCAGGCTCGACGCGGGCATTACCCTCTAATGTTTCCAGCGGAACCATATCGGGATATCCGTTCACAACGGCACCTGCTTGCGTCATTAAGTTGCCAAAGCGGGCCAAAACCTGCCGCACAGCATTTAGCGCCGCTTGCCGATCGCTTTCTGTTTCATAAATAACAGCGTGGCGCATCATGGCAAATTTACCCGAATATCCAGGGTTCAAACGGGTTATACTATCTTCAAGCTGGCCGCGGTATTTTTCAGCCTCGGAAAATGGCATTGTCAAAGGCCAGCTCATAATATTGCAATTGTTTTCTACCGCATGATCAAAGGTTGTTGGAGAGCGCGCAGCCACCCAGATAGGCACGCTGTCTTGCACAGGTTTCGGGCAGGATGTGGCGGTTGGAAATTGCCAAAACTCTCCATTATGTTGCACATCACCGGCCCAAAGCTTCGGAATTAAAGGCAACATTTCTTGCAGATATTTCCACCCGTCTTTTTGGCTTAAACCAGGGCGTAGCCTATCAAACTCGCGTTGATAAGCCCCCGATCCCAGCCCCAGATCCATCCGCCCATCGCTCAACAGGTCCACCAAAGCCGCTTCGCCTGCCAGTTTGATCGGATGCCAATAAGAGGCATTGGCCACACCGCATCCAAGGCGGATATTTTTGGTGTGATCTGCCCACCAGGTCATCATATGAAACGGGTTTGGCGCTATCGTCATTTCCAACGCGTGGTGTTCGGCGGCCCAAGCGATCTCAAAGCCAGCCTCATCTGCCATTTGCACCATTTCAAGCGTGTGATCGCGCACCTCTTTCATATCCACAGAGGGTTCGCTTCGTTCTAAATTTATAGCAATATGAAATTTCATTTTCGTCCCTTTCAAATTATCGAGATACGAACTGGCTGCCCAACGGCTCTGAAGACATGTTCATCCACACAGTTTTCGGGCGCGTGTAATCATAAACGGCTTGAAAGCCGCTTTCGCGGCCATAGCCAGAGTTTTTCATTCCACCAAACTCAGCAATGGGAGAGACTGCCCGATAAGTATTCACCCAAACAATGCCCGCCCGTACAGATTTTGACATCCGCAGCGCCCGCGCGCTGTCTTTGGTAAAAATCCCTGCGGCAAGGCCATGCACCGTATCATTGGCCAAAGCCAAGGCCTCGCTTTCGGTTTTAAACCGCAGCACGCTTAAAACCGGCCCGAATAATTCCGTATCAACTATGTGAAGATTGGGCGCGGGGCAGTCGATGATCGTTGGCTCATAATACAAATCCGAACCAGCATTTGCGCGTTTTCCACCGCTTAGGATCTGAGCGCCTTCCTCAACAGCGCGCGCGACCTCGCGTTCGATGTTTTCGATCTGCCCATAGGTACATAAAGGCCCCATCTCGGTTTCGCCAGCCATTGGATCGCCAATCGTAACGGCCTGTGCAATCTTCACCATCCGCTTTAAAAATTCATCCGCGATATCTTCATGCACAAGTAAACGCGAACCCGCCACACAGCTTTGCCCTGACGCCCCAAATATGCCCGCGACTGATCCGTTTACTGCGCTTCCAATATCCGCATCCTCAAACACGATAAACGGAGATTTCCCCCCCAGTTCCAAACTGAGTTCGGCGAAATTTTCCGTCGTATTTTGAATCACATGACGGGCAGAACCCGGCCCCCCTGTGAAAGAAACACGCGCCACCAACGGATGCGAGGTAAGCACCTTCCCACAAGGATCACCATGCCCCGTCACGATGTTGACTACCCCATCAGGAATGCCTGCTTGCGCGATCAACTTTCCAAACTCTAACAGCGCCGCAGGTGCATGTTCCGAGGCTTTCATAACAATGGTGTTTCCCGCCGCAAGCGCAGGCCCGATTTTTACCGCTGCCAAAAACAACTGGCTGTTCCATGGCACAACCGCGGCAATCACCCCCAAGGGCTCACGATTGGTAAAAACAAACATATCCGGTTTATCAATCGGAAGCGTTTCACCATGGATTTTATCAGCCGCTCCGGCGAAAAAATGATAAAATTCGCTGATATATTTTGCCTGCCACCGCGTTTCTGCAAATAATTTTCCAGTATCGCGCGTTTCGATTTCTCCCAGCGCCTCAGACTGCGCGGCAAGTAAATCTGCCAAGCGGCGCAAACAATGGCCGCGTTGCGTGGCGCTAATCTTCCCCCATGGCCCCGTAAGAAAAGCCCTATGCGCGGCGCGCACAGCGCAATCCACATCTTCGGCCGTGGCCTCTGGAATAACCGCCCATTTTTCACCTGTCGCAGGGTTAATACTGGTGAATGTTCCGCCATCACCGGCCTCAACCCATTCGCCATCAATCAGCATCTTATAAGGTTTCATTCTGCTCTCCTTTGCACCCCAAGAGACCTGTAGTTTGATAGGGCGTGGCGCCATAAACACCGGGGGCCGCTATACGGCCCTCTCTCGGTTGAATTAAACATAGATCTTCGACCCAAAGCGCTTTGATCCAAATCGCAGGCTGATCGAGGCCAGAAAAAAGCTTGGTAAATAGCGTCAAGCGCCTTGCCAATCGCACCGATCTGCAGAATCCGAAGACATCTAAAAAAATATCCGAAACGGGCAATAAATGAGGGGCGGGCCAGCCGCATCGCGCGCGCACCCAGTTTCAAACAAAGCTGCATCCAAGCCCCTGAACGTCGCATAAATGCTCTCCTTACTGAAATATTAGAAGTGTCGCGACGGATGATGACACAAAGTTTAAATTCTTAAAAATGAATTATTTTGCTTATTAAGTGCAAATATTTAAAATTTATATGCGCTTACAATCCAAGAAGCTTATCATCGCTTCACAGCCCAAAACCCATAGCGACCCGTTTCCGGATAGGAACGCCCATAACTTTTGAAGAGAGCACTCCCTCGATAAAAGCATTCTAAATTCAGCGTGGCGTGCACAGTGCAATGCATGGGTTTCGCAGGTCAAATTGCCGACCGCATGTATAAAAACCTCTATCTTTCTTACTCGTTGCAGCAGGCTTTTGATCGAGCCCTTACATTCGTCCAAACTGATAACCCCGATGAAATGAATGCGGATAAGCGCAGCAAGACAGGCTAAAAACCGCCCCCATATACAGATGGAGAGCATTCGTTAGCGCGTTTAAAGCGCACAAATAAATGCAAGTAATATAAATATTTGTGATGCCCGGTTACACATTATCGCGACACAGCGCTTGGCTTAAGCAATGTACCCCGCCCCCGCCCAGCGTAAACATCGACATATCCGGATCATAAACCTCAAACCCCAGGGCGCGCATCTTTGCGTTCAGTTCATTGGCACCTTGCATCGATAAAACTTTATGATTTCCCAGAGCAACCAAATTCACACCCAGATTCTTTGCCTCGCGATATGGCACGTCCACAAAGCTAAAGCCCCAAGCCTTTAATTGATCGACAACCCAAGGCTCCAACCCATCAAGGCAAGACACAAGTAGTTTCTCATCAAGCGGCACAACAAGCCCATCCATATGCACGAATTCCCGGTTAATCGGCACCGTTAATGCTTCCCAACCCTCGCGCCGCACCATTTGTGCAATTTGTTCCGCGCCTTCTTTTTCTGAACGCTCTCCGCAAAAGCCAATCAAAACCTTTCCCGGTTCAAGAATGACAAAATCTCCGCCCTCAAAATGACCCGCAGTTGCAAAATTCCAAATCGGGATATTATTTTCTTGATAAAACTGAATTGCGGTAACGTAATCGGCCCGCCGCACCTTAAGCTGCATATGACAAATGAGTGCGCCCCAGGGCGTCATGGCCGAAGAGTCCCGGGCGAAAAAATTTCGATGCAATGTCTCGTCTGGCCGTAAATAATGACAACACACACCGTTTTCTTCATAGATTGCCACCATCTGTTCATGCTGTGCCATTGCCGTTTGAAGATCAAATTTTGCGCCCGTTTTATGGGCATTGGCAAGTGTGCGGCCAATCAAGGGGCCGGCCTCTACCCAACGATAATATTCTGGCTTGCCTAAAAGAACATGTTTTAGTGGTGCATAATCGTTGTTAATTCCCCAGTTAAACCTCGCCATAGGCCCGCACTCCCTACCCAGTTTTTTTCAGCTTAGCCTAAAAGATCTTTTGATTTAAATTTTTTTACGATCTTTTCAGCCTGCATGTCGTGTAATCTCACTTAAGACTTCGTAGATTTTTAAGCTATTGCAAACGGTGTATAGGTGATCAGCGAAGTTTTCTAGACTGTTTTTAAATCGGTTCGCGACTGCGTTATTCAGCGAAAGCGCGCCGCCCCAACTGCTGGGGCGATGCCCTATCGCATCTGGCAAGAGCCAGCGCGTTCAAACCTTCTACTTGGGACCGCGGCGATACGATCCCTGAGCAATCCGATCGATCACCATAGCGCAGAACAAAATTGCCAAGCCACCAAGCAACCCCTGCCCTTTTGCCGCATATTGCAACGCTTCAAGGATCAGCGCGCCCAGCCCTTCGGCGCCGATAAGCGATGCAATCACCACCATCGACAGGCTCATCAAAATGGTTTGATTGATCCCCGTCATGATCGATGGCATCGCCAGTGGCAATTCCACATTGCGCAGCAATTGCCACCGCGAACACCCAAATGCCACGGCTGCCTCTTTGGTGGTTTCGGGTACACCGCGCATCCCCAAAGCCGTCAGACGGATCACCGGCGGCATCGCAAAGATGATTGTTGCCAAAACGCCTGGGGGCTTTCCAGTGCCAAAAAACGCAATAATCGGAATTAAATAGACAAAGGCAGGCATGGTTTGCATGAAATCAAGAACAGGTTCGGCAAACCGGTAGGCCCGGGAGCTTTTCCCAAACCAAATGCCAAGAGGAATTCCAAACAAAACGCATAAAAACGCCCCGGTTCCGATCAAAGCCACCGTAATCATCGACATTTCCCATAGCCCCATCAAGGCCAGATAAGCCAAAGCGGCAGTGGTAAAAATTGCCACGCGCAGCCCAGCCAAACGCAAGGCAATCACCACAATAACCACCATAACAACCGGCCAGGGCGTATCAATCAAAAGCACTTCAATACCGGTTAAGGTCCACCGGATTGCTGCCGTAATCCCATCGAAAATACCACTGAAACGGATCGCCAAAGCATCAAAACCATTATCTCCATGCAGCGCCAAGACCGAGAAATACTCTTTACCGACTGGAAACTCACTGATCGGGATGGTGCCGCCAAGAACCCCACCCGTCAGCCCAGAAAGAACTTCATCCGCTTTTGCCACCGTGAAACGCAGCAAGGTAAGGGGCCAAATACAAAGCAGTAAAAGGCCGCCCCAAAACGCGCTTTGCCAATTCACGCCGGTTTGCACTTTGGGATTTGAACGCCAAGCCAAATATTGCCGCTCATAGGCAATATTGGCGTAGAACCCTTCAAGCAACTTAATCGCCCCCAAAAGAACCAACCCACTGAGTAATATCCCTGAGGCTTGCGCCGCCGCAGCCTCGGCTGCAACCAGTGCATTATCCGCAGCTGCCTGTAAATTTGCTGCAATTTTCAACTTTGCAGCCGCAGCATCCGCATCACCTGCGGCCTGCAGCGCTTTTGCTTGATCCTGCCGTTTTGCGATATTAGTTAAAAGGCGCTCATAGCGCTCTATTTTATCACCCCCCAATTCGCCCCATAACCCGCGGCCAATCTGCACCAGAGCAAACAGCTCTAAAACGATAAAAACCCAGAAAAAACCCCAAACACCCCGCAAGGCTCCCCATAAAGGGCCAAACACCGCTGCCATCGTGTTCCATGAGAAAACAACCCCTTCGGCGCGTTGAATTTTGGCAAAGGCAGCTTGATAATACGCATTATTTTCAACGATAAAATCTTTTGCAAGATCATCAAGACCGGTCTCTTGTGCTGCGCCCTTGGTCATGCTTTGCCTCCCTGAATGCCCTTCAGAAGTGTGGTTTTATCGATAACACCAATATCGTTTCCGTCATCATCTTGAATAACAATTGGATGCTCTGTTGTTGTAGAAATATCGATCAGTCGATCCAAATCGCAGCCGTGATGAGCTTTGGGAGACTGAGACAAATCATCGCTCGAGGCGACTTTAAACTGGGCAATTGGCACCATAATAGAATGCGCATAGACAAGCTTTAACTTTGAAATCCCTTCCACGAAATCGCGCACATAATCATCCGCGGGTTGGGTCACGATTTCCTCAGGCGTTCCAATTTGTACGATCCGGCCATCTTTCATAATCGCAATGCGATGGCCAATGCGAATTGCTTCATCCAAATCATGGGTTATAAAAACCGTTGTCTTCTGTAAATTCCTAGATAGATCCATAAATTGATCTTGTAATTGCCGGCGGATCAACGGGTCGAGCGCCGAAAACGGCTCATCCATCAACAAAACTTCAGGGTCAGAGGCCAAGGCCCGGGCCAGACCAACACGCTGCTGCATACCGCCAGAAAGCTCAGCGGGGAACCGATCTTCATATCCATTAAGGTTGACCAGGTTCAAACATTGTTGGGATATGTCCCATCTGCGCGCCTTTGACTCACCACGAATTTGCAAGGGAAAGGCAACATTGTCGCGCACCGTACGATGCGGCAAAAGCGCCATATGCTGAAACACCATACCGATCTCCCGCGCGCGCATGGCGCGCAAATCAACATCGGACAAGGCTCGCATATCTTTTCCAAGCACCTCGATGAAACCGGCGGTTGGTTCGATCAAGCGATTGAGATGGCGCACCATGGTCGACTTGCCAGATCCTGACAGCCCCATCACGCAGAACACCTCGCCTTTGCGCACCGAAAATGAACAATCCGCGATACCCACAACACATTTAAATTCTTTTAGAACCTGATCTTTGGAAAGATTACGCGCCTCGATGGCTTCCATAGCTGCTTGGGCGTTTTCACCAAAAATTTTCCACACATGTTCCAGTTTTATTACATCTTCGGACACAAGCTTCCCCCGGCCATATAAAAGCCAGCAATGCATTCGATGGCACTGCTGGCTTATTTCACTTCACGCTATTTTTAGTTTAACCAGCTGTCGACCAGGTCAGAATTTTCGGCAACCCAGTTTTTAGCAAACTCGGCAGGATCCTGCTTTTCAACCACGAGCGCGTAGGTCATGGCAGAAACGATATCTGTGTTCAACGCAGCTTGTGATAGCATTTTTGCAGCACCCGGATTTGTATCGGCCAGAGCTGATGCAAAGTGAATGTGCAAATACGCCGTATCCCACGCGGTGGGGGCTTCTGAAACTTCCAACCAATCAGCGCCATCAGTTGGCTGTTTCACGCTCCATTTTGAGGCGTCATAGGCGGGTTCTTTCAAGATCACAAGATCATGCAATGCAAACATATGATGTGGCGTGTAGCAGAAAAAGACGATGTTTTTATCTTGCGCAACAGCGGCATCAACCTCGGCCAGAGCAAGCGATTCATCCATCTCTTTTAGGTTCATCGTTTCGGCATAGCCATAGGATTTAGCGCGAATTTTTTCAACATTTGTTGATGCCCAACCAGACGCGCCGATCCAGATTTCGCCTTTTCCATCGCCATCAGTGTCAAAGTTTTTAGCCATGTCGGGATTGGTGAGTTCTGCCAGCTCGCTGATACCCGTCCGTGCCGCTGTGCCCGCTGTCACACACATCGCCTGATCGCCAGCCACACCATTTGGGTTCACAGATACAGTTTTCTTTTCTTGCACAAATTTATTGTGCAAGTTGGTTTGGTTTGGCAACCACACTTCGGGATGCACATGCATCGAACCTGTGTCCATGGCTTCAAAAACCACTGGGTTTGAGCCATTTTGAAGCTCAACTTCCAAGCCAAAATTATCTTCCATAACCACTTTGAGAACATGCGCCGTAACGCGAACAGAGGGCCAATTAGGAACGCCGATCACAACGTCCGCCGCGAAGGCTGCCGGCGCTGCAAAGCCAGACAAAAGTGCAGAAGCCAATGTGGCTTTTAATAACGTCTTCATTATTATACTCCTTGATTTTTTTAGTTGTCTTCCGCTAGTCAGCCTAACAAGTAATCAGTGAATTGAAATAGAAAATAAGACAATTTTTTAAATTCTTTTTAGCGTTGTGATGCAGTCTTATGAATGAAAAATGCGCCGGTTATCAGGCCAGTCTTCTAAGCTGAAAAAAGCCATTCCTAAACAGAAAAGCAACGTCACAACAGCGTTTTCTTTAAACACTTTTTGCCTCATATCAGCGCTGAATTTTGTATGTGTTTGAAATAGTCATCTGCCGTAAAGAGACACAATCCATTTAACTTTAATTTAAATTTTGTAAATTAGTGACACTTAAACTCCCCTACGATCTCTCCGAATAACAGCGTTACTTTGAGTAAAGAACCTAAGCTAAACGCCCCTTTACGAATGCCGGGTCATACCTATGCCTTTACAGTCTTATGATAGGCATCCCATGACAGAAAATAAACAAATATTCTAACATACTAAAATGGCAGTTATAATTTCCAGCTTTAACCAAATTAGAATGAAGACACATCGCCTATTTTTCAATCTCAGCGTCGGAAAACAAGTTGGGCAAAATCACGCTGACGCGTAAGCCCGTGTATGGTTTTACTGCGATAAAACTTGCCCTTTTCAATTTAAGCACTGTTTGTAACAGGCGGCTGTCAAACGCGGGCGGATGCTTTATCAAAAGCCATGCGCGGCTATGCAACCCTCAATCCAATGACGAAGCTGCAAATCATATCAAACCGTATGACCAAAGGTTGCCCTAAAATCTTTTCGCGTAGCTTAATCTGCGCCCAGCGCTAAAACTAAAAAATGTGTTGGTCGCCAAACAGATTTTACAGATGGCTTGTTTAGGGATTCATCATGCGTTTTCGGCGCTGCTTGATCCGCTCATCCGCGCCTTGTGTTCCATCGTGAAAAGACCCGAACAATTTATCCCACGGCATTTCCAAAGACCCGTAATTGCATTCAAAATACCGATGATGCATTTGATGATGAAAGGTACCAAGTTTTAACCGGTCTTGGTTTTTCACAATCAAACCTTCAAACCCTGTATGCGTGGTGGCAGCGGTCAATGTATAATATTGCAGGTGATACAAGATATGAACTGGATGAGCGGCAACCACCCAATGGATCAACACGGTGCCCAGGTAAATGACATGCTCAACCGGATGCATAGACAGCCCAGACCATGGGCCAACGTTAATATTTCGATGATGCAAAGCATGCACATATTTGTACATGAATGGGACATGAAGCAGCCGATGGATCCAATAAAAGTAAAAACTTTCCCAGATTGGGATCAGCAGAAACAGGGCAACAAACCAAACCGGATGGGCCGCCCAGGTCAGCATGGGCGCGTAGCCGTTTGCCAAAGCCCAAAACATTAACGCTTCATAGCCTGTCCAAATGGTCACGCCGCTGGCCAAGGTCCAAAACATATTATCGCGGATTTGCCCACCAAGCGTGAATTGCTTGCCGTTTTTCATCAATGGGCGGGGATCATATTTGAGGGTTTTGCCCTGTTTGGTAAAGGTATAAAAATAAAGATGCAGCCCGCCTGCAACTCCTGTCATTAAAACCAAATTGCGCAGATACATTTCAGCAATCCAGCCAAAAGCAAATTCCTTCACCTCAGCAAGCGGAGGCTGAAACCAATAAAAAGACACAAAGGCCAGCCCAACAATAATCAGCTTTTCAGAAATTAAAAACCAAGAATTCCAAACCCAGGACAGCATTTCTAATGGCCTTAAAGGCCACCTAAAAAACGGAGAGACTTTAATCGGAACCTCTGGAATATGGTTCCAGCCTTTGATTGGAGCGTCATCCATAAACTCACTTTACAGCCTTGGCGCGGTAAAGCCAAACTTAAATTAACTTAAGAAAACAAATGTTTTTAGCAGCCCTATCCATGCAGCGAAGAGCGGCACCACCTATTACTTTACCACAGAAGCGCTGAGATGGGCAGCCATAATCCGATGCTGCAATTTCGGCCAAGCCAACCCTATATATCTTTTCCTAACAAAAACATATCATTCGACTGGTTATTATAAATGGATAACATGAACGCATGTGACATTCGTAAATAAGCTTAAAATAGCTTGAGATCTTTCAGCTCACAGCCCAAATGGCCTCAAGACAAACAAGAGCGCTAGAAAGCGGTCAATCCGTCAGCACGGTGTTATATCACTTGCGATGTCAAGAAAATGAGCTGGGCTCTACCTTATTAAATCGGAGTAAACAGCCTATATCACTCCTCAACACTGACAGATTTGTATCAATTTACGCGGTTTTAAGATAAGCTGGCAAATATGAGCCGGTTCACGGGCTGTTGCATCGCGAATGATATTCCAGAAAATTTCGATCTCGATGTAAATACGGCCTATTCCTTGTTGACAAACACAACCAGGCTTAACGCCACGACCTTTACGCTGACCAGCCGTTGCGATCTTCCTAACTATGTTTGATATCACCGTCGAAGCGGAAGGTGCATCTGCCAAAAAGCCCTTTTTAAAGCCGCATATCGTCCCCATAAAAACAATTATGCGTAATGGGGAAGATGCAGTTGATATTGTCTGTGAATGCATTGCCCATAATATTCCGATTTCTTGCATCCCTGCGGGCAGGTAGAGGCAACCGCCTCGGCAACATTTACTGATTTTCTTGCGCAATCATCGGCTGAAAAGCTGGCCAGTCTGCGGATATACCATCTTAACCAGCGTAGGGTTTGGCAAATGAAAAACCGCCAATATCAAACGAGAAACGCGCATTTCGTGGCAGGCAAGCGGCTTTATTTTATGAAATCTGCTCAGTATCTATATCTATACGGGGCGCCAAATCTCTTGCGCGATGGCATTAACAAAAACGGTAGCAAGACGCCGCCAGATTGCAGCCCCGCCCGTATCCCGCGCTTTGAACGCAACCGGGATAATGTCTCAAGCCATCAAACCAAAAATTTTCGCCTTAACGAAGCACCGCGCCGGGGTTCATAATATTGTTGGGATCAAGTGCCAATTTTATGGCCTTAAGCGCGCGCTGCTTTACCGGACTGACATAAGCTTGAAGGTCTTGCGTTTTCAAGCGGCCAATCCCATGCTCAGCGCTAATCGAGCCACCAAATTGCACCGTGGCATCATTTACCGCCATGCGAATGCGCTCAGCTGCGTCTGGTTCAGCCTTTAGAAATGCGGCTTTCGTGACGCCTTGGGGTGGTAAAATATTGTGATGTATATTCCCGTCACCAATATGCCCATATGTGTTGATCCTCAGATCCGAATTGATCGCTTTTATGCCGGCGCATGTCGCGTGAATGAACGCTTCAACTTTGCTAATGGGAACTGATGTATCACTGCTTACAAACGCACCTGACAACCGGTTTGCCTCGGGTGTATTTTCGCGCAACCGCCACAGGGTAGCGCGCTGCATATCGGATTGTGCAATCACAGCGTCTTGCACCAAACCCGTCTTCAAACACGCGGCCATCGCGTCCAAAGCTTGATCTGTAATACCCTTGGCGCCGCCTGCCTCGATCAGCACATACCAGCTGTGATCTTGTTCAAAGGGTTTTTTGAGGTCAGAAAAACAACTGGCCACCAATTCCAAGCCGAAATCGCTCATCAGTTCGAGCGCAGAAATACTCTCTCGCAAATCGAGGCGTAACTTTTTATAGAGCGCGAGGGCAGCGGCGGGAGATGCGACCGCGCAGAGCATGGTCACCGTTTCAGGATCGAGCGGTATAAGCTTGAATGTGGCCGCGGTTATCACGCCCAATGTCCCCTCACTTCCAATCAAAAGATGTTTAAGATCATACCCTGTATTGTCTTTATGCAAAGGGCTGAGATCGCTTAGAATCGAGCCGCAGGGCAACACGGCTTCTATCCCCAAACAAAGATCTCGCGTGTTGCCATAGCGCACGACTTGTATCCCCCCTGCATTGGTGGCAAGATTCCCCCCAACACTACAGCTGCCCTTAGAAGCCATGCTGAGCGGAAATTGCAGCGCTTTCTCATTAGCCGCCGCGTGCAGATGCGCCAATATACAGCCTGCTTGCACCGTCACAGTGCAGTCATCTTCAGAAACCTCACTGATGCTATTCATCCGTTCAAGCGATAGGATAAGCATATTTTCGGTTTCAATTGAAAGTTGGCCCGCCACCACACCCGTTCCGCCGCCATAGGGAATAAGGGCAATTTTTTCTCTATTACAGAGGCTTACAATCTCAGATACCTGCTGAGTTGACTCGGGCAACACCACCAAAAATGCCGCCCCGCAAAACCGCCCTCTCGGATCATCAAAATAACTGATAGCCTCAGCTCCAGCCTTCCATCCACCATGGCCCAGGATGGCTTTAATTTGATCCAAAACATCATCTGATGGCGCGGTAGAAAGGTTTGGCATAAATGCCTCCAAGATGACTGACAGGTTGCCTTACTGTCACCCTCAAAATATTATTTAGCAAATCAAATAAATTTCATTTTAAATAAAATTAAATTTTACAATTCGGTTTAACCCTCCGATTCAGCGATGGTCAGTTTGATTTGCGCCAACAAGGGCTCAAGCAGTTTTAATTTTGAACAATCTGATCTCGTTAGGATACCAAGCGTACGTCGGGGCGCAGATGGTCCCAATGAAATTTTTCTTAATTGCTCAAAAGACGGATCAGGAACACAAATATTTGGGCCAATCGCGACCCCAAGACCATGTGCAACCATACTGGCAAGATTTTCCAAAGAGCCCATCTCCATCAAATCATGCACGCGAATGTTATTTTTCGCCAGCCAGTCTTCGGCCATCATCCCAACGGCTGCCTGCCGGGTATGGCGCAAATAAGGCATCCTTTCCAAGATGAGAAACGGATCGTCTTCGACAACCTCTGGCGAGGCCAGCAAAACCAATTCTTCTTCATAAAATGGCAACCAATTAAGCCCGTTATGTATATGCCGAGGCTCGCTCATCACAGCCGCATCCAATGTCCCGCCTTCGATCTGCTCGAATAGAGCAGGTGAAAGCCCCGGCACTACGCGGATATGCAATTGTGGATAAAGCGTGATCAACCGTTTGATCGATTTGGGAATTAAGCCGGCCAAAGAGGATGGCACCGCGCCAACAGAAAGTTCTCCGATCGTGCGCGGATCACCCGTGAGATCATCTAAAATGGTATCATAGGCCAAAACGACCGCTTTGGCCTTGGGCACAAACGCTTTGCCCAATTGATTCAATTTGGGTGACTTTTCAGAACGGTCGAACAATCTGACTTGCAATGTTTCTTCAAGCCGCGTCATTTGTTGGCCGATCGCCGCATGCGTGACGCAAATAACATCTGCGGCAGCGCGAAAACTACCCTGTTCAGATATGGCGATCAAAGTTTTAAAAAGGGCAATGGTCATCGGTCTTACGACACCTCTCAGGCCAAAATAGTCTCATAAATGCGCTTATAAAGAAACGCTTTACAAAAAGCCAAAAATTAATGACTGGCGCAAACGCAAATTTTAGGGAAACCTAGCATCGTTAGCACGGTATATGGCGTAAAATGACCATCAATGACACGCTCAAAAATGCATTAACTTGCGCTGGTCAGCGGATTTGCAAGCCTAGACTTTTAGAGCTGCTAGTTCAAAAAACCATGGCGCTTGCATCTAAACCTGTGTCTACTATCAAAGATATCACAAAATTACAGCAAATTCGGGAGAAACATTATGCTGAGACGTACTCTTCTTAAAACAACCGCAGCGGCGGCGCTTGCACTGACATTAGGGGTGCAAGCCCACGCAGAATTGAACGGACCCGTTAATTACATCATTCCTTTCGGACCCGGCGGCGAGTCGGATATTTCTGCACGATTGCAGCAGCCTTTCTTTGCCGAAAAATTTGGCCAAGAAATGGTGGTTTCCTACCAACCCGGCGGTGGCGGTGCAGTTGGCTGGGCCTCTCTCAACGGTTTGAACGGCGATGGCCAAACCATTATGGGCGTGAACTTACCCCATATCATCATCAAACCTGCGCAAAAAGACGTAGGCTTTACAACAGATTCGCTGAACGCGTTCTACATGTTCCACTTCACACCAGATGCCATCGTTGTTCCGGCCAATAGCCCCTATCAAACACTTGCAGATTTGGTGAATGATGCGAAGGCCAACCCCGGACAGGTCACCATGTCAGGATCGGGAAAAGCCAGCGCCAACCACCTAGCCCAAATCAAATTTGACAAGATGACCGGCGCGCTCACCACATATGTGCCGTTCAAAGGCACCGGTGCCTCTGTGACGGCGCTTTTGGGCAATCAGGTTAAAGCACAATGGGGTTATACAACCGTAGGTGCTAAACAAGGCGATGCCGTGCGCATGTTGGCCGTTGCGATGGAAGACCGTCATCCCCTTTTCCCGGATGTCCCAACCTTCAAAGAACTGGGATATGATATGGTGGGTGGCGCCTATCGTGGTATAGCGTTGCCCAATACCGCGAGCGCAGAAACCACCGCCATGTGGTCTGATATGATTGGCGAAATCAATGCCGACCCAGCCTTTCGTCAGAAAATGCTCGATGGTGGCTTTGCGATGTTGGATATAAGCGCGGCGGATATGCCGGCCTTTATGGCTGACCGCGTTGCGGAATATTTGAAAGATGCCCGCGAAGCTGGCCTCATCAAGTAAAATAAATTGGTTAATCCCGGAAAGTTGTAACGATGGAATTCAGTCACTTTTTATCTGCCTTAACGCCTTTGAATTTTGCATTGGCTTTATTTGGCGTTGTGGCCGGCACTGTCATTGGATCTATCCCGGGGTTAACCGCCACCATGGCGCTGGCTATTTTGGTTCCCATCACCTTTAGTATGGAGCCTGCCTCCGCGCTTATTCTTCTTGGGGCCATTTACACCGGCGCAATTTACGGCGGCGCCTATGCCGCTATTTTATTGAATACACCAGGCACCCCATCGGCCATTGCCACAACCTTTGACGGCTATCCCATGGCAAAACGTGGCGATGGAGATCTTGCGGTCGCCCTTGCCTGTTTTGCATCAGTTTTTGGCGGCCTGGTTGGCGCAATCGCGTTGCTTTTTCTGGCTCCGCCTCTATCGCAGGTCGCGCTGGCTTTTGGGCCTATTGAGTATTTTTGGTTGTCGGTTTTTGGACTGTCTTTAATTGCATCACTCTCCAGCGGCAATTTAATGAAAGGTCTGGTGGGCGGGGCTTTTGGGATGATTTTATCAACGGTTGGCGTGGCTGAAATTTCTGCTGATATCCGACTGACATTTGGCAGCCAAACCTTGATTGGCGGTTTTGGCGTTGTGGGGGCGTTGATTGGTCTTTACTGCGTACCGGTCTTAATCGATCTGGTCGCGGTTCCTGACAGGCATTTAAAGGTGGAAGAAGGCGTGAAAACGGTTCGCATCGGAGAGGCATTTGCGCTCGCGGCGCGCTCGAAATTCAATCTGATCCGCTCTTCGATTATCGGTACTTTAGTGGGTATTTTACCCGGCGCAGGCGGCTCAGTTGCTGGGTTGGTGGCCTATTCAGAGGCCAAACGTACCGCCAAGCCAGACCAGAAATTTGGTGAGGGCGAGCCGAATGGCATTATGGCAACCGAATCCGCAAATAGCGCCACTGTTGGTGGGGGCTTCATCCCGACGCTGGTTTTAGGCATTCCAGGCACCCCGCCCGATGCCATCGTTTTAGGAGCGCTGTTGGTGCAAGGCGTACGCACCGGCCCAGCGATGTTTTCACAAAGCGGCTCGATCGTCTTTACGTTCATCTATGGATTGATAATCGCAACGGTTTTGATGTTGCCGGCAGGCCTTCTGATCGGGCGCTACGCGTATAAATCGATCGTCACTGTGCCGAAGGCAGTGTTGGTGCCAACGGTCGGGTTTATGACCATCATCGGCACTTTTGCCATCCGCAACAGCGTCTCAGACGTGATTATCATGCTGTGCCTTGGGGTTTTTGGATGGGTTGTTGCCAGGTTTGGATTCGCTGCCTCACCGATCGTTCTGGGGTTGATATTGGGCCCGATCGCCGAGCAAGGCTTTGTGCAAGGCTGGACCATAGGCGCGGCGACAAATAACTTATTCGGGATGTTTTTTGGCAGACCGATTTCGCAGGGCATTTTGCTGTTCACCCTCATAACGTTAATTTTACCGCTGGTGGTCCAATGGCAAAAATCACGCAGATACGAAGAGGCTGACCAATGACCCCCCCTTCTGCAATAAAAAGCGGCGGACAGATCGGATCTCTGCTTGCCTCGTTGTTCTTCATCTGTGCGGGGCTGATAACGCTGTATGACACAACCAGCTATACTGATCGCGACAGCCAAGTTTTTCCGCAAACCGTGGCCATTATACTGGTCGTCACAGCGACAGTTTCATTCATCGCCAGATTTTTAAAACCATCCGATGAAGGCGGCTTTGGAACCGGCATTTGGTGGCGCCGGGTTTTGTTAATAATGACGATGTTTTTGATGTGTTTCCTGATCCCCAAGATCGGATTTCTCTCCGCAGGTGTGGTGGCTTTCAGCGGTGGGCTGATTGCGGCAATGCATGAGAGCTGGAGCGCAAAAAAGCTCATTTTATATCCGGTATCCGGCGCAGTGGTGATCACCGCCTTTTACGTTTTATTCAAATTCGTTTTATACGTGCCATTGCCTTAAAAATCTCGCCTCGCAATATAATCCACAATGTAAGTCCAGATCCAACGCCTCAAGAGATGTAATCTTTTAATGATTCTGTAGGTATAAGGGCACAAAGCAGATCCCAGAGCGGTCTTAAGTTTCACACCGATTTTCAACCCGTATTTACGCAGAATACATAGTCAATCATACGGGTTTTTTAAAAGCAAATCGGCCAGCCTAAACCGTTTTGAGGCGCCGCAAAATGTAAAATGAAACCTTTATACTCGGAGTCATTGAACCCCGGATTTTTTCGGGTTGACGTCCGACCTTAGAAGAATTCATCTTTTACAAGATCCGTCCTCGTTTTCTTTCTTCTTCCGATCAACTTGAGCTTAAGGTATGTGTTCGCAGTCAGCGCGAGGACCATGGCGTGACGCGCTGAACGAGTACAATCCTTTCGCTGGATGTTGGTGAAAGATGCGTTCAGATCGCGAAGATTCTTGATTTGGACGGCGACGCCATTCGTGGCCGGTACAAGACCAACCGTGAAGGTGGCTGGGACACGCTATGTTGCGATGATTGGAAGCGCGACCGATCCCGAATGGCTTTGACGCAGGAAACGGAGCTTTTTGAATAGCTGGATGTTCCGTTCTGCAGCTCAATGGTTGAGATCGGGGCGCAGATTTTGAAAGAGTTCTTATTGGACTACTCAGATTCTGGCTGCCTCAAGCTTCTTGCCCGGTTGGGGTTTGAGTATCGCAAACCAAAGAGCCTTCGCCGCGTTGCCGCTGCTGAACAGCAGGCTGAATTCATCGACATGTGCGAGCGCCTGCTGAAAAGGATGAGAGCAGATGAAGCGGTATATTTCGCCGAACCAGTGCATGCCGAGTATCAAACGAAACCCGCATATGGCTGGGTCATGGCAGGCTGCAGCCTCGCCGAGACAACCACCGAAGGGCGTGGGGGCGTAAACATCCATGGCGCATTCAACTTTGAAACTTTCGATGCGCCCTTTGTTGAACCAACCACTGCGGACGGCACCACTGCCGCACATCTTCTTGCCAAGATTGAGGCGCGCAACCCTAATAAATTGATCCATGTGATTTAGGACAACGCCGCTTATCATAAAGGATCAGAAGTCCGAGAGCTACCGCACGGTCGGATTGCCGCCTCCACCTGATCCAATTACCGCCATATTGTTTCACCTGAACCCGATCAAAGGATTATGCGCCGAAATACAGCAATTCGTGACCCATTATCGCCACTATCTCACGTAAAAGCAGTTCGCCAATGCGATCCTCAAGTTTTTCCGAGAAATTATTCCGAACGAGTGTAATAGCTTTCAAAGTCAAGTGTCAGATAATTTCAGGATCATAACTCACGAAGAATATCAATTTTTGAGAAAGAGCTAGTGTGCCATCTTCTACCAAGTTTCCTCTAACACCAAACCGGAGCCACGAGCAGAATATCCCACAGTCAAAGGACTTGGCTGATCGTTATGAAACTCAGAGATTTCGTCGAATCTAGTGAAAGAAAGTTTTCATGCTTCGTTTCCTTCCTGAACATCGCTTGAAGTCCGTTCGACTAAGTCTTCATGATAACGCTTCAGTATGATTAAGTTTTCAACATTTTTCATCGCATAGCGAGCAGGATCAAAATGCGGTATACTGCGCGTGAAATAGACTCATAAACAGAGTGATAATGGCGGGCGATTCAATCTTGCAAGCCTGACATATCGAGCAGAGATACTGAAAATTATAGGTCGCTACAACGTTGCGGGCAGATCCATTTTATCAACGTGCTGCTTATCTTTCAGACCGCAGTTAATCCCGCATTTTGGTCTTAACAGGCTGATGTTCGTTTTTTAGATCTGCGCTGTCACTCGTTCTATCTGTCGGGCGCACGCGTCATTTTTCAAACTACAAAAACGCAACCGCGCAAAGTCGGTTACGCGACACTAGATATGTTTTTGATCAAGCTTTATCCTTAAGCTTTAATATCACTGGGCTTGGGCGCTTTACCCTTCACGCTCAGCCTTTTTGCGCGCAAGCTTTTTGATCCGCTTGATCGCTTCTTTTTTGGCTTTTGCCTTTTTCACAGAGGGCTTTTCATAAAATTCTTTCGCCCTCATTTCGCGAAACATGCCTTCACGTTGCATTTTCTTTTTCATAACACGCAGCGCTTGGTCTACGTTGTTGTCACGAACACTTACTTGCAGCATATGGGTATCTCCGTTGTTGCCCACCCCTTTAGGCTTATTTGCCGCTATGAGCAAGCCCTTGTTTGATCTCAATTGCGGTATGATGATACAATACAGAATTTTGAAACAAAGAGCAAAGAGAGGCTCATCTCACCCCCCTTTGTTTATGATCACAAGCACCGCTGACCAAGCCGCATGAGTCGGAGACAGCATCGGAAAGGTTAGCAGCTTTAGATACCAAGGGCACACTGGATCTGATTACGCAGTTTGATCTCTGTAAGACGACCGCAGTGATTCAGATGGAGGTCGATACAATAACGCCGCCCTCTACCCATTTTTAAAAATAAATTCTAAAGCCAAAACAGCTTCTTATACAACTGGAAAAGAATTTATCTGGCTCTAAAGATAATGCAGCCTTTATTTGGCCCGAGAATAATTTTGCGTTCAGGGCAAGTGAAATTCAAAAATACTAGCACCTAATCCCCCGAGCAAAGGTATCAAAGCTTTCAATTTGCGGCCAGTATTTATGCGAAGATGCGACAGATGATAAAATTTCTCATTCGTCGTTTGTCCGTATAATTTTTTGCAATCGATCACACTCAGGATGTTATATCGTACTATGCCGTAACAGACCCGTGTCGACGCTCAATCGAAGCGCTACAATCATTCCCAATCGCAAAATTCGAAGCCTTTTTGATTATGTGCCAAGATTTGCCGATGGGTGCCAATCGTCAGCGCATCACGCACCGATGGGCGAATAGGCTCTGCCCAAAGGCATTCACCGCTGATCACGGTCGCGCATCCACTTGCGAAGCTCATCAGAAACAGCATCATCAGACATAAGATCCACCTCATCTTCAATCTCCTTTGTGTTTTGAAGCACTGACACCCGCGCTTTTAAATCGCGGATCTTCTGGTTTGATTTCTGTTTGGCAGCGCCCCATAAAAATGCGCCAAGCATGGCCAGAACAAAGGCACCCGCCAGCGCAAGCCATGTTTTCACCTTCGCAATCATCGATCACCCAGCCGCCATTTGCGCAGCCGCTCACGGAAAATATATGCCCCCGCAAGCATTACCAGAACGCCTGCACAAATCAGCGCAACCTGCGCGGCGGGATGCATTGCCGCCACGCCCGCCGTGGCTGTGGCTGACGCCCCTGCCAGCGCTGTAACCGTGCTGGCTTGAAGGGTGGTGCTTTCGCTTGGATTTGAACGCGGCGCGATTGCCCGGCGTACCCCCAGCAGCTTCGAGGCGGGATAGGCTTTGACATTCACCTGATCGTTTTGATTGCCGCCCAGCAGATTGATTTTCTGCGCCCCTTGGCCTTTGAAAAACCCCACATGGCCCTGCCAGCTGGCTTTGCCCGACAGGATCACCACATCGCCCTCTTTGGCCTCGCTGAGAGGTATTTTTTGGCCCCAGTCTAAATAAGAGCGCGCCAGAAGCGAGCCGGTGCCTTTACCCCCCGCTCGCAACAAGACCGAGCCAACAAAAGCCGCGCACCAGGGCACCGCATCCTGTTTAACCTCAGAATGCCCGGCCTCGGCAAACATTGCCAGAACCAGAGGATTGTTTTCGGACCCCGCCCATTCCCATATCCCGACCTGTTTTTGCGCATGCTGCATTATGGTTTTGTTTAAATCAGTCATAGGATCTCTCTCGTGACACACCCCGCAAGAGAGCGAAGGATCGGTTAGAATTGCTGCATCTACGTAAAGACTACGCGCGCTTGATTAACCGCCATGTGCCGAGGGCTGACATATGCCATGATGCCTCAAAACCTGCCACGCAAACGCAGCGCCTGTTACTTATCTTTTAGATTAAGGGCATGTTTTCTAATGATTCATAAGCTGATGGCAACGCAACCTTAAAAACCATGCACACCGCGCGCCAAACCGTGGAGCCGCGACCCATCGGTTATTTCGGGTCTGTGCATACCGAACTTGGGATGCCGGCAAATATAAACGCAAGGCCTCTTCCTCTTTACGCTCTAGCTTTGCGAGTTAGTCCAATTTAATCGTCCCTGAGGGTGCGGCATTAGGAAATCAGATCGGCGCCCAGGTTAACAATAAACGACCCTAGCCATAGCCCATAGCCCATAGCCAGCTATAAAGCCCAATGACGCTACCCCAACAAGCTTATGATCTTCTAAAGTGGCTCCATCATCACCCTAGATGTCGTGCCACGTCCGAAGGTGTTATGGCCCTAGGTAGCATAAGGTTACATTTCAAAGCGTGCGCCTTGCACGTGCCGCGCTGTGTTTAAAGATATTCTTTGCAATATTAAAAAACCTGGGGGGGGGAGCACTGGCCCTAAAGCGGCTCTTCGCCGCGCTTTGCACAAATATTTTCTTTGAGCTTACCCCCGATGGGATACAACATGCCGCCCCTTTTTAGGGCAAGGTTTTATGAGCTTTCGAAAATAATTAAAAAATTATTTATTTTTGAAGTCCGTAAACATATTATCAAACTGAACTAAAAACATCATGCAGCGACGGCATTTGGCAAATATGAAAAGAGCTCAATCCAAAAAGGTAAAACCAATGCAAAAATTTACGGCTATGATTCTTCTTTGTGTTTTATCTGCCTGCCAGTTTAATGTAACGCCAACCTTTTACGTCAGGGACATCCAAGATGTCATCGCGTCTCGAGATCCAATCAATTTACCCATATTTATGCAAGTCCCCGCCTCAAGCATGGATGATTGTCAGTCTGAAATCGGTCAGGTGCTGGGCATATTAGAAACCTATGGCATGATCGGAAAGCTACAATCATGCAACAGCGATGAAAGCGCGCTATTTGCCACTGCCAATATTGAGCTTGAAGCGTCCGTCATGCGAGTAGACGATCAAAATCAGGATAATATGAACGGAGCTTTAGCACTTGGCATAGAAGAAAGAGGCGATGGTTATTATGGGTTATATTTGGCTCGAAACCCAAATTTAGAAGCAGCAATGAGCTCTATTGAATCCGCCTTAGTTTTCGCCAGTCTTGACGCAACAAATGTTGGCTTCATCGTTACCATAAACAATGACATGAGAGAGGCGCTTTTAATCACTACATATGATAGCTTTGTGAATGGTGCGCCATATGATGAGGAAGAATTTACATTGAAGCCACGATCAGTTTTAAAAATTAGAGCATCAGATGTGGGCACAAATTTATTTTTTAATCGGGGTTGGTACGAAATTGGCGTTATCACGTTTTCCAGCTAAAGCTGCTGATAAAAAAACCTCCTGGAAACCTTAAACGATGATGTGTTTGCGCACCTGCAACAGATCTGTGCCGAGGATAAAAAGACCCTCCAAACTTTGGTTAAAAACATTGGAGCTTTGAGTATCGGTTTCTCGATGTGTCTTTGGGTTTTTTTAATCGGATTATGTTCATTTTATCAGTGGCTTATTAATGCCAATAGAACTGATCAAACAAATAATGATCTAAAATCGTACTTTCAGCGTAAACTCTGATATAGCCAATCGCAAGAACTAAGACCATCGTAGCCAACAGCCTCATTGAAACTGCAAGTTATGGAGCTGACTTATGATTGAAATACGGGATCGACATTTTATAGATGAACTCGTTCAATATGGACGAGAGTATCTGCTGACCGATGTAGACGATCTGGTTTGGGAGTGGTTGAAACAATCTCATTTCGTTGACAGTAAAAATCAGGCAACAGACAGAGGCAAATCCTTGTTGCTTATGCTCAGCTAGGCTTCAAATCATATCTCATTCATTTTGATCCAATCTGTAGCACGAACCGTATTTATATCAGTATTGTGCATTAATACGCACTTAGCGATCATGGGTAATCGCGTATTCAAAGCGCCGGCGAGCCACCCGAGAAGTTGGGGAATGATGTGAAAAAATGTATCTGCGGACGATCACCGACAGCCACTTGCATTGGGTGGCATAAGCTGTCCCATGCAGAGTGGCAGGTGAAAAAACTTATCTTAGAAGCAGAGACACATGCTGAAAAAGTCGCAGAGGAATATTCTAAACTCATGGAACAGAAAAACTGGCTCCGTTAAAGCAATTATACGGGTTTACAATTAACGCTTCTAATTTCGGATCAGCTAAAAATGTCTACCAACCAAAAAACAGAACTAAACTTCAACACCCGTGACCATTAGTTTACGTTTTGTAAACACCTTAGAAGCAAAAACCGTTAAGCCAAATTGCCCCTTGCTCAGAACTAACACACCGTCGAACGCTGTTTTTGCCCCCAAAGGTCCCTTCGTCAACACAAAGGCGTTAGGCTTGAGCACCCAAGCATGCACAGGTGCGAGCGCGCGTTTCGATCCGGCGCCAATGATGCGAAAAATTCCAGAAATTTAAAACAAAATGAAGGGACCAATGGGAGCATCAGCAATAGCAGTATGTTCGACTTTCAGGATGAAGCACGCTTTGAGATGCTTGCGCGTTGGTAAAAAATTAATGACGGCGATGGATATTTGCGCGACGGCGGGTGCGAAGGTATCATGATTGTCAAGATCAGCCCACATTTTGTTGAACCATTGCCAGCTAACCGGATAGGGCGTGCGGCAAACAGCTATTACTTGGCATGACGCCTTGTCTAAAGCGATCGCTTCAAAGCTGATCACTTTAGACCATGCAATAGCAAGGGAAGGCGCGGTTACCGCTAAACCGCTAGAGATGTTTTTGAACCGGTCATAAACACATTGAATTTGAGCAAAAAAGAGAATGCTGGATTGAGCTGACATTAAAAACATACGAGGCTGCGCGGAGCTCTACGTCAAAATACAACCGCGGTGTCACTGATCAACACAAAGCCCGATGCAAGCTGCCACCTTGATCTAGGCTTCTCACAGGCGCCAGGCCGAAAGCGGCAAATAAATTCGGCAGATTGGCCGAAAACACCCTTTTTAACGCGCTTAGGCAGAAATAATCGCGATTGGCAAAAATGTTGAAGAACTGCCACTAAGCCATCTTATTTGTTAAGTTAAAAGCTCATTCCTCCCCTAGCAAAGACGGCGGCGTGCCCACCACAACCGAAGGGCTTCTGCGCAATTTCAATGCAATTGACCTCTAAGCCAAGCCTCACTAGGGTGCCGCAGATACGCTAGGGGATCGTCCATGAGCATAAGCAAAATAGGTGTCGTTCTTATGATTTGCCTCGGCCTCGTTGGCTTTATTGGCTATCATCAACAAGGCGCCCGCAGTTGGACAGAAACCAACGATATAACGAGCGAATATCGTGTCTGCCAAAAATCTTCCGACGCCGCTCAGATGATCTGCGATGCGTGGCATCCAAAACAGTTGATAGATCTTGACCCTTAAGTAAATTGACCTGAAAGGGTTAAACATGGCCTTGCATGCCTTGATTTTAGTTTAAAAACGTTTGGACTTAAATTCATAAAGCTGTGCCATGTTTGCGGGAAATCAATGTTATTTAAGATAGACCCTCTGCATTAACAGAACCTCAAAACGATGCAGAAACGTTTATTTCGCGCATGCTAGAGCGTGAATGTTTGGGAACTAAGAATCGGCAAAGTCTTGCGCCGCATGTTTCAGCATAGATGCGTAGTGGCAGCTTATCAAAAGGCCAAACGGTCAAAACCGTCCTGTACTTTTTTAAAGCCGAGACGTGGACATTCTGTTTCATCTCAGCGGCGGCACATGCGCACCAGTTTGGCCGATCCACATGAGGGCGTTCCAATTTTTTCGCTAAACCCACCTCTCATTACTATGCGCGCAGCTTATGCGATTAACAAAGAGGTATAAAGACTGTGCAAGGACCAGACATTTCGCCCCTTCCGCCGATAAAGCTGTATTTAAAGCTTATGTTTTGAAATCATGCCTTCATCATTGCAAAGGCTATAAAGGGTTCTATCACGCCGGCAACTGTGACGACGGCTTCAAATTTTATCGTCACAGCCCCCCTGTTGCCTCTGAACTTAAAAAGGAAGCTTTTCTTTATTTCGCAACCATTCAGTCCGATTGATAATACCCGACAACATCCCCAGCGGTGCTAACGCCCAACCCATTTAACAGCCTATTGACATAATTGAAGTAGCCAATAATTTGATTTGCCTCAAGAATTTCACCATCCTCCACCCCTGCAGATTTTAGCAAATCAACATCTTCTTTGGTGATCTTGCCAGGCGATAAAGTTAACTTCTCAGCATAATTCAACAACGCAAGTTCAGCGCCTTCAAAGGCATCGCGCGGCGAATGGGCGCGCAAGGCGGCCTCTACCTTTGCGGCTTTTTCATCATCCGCCATTAAATGGCGCGCATTCGCCCAATGGTTGGCATAAGAATAAGGGCAATTGTTTAAAGTCGAAACATAAGAGCTGATTACCTCCTGAAACCACATGGGAATGGTGTTTTGATCATCATGCAGGCAGGCCCGATACAGCGTCACATGTCCGTTCATTGTGCTGGGGCGCAGAGAATGCACCCGCATAACGTTATCCACCGTACCATGCGGGGTACGTGCAAAATCCAGCGCTTTTTTCAAAGACGCATCCGCCTCTTCATCCGAAATCATCCTTATCCAAGCAGACATATTTCTCTCCTTTGTACGCTGCGCTGACGAGGCGCTTATTTGCTGAAAATAGCGCAAACTATACAGCGCAGTCCTTTTTGCCCGTTAAGCCGTTTTGTCAATGTGGTTTTGTTCTTGGTCAATCATTCGCTGCAGCTTAAGCCGGAAAAGCTTGGCCCCCGCATCCAGCCCTAAATCGATATTCGGCGTCACCATATTATCCATGCCTTGTTGAACCTCTTCGAGAATAACCTTATCCTCCAGAAAGGCCATGCGCGCACCGGCATTCATTTTCTCGGAAATCTCGGCATTTTGCGGATCCGTGTTGCGATGTTGAAACCAGATATATTGCGTGTTTTTTTCGTCAACCGGGGTCATGAAATTATAAGAAATATTGACATAGGTCTTCTCGACCGGGCTGGATTTCGGCCCCCCCGTTCCTGGCGGCGTGTAGATTGACATATTTAACGCTATGCCGGGAATAGACATTTCATAATGTTGTTTACGATCGCAATTTCCCCCGAAACGCAGAAGATCCTTATAGTAGGGCGATGGTGGCTGATCATAAATCCATCGCGAGACAATGATACCATCTTCTGTTTTCTCAAGATCAAGCGGTTGATCATCGGTGCCGCTGCCGCCAAAAGACGTGACATGCACCCAAGCCACATGGCTGGGATCGAGTAGATTATCCACAACCCATAAATAATTGCAGGCAATCGGCAAAATGCCGCCCTCGGTATAGCCCCAATCTGGATTGTCAAAATTTTTGATTTCAAAAATATCATCTGGATTGGCTTTGCTTGGATCGCCCATCCAAATCCAAAGCAAGCGATATCGATCAACAACCGGATAAGATTTCACCACGGCACGACGTGGAATATTGGCGCGCTGGGTGGGCGCTTCAACGCAGGATCCGCTGCAATCAAAAGTCAGCCCATGATATCCACAAATCACCCTATCTTCGCTTAACTGGCCATGCGAAAGCGGCAATTTGCGATGCGGACAGGCATCTTCCAAGGCCACAGGGCTGCCATCTGCGCGGCGGTAAAAAACGATATTTTCTGACAACAAAGTCTGCGCGCGCAGCTCTTGCTTATAGTCTTTACTCCAACCGGCAACGTACCAGCAATTCTGCAAAAACATGTATTAGCCCCTTCGATCTTTGTGCTCAATCTACACAACGCTTTTTTCGGCCAGCGCCGGCACCCCGTATCTGGCAAAGCGTAATATGCGCGCTGCGGTTAGTCCATTGGAAATAGACCGGTTACATCCCCGTTTTGCGACGGCCGGAACAACAGCGCCAAAAGCGCTTATTAAGCGGCCCTTCGCCGAGTAATGGCACCGCCTTTGAAAACCATGTGCGCCGCAAAATTTTCTTCAAATTTACGGCCCAGAAACTCCTGCAACACCATGAGCGACAGATTTTTGAAAGGCTTCAAACCCCAGCGCATCAAAGATTGAGCTTTAAATCCGTTACATGTTTAACAGTAAGGTTGTTTATGAAAATGACAGCCGCTCTGCAGGCCCCAGCCCGATTTCCTTGGCAGGGTTTTGAAACGCCTGCGCCAAATCGGAAAAACGCGACAAAAGCGCATCGCCTCCACGCAACCGCTCAGGATGCAACACACCTTTTTCCCACACCAAGGCATCATCCAGCCTGATGCTTGGGTCAACAACATTTATCGAAATTTCGCCCGGAGGAATTTTTCCGCAAGAATGAAAATGCAGCAAACGAGGATTGCCGAATGCAGCGCCGCTCCAACGCTCGAAATTTTTTGATGCCGGATGATCAAAGCTGCAGGCCGGATGAATTCCTGCATGCCAAGAATGAATGAAATAGGGATCGATATTATATTTTTTTGCAACCATTTCATAATGGGTTTGGGCCGATAAAATATCGCGTTGACTGCCTCTAAACCCGGTGATGTCCGCGCCTTTAAAATCAATCAAAAGCGTATCGCGCAATTCGCAGGCATAAGGCTTATAATATTGCGACCCGGTTCCGGTCAAAAATCCATTTTGAGCAATGCACCCGCTGAATGCAAATATCGGAACAGGATTGAAAATCGAAAGCGGGAAGCGTTTTAAGTAAATATCCGAATGTTCAAACTCACCGTTTTGCAGAGATCCTGAAAAATCGGTGCCCGCAGGACAGGTGACTTGAATGCGCTTTGCGGCCGCAAACGCTGCCTCTATAAGCCTTTTAAGCTCTGCAAAACCCGCATAGTCTGCCCGAGCAAAGCTGGATAAAAACATATCACTATCAATCGCGTAGCTGATGATCGAGCGCGCGGGTATCTTATTCTTCTGAAACCGGAGCTGGTCGCCCAATCTTGCCAGAAACAAACTGTGATCTGCTGCCGCCAGTTTTGCCGCCAATTCGGGGGTAGGGTCTTTGATATCTGGTTCAAAAGCGATTTCGAACAACGTAACCTCAAAACCAAGCGTCTTGGCCGCTTCGGCGACGAGCCCATGAAGCTTTGGATCATAATACCCCTCATCACAAGCTTCGTGCACAATCAGAAGCGTATCACCAGCCTCGCCTTTTGCGCAATTAAACAAAATGTTCTTCGCAGCCTGCTCAACGTTTTTGATCAACTCACTCATTTCTGTTCACTTCACCGCTGATGGCGCGCGTCTACGCCAGAGATTAACGTCGCCATATAAGGACAAAAGCACAGATTTTGGCAAGGCCACGATCAAGCCATGATATGGATTATGCATCACGGCCCTCTAAAACCACTTGGGCGTGTAGCTCCAACTATTGAGAAAACTGATCATATGCCTCCAGGGCTTTGGCGCTGTAAGAGATAGAAGGCCCTCCTCCCATATACGAGATCATTTCAAGCGCTTCACAAAGTTCTTTTCGAGAGGTTTTCAACCGCACAAGCGCTTTCATATGATACGCGATGCAGGGATCGCAGCGGGTTGAAATCGCAATGCCAAGGGCAATCAACTCTTTTGTTTTTTCGTCTAAAGCATCACTTTTTTTCGCCGCCTTGCCCATAGCAGCAAAAGCCGCAAAAAGTTCGGACGCCTCTTTGTGATACACACCCGTACTTTGAATGGTTTCATCCAGAAACTTTTGCCAATCCATAATATGTTCTCCCCGCTCGCAGTTTTCAAACTTATCAGAATTTGAACTGCGTGACGCAACAATTAAAATTAAACCCTCGGCTTTGATGCCTTGATCAACTTTAAGACCCTACGAATTTTTCGTAGTCTTTAATGAGAGCAGACACAGCCGCAGCTTTGAGCCGCGCACCATGCGCCCGAGTGGCCAAAGCCGAATGCGATCCGACCCGACCATCCGGAAATTGCGCACGATGTTCATCTGCCGACCCATGTTTGTCACCCGCATGGGTTCGAACAAAATCTTGGGTTAGTTCTTCAGGTGGCTCACTGGCCAAAGCGGCATCCACGCCGCGATGCGCAACTTGCGTAATAGCGATTTCGGATGGGGTGGCATGCATACCCTCCCAATCTCCGTAGAGCGCTTTACGCAGCAGATTGACAGCCTCAAAATCCCACCAGCTTTTGATCCGCAATTTTGCCTTTGAAACTGCATCTGCAGCCTCGGCTAAAGGCTCTAAATTGGCGCCGTGGCCATTTAAAATATAAATATGCCGAAAACCATGCCGCTCTAGCGCGTGAAAGATCTCGCCACATAAATTTCGATAGGTCTCTTGAGAAATCGAAATCGTCCCTGCGAAGCCCATATTGAACTCAGCAGGCGCGTATCCCAGCGGCGGCGCAACAAGAAAGTTTGCCGCTTCGCCAGCCGCGACCGCAATATCATCCGCGCAAAGCATATCAGTGCCAATCAAACCGATGGGACCATGCTGTTCGATTGAGCCGGTTGGAATGAGAATACCATCCGATATCGCCAAATATGCGTCAATTTCCTGCCAAGTTGAATGGATAAGTCTCATTTAAAATAAACTATATTTCACGAAGTGGAGACTGTGCAGCCTCGCGGGCCTAGACGTAAAAAGGTGCCCGAAGGCACCTTTTGAGGGTTTTAATTAAGCTTCCACTTATCATCTAATTCTTTAAAAAAGCCGCGCTCTTGCTTGAGTTTGATCCAAGTGTTCACATAATTGATCCAAACTTGATCTGCCTGCGGCAATAACATCGCGATCGGCGTGGGTGATTTTGGCGCTGAAACCGGTACAATCATCAAATCAGAATGAATCGCTACCAATTTATTCGCCTCTACATTTGACGTAATATGCGCATCAGCGCGACCGCTCAGCACCTGTTGGAACGGCTGCGCGGGAGCTTCTACGATCACATGCTTCGCATCAGGGAAATACTGTTTGACCTGTTTTTCCTGCGTTGTACCTAGGGTTGCTGCAACGCGCACATCCGCATTGTTGAGATCCTCCCAATCTTTATATTTAT
>ERZ802824.79-NODE-79-length-46522-cov-16.1879_pt1 | contig 46522 bp, 39 predicted proteins | sample MGYA00345650_ERZ802824 | MGnify/ENA primary metagenome ERZ802824 (study PRJEB30503, sample SAMEA104212361) | marine metagenome | biome: Westerlies Biome; feature: [SRF] surface water layer (ENVO:00010504) within the epipelagic zone...; material: water (ENVO:00002006)... | reverse complement strand
CTGATTTAGAAAATGGTGACTCAATGCGCTCATCAATTAAGCAAGTTGCTTCTGGGAGATTTGGAGTTACAGCTGAGTACTTAGTAAATTCAGATATGATTCAAATTAAAATGGCTCAAGGAGCAAAGCCTGGTGAAGGTGGCCAATTACCGGGTCATAAAGTAGACGAAACAATAGCTAATGTTAGATTCTCAACACCTGGAGTTGGATTAATTTCACCACCCCCTCATCATGATATCTATTCCATAGAAGACCTTGCTCAATTAATTTATGATCTAAAAAATATAAATCCTACCGCAGCAATCTCTGTTAAATTAGTTTCGGAAGTTGGTGTTGGAACAGTGGCAGCTGGGGTATCAAAAGCAAAAGCAGATCATGTTACTATTTCAGGTTTCGAAGGTGGAACAGGTGCCAGTCCACTGACGTCTATAAAAAATGCTGGAAGTCCATGGGAACTTGGGCTTGCCGAAACACATCAAACACTGGTTATAAACGGACTAAGATCAAGAATTACTGTACAGGCTGATGGTGGTCTCAAAACTGGACGTGATGTTGTTGTTGCTGCTCTTTTAGGAGCAGATGAATTTGGTTTTTCAACTGCACCCTTAATTGCATCAGGATGTATTATGATGAGGAAGTGTCACCTTAATACCTGTCCTGTTGGAATAGCAACCCAAGATCCAGAGCTAAGAAAATTATTTAATGGACAACCAGAAGATGTGATTAATTTTTTCTTTTTTGTTGCTGAGGAGGTTCGATCCTATATGAGCAAATTTGGATTTAAAACATTTAATGAAATGATTGGCCAAAGCCAATATCTAGATACAAATAAAGCTATTGATCATTGGAAAACAGAAGGGTTAGATTTTACAAAGTTATTTTTTAAACCAGAACCATGGAAAGGTGATTTACTCTATCAAAGTCAAGACCAAGATCATGATATTTATGATATTTTAGATAGAAATTTAATCAAAGAATCGAAGACATCAATAGAAGAATCAAAACCTGTTCAAATTAACTCTATGATAAAAAATACAGATAGATCGGTTGGAACAATGTTGTCAGGTGAAGTTGCAAAGAAATTTGGCCACAAAGGTCTTCCTGATGAAACTATTAATATTAAACTTAAGGGAACAGCTGGTCAAAGTTTTGGAGCTTTTCTTGCAAAGGGGATATCACTTGAACTCCAGGGTGAGGGAAATGACTACGTTGGTAAGGGTATTTCCGGTGGAAGAATAGCAATTTATCCGCCTGGTAATTCAAATATCAAACCAGAAGAAAATATAATAGTTGGCAATACAGTACTATATGGAGGAATAACAGGCGAGTGTTACTTCAATGGTATTGCTGGCGAGAGATTTGCAGTTAGAAATTCTGGAGCAACTGCTGTTGTTGAAGGTTCTGGTGATCATTGTTGTGAGTATATGACTGGGGGAATTGTGGTTGTACTTGGTAAAGTTGGAAGAAACTTTGGTGCAGGTATGTCAGGAGGTATTGCCTATGTTCTGGACGAAGAAGATAATTTTAAAAAATTGTATAATGCAGAGATGATCGAATTAGAAAAAATCTTGAATGATGATGAAAGTGTTATAAGCGATAATCTATTGAAGCATGACAAAGAGAGATTAAGAAATTTAATAGAAAATCATTTCAGATACACAAACAGTCCTAAGGCAAAGAATATTTTAGATAATTTTGATAATTATTTACCAAAATTTATAAAAATCATGCCAACAGAATATAAAAAAGTTCTAATTAAAATGTACGAAAAAAAAGATCAATCTGAAAAATCTCAAAGAGGTGGCCAATAATGGGAAAACCAACTGGATTTATGGAAATAGAAAAAATTGATAGAGACTATAAACCTGTATCAGAAAGAATCTCAAATTATAAAGAATTTATCGTTCCTTTATCAAGGGAAGAAACAGTTAAGCAAGCTGCACGCTGCATGGATTGCGGAATCCCTTATTGTCATTCTGGTTGTCCTGTAAATAATCAAATCCCAGACTGGAATGATTTGGTGTATTCAAATGATTGGAAAAATGCTTTAGAAAATCTTCATTCAACAAATAATTTTCCTGAGTTTACTGGAAAAATTTGTCCTGCACCCTGCGAAGCAGCATGCACATTAAATCTCTATGAAGAGCCTGTTTCAATTAAAACAATTGAATGCGCTATTATTGATAGAGGATTTGAAGAAGGTTGGATTCAACCTCAAAAAATTGATAAAAAAACTGGTAAAAAAGTTGCCATCATAGGAGCTGGACCAGCTGGATTAGCTTGCTCACAACAGTTAATAAGGGCTGGTCATGATGTGACTGTTTATGAAAAAAATAATAAAGCGGGTGGATTACTTCGTTATGGAATACCTGATTTTAAGATGGAAAAAATAGTAATTGATAGACGTATTGAGCAAATAGAAGCGGAAGGTGTTATTTTCACTTACGATACAACAGTTGGTATAGATATTTCCATGGATGAATTAAAAGATAAATTTGACGCCGTTGTTTTAACTGGTGGGTCTGAATATCCTCGCGATCTACCTGTTGAGGGAAGAGATTTAGATGGTATTCATTTTGCAATGGACTTCTTACCCCAACAAAATAGACGCGTCTCATATGAAAAAATTTCAAGTGAAACAAAAGAGATACTGGCTTCGGATAAAGATGTAATAGTAATTGGTGGCGGAGATACTGGTTCAGACTGTATCGGCACATCAATCAGACAAGGTGCAAAATCAGTAACACAACTTGAAATTATGCCGATACCGCCAGAGCAAGAAGATAAAACTCTAACATGGCCAAACTGGCCTTTAAAATTAAGAACATCTTCTAGTCAATCAGAGGGTGCATTAAGAGATTTTTCAGTAATGACTCAAAGCGTATCAGGTGAAAATGGAAAGGTTACTCAAATTAATTGTGTAAGGGTTGATGAAAAAATGAAACCAATTCCAAAAACAGAATTTAGTTTGAAAGCTGATCTTATATTACTTGCAATGGGGTTTGTTCATCCTATCCATGAAGGAATGGTAGAGAGTTCTAAAACTGATCTTGACCCAAGAGGAAATGTTCAAGCTAATACAGTTGATTATAAAACTTCACAGGATAAAATCTTTGCCGCAGGTGATATGAGACGCGGACAATCATTAGTTGTTTGGGCTATAAGAGAAGGACGCCAATGCGCAAGTTCTGTTGATTTATTCTTAACTGGTGAAAGAAATCTTCCTATCTAAAGGCTTGATCGAAGCATATCATCTACAACCCTCTCCAAATCAACAAGAGAACTGCAAACTTTTGACTTTGAAGTATAGGGAACAAATCTCAACATTTCAGAATCACCTGTTCCCCATAGAGACTTTGGCTCAGGGTTTAAAAAAATTATTCTTTTTGATTTTTCTTGTAAGGTCTTAAGTATATCACATCTAGGGTCACCATAATTTGACCTAGCATCGCCCAATATAATAACGGTTGTTTTCCTATCTATATCATTTTCTAAAAATCCCTCTAAGTCAGAGAAAGCTTGGCCATAATCAGTTGATCCACCTCCATTAATTAATAGAGTTTCAGTTGCTGCAACTTCTATATCCTTGGACTCAAAAAGATCAGTAACTTCTCCAGCCTTATTAGAGAAAGCAAAAGTACGAACATGCGGCAGAACGTCTGTAAGACTATGCAAGAACATAAGAAAAAATCTTGAAACATTTGCAACTGATCCGGATACATCACAAAGCGCTACGATTTTGGGCCTATCGACTTTTGTTTTTTTCCAAATAGTCTCAAATAAAATACCATCATACTCTTGATTAGCTCTTATCGTTGATCTTACATCTAAAAGCCCTCTTCGTGATTTTCTTTTTCTTCTTGAGTGAACCGATATTAATCTTTTTGCCATTCTTTTAATTATTTTTGACATCAAAGAATAATCTGATCTGTCTGCTTGAGTTAAACGTATCTTTGATAAGGAGTCTTCTCTTAATTGTCTTCCAGAGTTAGTTGTTCTCATCTTAACTTGGTTTTCAACATAGTCTCTAATTTCCAAACGAAGGCGCTCTCTGATCTCTTTTAGCTCTTCTTCTCTGCTTGCATCTCCTGAGCGCGACGCTAAAAAAATATCATTATTTAGTTTTTCAAGGCCTATGGCATCAAAAATTTTACGAGTAAACATTCCTGTTTGAGTAAAAAGTCTAATATCTGATAAATTAACTTCTCTTGCGGCCACAGCCATCAAGGTCATCAAGGTATTTTTGTCAGATTTTCTATATAAATCCTCTAAATCATTTGATTTGAAATCATTAAATTCCTCAAAAACTTCTTGGTTACTTAAATCATTATCTTTATTATCATTATCATTGGTTTCTTTGTCAAAATTCATATAATTTTCTTCAAAGAATTTATCAAAACATTCATCGAATATCTCTTTTTCTCTTAAATTTTTTGCTAATGTCTGCGAAAGTGAGTCTTGTAACAAAGGCTTATCATCTAAACCTATGAGAGAAACAACTCGCATCGCATCAATAGATTCTGCAGTAGATATTTTTATATCGGATGATCTTAAAATATGGATAAAATCTCTTAAGAAATCGACCATCTACTTTTTAGATATCTCAATAATGCTATCAATTTCAGGATCGGAAGTATCAATATCTGATTGAAACTTCAGTAATATGTTTAATGTCTCACGAACTATTTCAGGCTCCAAGACTTTAACATTTAACAAAACAAGCGCCCTCGCCCAATCAATTGTCTCTGAGACAGATGGAAGCTTTTTTAAATCAAGATTTCTTAAATTTTGTACAAATGTTACTAGTTGCCTCTGTAAGTCTTGATGAATCTTTGGAACACGAGAATTGATTATCTTTTCCTCCAAATGTGAATCTGGAAAAGGTATATAAAGATGAATGCATCTCCTTTTTAATGCATCCCCTATCTCTCTAGTGTTATTAGATGTTAAGAAAACCATAGGCTTAACTTTCCCTTTTATAGTTCCTATTTCAGGAATGGAGATTTGATAATCAGACAGTATCTCTAAAAGAAAAGCTTCAAATTCATCATCGGATTTATCTATCTCATCAATAAGCAATACCGAACCTTTCTCGCTATTAATAGCCTTTAACAAAGGCCTTGGTTCTAAAAATTTTTCAGAAAAGAAAATGTCGTCAAAACTATCCAAGCTATCTATAGATGATTCCAAAGTATCAGCCTTTGAAACAATATTATTTAACTTGTCCTTTAAGACTTGAGTGTAAAGTAATTGTTTACCATATTTCCATTCATACAAGGCCTTGGACTCATCAAGTCCCTCATAACATTGTAATCTTATTAAAGGTTTTTGCATCCAATCTGAGGTGGCTTTAGCTAATTCTGTTTTACCAACTCCAGGAGGACCTTCAACTAATATTGGCTTTCCTAGCGACTGACTAAGAAATATAGCTGTTGCAATATGAGTATTACAAATATAGCCTTTTTCTTCAAAACTTGCCTGAATAGATTCTATAGAATCTTTTGCTATAGAATTGGATGGTGTTTTATTATCTGACAATAAAATCTCCTTAATTAAGTTTTGTTTAAATGTTAGTTAGAATATACTTATTTGTTCAACGTGAAAGGAAAAAATATGACCAGTATAAATGAAGTTACAAATTTAAATATTAATGACAATGTAGCTATTCTTACTTTAAATTCTCCACCTGTAAATGCCTTATCAGCTAATGTTCGTGAGGGTTTAGATAAAGGCATAAAAGAAGCTATAGCAAATAGTAATGTTGATGCGATAGTCCTTATTTGTGATGGTAGAACTTTTATAGCTGGAGCGGATATTTCTGAGTTTGGAAAGGAGCCAAAAGGACCATCTCTTTTTGAGGTGCAAGAAGAATTAGAAAATTCACCAAAGCCAATTATAGCAGCAATTCATGGAACCGCTCTTGGTGGTGGTTTAGAGGTTGCTTTAACATGTCATTATCGTATTGCCGTTCCTTCAGCAAAATGTGGTCTTCCCGAAGTTAGCTTAGGATTACTTCCTGGTGCTGGTGGCACTCAAAGACTTCCTAGACTTGTTGGCGTCGAACAGGCTCTAAAAATGGTTACATCAGGCATACATTTATCTGCGGATAAATGCTTGAAAAGTGGTTTAATAGATAAATTAGCTACTGAAAATCATTTACTAGAAGATTCAATTTCATTTGCTAAAGAAATAGTATCTGAAAATAAGCCCTTAAAAAAAGTCCGTGATATAGATGAAAAAGTTACTGCAGCAAGAGGTAATGATCAACTTTTTAGTGATTTTAGAAATTCTATTTCTAGAAAAACAAGGGGCTTCTTAGCTCCCGAATATAATATTCAGTGCATTGAGGCTGCTGTTAACAAACCCTTTGATGAAGGAATAAAAGTTGAAAGAGATTTATTTTTAAAATTGGTAACTGGGAATCAGTCAGCAGCTCAAAGATATTTCTTTTTTTCACAAAGACAGGTTGCAAAAATACCGGATATACCTAAAGAAACAGAGAAATTACCAATTAAAGATGTTGGTATAATCGGTGCCGGAACTATGGGCGGTGGTATTGCCATGAATTTTGCAAATGCCGGTATTCCTGTCACAATAATTGAACAAAGCCAAGAAATTTTAGATAAAGGCATAGGCATTATTCGTAAAAATTACGAAAATACTGCTAGCAAAGGAAGAATTTCTATTGATGATGTAGAAAAAAGAATGAATCTGATTAATGGAGATGTTTCTATTAACTCTTTGGCGGAAAAAGATTTAATAATTGAAGCAGTTTTTGAAAATATGGATTTGAAAAAAGAAATCTTTTCTAAACTAAATAATGTTGCAAAAAAGGGTGCCATCTTAGCAACCAATACATCTGGATTGGATATAAATGAAATAGCCTCTACAACTGATAGTCCTGAAAATGTTATTGGTTTGCATTTTTTTAGTCCTGCAAATGTTATGAAACTATTAGAAATAGTAAGAGGTGAAAAGACTTCTAACGAAGTTATAGCAACTTCAATGACAATGGCTAAATCAATTGGAAAAGTTGCTGCTCTTGTAGGTGTATGTCCGGGTTTTGTCGGTAATAGGATTCTCGCCCAGAGACAAAGAGAGGCTAATAAACTTATTTTAGAAGGTGCATTACCGTGGGATATTGATGATGCACTTTTTGAATTTGGCTTTCCTATGGGTCCTTTTGCAATGTCAGATCTTGCTGGTCTAGATATCGGATGGAATAAAGAAAATTCACGTGGAGAAACTATAAGAGAAAAGCTTTGTGAAAATGATCGCTTTGGTCAAAAGTCTGGAAAGGGATTTTATATTTATGATGAAAATAGAAAAAAATCACCTGACCCAGAGGTTGAGGAATTAATAATAAGCTTTGCCCAAGAAAAACAAATTAAAAGGCGGTCTATTAGTAAAGAGGAAATTATAGAGAGATGTCTCTATCCAATGATTAATGAAGGGTTCAAAATTCTTGAAGAAGGCATGGCGATTAGGGCTAGTGATATTGATATAATTTGGATCAATGGATATGGATGGCCTGTGTATGAGGGCGGTCCAATGTTTTACGGAAACCTAATAGGTTTTGAAAAAATTCTTGAATGGCTTAAAAAAATGGAAGAAGAGTATGGTAATGATTTTACACCTTCACCTTACTTAGAAAGAGTTGTTAAAGAAAAATTAAATATTTTTAACTGATATATAAAATAAACTCTATATTTCTATATTGTTTTATTTTGTGTATTAACTTCTTTTAGGAGTATTTATGAATATTACTATCATAGGGTCTGGTTATGTTGGACTTGTAACAGGGGTGTGTTTATCAGATGCTGGCCACAAAGTAATTTGTGTTGATAAAGATAAGAGTAAAATAAATATTCTATCCAAAGGTCAAATACCGATATATGAACCAGGATTAGATAGTCTCGTAAAAAAGAATATAAAGGCAAAAAATTTATCTTTTTCTACAAATATAGAATCTTCTCTTAATATATCAAAAATTATATTTATTGCAGTAGGGACTCCAACAAGTCTAGAAGGTGATAATGCTGATCTATCACAAATATACTCTTGCGCAGAAGAAATATCACATTCTATTCAGGATGAAAGTATTATAATAATTAAATCAACGGTACCTGTTGGAACTTGCGATAGAATAGAAGAAATCATATCTGAAAAAAATCCAGATAAAAAATTTGAGGTAGTCTCAAACCCTGAATTTTTAAGAGAAGGATCTGCTATTAATGACTTCGAAAACCCTGATAGAATAATAGTTGGAACATCAAATCTTAAAGCTATTGAATCAATTAAAGAAATATATAAACGGCAGATTGAAAAAGAGCATCCAATTATTTTTACTTCTAGAAGATCCTCTGAGCTCATAAAGTATGCAAGTAACTCAATGCTAGCCATGAGAATAATTTTTATTAATGAAATTGCAGATTTATGTGAAAAAGTTGGAGCTAATGTAGAAGATATAGCAAATGGAATAGGATTAGACAAAAGGATAGGACCCCATTTTCTAAATGCTGGCCCTGGCTTTGGTGGCTCATGCTTTCCAAAAGATGCAAGGGCTTTAATAGAATCAGGTGAAGAATATAATGCCCCTCAAAATCTTCTTAAGGCTGTAATTGATGGAAATGAAAAACGAAAGTTAAATTTAGGCAATAGAATTCTTGAAATAATTGGAGAAAATAAGAAAGTTGGCATTCTAGGTGTTACATTTAAAGCCAATACTGATGATATGAGAGAGGCTCCAAGCTTATCTATCATACCAATGCTCCTAAAAAATAATATTAATATTTCTATCTATGATCCAGAGGCTAACAAAGAAAATATTAATGAATTTCATGGAGCAGAATGGAAAGAAGATCCGTACTCTGTTGCCAAAAACTCAGATTGTTTAATTATTCTTACGGAGTGGAATGAATTTAAAGAACTAGATTTAAAAAAAATAAAAGATATTATGGCGAAACCCACAATAATTGATTTTCGTAATATGTTCTCTCTTAAAGATATGGAGAATTTGAATTTTGAATATCATTCAATTGGTAGGAATACAATTAATACTAAGTAGGTAGTGAAATGGAAATTATTGAATCAGCTCAAAAAGCTCTTAATGATGAAATAGAAGGTCTTTCTCTTCTCAAAGAATTCTTTAATTCAAATTTTGAAGAAGCTGTAAAGGCTATCTTTAACTCTAAAGGAAAAGTGGTGGTTACAGGTGTAGGTAAATCAGGTCACATTGGAAGAAAGATTTCTGCTACGCTATCTTCTACTGGAACCCCTTCATATTTTATTCATCCTACAGAAGCAAGCCACGGTGATATGGGAATGATAGAGAAGAGTGATATTATTTTGGCTATTTCTTGGTCTGGAGAAACAACAGAGTTAGCTAATATAGTAAAGTATGCGCTAGAAAATAAAATCAAACTTATAGGTCTTTCATCTAATAAAGAAAGTCACTTAGCAAAATCTTCAGATATTGCGCTAAATATACCCTTGGTTGAAGAAGCTTGCCCTAACGGACTTGCCCCTACAACATCAACAACTATGCAACTCGTTATTGGTGATGCAATCGCAATATCTCTTCTTAATATTAGAGAATTCAATAAAGATAATTTTAGATCGCTTCATCCAGGTGGACAACTTGGAGCAGCCTTAGCAATTATTGAAGATGTGATGCATTCCGGCGATTCTTTACCTATCATTGAGATTGGTAGCCCTATGTCAGAAGCCTTGATTAAAATCTCTGAAAAAGGTTTTGGATGTATAGGTGTTATTTCTAATAACTCTTTAGAAGGAATTATTACTGATGGGGATCTTAGAAGGCACATGGGTCCAGACATTTTAAATAATAAAGTTGAGTCAATTATGACAAAAAATCCTCGAATGGTATCTTCTAAATTACTAGTCTCAGATGCCTTGGAATTAATAAATAATTTGGGGATTCAAGGACTTTTTGTATCAAATAATAAGAAAATTCCTATTGGATTTGTTCATTTCCATGATTTAATAAGAGTAATAAAAGGCTAGGCCTTAAAACCTATGCAAGATTTTAATTTAATAATAACCTAATATAATAATAATAAAATCCTAACGAGAAATTCATGAAATTCACTAAAACAAGATACTTAATATTTGCTTTTACTATAACTTTTATATCTTTATCTCAGTTCAATGTAGAGGCTAACTTAATTGATGAGATTGTTGTTACTGCCTCAAAAAATGATAGTAAAATTTTAACCACACAAGGAAATATTTCATTGATTGGATCTGAAGAAATAAAGTTTTTGGGATCTCGCAATCCTAGTGAAATTCTAAATAGGCTTCCAGGTATTTATATTAGTCAAGGAAGTGGTCAAGAGCATCTTACATCTATTAGATCTCCAGTACTTTCTGGCGGGGCTGGTGCGGGAAGCTTCTTATTTCTTGAGGATGGAATTCCCCTCAGATCGCCAGGATTTGGAAATGTAAATGGATTAATGGAATCGATAATTGAAATTGGAGAAAAATCAGAAGTTATTCGTGGACCAGGGTCAACTCTTTATGGTTCAAATGCAATACACGGACTCATGAATGTGATAACACCCAAGCCTTCAGATGTTAAAAGTGGAAGTATTGGAACACATTTCTCTAAATCCGACTTTATTATAAATGGAGATTATTCTATTCCAACTGAAAATGGCGGTTTTCTTCTTGGCCTCTATTGGCGTGAAGATAATGGTAATAGCAATAATAACTCAGGCGAGAAAGAAGAAGATAAAACTGATCAACCTCATTATGGACAACAGAAATTTCTTTTTAGACTAGATCATTCAAAAAATTTAACTGACTATATTTTTACTTTTTCAGGAACAAATCTTAATCAAGAGACAATGGGTTATGTTAAAGGGTTTGAAATATACGAAAACAGAGAGATTAGCAAAACTAATCCAGATCCCGAAGCATTCAGAGATACTTACAGTATAAGATCTGCTCTAAAAATTATAAAAAATCTTAAAGATGCGACACTGAGTTTAACACCTTTTGTACGTTATAACGATATGAGTTTCAAAATGCATTTCCTTCCAGGAAAACCTTTAGAAAAAAATAGTCACAAAAGTATTGGTTTACAGACTCTCTACACAAAAGAAATTAAAAATTTAAATCTATACTTGGGTGGTGATATAGAACTTACAGAAGGAAAGCTGAGTGAATTTCAGGATGCTCCTGATGTATCATTTGGTCCAAGATTGGCCTATCCTAAAGGCGCACATTATGATTACAGTGTTGATAGCAGAACCTTATCAATTTATATAAATACTGAATGGGAAATTAATCCAAAAACTATATTAACTGCAGGTATTCGAGCGGAAAATACTGAATATGATTATAAAACAAATATCCAAGATGGAACAAGAGGAAGAATACAAGTTGCTCCAAATAGGTCAGATGATTATACGGATATTTCTATTAAAACCGCTATCTCTTATTTACTAAATGATAAAAATGCACTTTTTGCGAATTTTTCTAGAGGCAATAGAGCTCCTCAGGTAACAGACTTATATAGAATACAAAGCAAGCAAATACCAGGAGGGGCAAAATCAGAAAAGCTTGATAGTTTTGAGATAGGCTTCAGAGGGTCGATTAATAACCTTCAATACGAAATAGTTGGTTATAAAATGGAAAAAGATAATTTCTTCTTTAGAGACTCACAGGGTTTTAATGTTGAAAATGGTAAAACTGATCATGAAGGAATTGAGCTTAATTACATTTTAAGCTTAGGAGAAAATTTAGAAATTTCTGGATCTTCAAGTCTAGCCGATCATAAGTATAAATTTGATCATACTCCTAACGGAATTAAAAATGGAAACACTATAGATTCCGCGCCAGAAAAACTTGCTAATACAAGAATTTCATATTTATTTTCTGATGATGGTAAAATTGAAGCTGAATGGATAAAGGTTGGAGGCTATCCAATTGATGGCAGGAATGCCCATTTCTATAATGGACATGATATATTTAACTTAAGGATTCAGTTATCAATAAGCGAAACATCTAATTTTGCTTTTAAAGTTGCCAACTTAACCGATGAGAGATATGCCACAAGAGCAGACTTCGCTTTTGGAAGCTATAGATACTTTGTTGGTGATGAGAGAGAATTTCATTTTTCATTTAACAAAGATTTCTAAATTAATATCCTAGGGGAACTAATTGTGGATGATTTAATAATAAATATCTTTGGAGTAGATAGTCAGCTATCCAGAGGCTTTATTTTTGGGATAGTACATGTAAGCATTATGCTTCTAGGATATTACTCTGGTTTTAGTATTAATAGATTACTAAAAATAGTATCAAATGGATATGTTGCAGGGATTATAGGTGCAGGTATAGCCCACGTCTTAGCAGATTTAATTGCCGCCTTACTTGACTCAACAATGAGACCAGCGACTTTTGGTATAGTTATTGGAGGATTATTACCACTTCTTCTTGTACCATTTCTTGAGCGAGTAGTTATTAAAAGTAAACACCATGTAGTTATTGGTGACCACGAAGATGTTGAGAAAGATTTAAAATCTCATCGCCATAAAGACTAAGGTCTAAAATCAATACCAATACCACCTATTCCACAATAACCATTAGGATTTTTAGCTAAATACTGTTGATGATAATCCTCTGCGTAATAGAAACTTTCGGCATTGCTTATTTCCGTGGTGATCAAACCAAAAGACTTTTCACTAAGATTTAACTGATATATATCTTTTGAAGATAATGCTAATTTTCTTTGAGTTTCATTATGAGTATATACCGCAGATCTATATTGAGTTCCTAGGTCATTACCTTGGCGCATTCCTTGTGTGGGGTTATGAGACTCCCAAAAAACTCTAAGTAACTCTTCGTATGATATTTTTTTTGAATCAAATATCACTCTTACAGCCTCAGTATGTCCAGTCATCCCAGAACATACCTCTTCATAAGTTGGGTTAGGTGTGTATCCACCCATGTAGCCAACAGCTGTTGCATCAACGCCATCCAGGGACCAAAAAATCCTCTCAGCTCCCCAAAAGCAACCTAAACCAAAATCTGCTAGCTCTAAATGGTCTGAAAAAGGAGGTGTAATTGGTTGATCATTAACAAAATGATTAGCGCTTATTATTAATGAGCTCTCTCTTCCAGGTAAAGCTCTTTCGGGCTGAATTAATAATGATTTAATATCCATAAATTAAATATACCAAAAAAATTAAACTAATAAACCTTCATCTTTTGCTAATTCAGCTAAATTAGAAGAAGGCCTTGGCCCCAAAAGACTAATTACCTGAGACGCACAAAACGATCCAAGTTGAGCACACTCATAAAGCCTTAAATTATTGCTAAGACCATAAAGAAAGCCAGCAGCATATAAGTCGCCTGCACCAGTAGTATCTAAAACTTTATCACACATAAAAGCTGGTGTTTCCTCAACCCCCTCTGAAGAAATTATTAGTGAACCTTTCTCACCACGAGTAACAATACATAAATTTATTTCGTTAGCTGCGGCTGATATAGCATCAGAAAGAATGTTCGTATCATATAAAGACATAATCTCTTCTTCATTACCAAAAATAATATCTGTTACTTTTGTTAGATCTCTAATTTCGGAGCGCCACTTATCGACACAAAAAGAGTCTGAAAGACTCAATACAGACTTCGTTTCATACTTACGAGATAAATCATATGCTTTTTTACATGCCTCTTTTGCAACTGGTTCGTCCCACAAATAACCTTCCATATAAATGAATTCTGAATCTTCAACAGATTGATCATTAATTTCATCTGGTGAAAGATTTGATGCCGCACCAAGATAAGTTCTCATTGACCGTTGTGCATCAGGCGTTACATAAACTAGACATCTGCCTGTTTCATCCCCCTCTTTAACTGCTGAGGAGACAAAATCAACATTAGCATCCTCCAAATCCTTTATATAAAGATTCCCAAATTCGTCATCTTTCACTCTACCAATGAAGCTAGACTTCCCACCTAAAAAAGAAAATCCGACTGCTGAGTTTGCAGCTGACCCGCCAGAAGCCACTAAGGTATCTTTCATTTTATTTTGAAGCTGAGATATTTCATCTAGCTTAGTTGGCCTCCAAGAACCAACATCAATATTTTGATCTTTTAAAAATTCGAATGAAACATTTGCTACAACATCAACAATTGCATTGCCGACAAATAAACAATCATATTTTCTCATATTATTAATCGCCTAAACAAGAATTATTTTTTACTTTCCAGTTATCCACCCAAGAATATGCAATATTTAGAAATTCGCACTTATCGTCAACTTCATTTGATCTAATATCTTCATCAAAAATACTAACTAGATTACTAATAGGTACATAACTTTTGTCCATCTTAGGTCCGCCAGAGGATAAAGTATCTAAGATCATTATACGAAAAGAATCTAAGCCTCCACTTTTCCAGCTTGTCCATTTAGGAAGATTACTGTTATTTGATGTTGAGGGATTTCCTGATCGAGCAAATTCAGCCCAATAACTCATCATAGATGATGATAACCTATCTCTTTCTTGAGTTTTCTTTTTATCATATAAAAAAGACGTTTGATCACCAAAATCAAAATCACCCATTATAAAAGGGATTTCAAATGCATGCGCGGCACCTAGAAGTAGGGAAAAGTCCATCCCAAGAACTTTTGGTTCTTCATCCCAATCAAATCTATAGGCATAAACATTTTCCTGGCCACTATTTTTAACAAGGTCTGCCGGAGTATCAAGGCCGTTTGAACGCCAAGCTAGACTCTGATAATCAGAAATTAGGTCATAATAAAATGCATCCCTTACCCTAAAATAAATGTTAAAAAAATTACTTACATATTTTTCATCAAAAAAATTAAATAACTTGTTTTCATCTTTATTAATTCCAAAAATAATAGGAACATTTGCATGCTTATTACTATCACTTAAACTACCTAAGATACCTTCTTTGGGGACAACGATATCATCTCCAATAATCCTTGCTAGATCTCTTTGTTCGTCCCAAAATTCACCTTTTGCTATGGCATTCATTAGATCATGTGAACTTAGGGATCTGAGGTCTGAAAGAAGTTCTTCGTCATCAAATTTTGAATTTATAAGGCCTTTTTTATATAAAACATCTATCCATTCTTCAGTTGTTAAATGACGATACTTATAATTATTTTTTAAAGTACTATCATAGCGATTAATTTTCTCTGCATCTGCAATACTTGTAACACTAGTACCTCCTGATTGAGATATAGCCCTCTCAAAGAGTCCTTTTGCTATGGGTGATGTATATAGGGCAATAACATCCTGACCTCCCGCACTTTCACCAAAAATAGTAATGTTATTAGGATTGCCTCCAAAAAATTGAATATTATTTTTAACCCATTGAACAGCCATGATTTGATCCAAAAGGCCAAAATTAGAGCTTGCGTTCAGTCCTGATTGCTCTCTAATTAATGGATGCGAAAGCCATCCAAAAAAACCTAACCTATAAGACATACTAACGAAAATAATATTTTCAGTTTTAACAAAAATTTCTGGATTGTATTCTGAGGGCATACCTGTGGTATTTCCCCCTCCGTGGATCCATACCATAACAGGTAACAATTCATTATTATTTTCTAACTTATTTTTTGAAGAACTTGGGGCATACACATTTAGATACAAACAATCCTCACTGCCAATAATATCACCAGGCTTTACAAGCCCATCAGCAGTAAGTGAAGATTGGAATTGAGTACAAGGAGGTGAAAAAGAGTTAACTTCCTTTAAAGTTTTCCAATTATTAATTTTTATTGGCGCTCTCCACCTTAATTCGCTGATAGGTGGTTCTGCAAATGGAATACCAAGCCATTTCTTAACACCCAATTGATCAATAAAACCAATCACTGGGCCATTATCTGTCATTAATCTTGTTTCAGGTGATAACAAATTTTCTTCTAAATTTAATCTTACCGATTGTGTTGTTTCACAGCCGCTTAGAAATAATATTAGAAAAAAAAGATAAGTTATGGTTTTTATTTTTCTCATTAATCGATACTTACTACATCCAAATAATAATCGAAACACTTTAATTTTATAAGAAATATTTTGTATTAATAAAAAATTAATTTAAGATAATTTAATAAGGGGACTAATTATGAATGAGACTATAAATAAAGGTCGAGCAACCTATAAAACAATGGCTTCCTCAACAAAAGAGGACTGGAATATTATTTCCGACTACGCTAAAGAGTTTAACCAAAATCTTTCACATAGAATTTTGGATCATCTTAGAATACTTAAAGACGACCATGGTGGTTTTGCTGTTGATAGATTAGAGCATAGCCTCCAAACTGCTACAAGAGCATATAAAGATAATAGGGATGAAGAGTATGTTGTGTGTGCGCTCCTTCATGACATTGGTGATACTCTTGGCTCACATAATCATGCTGAAATAGGCGCAGCTATATTAAAACCTTTTGTATCAGAAAAAAATCATTGGATGCTTAATAACCATGGAATATTTCAAGGTTATTATTTTTTTGAACATCTAGGATTGGATAATAACATGCGTGATAAATTTAAAGGTCATGAATTTTATGAATATACAGCGCAGTTTTGTCACCTCTATGATCAATGTGCTTTTGATCCAGAATATGAATCAATACCGCTAGAGGATTTTGAGCCAATAGTTCATCGAGTTTTAAGCAAACCAAAAAATTCAATTTATAAGCACTAAAAGTAGCAATAATGTCATTAGAGAAAGTTTCATCAAAATTAGCTTGGACTGCAGCCTTTTTTCTTACGGCAATTAACACTTATTCTTTTGCTGATAGGCAACTTCCATCCATAATGATACCAGAATTAAAAGCTGAGCTGTTATTAACGGATGCACAAATAGGATTTCTATTTGGGACAGTTTTTGCAATATTTTTTGGAATAGCAACTTTAATTTTTGGAAGATTAGCGGATACACCATATCGAAAAAATGTTCTTATTTTTGCAATATTAATGTGGAGTGTATTAACTGGTCTCTGCGGGATAGCTCAACAGTTTTGGGATTTAATAATTTTTAGAATTGGAGTTGGTGTTGGAGAAGCAGCATTAGGGCCAATTGCCTTGGTTGTTTTATCAGCATATTTCACTAAAGAAAAACTTCCTTTAGCCCTTGGTATTTGGGGGGCTGGACCATTTTTAGGATCTGCGCTTGCTGGCTGGGGCGGAGCTGCAATGATAACTAATATGGATGCAATTAAACCATATTTGGGTTTTTTATCAGAATTTTCTGATTGGAGATTAACTTTTTTCTTATTTGCTATTCCAGGTTTAATATTTGCGCTGCTTTTAAAATTTTTACCATTCCCCCAAATTGCTGTTGAAAAAAAAGAAAAAGTACAATTTATGCCTTTTTTTAAAAAAGCCTGGAAATTTTTTCTTCTAATGTTTGTTGGAGTTACTATAACTGGTTTAGTGGGCTATTCAGTTTTGGCGTGGGGAATAGAAATGCTAGTAAGGGTTCACGATATTCCTAAAACAATAGCTGGTCAAAATTTTGGTATCTTTAATATTTTTCTTGGTATTGGAGGAAGTATTGGCGCTGGTATTATAGCTAGTAAAATGATTGAAAGAGGCATTATTAATGCTCACCTAAGAATTGCAGGTATTTTTGTAATTCTTATATGGGTTTCACTTTTACTTTTCACCCTCTCAACCTCATCCTTCTACTCTCAAGTTGGTTTAGCAGGAATGATTTTCTTTATGTCTTGTGGTCCAGGTTTATATGGAGCAGCATTTCAGAATGCCTCCCCAATTAACCTTAGAGGAAGAACAGCAGCTATCTATTATATCAGCGCTAATGTTGTAGGATTTGCTCTTGGACCTTTTGCTTTAGGATTCTTCAATGATTATATTTTTAATGAAGTAAATGGTTATGATCAAACTGGAATAAGATTTTCACTTTTAAGTTTAGGTATAATTTTATACCCAATTGCCGCTTTATGTTTTTATAAAGCATCAAAACTATTTCTACCTCTTGAAGCTGAAGCTAGATAGTGCATTAATAAATTAATTAATTGACCTCTATAAAATGATTTATAAAAATAGTCTTTTTAAGGAAGAATTATGAAATATGAAAACCTAAAATTTGATATTGAAGATAATATTGGAAGAATTACTCTTAATAGACCAAATTCGGCTAATGCTATTACTATACCTCTTGTTAAGGAACTTTTAGATGTAGCCATTAGATGTGAATCTGGAGAAAAAATTAGGGTACTTATTCTTCAAGGCGAGGGGCCTATATTTTGTGCAGGCGGTGATCTAAAATTCATGACAGAACAAAAAAGTCTGAGAGCAGCAATTTCTGAAATGATAGGCATACTTCATGTTGCGCTTTCAAAAATTGATCACTTAGATGTGCCAATGATAGGAGCTATTACTGGAACGGCTGCAGGCGCTGGTCTATCTCTTGTTTCGGCTTGCGATATGGCAATAGCAGGAGAAAATGTCAAATTTTCATCTGCTTATACCGCAGCAGGCCTTACTCCTGACGGAAGTTCAACATTCCACCTTCCAAGATCTATTGGGAAAAAAAGAACAATGGAATTAATGTTAACTAATAGAGTTTTATCTTCCAAAGAAGCACTCGATTGGGGATTGATAAATAAAGTTGTGGATGATGAAGATGTAATCAATGAAACAAACAAACTTGCTATGAAGATTGCAAAAGGACCTACTAAGGCATTCGGTGGGGTTAAGGAAATGATAAGGCAAAGTTTTTCAAATGGCTTAGAAACACAAATGGAACTGGAATCTCAAATCTTTTTAGAGCAATTAAAAGGTAGCGATGGTCCAGAAGGAATTGAAGCCTTTACCTCAAAAAGAAAACCTGAATTCAAAGGAAAATAAAATGATAGAAATATCGGATGAAGAGCTTGAAAAAAAGAATATCAAAGTTCATGGAAAAAATATGGCATATGTTGAAAAAGGTGAAGGTGATCCAATCATTTTTCAGCATGGTAATCCTACATCCTCATATCTTTGGAGAAATATTATTCCTTATTTGGAAAATCAAGGCAGATGCATAGCTATTGATTTAATTGGTATGGGAGATAGTGATAAACTCTCAGATGAGGGTGACAATACCTATTCCTACCATGTTCAAAAAAAATATTTTGATGCCTGTTTGGAAGAATTAGAAATAAATAAAAATACTACTTTTGTTATTCATGATTGGGGTTCAGCTTTAGGTTTTAATTGGGCTTATGAACATCAGCATGATATTAAAGGAATATGTTATATGGAGGCCATTGTAAAAAATATTACCTGGGATGATTGGCCCGAAGATGCAAAATCAATTTTCCAAGGATTTAGATCAGATGCAGGTGAAGATTTAATTTTGAAAAAGAATTTATTTATTGAAGGGATTCTTCCTAATGCAATTATTCGAGATTTAACTAAAAAAGAAATGGATGTTTATCGAAAACCTTTTTTAAAAGAAATTGATAGGAGACCCACATTAGATTGGCCCAGACAAATTCCAATAAATAATATACCTGATGAAGTATGTAAAATTGTGGAAGATTACTCATCATGGATGTCAGTTAATGAAATACCAAAATTATTTATAAATGCTGAGCCTGGATCGATCTTAAAGGGGAAGCAGAGAGAATTTTGTAGAAAATGGAAGAATCAAAAAGAAATTACAGTTAAGGGATCTCACTTTATTCAGGAAGACTCTCCAGAAGATATTGGAGTAGCAATATCTGAATGGTATCAAAAAATCTAAATTATAAATTATGACTTTGAAAAAAAAATATCACAATTGGGGTGAAGGTAAGGTCTCATATATAGAATGGGAAGGAAATAAACCGATGCCTGGATTGCAATTTTGCCATGCTACAGGTTTTAATTCCCTAACCTATAAGAAACTTTTAGAACCACTTTCAGATATATTTCATATTCGAGCAGAAGATGCCAGAGGTCATGGTTTCACAGAAACAATTGCAGATCCCAAAGCAATGTTCGATTGGAAAGTTTATCGAGATGATTTAATTCAATCTGTTGAAAGTTTTGTTAAATCAAAAGGTGAGCGAATAATTTTAGGAGGGCATTCTATGGGGGGTGCTTCCGTTATGCAGGTGGCAGCTGCAAGGCCAGATCTTGTAGCAGGAATAATCCTTGTTGAACCAGTTCTAATATCAAATATGAATCTTAAAATCCTTGAAGTAGCTAAAAAATTTCCTATTACTAAATCTATTCCTTTTATTAAAGAAAGGACCTCTATGTCTGATAAAACCTTAAAAAGGAGAGATGAGTTTCCTAGCAGGGAAATGATGATCAAATCTTATACTGGAAGAGGTGCGTTTGCCACATGGATAGATGGATTTTTAGAAGATTATATTGACGGTGGAACAAAAATAATCAAAGGCAAAATAAAATTAACATGTGACCCAAAATGGGAGGCAGCAACCTTTGGTTCTTGGAAACATAATGCAATGAATTCAATAAAAAATATATCCTGTCCAATAACACTTTTACAAGGCGAGACAGGCTCCACTACAAGAAATATTGGGGTTAAACGTCTAAAAAATAAAAACTCATTAGATGAATTTAAAGTTATAAAAAATTCTTCTCATTTCCTTCCAATGGAATTTCCAAAAATAATTCAGGAAGAAATAATTAAATTAAATTCAAGAATTAAATCTGTTTCTTAAATAAAAATTAAAAAAAAATTTTGAATTTTCATTTCTTAGGATAAGGTAGCTATAGGGGAAAATTATGAATGAGGAAAATATCCTTATAATAGAAACGGAAATTGATAATGATATTAATTCAGTAATTAATTCAGAAATCGAAGAAATTGACTCATTAACGAACTCTTTAGACGAATCTGGATCTAATCAACCCAATGAAGATAAAAAAGTTATTACCATTAACGAGATTGATTTACCTCAAGCAATAAGCCCAATTACAAGCATTATTAATAAAGATAAAGAAGAATATAAAACGTCAAATGATATTAACTTTATTGGAGCTTTAGAAGGTTTTATTGTTCTTATACTTATTTGCATGATAGCAACTGGGTTATCAAGAATTTTTAAAACAGATTAATCTTTCAAAACACATTTTCCATTATTTATAACCATAACATTTCTTTCTTTTACCCAAGATCGAAAAGATACATCTTTTCCATCAATCCAAATTTCAGTAGATATTTTTTCTCCTGGAAAAACAGGTGAAGAAAACCTTACATCAAACTGGGTAATTAGAGAGCTATCATATTTACATACTTCTTTTATTATTGATCTACATGCTGTTCCATATGAACATAGTCCATGCAAAATAGGCCTTGGAAATCCAGCTGCTTCGGCCACATCTAGATCTGAATGAAGAGGATTTCTATCTCCCGAAAGCCTATAAAGTAAGGCCTGATCAGGTGTTGTGTCTAGTTCGCTAACAATATCTGGTGCTCTATCAGGAATTTGATGAGGCTCTGGTGATCCATCCTTTGGCCCTCCAAAACCACCATCACCTCGAGCAAAAGTTGTTCCACCTAATGTGCATAAGAGTTTACCTGTTTGTTTTTCTTTAATATCCACCTCAGTTACTAAGAGGGCCCCTTTATCAGCACCCTTATCAATAACGTGAGTCACTCTTGAATCTACAAGTATGTCTGCTGCAATTGGTAAAGGTTCATAAATTTTTAACCTTTGTTCACCATGAACAACCATGAGATAATTTATTCCACTATCTCTCATATGACCTGCTCCCCAAGCTATTACAGTTGCCATTGAAGGTATTGTTTTAAGATTCTTTTCATAAACAAATTCTAGCTCATCTCTATTTAATGGATCTCGTCCAAACCCAACACCTAATGCATAGAGCATTGTATCATTATCAGTATATGAATATTCAACATCATTACTTTTTAATGACATAATTTTATCATAATCAATTGCCATAATTTTCTCCTAAAAAAATATACAAAAACATGCTACTTAATAAGTATCAAGATAGAATTTTTAAAATTTAATAGAAAAGAGGAATTTATGAATAACACATTAGTAGAAAAAAAATTTGAATGCTTTGAAATAGAGATTAAAGAAAAAATTGCTCATATTATTTTAAATCGGCCTGAAAAGATGAATAGTATGCCACCCTCTTTTTGGTCAGACCTCCCTGAAATCATAAACGAGATTGATAATGACGCTTTAGCTAGAGTTATAGTAATATCATCTACAGGAAAACATTTTAGTGCTGGAATGGACTTATCTGTTTTTGGTAATGCAGATCCTTCTCAAAAAAAGGAAAAATCTAAAACAGATCCTGGAAGACAAAAGGCTAGCTTTTATAAAAACCTTCTTAAACTTCAGGAAACGTTTAATTGTATAGATAATTCAAGAATACCTGTTTTGATGGCTATTCATGGTGGGTGTATTGGCGGAGCAGTTGATTTTGCATCAGCATGTGATATGCGATACTGCACTGAAGATGCCTTTTTTTGTATACAAGAAATAAATATTGGAATGACTGCAGATGTTGGAACTTTTCCGAGGCTCCCTCACCTACTCCCAATGGGATTAGTTAAAGAACTTGCTTTCACAGGCAGAAGACTTTTTTCAAAAGAGGCAAAAGAAATAGGACTTGTGAATAATATCTTTTCATCACAAGAGGAAATGCTTAGAGAGGTAATGTTAATAGCAAAAGAAATTACTAAAAAATCTCCTCTAGCAATCTGGGGTTCTAAAGAAGCTATAAATTATACAAGGGGAAGAACAATAGAAGAAGGCCTTAATCAAATAGCGCTCTGGCAAAGTGGTATGTATAATCCCCAAGTTGATATGAAAGAAGCATTAAGCTCGCAAATAGAAAATAAAGAGCCTGAGTTTGAAGATCTTTATCCATTAAAAAAAGAATTTGGACTCTAATTTTAGAAAGATTTTTTTATAGCAAACAAAATGCTTGTATCAATTTTCTTTCTTTTTATATGACCTTCATCTTTAATAAGTGTCAGGATTATTGAGTTTTTTATATAATTGTTCTCATAAGACCATAAGGACTCAAAAAGAAACTCTCTGCCTGAGGGTATAATTGAGTTCGATATTTTGTTAAATTTAATCTTCCCCCCAGGCGTTCTACCCATTGGTAAATTGAAACTTATATCGGCCCTTTCTACCCTTGGGTCTTGTCTAAGTCGAAATGATATAATGTCTTCTTTAATCAAAAAGTTTTCTTTAAAAACCCCTATATCGAAATTACTTTCTATAACCCCTGATATACTTCTAATAAATGTGTTTGAAGAAATACTTTTTACTTTAGCAAAACTTAAGGTGCTAATAAGTCTCCACCCATCTTTTAAATTTGCTTGTAAGTTAAAAGCAGAATAAAAACTTTGACCTCCTTTGAGGCTATCAAATGCACCTTCAAAATTATTATCGAAAAACTCATTGTCATGATTCATAAAGCCAAAAGTAAAATTTCTTTGGTAGTTCAAATTTCTATCACTACCAAAATTAATAGAAATACCATTAGTTTTTCCTTCATGCTGTAATTGAAACGTGGGTCTTAAAAACCAATCGTCAACCCTTCTTGACCCTGAGAAAAAATTTATTTTAAATAATTTTGATGTAAATTTTTGTGAAAAACCAATATTAAAACCTTCCTCAGAAGCTTTCGTCCAAGGAATAAGGAAAGCATCATTATCGCTAAATGCTTTTTTTATTAATTTGAGAGGTTTTTCATCTAAAAGTGTGATCGAGGGATTAACACCATAAGATAAAAAGTAATTTTTATCTCCAGAAAAATAATTCATACTAGCGTTATTAAGTCTATAACCAAAAATTCCTTCTGAATTTAAGACCGATTGCCAAGAGGATTGAGAAATAAAACTACCTACAGAGGAATTATATTTTTTTTCGTTAAAAGATAATAATTTTTTTGAAGCTCCGGATAATGAAATTTTATTATTTATAAAATTATCAGCTTTAATAAAAAAAGGAGCCCCAAGAGCATCAAAAAAGGCTATATTTATGCCACCTAAGGCTAATCTCAAACCATCACCAAATGACTTACCTGAAGAAATAAAAGAACTATTTAAAGAAGCTCTAGAATCAAAAACTGATGCATCGGTATAAAAGAGAGGAATACCAATTGGGGAGGATGCCGCACCTAAGTCAAGTACCCCCTGTCCATATATCTCTTGATTTGAGTATTCACCATTTTTATTTGCTGTGTCATATAATCTTTTTAAAATCTGCTTCGAAGATAAATTTCCTTCAAATAGCTCGAATAAAACTGCTAAAGACCCTGTTACGTGCGGGGCAGCAAAAGATGTTCCTGATCCAGATAAATAAGCCTCAGTTGGATTTTCCTCTAAATAATCTAAGACACCTTGATTAAATCCAGCCTTTTCTTTTTCAGATAATGATGCAAAAAGATTATTTGGTATTGCTAGAGGAACTCTTACCCCAGGGGCGGCAATACAAAAATCCTTAGTAACACCACATCTATTTGAAAAATCGGCAATTTTACCTTTTGAGTCAATAGCTACAACAGCTACATTATTTGAAATTAATTCAGGAAAATAGTAGCCAAGGCCAGATAAAATACCTGGATTAGATGCTTCAACTGTAACCCCATCCGCTCCCAATATTCCATTATAATTGCCAGCAGACCAAACAAAAATTGTTTCTTCTTCATCTCCAAGAGTTTTAATAAATTTTGGAAAAGTATTTTCAAGCTCCTCTTTTGTGTAATCAGTTATTTGACCTGTAAAGCCAAAGCTATTATTTACAACATCGACCTTTGAAGATATTTCTTTATAAAATTGAGCCTCCCTCTCATCATAAGCCTCCCAACTGAACTCCGAAATTGCGAGAGGTTCATACTCTCCATCAGAGGGTGGTGACCCTAACTCAATCGCAACGAATAAGATCTTAGAGTCAAAGGCAATTCCATGCATATTTTTTGGGATACCACTATCATCTTTTCTACCAGCAATTATTGAAGAGGTTGCTGTACCATGAAATTTTTCCAAAGGAGTTGGCTCTCGATTACCACTATATGTTAAAACGCTATCAGGGTGAAGAATGCCCTCTCTGAGAAACTCATGATGCCCCCAATCCAAAGCCTCATCAATTACGCCAATTACAATTCCATCACCAGTTCCACCCAGAGAATATGCACTTGAAGCATTTATTGCCTCCAGCCCCCATTGAGACTTATACTCTGGTGTTTCAAAGACTTCTTTTGGAACATAACGATTGATTTGTAATTCTGTTTCAACATTATTATTTTCTTGTAAGGGAATATTAGGCGTAAGCATTGGCGAGCTTCCTCCGCCTCCACAAGCACTTAAAAATAAGGGCAAAAAAATTAAATATATTAATTTATTAGCTTTCATTACATCTAAACATCTTTGGACCATATAGCTGTTGCTTGAACTAAAGTATTTTTATCTTTGATCAAAATGGTTTTTAAAAATAGGGTATCCCTGCTTTTTTTTTCGATATTGGTTTTAACATTAGGTAAATTTTTATTTGAACCATCATCAAGCAATTCTATATCAATATTTACTGATAATAGCCTAGCACCTTTTGAGAGTTCTCTTTTTGCATGCCTTTCCATATCTTCAATTATTATATTATAATAAGCGTGTTCATTAAGATTGTTTGACAAAAAAACTCCTTATACTTATGACTTAATTAACTTTTTTAATAATTAAAAAGAAAATATATAATAATAATATTGTTTCTTAGAAAGCTTTTAATAAATAATATATTATATCTTAAATTTTCTTAATATGTATTTAACTCGATCAGGAGATAATAATGACGAAAGAAGCGGTTATAGTTTCAACAGCAAGAACAGGATTAGCAAAATCAGGGCGCGGAGGATTTAATATCACTCATGGTGCCGCAATGGCCGGTCATGCAGTAAAGCATTCAATTGAAAGAGCTAATTTAGAGCCTCATGAAATTGAAGATGTTATTATGGGTTGTGGAACTCCTGAAGGAGCAACCGGTCAAAATGTTGGAAGATTAGCTGCAATTTGGGCTGGATGTCCTGTTACAACATCAGGAGTAACTGTAAATAGATTTTGTTCTTCAGGACTACAAACAATTGCAATGGCTGCAGGAAGAGTTTTAAACGAAGGGGCGCAAGCTGTTGTTGGAGCTGGTGTTGAGTCAATTTCATTGGTTCCAATGCAAGGAATTAATTTTAATAATATTACAGAAGAAAAACTTATGGAATCTTATCCAGCCCTTTGGATGCCAATGATCGAAACTGCAGATATAGTTGCAAAAAGATATAATATATCTCGTGAAAGCCAAGATGAATATTCTCTTCAAAGCCAAGAAAGAACTGCAGCTGCACAAGAAGCAGATTTATTTAAAGATGAAATTGTTCCAATGGAAACAAAAATGAAAGTAGTTAACAAAGAGACTGGTGAGGAAACAGTTGAAGACTATCTAGTAGATAAAGACGAGTGCAACAGACCATCAACGACTCTCGAGGGATTATCCCAATTAAAACCTGTGAGAGGTGACGAACATTTCATAACTGCAGGAAATGCATCTCAATTGTCAGATGGTGCAGCTTCAGTTGTTGTTATGGATTCAAAATTAGCCGAACAAAAAGGATTAGAACCGCTCGGAGCCTTTAGGGGTTTTGCTGTTGCAGGTTGTGAGCCAGATGAAATGGGAATAGGGCCTGTCTATGCTATTCCAAGATTGCTTGAAAGAAATAATTTATCGGTTGATGATATTGATTTGTGGGAACTAAATGAAGCTTTCGCTAGTCAGGCTTTATACTGTAGAGATAAATTAGGTATCGATAATGAAAAACTGAATGTTAACGGCGGTTCAATCTCTATTGGACACCCTTTTGGAATGACGGGAGCAAGATTAGTAGGTCACATTCTTCTTGAAGGAAAAAGAAGAAAGGCTAAAAACGTTGTTGTTACAATGTGCATTGGCGGCGGAATGGGTGCAGCTGGTCTTTTTGAAGTTTTTTAATTTAAGGTTCCTTAGAGGTTTGAATTACTAGCTTTCCATTATTTTCTCCTGAAAATAATTTATTCACTGCTGAGGGGGCATTTTCAATGCCCTCTACAACATCAACCTTGTATTTTATTTTTCCTTCAGCTACCCATTGCCCTAGAGACTCTAAACACTCCCCAAATCTATCGGCATAATCAGAAACAAGAAAACCCGTAACTGTTAAGGTCTTCATAAGTATATTTCTATACATTTTTGGTCCTGTTGATGACCAATCATTATACATTGAAATTAAACCGCAAACAGGAATCCTTCCAAACTTATTCATTAATGTTAAAGCTGCATCAAGAGTTTCACCCCCAACATTGTCAAAGTAAATATCAATTCCATTCGGGCAAGAATCTTTAAGAGCCTCTAAAATATTTTGTTTTTTATAATTAATAACGTGATCAGCCCCCAAATCATCTTTTATCCACTTACATTTTTCATCAGACCCAGCAATAGCCACAACATTGCAACCCTTTAATTTAGCAATTTGACATACTATGGACCCAACAGCACCAGCCGCAGCAGAGACAACTACTGTTTCTCCCTCTATTGGTTTACCAATATCTAAAAAGCCAAAATATGCTGTTGGCCCTGTAAAACCAAGAACGGATATAAATGCAGTCAATGGAAGTCCGCTGTCTTGAGGTATTTTAACAACATCAGATGCAGGTATAACAAAGTACTCTTGCCATCCTCCATGCATACCACCTTGGACGACTTCTCCAGGATTGACGCCTTCAACATTTGACTCTTCAACCACAGCCAAAGAACCTCCAGCCCTCATAATATCACCTATTTCAACCGGCTCCATGTATTGATCAACATCTGACATCCATATTCTATTTGTTGGATCAAGTGAAAAGTAAATTGTTCTAACAAGAATTTCATTATCCTTAATTTCTGGAATTACATCATCAACTAGCTCAAGATCCGTTGATTCAATTTCACCAGACGGTCTCTTCTTTAGTCTCCAAGATTTAAAAGATCGATTTGAATTATTCACTTTGCACACCTCAATTAAAATAAATTTGATTAGAAAGATTAATTAGTGAATGTTTTGACCTAAAAGTCAAAAAAAACAAAAAAAGTAACTTTTTTGATTTTTCGTTATTGACGTCTGTAACGAACAGGCTACTATATTTAGTGTTAAGTTACGTTTCATTCTCTATTTGTAGTAGTAAATACTTAAATAGGACGTCAAAATCTAAAGTGTGCTTCGTCCTTAACGTTATTTAAAATTGCCGTTATACGCAATAATACAACACATCAGTTGTAGAGAGTGTCTGACTCTCTTTAAAACAGGCGGGTTAGAAGGGAGATATAAATGCTTATGAATAAACCAGAGAAACAAATAAAAAGTAATTCAGATAAAAAGAAGACTCCTACTCCTGTTATTTCTGGTTATACTAAAGAAGAAATGGAAGAAATATACTCATTCGCACAATCAAAAATTGGAGAAAAGCCCTCAGAAGAGCTTGCTGACCAACCACGAATGGATTTTAAAATTGGTGATAGAGCCGTCCAGCATACAGATAAAGGTAAAAGAGTTAAAATAGATCCATCCAGAGATTCTCTTTTAACTGATTTTGGCAGAGAAACCCTAGAAGATAGATACTTGATGCCTGGAGAATCGTTTCAAGACCTTTTTGCTAGAGTGGCATCATTTTATGGGGATGACCAAGATCATGCACAACGTTTATATGACTATATATCGAAATTATGGTTTATGCCTTCAACACCTGTTCTTTCAAATGGTGGTACAGGAAGGGGTCTTCCAATCTCGTGTTTTTTAAATGAAGCAAATGATAGTTTAGGAGGAATAGTTGACCTTTGGACTGAAAATGTTTGGCTTGCCTCTAAGGGAGGAGGAATTGGTTCCTACTGGGGGAATCTAAGATCGATTGGAGAACCAATTGGAGGTGTTGGAAAGACAAGCGGCATTGTGCCTTTTATTAGAGTTATGGATTCATTAACACTTGCTATTAGCCAAGGTTCACTGAGAAGAGGATCAGCAGCAGTTTACTTGCCAATAGACCACCCTGAAATAGAAGAATTTATCGAAATAAGAAGACCGACAGGAGGGGATCCAAACCGCAAAGCTTTAAATCTACACCACGGAATACAAATTACTGATGCGTTTATGCGAGCTGTTGAAGAAAATACAGATTGGGATTTGCGAAGCCCCCACGACCAATCAGTACAAAAAACTATTTCTGCTCGATCTCTATGGATAAGGATGTTAACCGCAAGAATAGAAACTGGGGAACCTTATCTTGTTTATAAAGATACAGTAAATAATTTAAGACCTGAACATCAGAAATTAGCCGGCTTAGAAATTAAAACATCTAATCTTTGCAGTGAAATTACTCTCCCAACAGGCCTCGATCACCACGGCGAGAATAGAACAGCTGTTTGTTGTTTATCTTCAGTTAATTTAGAAAAATTCTTTGAGTGGGAGAATGAAAAAGATTTTATACCGGATATTATGCGATTTTTAGATAATGTTCTTCAAGACTTTATAGATAACGCTCCGGATACAATGAAAAGCGCAGCATATGCCGCTATGAGAGAGCGTTCTGTTGGTCTTGGAGTCATGGGACTGCACTCATTTTTTCAAGCAAATAATGTCCCATGGGAAAGCGCTGTTGCGAAATCATGGAATAAGAAAATGTTCAATCATATTAAAACACAAGCAGATCAAGCCTCTATCGATCTAGCAAAAGAAAAGGGGGCATGCCCAGACGCAGAGGAATATGGAATAATGGAACGTTTTTCTAATAAAACTGCTGTTGCTCCCACTGCTTCAATTTCAATAATATGTGGTGGATCTAGCCCAGGAATTGAACCAATTGCTGCAAACGTATTTGCTCATAAAACTTTATCAGGAACTTTTACAGTTCGTAATCGTCATTTAAAAATGATGCTAGAAGAAAAAAAGCAAGATAACGATGAAGTTTGGTTGTCAATTTTATCTAATCGTGGATCAGTCCAGCATCTTGAATTTTTATCTGATCATGAAAAAGATGTTTATAAGACTGCATTTGAAATTGACCAAAGGTGGTTAATTGACCTAGCTGGTGATAGATCGGAAATGATCGACCAAGCACAATCATTAAATGTATTTTTACCAGCTGATAGTGATAAATCTTATCTACACGAAGTACACTATGCCGCATGGAAAAAGGGAGTTAAAAGTTTATATTACTGTAGATCACTCTCGTTGCAAAGAGCTGAAAATTCATCAAACAAACCAGATCTAGTTGAAGTTAAAACACTTGATGATATTGCAGCAGAGTCTAACCCAAATGACTATGACGAATGTCTAGCATGCCAATAAGGAATTATTATGTCACTTCTTGAAGAAAGATTAGTCTATAAACCATTTAAATATCCATGGGCATATGAAGCATGGCTTAAACAACAAAGAATCCATTGGTTACCTGAAGAGGTTCCACTAGCTGAAGATGTTAAAGACTGGGAAAAAAACTTAACGGCTCCAGAAAAAAATCTTTTAACTCAGATATTTCGTTTCTTTGTTCAAGCTGATGTTGAGGTCAATAACTGTTATATGAAACATTATTCTAGAGTTTTTAAACCAACTGAAGTTCAAATGATGTTGGGTGCATTTTCAAATACAGAAACCATCCATATAGCTGCCTATAGCCACTTACTTGATACAATAGGTATGGCGGAAGTCGAATATAGCGCCTTTTTAGAATACGAAGCTATGAAAGATAAATTCGACTACATGCGCTTATGGGGTGTAGACTCAAAAGAGGATATTGCCAAAACACTTGCTGTCTTTGGTGCGTTTACTGAGGGTGTTCAGCTTTTTGCTTCATTTGCTGTACTAATGAATTTCCCTAGACAAAATCGTATGAAAGGTATGGGACAAATAGTTACTTGGTCTGTAAGAGACGAAACTCTTCATACAGAATCAGCTATTAAATTATTTCGTACATTTATTGAAGAAAACCCTGAAGTTTGGAATAGCAACGTTCAAAATGAAATTATTAAAGCTTGCGCTACTGTAATTGAGCATGAGGATGCTTTTATTGACCTGGCATTTGAGCTTGGTGGCGTAAAAGGCATGGAAGCAGACGAGGTCAAACAATATATCAGATATATTGCTGATAGGAGGCTTACTCAATTAGGACTTCCATTGCTTTATAATATTGAAAAAAATCCTCTTCCGTGGATGGATGAAATGCTAAACGCAGTAGAACATACAAATTTCTTTGAAGGTAGAGCCACTGAATATTCAAGGGCTGCTACAACTGGAAGCTGGTCAAAAACTTTCGAAGCTGCATTTGGTTCATAAATTTATTAATGAGAACGTTTTCCATCAAAGACACAAACAAAATATAATTCTTCTTTGCCTGTGTTAAAAACCTTATGATGAACACCATCCTCAACTAGAACAATATCACCAGTAGTTACTGAAAATTTCTTTTCTGAATTATCAGGGGAGGTAAGCATCATTTCCCCAGACCCTTTAATAAAAATATAAACCTCTTCTTGACCCTTATGCTTATGACCACTTGTTGAGTGACCAGGGTTAAGATTAGTACTACTCAAAACTAGATTATTTAACGTATTGTTATCAATAACTTGATATCTCTCATCTTCTTTGGCTAATATGCCACTAACACCGAAGTTACCTGAAAGTTTCATTAAATTTCCCTGAAAATATTTAACTTAAATTTATCTAACTATAATTTATTACAATTTAATTATAATTTAATTACAATTTAACTAAAGTTTTTCCAATATTTTCCCCTGTAAAAATCTTTTTATATGCAACAAGAACATTTTCCAAACCAATTGTCACATCTGCTTTAAACTTTAAAGAACCCTCTTTATACCAATCAGATAATAAGGCTTCAATTCTTGGTCCATCCTCCAAAAAATCTGGACAGAAAAAACCTGTTATTGTTGCCCTTTTCATTAAGAGTTGATCAAAATTATCTGGCCCAGGCAAACGAGCACCTTTTTCATTATATTGAGCTAGGAGACCACTTAAAGGAATTCGAGCATTTAATGCTAAATTTGCCATGACAGTATTAAGAACATCACCAGCGACATTATCAAAATAAATATCAATACCTTCTGGACAATATTTTTTTAAAGCCGAATCTAAGTTCTCTTCTTTATAATTAATTGCTACATCAAAACCCAAATCATCAACAAGCCAATCACATTTTTCTTTACTCCCAGCTAAACCAATAACTCTGCAACCAGCTTTTTTTGCAATTTGACCAGCCAATGATCCAGTGGCGCCTGCTGCTGCAGAAACAAGAAAATTTTCACCTGGCTTAGGCTTACCAACCTCCATAACACCTACGTAAGCAGTCCAGCCATTCAAACCAAGGGCCGATAGATATGCTTCTTCATGATCAAGTCCTTCTTCGAGAACAAGAAAAGAGTCAGAATCAACATTTGCATAATCTGCCCACTCACCAAAACCTCTAACTAAATCACCTTCTTTAAAATTTGGATTAGAAGATTTGGATATTTCTGCAAGACATACCCCAACCATTGATGCTCCAAGTTCTATAGGAGGTTGATAAGAGTCTTGTCTATCGCTCATCCACATTCTAGTTCCAGCATCCATGGAAATAATTTTTAATTTTATTTGAATTTGTCCACCAGAAGGGTCTGAAAGCTCTTCCTCAACTAAAGAAAGTGCACTTTCAAAATTAGTACCCTCAGGGCGTCCAATAAGTTTCCATACATTTCTTTTCATCTTTTTATCCTTTTAATTTAATATTCAATATCTTTTGGTTTTTCACCTTTAAAATAGCGATCTTGAATTTCTCGCATTTTCTTTATTGCATTATCTGATGAAACAATCGACTGAAATATATCCTGTTCATTTCTAAGCGATTCCTCTAACGGCATATTAAGGCTATCCTTCAAAATCTTTTTTAATGATGACAATGCATCCTTAGGTTTCTTTGATAAATCATTTGCCCAATTGATACAATAATCTAGAGAGGTTCCATTTTTTACGACCTTATTGAGAGCGCCTAAAGTATGCATTTTTTCTGCAGTAAATTCTTTGCCACCAAATATAAGTTCTGATGTTTGAGTTGGTCCAATCAATCTCGCAACCCTGCTAGTTCCGCCCAATCCAGTTGTTAAATTAAGATCAACCTCTGGCTGAGAAAAATTTGCTTTTTTGTCAGCTACCCTTAAATCACATGCCCAACCAATTTCAGCTCCACCACCTGAAGATCTTCCATTTATAGCTGCTATGGAAATGATATCAGGATGAGTTAGTTGATTAAATAATTTGAACCAGGCAACACCTGGTGCTGTTGTTTCACGACCTTCATAAATTGCTAGAATATCTTGGAGCCAAGCATGCTCAAACCAATGATCTTTTAAACCAGAGGCTAGAATGAAAATATTTGAGCCATTCTCTCTAGAATGTTTAATCTCGTTAGACATTTCTTCTACAGCTTTCCATGTCATATTATTGTTAACTTCTTTATTGGTCATTGTGATGATTACAACACCATTAGATAAAGTTTTTTTATTTATAATTTTTTCCATAAATTCTCCAAAAAAATTTTATCATGAAAAATAAAAAAAGCCACCTAACTCATGTTGGTGGCTTAATTCTTAAATTATAATAATTATATTATGCTTTATCTAGTGCTTGCGATAAATCAGCTAAAATATCATCAATATGCTCAATACCTACAGAAAGACGAACATATCCAGGTGTTACGCCTGATGCAATTTGCTCTTCTTCAGATAATTGACTGTGAGTTGTACTTGAAGGATGAATAGCTAAACTTCTTGCATCACCAATATTGGCAACATGATAAAGGAGCTCTAAGGAGTCGATAAATTTCTTACCTGACTCGACTCCACCCGATAATTCAAAACCAACTAGACCGCTATATCCACCTTTAAAACAGGCGTCCGCTCTTTTTTTTGCTTCACCGGATTGAAGGCCTGGATAAATAACTTTGCTGACTTTTTCATGCTTTTCTAAGAATTCAGATACACTTTGTGCATTCCTAGAATGCTCTCTAATTCTCAAAGGTAATGTCTCTAGGCCTTGAATAAATTGAAACGCATTCATAGGGCTCATAGCGCCACCAAGATCACGTAGAATTGTTGTTCTTGCTTTAAGAATATATGCAATAGGCCCCAATGGTGCCGCAGCAACTGTAAATACTGCTCCATGATAGGATGGATCAGGGTTGTTTAAGGCAGGTTGTCTGTCGCCCGCTCCCGCCCAATCAAAGTTACCACCATCAACAATTAAACCACCTATTGAAGTACCATGCCCTCCAATATATTTCGTTGATGAGTATACAATAACTGCTGCTCCATGCTCAAAAGGCTTACACAGAACAGGTGCCGCTGTATTATCAATTATCAGAGGAATACCAAATTTTCTTCCTATGTCAGATACTTCTTTTATAGGAAAGACTTCAAGCTTTGGATTTGGAAGTGTTTCAGCAAAATATGCTCGAGTTTTATCATCAGTTGCTTCTGCAAATGAATTTGGATCTTTTGGATCTACAAAACGAACCTCGATACCCATATCTTTAAAAGTATTATTCAATTGATTCCAAGTACCACCATAAAGATCTGTGGAGGATACAATATTATCTCCAGCCTTAGCAATATTTTGTAATGCATATGCTGTAGCTGTTTGACCTGATGATACAGCTAAAGCAGCAGCACCACCCTCGAGTGCAGCAACTCTTTGCTCTAATACATCACAAGTAGGATTCATTATTCTTGAATAAATATTGCCTAACTCTGATAAAGCAAAAAGATTTGAAGCATGCTCAGTCGAGTCAAATTGATAACTTGTTGTTTGGTGAATTGGAACAGCAACTGAATTAGTTGTTGGATCTGAGCGCCACCCAGCATGAAGCGCGATTGTTTCTGGATTTTTACTTTCTGTAGTCATTTTTATCTCCTTTTTTTACTGAGAGATAAAAAAACCCGGATTTACCCGGGTATCCCCCAGTCATTTTTAGCGATTTCTTTTACGTGGCCGCAAGCCGACTGGCTCAAATCACCACGTCCTTTTTCAAGGTGAAAACAATTTACAGTTATTAAATCTCAAAGTCTAGCTATTTTTGTTAAGGTCCATTAGGGCCGAATAAACAAGTGTTTGGGCTTGTGGTCTTATAGGATAACGACCTGAAGGTATTAATTGCGTTAAAAGGATAGCAAAAAAGTTCTCTTGAGGATCAACCCAAAAGAAGGTACTGGCCATTCCACCCCAAGAAACTGAGCCTTCTGAAGCGGGACTGAGGGCTTTAACTGAACTTATAAGAGGAGAAAAACCCAATCCAAATCCTGCACCATCATATCTAACCTCTGAAAAACTTTCATCACCCATATCGTTCATTGTTTTGTTTTCTGGAAGATGATTCCTTCTCATATACCTTGCTGTAACAGGAGAGAGAATTTTTTTTCCCATAAAAGCTCCGTCATCAAGTAACATTTGACAAAAGTTTGCATAATCAGCAAGCGTTGAGCAAAGGCCGCCACCGCCAGATAAAAAATTTCTTGGCTTTGAAAAAACATCTTCACCACCTGTGAAACAGCGTTTTAATTTATTTCCAGTTTTAGAGACAAGTTCTTGATAACAATCAACGAACCTATAGTGTTTTTCCTCGGGAACTGAAAAATCTGTATCAACCATATTTAGAGGATCAAAAATATATTTCTTAAGAAAACTATCAAATTTTTCTCCAGAAATAACCTCTATAATACGTCCTAAAATATCAATTGAAATTGAATAATGCCACTGTGATCCAGGATCAAATAATAAAGGTAGAGATGCTGCAGTATTAGAAAATTCCTCAAGATCCATTTCTATTCTTGTTTTTGAATTCTTTGCTGATGCAATACCAGAGGTGGTATAAAGTTTTATAGCAGGGTGCCCTGTCATAAATCCGTAGCTAAGGCCCGATGTATGAGTTAATAAATCTTTAATAAGGATAGGCTGAGAAGGTTCACGCGTTTTATAATTCTCAACAGTACCTTCTTCCCAAACTTTTATATTCTTAAACTCAGGAAGATATCTTGAGACTTCATGCTCTAAACGTAACAATCCTTTTTCATAAAGCATCATTATTGCAACAGAAGTTATAGGCTTAGTCATAGAGTAAAATCTATAAATAGAGTCATTAGTAATAGGCTTATTATCCTCGACACTAGCAAAACCTTGAGACGATAAATGTGCAATTTCATTATTACGAGCAACTAATAAGGTAAAATTTGGGAGTTTAGCCTTATCAATATATGAAGAAAAATATTTTGGAATATACGCTAGTCTCTGACTGTCAAAACCTAAGTCAGATTCATTTTTAGCATTTTGCTCATAGTTATTAATTTTTTCTTGATACATATTTAATCTGAGTTTTCAAAAAAAGATTTATTTAATCGAATATGTCTTCTTTTAACATCTTTAATACTCTTACAGCCAAGTAATTGAAGTGTTCGTTTTACTTCAGAAGCAAGAACATCAATAACAGTATCGACACCCTTTTCTCCTTTTGCAGCTAATCCATAGACCCAGGGCCTTCCAATTAAACAGGCATTTGCGCCAAGAGCGATGGCTTTTACTATATCAGAACCTCTCCTAATTCCGCCGTCAATTAATATTTCTGCCCTTCCATCTACTCTTTTTACAATTTCAGGTAACACATCTATAGGTGCAGCAGCGCTATCCAGTTGTCTGCCACCATGATTTGAAATTACAATTGCAGAAGCACCAATTTCTATAGCTTTTTCTGCATCATCAGGAGACATTAAACCTTTAATCGCAAAAGGCCCTCCCCACAGGCTTGCAATTTCTTTAGCTTCCTTCCATGTCACAGATGGGTCAAATTGTTGATTCATATAAGTCATAATATTACTTAATTTTTGTTTTTTTCCAGTAAAACGCTCCTTTACATTAGCAAACGCAATTTTTGGTCCAAATATAAAATTCCACCACCAAGAAGGATGAAAAGCTGCGTCAATAACTGATGCTATTGTAAGCTTGGGTGGAACAGTCATTCCGCTTCTAAGATCCCTTTCTCTTTTCCCACCAACAGGAACATCAACAGTTAACATTATTGCTTTATAATTACTCTCTTTACACCTTTTGATAAAATCGTAGCTAATTTCTCTATTCTTCCATACATACATCTGAAACCACACTGGTCCATTCGATGAATTTGCATAATCTTCAATATTTGTACTTGCTATTGAGGATAATGTTGAAGGGAAGTTTCTTTTTGAGGCAGCTCTTGCTACTGCTGGCTCACCTTCATGATGAAAAAGGTATGAAATTGCTGTAGGTCCCAAGGCAAAAGGATAAGGCATTTCAGTACCCAGAACTTTTGTTTGAGTTTCAACTTCAGAAACATCGATAAGTACATCAGGAATGAATTTCCATTTTTTAAAAGCATCTCTATTATTTTCTTTGGTACTTTCATCTTCGGCTGCGCCATCTGCATAGTCAAAAACAGCACGAGGTACTCTTTTTTTTGCTAAAAGCCTTAAATCATCAATATTGTAATATTTACTCAAACTATTTCCGCTGTTAAATTTATAGATTAGATGTTTATATCTAAAACTACCTTTATCGATCCAGATTTTCTATCATCAGCTATTTTAAATGCTTCAACTGCAGAATCAATCGGAAATCTATGAGTAATAATCTTAGAAACAAGTTCAGGAAAATCAAAAAGCATTTTTGCTGAAATATCTATATCTCTTCCATTTGGTCCAAGCCCATAACAACGAGAGGCATGATATGAAGCTTCTTTATTAATAGCTCCAAACCCAGGTAACTTAATATCATCCCAAGCAACAGCTAGCCCAATAATTTTACCTTGTGGCTTTAATAGCTCAACACAAGTTTCAAGGGACTCAGCTGAACCAACACAATCTACAACTCTATCATAAACACCTGAGGGAGGCTTTACATTACAAAGCTCCGCGGCTTCCATTTGGTGTTCATATCTAGCATGAAGATCGACTTCGCAACCCATCGCTTTCGCTGCAAAAACTGCACATTGGCCTATTGATCCGCCACCAACAACTGCTACTCTATGATTTGATTGAGTTTGAGTTATGACATAACCATGAACTGCAACTGCAATTGGTTCTATTAGACAAGATGTTGTTGGATCAATTTCTTGATCTAGTTTTACTAAACAATGCTCTGGAACTATTATCTGCTCTGCCATACCTCCATTTGAAGTTAAACCAATCATTTGAAATTTTTCATTTGAGCAGAGATTATAATTACCAGATTTACAATCTGAACAACCACCGCAATATTCTAATGGTTCGATTGCTACTAAGGTTCCATCAGTTAATCTACCAGATATTTCATGACCCGCTATATGAGAAAAATGACCTTTATTATTAAGCATATCCATATCAGTACCACAGATACCACATGAAGAGATATTCACTAGAATACCCTCGCCTGTAGGCTTTGGCGCATTTATAACATTAACCTTACCTTCTGAATAATTTACTGCTTTCATAAAATTCCTTTTCAACTTTATAGTTTATTTTTCTTGCAAATCTACTTCTAAAATATAGTCTGCCAAAGATGAATAGTAATAACAATAAGATATATGATTCAATTATTCTTGGAGCTGGTATTTCCGGAATAGGTATGGCTGTTAATTTATTAAAAGCCAATATTTCCTCTTTTTTAGTTTTAGAAAAAAAGGGAGCTGTAGGTGGTACATGGCGAGATAATACTTATCCTGGACTATGCTGTGATGTAGCATCTCATTTTTATGCTTTTTCATTTGAGCTAAATCCAAATTGGTCAAAAAAATATCCTGAGCAAAGCGAGATATTGGACTACTTAGAAATGGTAACAGAAAAGTATAAGATCAAACCTCATATAAAATTTAATACTGAAGTAATAAAGGCTGAGTTTGATACGAGTGAAAGCTTATGGAATATATTTATATCAAATGGAAATATTTATAAAACTAGGACATTAGTTAGTGGTCTCGGGCAATTAAATAAACCTTCAAAACCAGTATTTGAAGGATCAAGTGATTTTAAAGGTACTTCATTTCATAGTGCGGAGTGGGATCATTCCTGTGACTTAAAGGGAAAAAAAGTTGGAGTTATTGGCACAGGTCCAAGTGCGGTTGGATTCATTCCTAAAATAGCAGATGAAGTAAAGGAATTAATAATTTTTCAAAGAACTCCAAACTGGATACTTCCTAAGCCTGATCGTAAGTTTAGTAATATTGAAAAATGGTTATTAAAAAATATGCCATTCTTTGGAAAGCTCTATAGATATTACGAATATTTAATGTCTGAACGACTATATTTTGCCTTCTTTAATAATAAAAATAAAATGGCATCCGCTATTGAAAGCGTAATATCAAATCTAACAACGGGATTTCAAATTAAAAACATGTCCTCAATGTATCAACTAGGACAAGAAATGTTATTAGACGCGCAAATTTCTGATAAATCTCTAAGAGACAAACTTACACCAGACTACCCAGTTGGATGCAAGAGAGTTATACCAACGAATGACTTTTTTCCAACTCTTGAGAAAAAAAATGTATTCCTTGAAACTGAATCAATCGTAAAATTTAACGAAAATTCAGTCATAACAGATAATGGTAAAAAAAATAATTTAGATGTGATTATTTATGGAACAGGTTTTGAAACAAATATTTTTATATCGCCAGTAAAAATTATAGGCCTTAACAATAAAGACTTGGATGATGTTTGGAATAAAGGTGCCGAAGCATATAAAGGCGTAATGGTTTCGGGATTTCCTAACTTTTTTATGTGTTATGGACCTAATACCAATACTGGTCATGTATCCATTATCTTTATGATTGAAAGCCAAATTAAGTTCATTATCAAAAGTTTAAAATTAATAAAAAAGAAAAATTTGAAACATATTGATGTAAAACAAAAAGCAATGTCTGATTATAATCTCTCAATACAAAAGAAATTATCTTCAACAGTTTGGGCCTCTAGTTGTCAAAGCTGGTATAAGACCTCTGAAGGTAAAATTCTAAATAATTTCCCTGGATTTGGTTTTCAATACTACTTAATGATGTCGAATTATAAATATAACGATATTAAAATGGAAACTTAGAAAAAGATCATAAAATTTCATAAAATGAAAATACGGTATTTAATATATATGTGGTTAAATATATGAACGATAAACCCATCATTATTATTGGCGCTGGTATAAGTGGTTTAGCCCTATGCCTTATACTAATAAAAAATGGTTATCCTGCTGCTCTATTTGAAAAAGAAAGAGAAATAGATCAACCTGGTGCTGGTATAAATATAAGCCCTAATGGAAATGCAGTTCTTTTCCAGTTAGGTATTAAAGATAAGATTCTTAATATTTCAGATAAACCAAATACCATTGAATTAAAAACATATAAAAGAGGTTTTACTATCTCTAAACAAAATCTTAATAGCGATAGCGAGAGATTGTTTGGTTATCCATACCTTCAAATGCAAAGAAAGGAAATAATTAATATCTTAATAGAAGAAATTAATGATATTGATCCAAATATTATTCGAACCAATCATTCTTTTGAAAATTTTACCGAAAATGACCAATCTGTTTTAGCTCATTTTAATAATCAAAAATCATTTGAAGGTTCTATAATTGTTGGATGTGATGGAATCAATTCAACTGTCAAAAAAATTATGCTGCCAGAGTCTAAAAATAAATTCTCTGGAATTATTGCTTGGCGAGGATTAGTTGATATGAAAAAGCTATCCTCGAACATACAGGACTTATCTAGTACGGTTTGGATGGGTCAAAATTCTCATTTTGTTCACTACCCTATAAAAAAAGGTAAATTTCTAAATTTCATTGGAACTTTAAAAAAAGAAAAATGGGAGAGTAGCTCTTGGCATCAGACTGGCAGCAAAGAAGAGCTTATCAGTGATTACAAAGATTGGCACACAACAGTAAAAGAAATTATAAATAGCACAGATAAGATTTACAAATGGGGATTATTTGAAAATAAACCCCTACCGAACTGGGTTTCAAAAAGATCGATTATTGTAGGTGACGCAGCACATCCAATGTCTCCGTCCTATGGACAAGGTGCTAACACTGCACTGGAGGATGCTGTTATTTTATACAGATCAATTATGCATTTCAAAAATGACTCAGAGTCTGCCTTAAAAAAATTCCAAAAAAATAGAAAGTCGCGGACACAAAAGATACAAAAGGCTTCAAAACTTAATACAAGATTATTTCACTTAAATAATCCAATTTTCAGAGTAATAATTTATTTTGGGATGTATGTTTTAAGCAATCTGGTACCGCTTATAATGATAAAATCAAAGTGGATTTATAGATATGATGCTTTCAAGGTAAAATTAAAATAATTAGCTTAAAGCATTTTTAAGGTCATTAATTAGATCCTCAGCAGTTTCAATACCAACAGATAAGCGAATAAGACCATCATCTATCCCAAGCGCTTCTCTAGTTTCTTTTGGAATGGAAGCATGTGTCATTATGGCTGGATGTTCTGCTAAACTTTCAGCCCCACCTAAACTCTCTGCCAAAGTAAATACCTCTAAATTTTCCAAAACTTTTTTTGCTTGCGATAATCCACCTGAAACCACGAAAGTGACCATTCCGCCATATAATCTCATTTGTTTTTTGGCTATATTGTGTTCTGGATGACTCTCCAGTCCTGGATATATTATTTTAGAAACGAGTGGATGGTTTTCTAAAAATTCAGCAACAAGTTGAGCATTTTCTGAGTGTTTTTCCATTCTAATAGACAAAGTTTTTAAACTTCTTAAAAGCATAAAACTATCAAAAGGCCCTGTCATACCTCCACTTGCATTTATCAGATATGCAAGTCTTTCAGAAAGATCACTTCTCTCTTTAGATGTAACTGCTAAGCCGGCAACAACATCAGAATGACCTCCAATATATTTTGTTGCTGAATGCATAACAATATCAAAACCAAAATCAAGTGGCTGTTGAATTCGTGGAGACGAAAAAGTATTATCGCAAACTTTTATGATATCTCTATTATCAACAAGAGAAGATACAGCATCTAAATCTGTAATCTTTAAAAGCGGATTTGATGGAGTTTCAAGCCACAGCATTTTTGTATTAGGCCTAATGGCATCTAAAATATTTGAAGTCTTTGAAAAATCAACAAAACTAAAATCCAATGAAGAAGTTCTTTTCCTAACATCCTCCATTAATCGATATGTCCCACCATACAAATCGTCAGAAGCAATAACATGATCTCCCGAGTCAAGTAACTCAAGAATAGTTGAAGTAGCCGCCATTCCTGATGCAAATGCAAAACCCTTATCTCCATTTTCAAGACTAGCAATGCAGTCCTCCAAAGCTTTTCGAGTGGGATTGGATGTTCTGGAATATTCATACCCTTTATGAACTCCAGGGCTTTCTTGAGCATATGTTGAGGTAGCATAAATTGGAGTCATGACCGCACCAGTAACTGGGTCATTTTTTTGACCAGCGTGAATAGCTCTAGTATCGAAACCTTTTTTATCTTTCGTCATTTTATCCTCTTTAACTATTATTTTTTATATACGCCAATACATCAACTTTTGTCACTATTCCTATAAAAGTTTCACCTTCCATTATCATAGCAAAATTGGTCTTCCTTAGAACTGACGAAAGATCGCTAATTGACGCCTTACAATCTACTTTTGGAAGATCACTTGACATTGCATTTGCTATTTTATGAGAAAATCCATCTTTATTATCAAAGCAATAATTAAAAATATCATCTTCACTAATTATTCCTACTAACTTTTCATTATCTAAGACTGGTAATTGAGAAAAATCAGAATTTCTCATTCTGTTATAAGCTATTAAAACTGTATCATCCTCCTTAACACTAACAATCTGCTTTCGATCCGCCCTCATAACAACAATATCACTCAAGTCATTTTTTAAATTTTTATCACTTAAACCATTATTCGTTAACCAAGCCTCATCAAAGGCTTTGGATAAATATTTATTTCCTGTATCACAAATAAGAGAAACAACTCTTTTAGGTTCTTTTTGCTTTCTACACCACTCAATCGCACCTGCGACCAGAGTTCCAGCCGATGAGCCTGCTAAAATGCCTTCTTTTTTTAATAAAATATCTAAAGTTTCAAAAGCTTTACTGTCTGGTATTGTTACTGCATCATCAATGTAGGATAAATCTAAAATATCCGGAATAAAATCTTCTCCAATTCCTTCAACAAACCAGGACCCACCCTCATAAGAAAAAGTTCCCTTCTTAACTGCATCAAATATGACTGATCCTTCAGGGTCTGCGGCTACAATCTGAGTCGATGGAGAAATATTCTTAAAGAATTTTCCTACTCCCGATAAGGTCCCACCTGAACCAACTCCTGCAACAAATGCATCAATATTATGATCCATTTGTTCCCATATTTCGGGGCCCGTTGTTTCTTCATGAGCTTTTGCATTTGCAGGATTTCCAAATTGATTGGCATAGAATGCGCCAGGTGTTTCCTTCACTATTTTTTCTGCAATATTATGATAATATTCGGGATCTTCATTGGATACATCAGACCTCGTAAATATAATTTCAGTTCCCAATGCCTTAAGATGTAATATTTTTTCGCGACTCATTTTATCAGGAATAACAAGTATAACTCTATAACCCTTTAGCGCTCCAACTAATGCAAGACCAATACCTGTATTACCTGCTGTAGCCTCAACAATCGTTCCACCAGATTTTAATAAACCATCTTTCTCGGCTTGCTCTATTATCGATACTGCTACCCTATCCTTTATTGAACCACCTGGATTTTGAGATTCCATTTTGACAAAAAGCCTGCAAACACCAACATCAATATTTTTTATTTCTAAAAGTGGTGTATTGCCTATCATCTCTAAAAGTGAGTTGTTTATTGTTGGCAACGGTAATTTATCCATAGCTTTAACCTCAAAATATTTGGCGGTCCCTAGAGGATTCGAACCTCTGACACCTGGTTTCGAAGACCAGTGCTCTATCCAGCTGAGCTAAGGGACCAAATCTTTAACTCTTATAAAAAGAATGACTATAATATCATACCCTTTTTAACCAGATAAATTATAAAAAAAGCCCAAAATTTAAAAATGCTTAGCACTTTTAAAATTGGGCTTAATTTTTAAAATTTTAAATTAATAAAATTATTCAGAAGCTTCTTCTTTGGCATCAGCTGTAGCAAGATTTGCAGCAGCCATTTTACCTCTATTTTCAACAAGCTCGAAACTCACTCTATCACCTTCGTCAAGATTTCCTAAACCGGATTCTTGAACTGCAGTAACGTGAACGAACACATCATTTTCGCCATCATCAGGCTCGATAAAACCGAAGCCTTTGTTGGCATTAAACCATTTAACTGTTCCTGTTGGCATTATATTCTCCTTTTTTTAATAATTAACCATTTGAAAAAAACAAAAGTCCTAGAGAGTTCTTAATTGTTATCTTGTTTAACTTAAACCTAACAATCAGAAAGCAATATGAATTTACGATCTTTAAATAAACTTAGGACTTACTTAAAAAGAAATTATAATTAGGAAATTACTCAGATTCTTCAGACACTTCTTCACTATCATCAGCTTGATCTTCGGAATCATCTTTAGATTCTTCAGAACCAACCATTGATAATTTTTCAGCAGCCATTCTTCCTCTATTTTCAACGAGTTCAAAACTCACCTTATCTCCTTCATTAAGAACATTTAAACCTGAGTCCTTAACAGCAGTAACGTGAACAAAGACATCGTTCTCACCATCATCTGGTTCAATAAAACCGAAACCTTTTCGACCATTAAACCATTTAACTGTACCTGTAGGCATATTGTTTACTCCATTAAGATACTTCATATACCAAAATTAGGGTATAAGACAATAAAAAAATAAATAATTGAATCTATTTGATAAAATTAAAAAATTTATTTTTCTCAGGAAAAAACAATTAAAATGTTTTAAAACATTAAAAATGCATGATGATAACGAAATTTTAGTAGCAACATTATATAAATTTGTTGAGGTAATTGATCTTAATGCCCTTCAAGATCAACTCTATTCTATATGCAAAAAAAATGAAGTTATGGGTACGATATTAATTGCAAATGAAGGGGTTAACGGGACAATATCAGCAAAACCCAAAAATCTAAAAAAAGCACTTATATCAATTCAAAAAGATGACCGGTTATCTAATATTGAAATTAAATACTCTTCTACCGATAAACAGCCCTTTCATAGAATGAAGGTAAGGTTAAAAAAAGAAATAGTCACAATAGGCCTACCTGAAATTAATCCTAATAAAACTGTTGGCTCATATATTAAGCCAGAAGATTGGAATGATATCATATCTGATCCAGATGTTATTCTCATTGATACACGAAATAAATATGAAACTAAAATAGGTAGCTTCAAGAATGCAATAGATCCACAAACAGGATCATTTAGAGAATTTCCAAAATGGGTTAAAAAATTTAAAGCTGAAAAGGGTAATGAAAATAAAAAAATAGCAATGTTTTGCACCGGAGGAATAAGATGCGAAAAAGCCTCTTCTTTAATGAAGGAAGAGGGTTTTGATGAGGTCTATCATCTTCAAGGAGGAATTCTTAAGTACTTAGAGAAAGTTGAAAATAAAAATAGTCTTTGGGAGGGCGAATGTTTTGTATTCGATCAAAGAGTTTGCCTGACAGAGGATCTAGAAGTTGGTTCATACAAAATGTGCTTTGCATGCAGAATGCCGATTACAGAAGAAGAAATGAAAGATGATCGATATGAAGAAGGAATTAGTTGTGTATATTGTTATGATAAAACAACACAAGAAAAGAAGGAGCGATTTGAATCAAGACAGAAACAAATCGAATTATCAAAATTAAGGGGTGAAAAACATCTTGGTGGACAACAAAAAAAATAAGCCAATTCTCTATTCGTTTCGAAGATGCCCTTATGCTATGCGCGCTAGAATGGCTGTTTCTGTTAGTGGCCAGCAAGTAGAATTTCGAGAAGTTCTTTTAAGAGATAAACCCCCATCAATGATTGAATTATCACCAAAGGGAACAGTGCCCGTTCTTTTATTAAATTCAGGGGAAGTTATTGATGAAAGTCTTGATGTCATCGATTGGGCCCTCAATATTAATGATCCTGAGGATTGGAAGAGATCAAATCAATCAAAAAAAGCATCTGTCTTAATAGAAACAAATGATAATGAATTTAAGCATCATCTAGACAGATATAAGTATTCAAAAAGATATGATAATGAAGATCCAATTATACATAGAGAAAAATGCCTCGTATTTATTGACGCACTAGAAGAACAACTAAAAATCTCTAAATTTCTTCATGATGAGAAAGTCTCAGCCTTAGATATTTCAATATTGCCTTTTATTCGTCAGTTTCGAATAGCCGATATGAATTGGTTTGATTCATTAAATAAACCGAAGATACAAAATTGGTTAATGAATTTTCTTGAATCAGAATT
>ERZ802824.75-NODE-75-length-47267-cov-37.0909_pt1 | contig 47267 bp, 47 predicted proteins | sample MGYA00345650_ERZ802824 | MGnify/ENA primary metagenome ERZ802824 (study PRJEB30503, sample SAMEA104212361) | marine metagenome | biome: Westerlies Biome; feature: [SRF] surface water layer (ENVO:00010504) within the epipelagic zone...; material: water (ENVO:00002006)... | reverse complement strand
TTCAAGAAGTGGAAAATCTCAATATCTTAAATCAATTATTTGATTTATTAGAACCCTATGGATATCAAGATGTTATGTTAATAGAGGGTAAGGATTATAGAGGTATTGATACCGCACTCATTTCTAAATATAAGATTTTAGATGCCAAACTTCACTATATTACCTTTTCAGGTAAATTTGAGGGAAAAGATACAAGGCCAATTCTTGATGCAACAATTGATATAAATGGCAGCAAGGTGAAGATTTATAATGTTCATTTTCCATCTGGCTTTCATGATGTCTCAATGAGAATTGATTCACTTAATATGCTTAGTGAGTTATTGGGAGGCCATAACTACCCAACTATTGCCTTGGGTGACTTCAATGTTAATACAAAAGAAGACACAAAATTAGATATATATAAGTCTCAAGAAAAACACTGGAGCGTTGCCCACCTAGAAGGCTGCCAAGACTGCAAAGGATCATATTATTATAATTATGGAAAGGCATGGGAATATCTAGATACAATTTTCTTATCTAAAAATAGAGGGATAAATTATGTTCCTGATAGCATAAACATTCATGTAACACCTTCTAATTCATATAATGATACTGGAAAACCAATAAGGTTTAATGCAAAAAATAAAACAGGCGTATCAGATCACTTGCCTATGACAGCAAGATTTATAATTAAATCTAGATAGATAAATTTTGTTTATCGTGACAATCACATTCAAGCTCTTTACAAACTTTATGATTTCTATAATGAGCATATGCAACAATAGAAGAACCAATAACTGTAAGTACTTTTTCAGAAAGACCTTCACCTAAGAGAACAGCAAGAAGCATTAAAGATAGGCCAAAAATACCAATTATCAAAAAAGAAAGCACTTTATGATTTCTATATCCTAGAGTTAGTGCAAGTGCGCTTATGGGTACAGCCAACATTAAAATAATATAGTGAACAATCTCACTCTCAATAGAAAAAGATAAGAAGCTATATGCAAAAATTATAAGAGTAGGTGCAAACAAACAATGAATTACGCATGCTGCTGATAAGCTCATTGCCAGCTTGTCTGAGTTCATCTGAGCTTTGAGCACTATTTTCTCCAACCACCTCGATCAAATACTCTCAAATATGTTAATTGATCATGGTCTGAGTCATTCACAACTTTACAATAGTCACCTGATTCAACTAATACAATGTCACCAGTTGAAAGCTCATATGAATCTTTGTGTTCAATGCCATACGATGGATTTGAGCCATGCCCTTCATCAGAATTCATGTACTCAACTATCTCCATAGTGCCTCTTCCGTTGGTAATGATATAAACAACATCAGAGTCAATAAGCTTATGACCGACTGTTGATTTACCAGGCTGTATCACAGTTTTACTAGCAATAATTCTCTGCAGTAAGTCATTTGACCACATTGTATAGTCATCAGTAGTTTTTTGAGGGGATCCCCCAATTCTAAAATTAGTATATTTTTTAGCCATAATAAATTCCTTCGCTAATTATAAGTATTTGTTATCAATATACCAGTATATATAACTAATAAGGGTGTTGTTATTAAACAATATTTACTATACTTATGGACTCAAGAGAAAAATAGAGAGGAGCATCAATAATGAGTAAAACTTATACTAACCCTGAAACAATAGGACTTCATGCAGGATGGAGAAAAGACGATACTACAAATTCGGTAGCAGTACCCATTCATCAAACATCAAGTTTCCAATTTGATGATTGCGATCATGCAGCAAATTTATTTGCATTATCTGAGCTTGGGAATATTTATTCAAGGATTATGAACCCAACATGTGCAGTTCTTGAAGATAGAATTGCAGCCCTAGAAGGTGGTGTTGGTGCATTAGCTGTGGCATCAGGTCAAGCAGCTTCAGCATACGCAATCCAAAATATTGCCAAAAAAGGTGACAATATTGTTGCATCTTCACATCTTTACGGCGGAACCTATAATCAGTTTAAAAATCCAATGTCAGATATGGGTATTGAAGTAAGATTCGTCGATCCAGCCGATCCAAATAACTTTGCAGAAGCTACTGATGAAAATACAAGAGCTTATTATGGAGAAGTATTGCCTAATCCTAGTTTTGAGGTTTTTCCAATAAGTGAAGTAGCTGAAATAGGAAGACCTCTAGGAATTCCTTTAATTGTTGATAATACTGCGGCTCCGGTTATATGTAAGCCTTTTGATCATGGTGCAGCTGTATTAATTCACTCAACTACAAAATTTATTGGTGGTCACGGAACTTCAATTGGTGGAATTATTGTTGATAGCGGTAATTTTGACTGGGAAGCATTTCCAGACAGACAGCCAGCTTTGAATACACCAGATCCTTCTTATGGAGGTGCTGTTTGGACTGAAGCAGTTAAACCTCTTGGACCTATTGCATATATTCTCAAAGCTAGAACCACAATACTAAGAGATATGGGAGCTGCGATGAGCCCATTTAACGCATTTATGTTTATTCAGGGTTTAGAAACTCTAGCCTTAAGAATGAGAGAGCATTCAGCTAATGCTGAAATAATTGCAAAATATTTATCAGAGCATGATTCAGTAGAAAGAGTCATTTATCCTTCAGTCATGGATGGATATGCTAAAGATAGAGCAGAAAAATATCTTACTCGAGGTAATGGAGGCTTAATGGGCTTTGAAGTGAAAGGAGGGAGAGAGTCTGGAGAAAAATTCATTAATGCATTAGAGATGGTTTATCACGTTGCAAATATTGGAGACTCAAGAAGTTTGGCTATTCATCCAGGTAGCACAACTCATAGTCAATTATCAGAGGAAGAACTTCTATCAGCAGGTATTACACCTGGCTTTGTAAGACTATCAATAGGTCTCGAACATACTGATGACATTATTGCTGACTTTGAGCAAGCATTATCGAAGATATAAAAAATTTTGAACCAAGAATTAGTTACTTATATAGTTCTTGGTTCATATGAAAGACTTAAAAATCTAAAATTACCTTCTTCTAACAAATTTGAGGAATATCTTTCTACAAGATTCTCAGATAAAAGCTCCCTTGAGAAGGATCTTGATGAATTAATTGCTAATTCAAAAGGTAGTCTCATTGTATTGCTTCCACCATCATCCTTTCCAAGTGTAAATGCAAAAAAGGCACTCAAAAAGATATCAATGATTGATCTTTCTACATGGGGTTGGTTTAAGTTCAATAAAAATAACAATGATGTCATTCAGAATCTAAAAAAAATTTCCGCTACCATTCGGAGCATACCCGACATCGAACAAGGAATATTTTTTACAAAAAGACTTTATTTTTCAGTAGGCGGAATAGGGAAGCTGGGTAAATCCCCTTTCAAAGAGATTTCTAAAAGATTTTATTCAAGAATTGATCCACAAAATCCATTGCCTGCACTTATAATAAGAACAAAAAATTTTAATATATTTTAATGAATAATAATTATCTTATAGTTGCCGAAAATATAGGCTACAAGATCAATGAAAATAAGCTTTTTCATAACCTTTCCTTTGATGTTGCTGAAGGAGAGGCCCTCCATATATGTGGTGATAATGGCTCTGGTAAATCTACCCTAATAAGAATAATTTTAGGAATAACCAAACAGACAAAAGGCAATATAAAAAATAATTCTTCACATGGAATAACTTATCTTGGGCATAAGAATGCCATTAAAAACTACTTAACACTTGAAGATAATATCTTATTAATGGAGCTAAACGATAAAGAAGAGCTTAATAAGTATATTGAAATACTAAATTTGAGAAAATATATGGATGTAATAGCTGCAAACTTATCTTTTGGCCAACAGAAAAAATTAGCATTGTTAAGAATTTTTCTAAATAATTCAGACCTAATTATTTTGGATGAGCCTTTTGTTGGTTTAGATATTGAAACTCAAGATATATTGAGTGAGTTCTTAAATAACCAATTAAAAATAAATAAATCTATTATTTATACCTCGCATATATCGTGTCAGATTGAATCAAAGATATTAAAAATAAATTAACTACCAATGAAGATAATAAGATTAGAATTTTTAAAACTTAAGAAAAAAACTAGAACTTGGCTAGGGCCTGTACTGGTATTTTGGTTAATGATGATCGCATATCCCCTGACTGTAGAATTTCTTCAAGAAAAGCTTGAGGTTGGTTTCTTCTCAGTGCTATGGATAGCAATTTTGATTTCAATGATGCTCGCAACTGAAGATATATTCTTAGAGGATTTTAATGATGGCACTTTAGAACAAATAATGATTAAAACCTCATCTTTTTCAACCTTAGTATCTGTAAAAATTCTTACTTATTGGATTTTTGTTGGTATCCCAATTTCAATTCTTAGCTTCATTTTTTCATTTGGTACCACTGAGGATCTTGCTCTAAGTCTTATGATATTTCCTTTATCTATTATCAGCTCATACATATTTTTAAATCTATTTGTAATGGGTAACGCACTTAGCCTTAATAAGGGTTCTGTATTAGGTGCTTTAGTAACTATGCCATTAGCGTTGCCAGTTTTAATTGTCTTGGGAAAAAGCATAATCGCCATTCAATTGAATATTAATTACTTAGGATTTATTTTTTTATTATTGGGCTGCTTATCTATTATAATAGTGACAGTGCCTTTAGTTGTTTCTTATATAATTAAAGCTCATTTAGAATAAAACTATTCAGCACACAATATATAGTGATTAAAAAGTTTATACATCAATTTGCTTCGCCCAAAACATATTTATTTCAAGTAAATAAGTTCTACAACTATATATTCTTTATCTCAGTTTTTATTTATATATCATCAATAGCTTGGGGTTTGTTGTTTACTCCTGAAGATTTTGTACAAGGAAACTCTTTTAGAATAATTTATCTTCATGTACCTGCATCTTTTATATCCCAGTCACTTTATGCAGCGATGGCTGTCTCAAGTATTGTATATCTTGTCTGGAGAGTTAAGTTGGCTGCCTATTTGGTTATAGCAATAGCTCCAATAGGAGCTATGACTACTTTTATTGCTCTTATATCAGGCTCTATATGGGGAATTCCAACCTGGGGAACATGGTGGCAATGGGATGCAAGAATAACCTCTACATTAATTTTATTTATTATGTACTTAGGTTTAATCTCATTTCATAATTCATTTAGTAACTATGAAAAAGCAGACAAGTTATTATCTTGGCTTGTGATAGTTGGCGCAGTAAATATTCCAATAATCAAAAAATCAGTAGACTGGTGGAGCACTCTTCATCAATCAGCTTCTATAACGCTTACTAATAAACCAAGCATAGACCCATCGATGTTATATCCACTAATTGGATCAATCATTGGATTTTTTGGCTTAATATTATGTTTAGTTTTACTTTCTTCTAAAAATCAAATCTTAATAAGAGAAAAAACAAAATCTTGGATTAAAGATTATGTTTGAATTTGCATTTAATTCTTTTTATGAGGCCATATATATGAATGGACACGGCATTTATGTTTGGAGTGTTTTAGCAATTGTGTGTTTAAGCTTGTTCGTTTTTTTCACACTTTATAGTTCAAAAATTAAGCAAATAAAAAAGAAATTAAATGAACCCAATTAGAAAGAAAAGAATTTATAGCATACTATTCGTGCTTCTATTTTCAGTTTCTGGTATTTCATTAATACTTTACTCACTTAATTCTAATTTAGATTACTTTTTTACGCCTACTGAATTAAAAAAACAAAATATTCCTAGTGATAAGAGAATTAAATTAGGTGGTATGGTCTTAAAAGGCTCAGTAGAAAGAGAGGCATCAGAGATATCCTTTGTTGTAACTGATTATGAGAATTCATTAAGAGTTATTTATGATGGAATTGTTCCTGATTTATTTAAAGAAGAAAGTGGTGTAGTCGTTCTTGGTTTCTATAGAGATGATATGATTTATGCTGAAGAGGTCTTAGCCAAGCATGATGAAAATTATATGCCTCCAAATCTAGATATAAAGAATGATAGTTGAAGTTTCTCATTTTTTATCGTTGCTAGCTACAGGATTATTTTTTCTAGTTGGTTCTTTTGCGCTTCTTACAAAACCTTCAGTTTATATTTCAAATCTGATAACTAGAACTTATTCTCATGGCTTTTTATTTTTAATAGCCTCCTTTTCAATATATGTATGGCTAGCAATAACAGATAACTTTAGTGTTCAATATATTGCAAGTCATTCAAATAGTCAGCTTCCAACTTTTTACAAAATATCATCTATATGGAGTGCTCATGAAGGCTCAATGTTCTTGTGGATAGTTTTTTTATCACTATGGGGTTTTATTTTTAATATCACTATAAAAAATGATCAAATATTAAAATCTAATACAATTGGGATAATATCTTTGATTCTTGTTGGCTTTTTATTATTTTTACTTATTACCTCAAATCCTTTTCAGACAATATTGCCAATCGCACCGCTAAATGGAGCAGATATCAATCCAGTCCTTCAAGACCCTGCATTAGCAATTCATCCTCCAACGCTTTATTTGGGATATGTTGGATTTGTAATACCATTTGCATGCGCTCTTTCTTTTCTAATTAATGGTGATCCTGGCATTAAATGGGAGTCGTTAATTCAAAAATGGTCAGTTGCTGCATGGATATTTCTAACAATAGGAATCACCCTAGGTAGTTGGTGGGCATACTATGAACTAGGTTGGGGTGGTTATTGGTTTTGGGATCCTGTTGAGAATGTGGCATTAATGCCTTGGCTCGCTGCCACTGCATTTATTCACTCTTTAAGTGTCTCTATTAAATCTTCGAATTTAAGAATATGGACAATATTATTATCTATATCAGTATTTTCCTTAAGTCTTTTTGGTGCATTTATAGTTAGATCTGGAATTATTGATAGTGTTCACTCATTTGCTAACGACCCTGAAAGAGGACTGTATTTACTTGCGTTTATAGGAATAATTATTGTGAGTTCAATGTCTTTGTTTGTAGCAAGACTTTCAATAATTAAACCCTCTAAAACGATTAAGAGATTTTCAAAAGAATCATTTATATCTATAAATAATATTTTTTTTGGGGCATTAATATTTTCTGTAATGCTTGGTGTTACATATCCATTAATATATGAATTTTTATTTGACCAGAAGATTAGTGTTGGAGCTCCCTTTTATAACGCAATTTTTATACCTATGATTATTCTTGCATGTATATTTATGTTTTTCTCTATTGATTCTAAATGGTCTAGAAGTTTTAATTTTCATTTTTTTATAGCTCCAATATCACTTTCTGTTATTTCCTCAATCATTACCACTTTGTTGATAAGTTATATTTTTGACACAAGCAATCTTGCAATATTAATATCATTATTTGCAGGATTCATAGTAGTTTATAGATATGTAATTGAAATAATGAATTCTCTTGTCATGAAAAAATATCTTAATCCATTTAGTGCGATAGCTCACTTTGCTTTAGGCTTGCTCATAATATCTATTTCATTCAACAGCTTGCTGAGCTCTGAGAGAGCATTAAATATTAAAATTAATGAGTTTGAGGAATATAAGGACCTAAAAATTTTCTTTAAAGATATCAAGGTTTTAAAAAACTCCAATCATGACTCTATTGAAGCAACATTTGTTTTGGAAAATCAAAAAGGTAGGACTTTTGATCTGAGCCCTGAAAAAAGAAGATACTTTACAAGAGGTCAAATAACTACTGAAACAGCAATTTTTATAATGCCACTAAAAGATATATATATGACTATTGGCGATCAATTGGATGACGGGAGTTGGATTGTAAACATACAAATCAATTATTTAATTAGATGGATCTGGTTTTCAGCTGGTTTGATGGCATTTGCTGGTATGGTTTTAATGTTTTCTAAAAGAAATATTTAAGTTATGAAAATAGTTTTTAAATTTATTGTTTTAATTTTACCACTTTCGTTAATATTCACTTTTTATTTTCTTCTTACAAATAATGAATCTTATCCAGGAGCTGACTATGATGTTTTTGATATACCAAAATTTGAATTAGGAAATCTTAATAATGACAAAACACTTAATGAGAGTTCTTTAGATAAAGACTTTATTTTAAATGTATGGGCAAGTTGGTGTATTACGTGCAGGGTAGAACACCCTTATTTAATGAGTCTCAGTAAAAAAGGAATACCTGTAGTTGGACTAAACTATAAAGATGAGAAGGAGGATGGCCTTGAATGGATTGAAAGATATGGAAATCCTTACAAAACAATTCTATATGACTACAAAGGGGTTTTGGCTATGGACCTTGGAGTAACAGGAGCTCCAGAAACTTTTTTAATTATTGATGGAAAAATTGTTGTTCGTTATCAAGGCGAGGTTAATGAACTCATTTGGAATGACGTTTTCTTACCTGTAATTGAAAGTAAGGATATCTTTTAGGATGAAATACTTAAGATTTTTTATATTATTCTTGTGTATGAATCTTTGCGCCGACACTTTATATAATTTTGAAAATGAAAAGGATGAAGCTAGATTCAATAACCTCATAAAGGATATAAGATGCCCTAAATGTATATCAGGTTCGCTATCAAGTTCAAATGCTCCGATATCTGAAGACTTAAAATTAAAGATTGTTGAAATGATCAAAGAAGATAAAACAGACGAAGAAATAAAAAAATACGTATCAATAAGATTTGGAAAAGAATCACTTTATGAGCCTGAGCTTAACAAGCAGACATATTTTCTATGGTACTCACCATTTATTTTATTATTTTTTGCACTATCATTTTTTATTCTAAGAAATAAGTAAAAGATGGTTATTTTTTACCTTTTAACAATATTTGCGGCCCTGCCAATAATTGCATATGTTTTAGCACAAAAAACGAGTCATAAAGGATTAATATTTGGTTCTACAATCATTATTCTGACTATTTGTTTGGTAGTTTTCATAAGCAAGTTTGCTTTTATAGGGTCTGTACAAAAACAAATATTAAATAACAAGATATTTGATCAAATTTATATAGATGAAAGAATATCTCCTGAATATCTTAACGAAATAAACTCTATTTTAAGTGAGCAGGAGTTAAAAAATTGGTTGATCAACTTATCAGGTAAATCGATTGATCTAAATAAGCTTAATTCTGCTGAAAGTTTAATAACTTTTTCCGAGAGATTTTTTAATTCCAATGAAGAAAAACTAATCTTCTATGGAATGTACACAACACTCAGAGATGCAAAATTTCCTGAATTTAAAGACTCACGTCTTGTTATAGATTCTAATTCATCGACACCCTGTTTGATTGAGAGTGGAATTATAAATTTATTCATAATGAATGGACCAGAAATTCCATTAGCAAAAAAAGATTTTCTAGATTTTACAGATATTCAAGTTACAAATTTAGATAGTGTTATACCCGGATTTGACCTTGCTTCAGCTCATCTAAACCAGGAAACAATAGAATTTGGTATTGATATAATATGTAGTAATAGTAATGAAACTTACTATTTAAAAAATCTTATAGTTCTTGATAAAAATAAGAGCTTTAATACTTATAAAATTGATTTAAATGAATGGTTAAAAAAATCACAAGAGTTATAATATATACCAAGAAATTTAACTCTTGAGATGCAGCTAAAACATATAAAACTATCAGGTTTTAAAAGCTTCGTTGATCCAACGAAGATATCATTCCCAACAAATATGGTTGGTGTTGTAGGTCCCAATGGCTGCGGAAAATCTAATGTAATCGATGCAGTTAGATGGGTACTGGGAGAATTATCAGCTAAGAATCTTAGAGGCGAGTCGATGGTTGATGTAATTTTTAATGGCTCTGAAAAAAGAAAGGCATCTGGTCAGTGCAGCATAGAACTTTTATTTGATAATTCAACTGCAAAAATTGGTGGTGAATACGCCTCCTTTAATGAAGTATCTATAAAAAGAGTTATGACAAGAGACGCTCAATCAGATTACTTTATTAATAATACAAAATGTCGTAGAAAAGATGTTCAAGATATATTTCTTGGAACAGGACTTGGACCAAGTTCATATGCAATTATCGAACAAGGAATGGTAAGTAAACTTGTAAGTGCAAAACCTGATGAACTTAGAACTCATTTAGAAGAAGCCGCTGGAGTTTCTAAATATAGAGAAAGAAGAAGAGAGACTGAATCTAGAATAAAAAGAACAAAAGAAAACCTATCAAGAGTTAAAGACATAAGAGATGAAATAGCAAGATTAATAAAGCGTCTTGAAAATCAGGCGAAAGCTGCAGATAAATATAATTTGCTTAAGCAAAAAAAATCAAATCTTGAACTAGATAAAGCGATAATATTTTCAATTGAAGCAAAAAATAATAGAGATGATCTTCAAAAAAAATTAGATGCTTTAAACAGAGATCTTAAAATTAAAAATGCAGAATCTGAAACAATTCAGTCTCAAATAGACCAGTTTAGAACTCAAAATGAATCTGTATTAAATGAATATGAAGTTGCTCAAAAGAATTTTTATTCAATAGGTGCTGAAATTGCAAAGAGAGAAGCTAATTTACAAAATATTAATAGAAGTGAATCAGAGACTAAAGAAAGTCTTCAAAAGGCTATCCAAAATCTTGAAAAGGCAAAAGAAACAGAGAAAAATTTCGATGAATTAAGTCCAAGCGAAAAAGCTATGCATATCTTAGATAGCATTATTAGTACGATTGAAAAATTTCAAATAAAGAACGATAACATTGGGGAAAAAGCAATTGAACTCAAAGGTTTGCTGACAGACATATTAAATATTGCCACCGCTCAATCAAAATCACTTACAGATGAATATCTTTCAAGGCAAAGTGATCTCGAGGGCCAGATATCTGAGGCTGAAAAACTTAAACTATCAATAGAAAATGAAATGAAGGAATTTGTTGGCAAAAGTTCAGAGGCTGAATCAATTTTAATATCTTTAAGACAAAAACAATCGAAGTTTAATGACGAGTTAAGAGAGCTTGAAAATAATAAGTCTATATCTGACTTAGACTCTAGATCAATTTCAGAAAATATTACAAATATACGAATTGAACTTAAAACGTATGAAATTAACTTAGATAATTCAAATAAAAAAATTAAGGAAGCTGGTATAGATATTGATTCAATTGAATTCTCTGAATATAAAGGAATCACCTTAGATGATTTAGATAATAAGTTAACTGATATAGAAACAAAAATAATAAGATTGGGAGCAATAAATCTTGCAGCACCTGAGGAAATAGAAGAAGAATCTAAAAGGAAAGAAGATTTAGATAATCAATATAATGATCTTACCGAAGCATTAGATAAGCTTACAGGAGCAATTAAAAAAATAGACCAAGAGACCAAAACAATTTTTAAAGATAGTTTTGATTCTGTAAACGTAAAGTTGAAAGAAATGTTTCCTAAGCTTTTTGGTGGTGGGGTTGCTGAATTAACTTTAACAGATGATGATGCATTAAATGCAGGTGTTATTTTAATGGCTAGGCCACCAGGTAAAAAGAACTCATCCATATCTCAATTATCTGGCGGTGAAAAAGCTTTAACTGCTTTAGCTTTGGTATTTGCAATATTTGATCTAAACCCCGCACCATTTTGTCTTCTTGATGAGGTTGACGCTCCTCTGGATGATCTTAATACATTAAGATTTATAGATATGGTTGAAGAGATGTCTAAATCAGTTCAATTTATCTTCATTACCCATAATAAAGTGTCAATGGAAAGAAGCGATCATCTAATGGGTGTTACCATGCAGGAAGCAGGTGTTTCAAGAATGGTTTCTGTAGATGTGAATCAAGCTCTTGAGCTTGCAGAATCATAGATGAGCACAAATTCAGAAATTTATCTTATTGGATTTGCTATAGTAATATTTCTCAGCATTGTCTTTTTATTTATAAGAAAAATATCGAATGCTGGAAAATTAAAAGTAAAGATTGAATCCTTGCCTGAATCATTTGATGAAGAAATGAGCAATAAAAATCAACAATCATTTGAATTTGAGGCAAATGAAGATAAAGATCAAGAGCTAGTAATACTTAACTTGATTTCAGTTGATAGATCTTTATTTGATATAGATCAACTTTTTGGATTTCTTTCAAATTATGGAGGAAAAATTACAAATAAGTTTTTTTTATTTTGTGACGAAAATAGTAAAGAAAAATTCAGAGTAATAAATGCGCTTAATCCAGGAACTTTCGATGAGGACACAAAGACTTTTGCTATTGCAATTGTTTCAGACATTAATAGTGTTGAAGACCCGCTAAATACTGTAAAAAAAATGATTGAGTTTTCAGTTAGTTTTGCAGAAAAGTTTCATGCAACCTTGTGCGATCAAGAAAGAACACCAATCACAAAACAAATGATTCTTCACATCGAAACAAAAGCACAAGACGTAGCAAGAATTAAGCAACTTAAAAATAGTTAATATAAATGAGAAAAATTATTTAAATGTCAAAACCTTGGAAAATAATTCAAGAATTAGAAACTGATAATAGTCGTCTTTTTAAAGAAAGTGTTGTCGAAAAAAACCTAAATGATAAAACTTTTCAAGAAGGTTTGGCTATGTGCCTAGACCCGCTAGTTACTTTTGGTGTCAAACAAGTGCCTGAATCTGATGCTGATGGTGAAGGGTTAAAGTGGGATCATTTTAGAGCGGCAGCAAAATTATTAATTGAAAGAGAAAAGACTGGCCACGCTGCACGAGATTTAATTATTGATTTAGTTAGTTCTTCTAAAAAAGATCAATGGAATGACTGGTATAGAAGAATATTAATTAAAGATCTTCGTTGTGGCGTGAGTGAAAAGACTGTTAACAATGTAGCAAAAAAAATGAATTTGAAGTACCGTGTTCCAGTTTTTTCTTGCATGTTAGCTCACGATGGAGCAAAGCATCCTAAAAAAATTAAAGGCGACTGTTTAGTTGAGTACAAGTATGATGGAGTGAGAGTAATAGCAATTGTCATGAAAGGGAAAGCTACTTTGTACAGTAGAAATGGCAAAATATTTAATAATTTTCCACATATTGAAAATGCTTTAAGCAAACCAGAATACAATAATATAGTATTTGATGGCGAGGTGATGAGTGATGACTTTCAAGCATTAATGAAACAGGTATATAGAAAGTCTGGTGCTCAAACAGACGATGCATATCTTGCCTTGTTCGACATGCTCCCATTAAATGAATTCAATAAAGGCAAAAGCAATTTAAATTCTATTGAAAGAAAAAATGAACTCAATAAGATAGCCAAGAATTTTGATGTTAATGTAATTAAATTAGTAGATTATGAAATTGTGAATTTTGATAATGACATAGGACAAGCTAAGTTTGCTGCTATGAATAAAGAAGCTCTTGAAATGGGTTTTGAAGGGTTAATGATAAAGCCAAATGAAAATTATTATGAATCTAAAAGAAGTCATGCTTGGCTAAAAATTAAACCATTTATAGAAGTTACATTGAAGATAGTAGACATTCAAGAAGGTACAGGTAAACATTCTGGTAAATTAGGTGCTTTTCAAGTTGAAGGATCTGACGATGGAAAATTCTTTTCTTTAAGTGTTGGAAGTGGCTTAACAGATGAAGATAGAGAAAAGTTTTGGGAATCAAGAGACCAGCTTTTAGGGAGGTTGATAGAGGTAAGAGCTGATGCTATTACGCAAAGTATTGAAGGAGAGCATTACAGCCTTAGATTTCCAAGATTTAAAAATTTTAGGGGCTTTAAAAAAGATGAAAAAATATAAATTTATTTATTATTTATTATTTATATCAGTTTTTGTAATCCAATCTTGCACAACGAGGCCGCCAGAAAATCCAGATAATATTTGTCTCATATTCAAAGAAAAAAGAAGCTGGTATAAGGCTGTCATGAGAAGTGAAAAAAGATGGAAAGTGCCTCCATATGTTTTAATGTCATTTGTATATCAAGAATCAAGCTTCCAGTCTGATGCAAGGCCGGAAAGAGAAAAGCTTCTTGGTTTTATTCCATGGTTTAGACCATCAACAGCTGTAGGTTATTCACAAGCTTTAGTGAATACTTGGGAAGATTATAAGGATGAAACTGGTAATACAAGAGCGAGTAGAAAAGATTTTGCAGACTCGGCAGATTTTATTGGATGGTATGCCAGTAAAGGCTATTATCAAGGCTTTGAAAGAACAGATGCTAGGTCGTTATATCTTGCTTATCATGAAGGATATGGTGGATTTAAGAAAAAAACTTATAGAAAAAAACAATGGCTTATTAAAGTTTCAGATAGGGTGCAGGCAAGATCTACAAAATATCAAAAACAATATTGGGGATGTGCGAAAGAATTGAAGAAAAAGAGATTTATATTTTTTTAAATTATATATTTTTGATCTCAAACTTTAGATTTTTCATCTCTTCAGAATAATTTTCACCAGCGATCACCGCTTTTTTAGATTCATTAAATAAATATTTTCTTGAAACATTCTCTAAATCTTTTAGAGAACACTCCTTTACCAAAGCTCTAAATCTTAGTCTTTGATCAATACTTTTTCTATCTAGATTATTAGCAAAATCACTCATTGCCTCACCATATGGAGATAATGGTTTATCTATACTAGAAATAACACCAAGGATGCCTTCATCGAGCTGATTTTGAGAAATTCCTTTTAAAGACCATTCTCTAGAATTTCTAAATTCATTAAATGTTTCAGTACATTTTGGATCGCGGTATGAAAAGAATTTAAATACTTGATTTTTTGAGTCTTGCATTGCTCCAGCACCATAAGCACCACCTTTTTCTCTTATAGCTGAATGTAAGTAACCATTTCTTAAAACAGCTCCTAAAACACTTAGAGCAGGAGCGTCTTCATGAAATGCATCGACAGTTGGAAATGCTTCAGCACAATAAGATACCTGTGCGCCAGTGATCCAGCCTATAGAGGCTTCTTGAATATCAAAATAACTTTGAGGCATCTGTGAAGTATTTTCTGAATTAAAATCAAAATTAAGTTGAGTTTGATCCATATCCAAAGAAGATGAGGTGAAGGTAAAAATAGGCTGAGAAACAATCTTGGATTTAATATTTTTAAGCAACTCAAGATATTTGTTTAAAGATAAATCATTATTAATTTCTCGAGCGAGTGCCCCAGTATTAGTTATAAAGTTAATACCTGAAGCAATATCATTTGTTGATGAAATATTATTTATTTGAGCAGCAGCATTACTCATTGCAAGAACGTGGCCGTTTTGAATAACAGACTTATCATTATCCGATGCAATAAAAGTCAACATATCTTTAATTCTATTTTTATCTGTAAATTTTGCATTACCAACCATCTCAATCATTAAATCCTGCATTTTATTTTCATTCTTCTCTAAGGACTTGGATGTAACTTTAATAGCCAAAGAATGCTCAGTCCTATTTTCATTTGGTAAAAGTATGAAATTTGCAGATATACCTCCAGTTACTGCTGATTGTATTTTTTGAACCTCTTCATAATTTTTATTTCCAATGCCAACATCAGTCAAAGTACTTGAATATAAAGAAGCAATGTTAAATTCCTCTTTTGTAAGCGGCTGGCATGGAAAAATTATGGAATGATATGTAATTCCATTTGTACCAGCTTTATAAAAATAATTTTCTGTATTGTTATGGCTTGTTTTTAAATGTCTTGCGTAGGCTCTTGATTCTGGAATATCATCTTTTGTCACTTTTGGAAGAACCTCAGGATCATCAATATGCTCTTGTCTTTCTTTAAGATTAACTGTCAGATCAACTATTCTTTGTTTATCCTTGTCTGTTAAAGTTTTTGATTTCTGAGTAACCTTATCTTGTATTATTTTATCTTTTTCATTATTAAAATTTACATCAGGAACTAGGGAATAATTTATTCGATGATTATTATCAATAATTTTTTCTTTTATAAGGTTTTCAATATAATTTTTATTTTTTAGATTCTTTTTGATTACATCAAATGATGAATCTAAATCCAAGACTTTTAGAGGATCATCATTGTGCAAGCATGCAGGAAGACAACCTAGCATGATTTGAAGACCATATGGCATTCCAGAACCAGTTATTTCCCTTTGTCTTATTTCTAGTTGATGAAGAGATGAGCTTATAAGATCCTCAGAAATACCATTTTTAACTACATCTTTAAGACAATTCATTATTAAATCTTCAACTTGCTGTTGATTATTTGAATCAACTCCCTCCAAACCTGCAGCAAATACAAGTTCTTTATGATCTGCTTCAAGACCAGTCAACGGAGACAAAGATTTACCAAGATCTGTGTTCTCTAAAACTTTACGTAATGGCGAAGCTGAATTATCTAAAAGTATATTAGCTATCAAATATGACTCTAATAGTTCAACAGGATCATGACTTTCACCTAGCAGCCAACCTAGGACAACGTGATGATTATTTTCATCTTCAGGCATAGGATTATAGAATTCAGAAACAGTTTTTGGGGCATCAATCCTATTCTCATTCTTAACATTGATATCATTTTTTTCAGGTTTAAAACTTTTAAGTACATTTTCGTTTATATAACTTTGAATTTCTAATGGATCAATATCTCCAAATGTAAAGAATGTCGCATTTGAGGGATGATAGTGTTTCTTATGAAAATTTACTAAGTACTCATGGGTGAGGTCAATTATATTCTCAGGATTGCCTCCACTGTTATGTTTATATGTTGAAGAAGGGTATAGATGTTTAGACATGCCATGCCACAATTGGCTTGAAATTGAGCTCATTGCACCTTTCATTTCATTAAATACCACTCCTTTAATTTCTAGCTTGCTGTTAACATCATTTTCTTCAGAAAATTCAAGTCGATGACCTTCTTGAAGAAAATCTAACTCATCTAAATTAGGAAAAAATGATGAATCAAGATAAACACTTAATAAATTATTAAAATCTTTATCATTTTGTGTAGCAAATGGGTATGCAGTCCAATCACTAGAAGTAAAAGCATTCATAAAAGTATTCAAAGATCTTCTAATCATCATAAAAAATGGATCTCTAACAGGATATTTCTTTGATCCACATAAGGCCGTATGTTCTAGAATATGCGCAACTCCAGTTGAGTCTTCTGGAATGGTTCTAAATGCAACCATAAAAACCTTTTCATCACTTTTAGAATCTAAGTGAATATGTTTGCAATTAAACTCAGATTCAGTATATATTTGTGCATTGAGGTTTAATAAATTTATAAACTTTTGATCTTCAAGATTAAACATAAAACAATAATAAATAATTTATGAAAAAAATAACAACACTTTTTGTTCTGATATTTTTAGTAGGCTGTTCAACCACTCAGTCAAATTTGAAAATAGACTCGGTTGACACATTTAACCTTAGTAATTATAACAACTTTAATATAAAGATAAATAACTCCAATATAGGCGCTGAGGTAAATCCTATTGTGCTCGAAAGATTTAAAGAAAATTTAAAAAAAGCTATTGAAGAAAGAGGCCTTACTTTTAGTGAAGATTCAAATATTATCTTTGATATTAATTTTTCGACCAAAGAGACTGTTGAGTCTGACAGAATGAATCATTACTATTCTAGGTACTATTGGGATTTCTATAGATATCGTGACGACGTCTATAACGTAACTCGAAACTTCCTCAGAGTTAACTTAAGGGACATTGATGATGATAAAACTCTTTGGACGGTTGTAACTGTTTGGAGAGATGGATCTAACAGGTCAATTTCATATGATGATGCATCAAATATGCTTGTTGATGAAATAATGTTAAGTTTTTTATAAAGCAATAAGTAATCTTGCATAAATATTTAATACTTTCTTTTTTATTAATATTTGTATTCGCATGTTCGGACTCGAAGCAAACAATTATAGATATCCCAATTACCTCTGATGTTGAAGATCTTATAGAGCATTCAAAAGAATTTGATCAGCAAGTCTTAACTTTTGATACTCCTGGAGGAAAAGTTCACTTTGCAATTGGATTTGGTATTGCCAATTCTATTATGGTTGAAGGAGATGAAGGCAATATTATTATTGACACATCTGACAGCGTTTTTGAGGCTGAAAAAATATATACACTGTTTCGCAAAAAAAATTCAAACCCCATAAAAGCAATTATCTACACTCACAATCATGGAGATCATACATTCGGAGCCTCTTATTATGTAAATCTTCAAAATGAAAAACCCCAAATTATTGCTCATGAGGATACTGATTATTATGTACAAAGAATTATGGGCATACTAAATCCAATAATCACCTCAAGAAGTACAAAAATGTTTGGTACAGCACTTCCAGAAAAAGATTTAATTAATGTTGGTATTGGTCCCAGTCTCAGCGTCTCTAAATCTCCAACAGGCTATATAAAACCAAACTTAACTTTTAAAGATAATTTAAATTTAAATATTGCAGGTATTGAAATAGAGTTATTTCATGCGCCTGGTGAAACAAATGATCAAATTTTTGTATGGCTTCCAGAGCATAAATCACTTATGCCTGGCGATAATATTTATAAAACCTTTCCTAATCTTTATACTATAAGAGGAACTACACATAGGGATGTAAAAGGGTGGATAGACAGCATTGATCATATGAAGTCATTTAGCCCTTCCTTTCTTTTTCCAAGCCATACAAAGCCAATAATAGGAGTTGATAAAATCCAATCAGCCTTGAATACTTACAGGGACGCTATTCAATTTATTCATGATCAGACCATTAGGCTTATGAATCAAGGCTTATATCCTGATGAGATAGTTGAAATGATTTCGCTACCTAAACATATAGCAGATTCACCTTACTTATATGAGTTTTATGGAACTGTGAGATGGTCAGTAAAAAGCATTTTTAATGGTTATCTTGGATGGTTTAGTGGTAATCCATCTGAATTAGATCCGCTTTCAAGAAAAGAAAAGGCGATAAGAATATCAAGACTTGCCGGAGGTAACGATAAATTATTAGATCAGCTTAAGGTTGCTGTTGAAAATAATGATATGCAATGGGCCTTAGAGCTTAGCGATCATCTTATAGCTCTAGATTATTTTATTGATGAGGTTAAAGATTTAAGAATTGATGCATTAATATATGAAGGTTCTCGTTCCTCAAATCCTAATAAAAGAAATTATTTCTTAAGTTCCGCTCTTGAATTAAACGGGAGCATTTTAGATACACCTCTAACTGACAGAACCTCAGAAGAATTATTGCAAAACATTTCTATCGACACCTTATTTGATGTTCTATCTTCTAGATATAATCCTATTAATCACACAGACGATAATTTTAAAGTCTGCTTTAATTTTTCTTCTTCAAAATCAAAAAGCATTACTTTAAGAAATCAAGTTGCAGTGGTAAGCGATGATATAGTTCAAAACTGCAATATAAAAATCCTTACAGAAGAGCTAGAGTTCAAAAAAATATTAGTTGGAATCTCTAACCCAGTATCTTTAATTGCTTCAGGAAGTATGGGTGTTGATGGAAGCACAACAGAATTTTTACAATTCCTGGCTAAATTCAGATAAATATTAATTCCCCGAGGGAATATCCTTAAATGCCACACCTTTATCAGCTCTAGGATCTTGAGGTAGGCCTAAAACTCTTTCAGCAATTATATTGCGAAGAATTTCATCAGTCCCCCCAGCAATTCTTAGTCCGGGCGCACCCAGCCAAGCATTATGGAAGCTTTTAATATCCTGATCATCTGTTTTCAGCATTCCAGCCATATCTAATGAATCAATTCCAAAGTTTCCTATATCTTGTAATTTCCCAGCACTAACAATTTTAGTAATAGACGCCTCAGGTCCAGGAGTGCCTCCTTTCGAGAGAGCAGACATAGTTCTTAGTTTTGTGTTCTTTAATCCACTTTTTTCACAATACCAATCAGCAATCGATTCTCTTGCAGCTTTATTATTTAGGAGTGGCTCACCTTGATCATCTTGAGTCTTTGCCCATCTAAAAGCGTCTTCAACATCTGCACCACTAGCATCGCCTACAGCAAGTCTTTCATTCATAAGAGTTGTTATTGCAACTTTCCATCCATCGCCAATCTCACCAAGTCTTTGAGAGTCTGGAATCTCAACATCAGTAAAATAAACTTCATTGAAGCTAGAGCCACCAGTTATTTGCTTAATAGGTTTCACTTCAATGCCTGGAGACTTCATGTCTACAAAGAAAAAAGTCATTCCTTTATGTTTTTCAAGATCTGGATCATGTCTTACTACCAAAATTCCATAGTCTGAGAAGTGAGCACCAGATGTCCATACCTTTTGCCCATTTATAATCCATTTATCACCATCTTTGACTGCTTTACTTCTTAGACCAGCAACATCTGAACCTGCTGATGGTTCTGAGAATAATTGACACCATATTTCTTTTCCTTCAGCCATTGGAGGTAGATACCTTTCTTTCTGTTCTTGCGATGCGTATTCCATCATTACTGGCCCACACATACCAAGACCAATTTCAAAGATACCTTTTGGTACATCAAACTTAGACTCTTCATTGCCCCAAATAATTCTTTCCATGGAGCTTGCATCAATACCGCCATATTCTTTGGGCCAGTGAAGCATTGCCCAGCCAGCATCATATTTTTTCTTTTGCCAAGCTTTCGCCTCTTTTAAACGATCTTTACTAGCAAAATCGTCAGACTTAGAGGTGCCATCAACATACTCAGCATTTTTTTCTAGCCAATCTCTGCATTTTTTTCTAAATTGAGCTTGTTCGGGTGTATCTTTAAAATCCATATTTATTTTTCCTAATTAATGTTTGATTGTTCTAAGCTTGTAACTAATTTTTCTCTCCAATTGCTAAGCGACCCAATATTTAGTGACAATAATTTTGATCTTTTATAAAACATGTGACAATCATATTCCCATGTAAAACCATTTCCCCCGTGGGTCTGAATATTTTCTTTTGAGCATAATTGATAAGCTTTTGTAGAACTAACTCTTGCCGTAGCAGAAGCAGAAGGTAAATCTGCTGAATTTGTAGAAAGAGCCCATGCTGCATAATAACAATTAGACTTTGCCAAAGTGAGAGCAATATACATGTCTGCTAACTTGTGTTTAATTGCTTGATAAGAACCAATAGGTCTTCCAAAAGCGTATCTTTCTTTTGCATAATTTATTGCCATATCAAGTGTAGCTTGTGAGCCACCAATTTGCTCATAACTAAAAAGAACAGCAGCTTGATTGATAATGGATTCGTACATCTCCCAACCAGAACTCTCATCTCCAATGGCATCACTCTTTACATTATTAAAGGTGATAGAAAAATGACCTCTACTTTCATCAATATTTTCTTGATGCTCGATCGAAACTCCCTCTGATGAAAGATCAACAACTTGAAGGCTCACTCCATTATTGGACTTTGCTACCACTATGGCATGAGTTGCTACTTCAGCATCTGGAACAGCTATTTTTTTTCCATTGAGAACTCCATCATTACAAGATAATTTAATATTTTGTTCTGTTGGTGCATACAAACCTTCTGTTATAGCCATAGTTCCAACTATTTCTCCATTTACAAGCTTTGGTAACAAGGATTTTTTTATCTCATCACTACCATAATTAACAATAGCTTCTGTAAATAAATATACTGAGGATGAAAAGGGCACAGGTGCTAAAAATCTTCCAAGTTCTTCTGCAATAACACAAAGTTCAAGATGGCCAAGTCCGAGACCATCAAATTCTTCTGGTATTCTTATACCAGTCCAACCAAGATCAACAATTTTATTCCATAGTTCTTCATCAATATTTTTATCTGTTTCTAAAACTGATCTGCTTCTTGATAAAGCACCTTCTTTGTCGAGGAATTTTCTTGCCTCTTCTTGAAGAAACTTTTGATCATCTGAAAAATCTAAATTCATTATTACGTTTTAAGTTAATGTAAAATAGATTTTATTATATGCTAAATAGTGTTTAATTTTAATTACCAATGAATAGTAAGCTAAAGAAAGAAGATAAATTACCGTCATACCTTCGTAGATCATCAAAAGGCGGACTTCTTGTAGGATTTATATACGTAATAGCTTTTATGAGTATTTTATTTTTAGCTATATGGCAAACATTTGAATCGGAAAAAAATAAAAGCGATATGCAACTTGTTGATGATCGACTCTCTTTAATAGAAGAACAAATCAATATTGTTGATGAAACCAATAATGATTCGATGACAGATATTACATCTTCAATACAATTCCTTGATAAAGAAGTTAGAAAATTATGGGATTTAAGCAATAAAAGGAATAAAGTTAATATTCAGAACCTTAGTAATAAAACTGAAGAAATTCAGGAGCTCTTAAATACGATCAAGATTGATATAAAAGAAAATCAAACAAATCTTTCATCTTTACAAGATGATATCGTCATTAATATATCTAAAATTGATGAATTGGGTTTATCTTCAGATGATCTTGAGGAACTTAGACAAAAACTAAATAATATCAATACACAATTAATTCTGCTTGATGACTCTGTACAAGCTTTAAATAATTACAAAAATCAATTAAATCAGGCGATTTTAGAAATCCAGACGCAAGTCTCTTCTATTCAAAGCCAAACTGATGAATAATTTTTTAGAAAATTGACAATTTTGTAAAATAGTAGTTTTATAAAGGCATGAATAGGTTTGTGTTACAGGTTTTTTTATTTTTAGCGTTCATACCTTTAGCAATACTAGTAGGGTATGGGATATTGGTGGTAGCGCCAATTTTTTGCTGTTTTCTTGCAATAAACTCTTATAAATTTAACAATTACAAAGAAATGTACATTTGGATGGCGTTTGGTTGCCTATCATTTTTACTTGCTTTGTTTATGCTTGGAGTTTTATGACCACATTTTTTAAAGGCTATTTATTATTGATTGGTTTGATTTCTATTGTAATGGGCTTATATGGTATGTTTGCGCCGGATTTTAGTTGGTATCCACCATTTGAAACTATTGAAAGAGGAACATCATTATCAAATTTTGTTCGGACTATTTCAGGAGTCTTTGTTGCTTCAGGCTACATACTTATAAGGTTTATATTTTCATCGTCAAAAGTTCAGCTAGGCACTGTCTTAATATATCTAGTAGCATTTATGTTAGTTGGTAAATTTACCGGTTTTCTTTATGATGGATTCCTTCGACATGATGTAATTGCATTTAGCATGGGGGTCGTCACATTTATAGCTTTAATAAGAATTCATAGGTATAGAAAAAGTTTATTAAATTACGATCTTTAAAAAATTTTCCACTTAAACATAATATCTATATATAATGCATCTTCTTGGGGATGTGGTGGAACTGGTAGACACGCTTGGCTTAGAACCAAGTGCCGCAAGGCGTGGGGGTTCGACTCCCTCCATCCCTACCATTAAGTCTTAACATTATTAAAGAAGAAGTTACTAGAAATATAATTATTGTTAAAGGATCTTAAATTTAAATATATAAGATAGATATTTTTAACATAAAAACACTAGCCATATTCTCCATTATAGTTATACTTGAATTTGATGATAAAAATTAATTTACATAAAAACCGGGGACTAGCCTTTTAGCTGGATCTTTTTTTATGTATAGACCCAGCTTATGCTGGGTTTTTTTTTGGGAGAATATAATTATGAAAAATATAAACTTAATCTGTAGTACATTTCTTTTAATACCTTTATTTTTAATTTCACAAGAAGTTGAAGAGGTTATTGTTACTGCTAACAAGAAGGCTGAAACACTTCAAGAAATACCAATGAATATTTCTGTTATTACTGAATCAGCACTAGAAGAGAGAGGTATAACAAATCCTGAAGACTATTTGCGATCACTGGCAGGTGTTTCAACGCCGGGCGGCTCAAATTATTATACCTTTAGGGGTTTAAATACATCAACTTCACAACGTGGCTCTGGAACTTCTTCAACTTATATTGATGAGGTAAGCGAAGCATTGATGGGTTTATTTGATGTTGAGCGTATTGAAGTATTGAGAGGGCCTCAAGGTACACTCTACGGTTCAAATGCAATTGGTGGAACCATTAGATACATAACTAATAAGCCTGATTCAAGTGCATCTTATGGAAAAATAAGAATTGGTTACGGTGATAAAGTTAAAGCCAGTGATCCAGAAACTAGTATTGAAATGATGTACAACTTATCGTTATCAGATAGTCTTGCACTTAGAACGGTCTATTCACAATTAGTTTCTCCTGGTATTTATAAAAACATTCAAACAGGCAAAACTGTTGGCGAAGAGGATGACTCTCAATTAATGATTACTCTAGGATTTAACAACGGTGGAAAGTTAACTGGTAGTTTACGATACGTAAATTTTAATAATAAAGCATATGGTATCTTGGAACCTGGGCAAAGTAAGCCTGGAAGTGCAGACGTCTATGTTGAGGGCTGTCCTCAGGCAACCAGTTGGTTTTATAATTTTGATGGTGATCCAACATGTTCACGTTTAAGTGCAATATCAACATATGCAACCAGCGAGGGTGTTAATGGAGTTCTTACAAATTATGATCCAAAATTTGCACATGCTTTAGCAGCAGATGAATCTGAGGATATTACAAGAGAAACTTTAATTGCAAATATTAAATATGACTTTGGTGCTTTTGATGCTAACTTAATTATTTCTGACAGAACAGTAACTGATGATTCAGTAACTGATTGGGCTAGAATTGATATGGATGATTATGTTCCAGCACCACTAATCGTAGATGGAGATAAATCTTACCAAGAAACAACTGAGCTAAGATTAATCTCAAAACCCGGTAAATTTGAGTGGACTGTAGGTTATTATAATTATAAGTTTAATGAAGAACCTAATTCAGTATCACAAACTCAATATGCGGTGGATCAAGATTGGTTAGAGTATGTGATGCTTTATGCAGCTGGTTTAAGTCCTGGCGATTATGATGCAACAATTTATTGTCCTCCTTTCTGTGATGATCATTTAGGCTATCCATACTTCTATTATGGTTCCTATACTGAGTACAACGAGCAAGAAGAAACATCTTTTTATGGCCAATTTGATTACAACGTTAATGACAAGTTAACACTAACATTTGGTATCAGAGATTATGAAATTGAAGATGCATCAAAATCTTACCAGTATGGTATTTTCTTCATGGACAGCAATGGATGTGATGGTAATGATCCTGCTGGAACTGATTGTGCTGAACTTTCAGGGTCTGAGTCCGATACAAGAATGAAATATGCCATTAATTACATGGTTAATGATGACTTAACCTTATATGCAACACAGGCAGCCGGTTATAGGCCTGGTGGAAATCAGGCTCCACTTCCACCTTTTTGTAGTAGTGACGAAGCAGCACAGGCAAACTTCTCAAGAAGATTTAATTCAGATGAAGCTGAGACTACAGAATTTGGAGTGAAAGCAAGAGGCGAAAATTATAGTGCCAATGTTACATATTTTGATGTCGATTGGGATGGAATTATCATTCAGGTAACACCGGGTTGTGGATGGAGATATAATTTTAATGGTGGTAAAGCTGAGACTTCAGGTTGGGAAGTGGACTTTACTTATGCAGTTAATGATGAAATTTCTCTTGATTTTGCTGGAAGTTCCATGACTGCTGAGACATCAATAGATATTTCATCTCTTGGTGCTTCAGCTGGCGATAGACTGCCTAATACAGTTGAAACTCAGTGGAATCTTGGATTAGTGTATGACACAACAATTATGTCATATCCATCCTATGCAAGACTTGATGTAAATTATTATGGAGATAGTTTTAATACATTTGCTGAAAATCCAAATTCAAGCTCTCCAGATTACACAAAATTGAATTTCAATCTTGGATTAGACTTGAGTGAATATTCCAAACTTCAGTTATCCGTTGATAATCTTACTGATGAAAGAACAGAAGCATATGTATATGCTGTTGATGATACATCCTGGAGACCAAGAAACTGGATGCAATGGATACCGCCGAGAACAGTAACACTTAAATATTCTTATAGCTTTTAGGTTGTTGCTTTAAATAATGCTGATGCAGGGAGTTATATTCCCTGCATCACTTCTATACAATTAACAATATGAATAAAGTAGCTATCTTCGGCAAAAAAGGCTCAATATCTAAATACGACTTAACAGAAAATAAACCTATATGGGTTGGAGATCTAACTCCTGGATATAAACCAGATATTATCGGTCAATATGAAAACTACGTAATAGTCTTTAGTTCAATGTGGACAGGCTCAAAAATGGTTCACTGTTTTAAGGAAGACTCTGGAGAATTTTTGTGGTCACATTTTCAACAAACTCTTCATAGCTCCTTAATTCCATTCATACCACATACTCTAGATAATCATATGTATTATCTTGCTTCATCAAAAGAAGTAGCAAAGTTATCATGGGATACTGGAGAAATTGTATTTAGAAAAAGATTTAAAAAATCAATTTTTACACAATATTCGCTAGCAATAATATCTGACGATATATTTTTAATATCTAAAAAAGGTGCACTTCTTGTAAATCATCAAACTGGTGATGTAAAACCATATCCAGATCTTTCTGAAAAACTAAACTTAAAAGAGATATCATCAGTACTAGGAAATGGAGTTACTTTTATGTCTTCAATATATTTAACCCATCCTCAACCAACTTCAGATGGAGCAGGTGCTGGAGGAGGTGGCGAATAGCCTCTCTTTCAACCATCATTTATAATTAACTTTATGTCGAAAGGTTTTGTACTATCTGATCAAATTATCAATAATGAGATAAGAAATCCTGCCTTCAAACAAATAAATTCCTTCAAACCATCTGATAATTTAAATAATTTAGATTTATTTACAAAAGGTCAACCATTTAACTTATATAAAGAACTTAGAGATAACTCTCCTATATTTTTTCATGAGCCCATGCCAATGGACCCAGAGCCTGGTTATTGGGCTTTTACAAGATACGAGGATATAAAGCATGTCTCAATGAATCCAAAAATATTCTCATCTCAATATGCAACTGGAAATATGTTAACCCAAGGAGCTGAAGAAAATAGACATCCAAAACTATTCAAATCAACAATTGACCATATGTTAAATTTAGATGGCCAAATGCATCTCAACTTAAGAAAAGAACACATGCCTTTTTTTAAACCTGGATATGTTGATGATTTAAGAAAGAAAGTCTCAGTAAAAGTTACAGAATTATTAGATATTATAGCTCCAATGGGTCAATGCAATCTTGTACAACAAGTTTCTCAACAATTGCCTATATATACTTTGTCTGAAGTATTAGGAATTCCTGAACAAGATAGACAAAAACTAGTATCTTGGATGGAGTTTTTAGAGCTTGCACAATATTTTACATATGAAATTATTAAAGAACAGAACGAAGGAAAAACAGAATCCACACCAGATCCTGCAATCATAGATATGTTTAATTCAATGGTTGATGAAATGTTTGATTATGGAAGGTTTATATTAAAAGATAAGAGAGAAAATCCTTCTGATGACCTGCTTACTGCAATTGCAAATGCTGAGATAGACGGAGAAAAGTTAAGCGATGAATTTTTAGATGGATCATGGCTGTTAATTATCTTTGCTGGTAATGACACTACAAGAAATACAATGAGTGGGGGTATTAAACTACTTCATGAAAATCAAACTCAAAAAGATTTGTTAATGCAGAATCAAGACTTAATACCAAATTTTATAAATGAAACTGTAAGATGTGTATCCCCTGTAATACATATGAGAAGAACTACTTTAGAGGAAACTGAAATAAACGGTCAAAGAATTGGAGCACATGAAAAGGTAGCATTATGGTATGGAGCAGCAAATAGAGATCCTGCTATTTTTGAAAATCCTGATGAATTTAATATTTTAAGGAAAAATGCAGATAAACATTTAGCTTTTGGAATAGGTAGACATACCTGTCTTGGTAAACCCGTTGCGTTGATGCAACTACAAGAGTTTTATTCGCAGTTTTTATCAAGATTTCAAGACTTTGAAATGAATGGCGAATGGAAGGTAGCGCCTAATAATTTTGTACATGCAATTCAGGAAATGCCAATAAAGTTTTCCCCTAAATGAACTTCCCCTATAGGTTTAAAGTTGTTTTTTTATCTTTCTTAGCTGTTTTTATCTGTTACATAGACAGAGTTAATATTTCTGTAGCTATTATTCCCATGCAAGACCAATTTGGCTGGTCTGAACTACAAGTTGGCATAATTTTAGGTTCTTTTTATTTTGGATACATGATAACTATGATTCTTGGAGGCTACTTAGCTGATAAGTATGGTGGAAAGAAAGTTCTCGGCTATGGACTATTAATCTGGTCTCTTTTTACAATTATTACTCCATTTTTTGCATACAGTGGTTTGTGGTGGCTAATCTTGATAAGAGTTTTAATGGGACTAGGTGAAGGGATTACATTTCCCTCATGGCATTCAATTTATGCAAGGTGGATTCCTTTTAATGAAAGAACAAGAGCTGTTGCATTTACTAATAGTGGAATAGCAGCTGGAACAGTTTTTGGATACGTCGTTGCAGCAGCAATAATTTCAAACTATTCATGGGAATGGGTTTTTTATTCATTTGGTGTCTTAGGAGTATTCTGGTATTTTTTTTGGAGTAAAAGTGTTACCTCTTATCCTGAAGATAATAAAAACCTCTCTCAAGATGAACTTCAGATAATCAAAAATGAAGCTCCTGCTAATTCATCACCTCCATCGATACCATTCTTAAAACTTTTAAGTAATGGTCCTTTTATGGCAATAGCGGTTGCAACATTTTGTAATAATTGGTCTTTATATACATTTCTTTCTTATTTACCAAAGTTTGTAAATTCACCTATCTCTGAAGGTGGAATGGGTATTGATTTAGGCTCTAGCATTTTTGTGTACGCGATTCTTATTCCTAGTCTAGTTTCTATTTTTTCTCTCATCATGGGTGGTGTTATAACTGATAGCTTTATAAAAAGAGGATATAAAATAATTAAAGTAAGAAAGGCTGTAAACTCTGTTGGATTCTTTGGTTCCGCCATCTTTTTATACTTAATTTCACTACAGGATGCATTATTTAACGTTGTATTCTTGCTATGTCTTATAAACGTATGTTCTGGCATATGTGCCGGAGGGTTTGGTGTAAATCATGCAGACTTAGGTCCAAAATATACTGGTTCCCTGGTTGGAATCTCAGGTAGCATAGGGATGGTAGCTGCTATATTAAGCCCAATGATCGCAGGATTAGTTCTAGAAATAACTAATTCTTGGGATGTAATTTTTTATATCTGTTCAGCTGTTTTAATTTTCGGTGGCCTTTTTTATCTTATATTTGCAAGCGCCAGCAGGCAATTTGATTAATCTTATTATATTTAGATGCTTAAATTCATATTTTGAAAAAAATCAAAAATGTCCTGACTTGTTCTATCTCTTGCTGTTCTCCATTCTGTTGTATTAGAGTTATTTAAAAGCACTTTATTTTTATCAAAAACCAGAACTCTAGGAATGCCTTCTGCAGATGGAATTCCATATTCTTCCATTAATTCCATGTTTATCTCATATCTTTTTACATCAATGTACAGGACATCAAAACTCTTCATAATGTATGATTTAATTTTTGGGATTTCCATAGTTCCTGAAAATATTCTGCAATCTGGGCACCAATTAGCACCAAATATTAGAATGGGTTGTCTACCCGACTTGATAGAGCTATCTATAAAATTATTAAGCTCCTCTACAGAATAAGTTTTACCGTCATAAGGCAAGGGAAGAGGAGTAATTAATTTATCATTCTCGTTGAGCATAATATTTGCATTTATATTTAAACAAACTAAAAAAAAGTATGCAATTGTAAGATATTTGATTAAACTTTTAGACATATATTAATTGTAATAAAAAAATGTGGAGTATATAAGTTGATTTGGATTATAAGATTATATTTATTGATAATGATAGTTATATATGGAGTTATTGGCCTTTGGGCAATTCTAGATCCAATCATTATTGCTCAAGAGCTAGACTATCCATCTTTGCTAAACATTGTAGGATTAGCAGTAACAGCCCCAATAGGGTATTCCGAATTTGCTGGAATATATGGAGGCTTAAATTTATGCATTGGATTTATGTGCATAGTTGGAATTTTTAAAGAAAATATTGCGACTTTTTCTATAAAATTTATAACTTTTTTAGTTGGATCAATTGCATTAGGCAGAGTACTTTTTTCTATGATGCCCTCAACACCAAGCTTCTATAATGAATATTTCGTATTTGAAGTTTGCGCCTTTGTTGCTGGAATATTTTTACTGTATCAACAAAAGCAACTAGATTAAATTACTTAAATTTAGAATATATCCTAAGTAACTAGCAACAAATAATACTCCTAATAATCTAATCAATAAGATACTTACATTTTTAGATGAATATAGGCACACAACTAATACAAAGATCAACGTTGCAATTAACATTGTGAAATAATCTCTGGCATATAAGACCGCTTCCAGTTGCACGCTTGAAAATATACCAATTATGGGAACTACAAGAGTAATATTTAATACATTTGATCCAATGACATTCCCAACAACCATATCAGTTTTCTTTTTTAGCACAGCGCTGATCGTTGCGGCTAGCTCTGGCAAGCTAGTACCGATAGCAATTATTGTCAGTCCAATTATAAGTTCAGAAATATTTAACAATATAGCTATATTTTCTGCATATGTGACCGCATACCTTGATCCCAAGACTAAAGAAATAAGACCCACAGCCAGAAGAAGAAGTGTAATACTATTACCTTGATTATTATCCTTCTCCAAATCAATAATTTCACCTTTAGACTTATTTTTAAAAATTACATATAAGAAATATATGAAAACCAATAATAATAAAACACTGTCGAGTAAAGAAATATGGTTATCAAATAAAGCAAATCCTAGAACTAAAGCAGATGCTAAAAATGGAACAAATTGAATCAATGGAGTCTTTTTTGGCTTGAATGATATTCCTATGCAAGAAACACCAAAGATAAGAGCAATGTTGGATATATTTGATCCAACCACAGCCCCCATAGCAATGCTTTCACTTTGATTTAATATAGATGATATGCCAACAAAAATCTCTGGCGCAGATGTTCCAAGAGCAACAACTGTTAAACCAATTGTTAATTCACTTATACCTAGTTTTTTTGCAATTAATGATGAATTGTCTACAAATTTATCTGCACCCCAAATTAAGACTGCTAGAGAGGCAACTAGACCAAGGAAATTGACAAAAAATTCCATGATTCATTTTACCTTAGATATTATAAAAATAGATTATGTTTCAATAATTAAAAATACAATATAATTGTTATTCAATTTATAAGGGACTAGTAATGGAAATTAAAAATTTATTTAGCATTGAAAATAAAGTAGCAATAGTAACGGGTGGCTCTAGAGGGATTGGAGAAATGATCACAGCTGGTTTTTTAGCCAATGGAGTAAAGGTTTATATCTCAGCTAGAAAAGCTCCTGCACTAATTGAAAAAGCAAAAGAACTATCAGACAGATATCAGCAAGAATGTATTCCAGTACCATGCGACCTAAGCACATTAGAAGGCATTGAAGACTTTGTTGGAGTCATCTCAGAAAAAGAAGAAGGCGTAGACTTTTTGATTAATAATGCTGGAGCAGCATGGGGAGAATCATTCGAAACATTTTCTGAACAGGGATGGGACAAGGTGATGGATTTAAATGTTAAAAGCATGTTTTTTTTGACTCAAAAATTAAAATCTCATTTATCAAAAAGATGTACTTTAGATGACCCTTCAAGAGTTATTAATATTGGATCTATTGATGGACTAAATGTTCCAGCGTTAGAAACTTTTTCATACAGTGCTTCAAAGGCATCTGTTCACCACCTAACCAGAGTCATGGCTGCAAAATTAGTTAAAGAAAATATTCTTGTAAATGCTATTGCACCTGGCCCTTATCCTAGCTCAATGCTTGGAGCAGCTGTCAATCATGATTATTCTGAAATTGAAAAGAGAAATCCAAGAAAAAGAGTTGGCTCTCCTGAAGACATCGCAGGATTAGCAATTTTTCTTTGTTCAAGAGCTGGCGCTTATACTGTTGGGGAAACTATTACTTCTGATGGCGGTATTGTAAAAACTGCAAGCCACAATCTAAGTTAGATTATCTTTGAGCGTCCTTAAAGGCTCTAATAATTAGATCTTTCATCCATATATGACCACCGTCGCCTTCATCACTTTTATGCCATATTAAAAAGTATTCCATTAAGGGAATTTCAATAGGAATCTCTACAAACGGCATATTATTTCTCTTTGCAAAACTTCTTGTTCCCATTAAAACTAAATCAGTTGATTGAATAATTGTTGGCGCAATTAAGAAGTGTTGGCACCTAAGGGCTACTTTTCTTCTGTATCCTATTTTATCTAGCTCAACGTCAATTAAATGAAGACCTCTTTTCCTTCCTGAAACATGTAAATGATTTTGATCAAGAATATCATCGACAGTAACATCTTTAATCTTAGATAAATCATGCCCCTCTCTATGCATTACAACGAAATCATCTTCAAAAACTTTCTCTGAATTAATCTCATTAGAACGTGGTATAACAGGATCAACTACAAAATCTAGGTTGTTAGTTGAAAGCGCATGAACTTGATCAGTTCTCATATATGCAAAACTACCAATTGATATATTTGGAGCATCTTTATAAATCTCTTTCATTATAAATGGTAATACTCTTCCTTCAGAAACATCTCCTAAAGATAGTTTGAAATTTCTTTTCGTTGAGGAGGGGTCAAAAGTATCAGGCTCATTGACACTTTGTTGTATCAATGTCAGTGCACTTTGGACATCCTGTATCATATTCTCAGTTTTCTGAGTAGGCACCATTCCAGAACCAGTTCTTACAAAAAGATCATCATTGAATTTTTCTCTTAATCTAGATAGCGCATTACTTACTGCTGGTTGAGTAATGCCAACAACCTCTGCAGCTTTCGTTAAGCTGCCTTCGGTATATATTGCATTAAGAATTACAAATAAATTTAGATCGAAGGAACTTATTTTCATTTTTTTCTATCCTCAAATTAACTTTCGTATAGATTTGTATTGAACATACAGCTATTATATTAATAGTTGAGCAGAATACTATTCACACTGTTTATAATAGTAACAAAATTTTTGATATAACGGGAGATTTAACCTCATGATGCCTGAATTACGATCTGAAGCAAAAGAACTAGTAGAAAAGGTAAAAAACTTTATAAATGATGAAGTTAAGCCAAAAGAACATATTTTTCATGACCAAATCAAAGTTGGAGAGGATAGATGGAACAGCTATCCTGCAGTAATCGACGAGTTAAAGGAAAAAGCAAGATCTGCTGGCCTTTGGAATTTATTTTTACCAGAAAGTGAGTTTGGTGCTGGACTCACTAACTATGAGTATGCTCATTTAGCAGAAGAAATGGGTAAAAGCCATATTGCCTCAGAAGCTATGAATTGCAGTGCTCCAGATACAGGAAATATGGAAGTTATTGCTAGGTATGGAAATGAAAAACATCAAGATGAGTGGCTTCAGCCATTACTTGATGGAAAAATAAGATCTGCATTCGGCATGACTGAACCAGGAACAGCTTCATCAGATGCCACCAATATGCAAGCTACTGCTGTTCTTGATGGTGACGAATATGTAATCAATGGAGAGAAATGGTGGACCTCTGGTGCAGGAGATCCTAGATGTAAAATTATTATATTTATGTGTGTTACAAATCCAGATAATCCAAAACATCAGAGACACTCAATGATCCTAGTTCCTATGGAAACTGAAGGTGTTGAAATTGAAAAAATGATGCATGTATTTGGATATGATGATGCTCCTCATGGTCATGCGCATATGAAATTTAATAATGTGAGAGTACCTAAAGATAATTTACTTCTTGGTGAAGGAAGAGGGTTTGAAATTGCTCAAGGAAGATTGGGGCCTGGCAGAATACACCATTGTATGAGGGCAATAGGCTCAGCTGAAATAGCTCTTGAGCTAATGTGTAAACGAGGAATAGATCCTTCTAAAGTAGCTTTTGGTAAAAATTTAGCAAATTTAGGCGCTAACTATGACTATATTGCAGAATCTAGAATTGAATTAAATGCAGCAAGGCTTTTGACATTAGATGCAGCAGTAAAAATGGATACAGTTGGGAATAAAATAGCAGCAAGTGAAATAGCTCAAATTAAAGTTTTTGCTCCTAATGTAGCTCTCAAAATTATAGATAGAGCCATTCAGATTCATGGAGGAGAAGGGGTCTCACAACTAACACCACTTGCGAGCATGTATGCCCATATGAGAACGCTGAGACTAGCTGATGGTCCAGATGAAGTTCACAGAAGAGCTGTTGCCAGACATGAGCTTGGGAAATATATTGCTGAATAAAATTGCCTAGTAATTTAATTTTTTACGATACTGAGACTACAGGCATTCATAAAGATTTCAGTCAAATCATTCAATGCGGATCAATATTTACCGATAGTCTTTTAAATACAAAAGATGAGCAAAATATTGGAAGTGCTCCTTTGCCCTGGGTAATACCACAACCAAAAGCCATGCTAACCAATAAGAAGATCAATTCTTTTAAATCTAATGTTTCTCATTATCAAATGATGAAAGATATCCAACAACAATGGAAAGAGTGGTGTGCTGATAATCCTTCTATTTTTATAACCTACAATGGCCATGCTTTTGACGAAGAGCTTATAAGAAGACAGTTTTGGTGTAACTTATTAGAACCATACATAACCAATACCAATCAAAATGGCAGGCTTGATTTAATGCTAATGATTCACAACATAGCTCCATTTTTCTCTGATGAAATCTCTATTCCATTTTTTGAAGAAGGGCCCACTTTGAGCATCAAGCTTGAACATTTAGCAAAAGAACATGGTATAGATGTTAGCGATGCTCATGATGCAATATCCGACTGCAAGTTCATGATAGGCTTATGTGAAGTAATAAAAGAAAAAATACCTGAAGTATTTGACTCATTTTTAAATATTTCTACCAAAGAAGGCGTCAAAAATCTTTTATATTCAAGTGACTTTTTAGCCCTTGGAGAAGTTTATAGGCGACATCCATTCAAGTATCCAGTAGTGATGTGTGGAGGAGACAATTCAAGACCCAATGATATTTGTTTTTTTGATTTAAGTTTTGATCCAGAAGAAATTTGTGATTTGGACTTTACTGAAATAAATAAATTAATTCAGTCAGGTGGAAGGGATTCACCATTAAAAAAATATAAAATTAATAAAACTATACCAATATGTTCACACAAGCATTTAACGAGAAATAATCACTTTGATATTGAGCATAGTGAGCTACAAAGAAGAGCAGAAATGGTATCAGCTAATAAAGATTTCCAAACAAAAGTATCTCAAGCTATGCAAGATAGAATTATGAATTTTCCTGAGCCAACTTATGTTGAGGGAACTATATATTCTGGTGGCTTTCCATCATACAAAGATAAGGACTTAATGCAGGAATTCCATCTATCTGATGATGTTGAACAACTTGTTAAGATTTCAAGAAATTTTGAAGATGAAAGATTTCGTTTATTAGCAGAAAGAATTATTTGTACTAAATACAAAACAGATATTCCTGAGGATATTGGGAATAGATATGCAGATCTATTGCATGAAAGAATATCCACTGAAGGTAAGTGGGGGTCTGTTGATAAATCTTTACAAGAGATTGAAAAATTATTAGATGAAAATAATAATGAAGAAGATAAGGAAATTCTTTTAGCAACAAAGGATCATATATCCTCTATGACTTTATAATCTAGAATTGGTGGGCGAGGAGAGATTCGAACTCCCGACTTCCTGCGTGTCGAGCAGACACTCTAACCAACTGAGTTACTCGCCCAAATTGAAGAGTAATTTTACACAAAAATTTAATGAATAGATTAAATTAGTATTTTTTAAAGTATTAAATTAATTAGATTTTTGAAAGCAAATCATCAAGCCTAGTTTGATTCATTACAAACGATGATTTGAATTGTTGTGCCACGGCTTTAGCTGAATCAAGATTAGATTTATCATCACCAACTTGAATAACACCTACCATAGCCATCATTGAATGGGGCGTACACTGATAACCATATATACCAGCAACATCAAACATCACAGTAAGATCCTGACTTAAGCCTCCATTCCAACTAGATGCTGAGGATGGAATCATTCCTGGTATAGAAGCAGAATTATGAGCGGCATCTGTTGATTCGAATGTAACGCTATCACCTATATTAATTTTTAGATAGGCTGGCTCAAAGACCATTACTCCAGTAGGTCCTTGATTTAACATTTTTACAGAGTGATTAGCTCCATATAGATCAAACTGAATGAATAACATTGTAAATATGACAAAAAACTGTCTCATAAAAAACTCCATATAAATATTTGTATTATTATGCATACTTATAATTGAATATCAATATAATTTATATTTAATTCAAGTTGCGAATAAATTTAAAATGTATATATTAAACGTATATAAAATCACCTCTTACAATTAACCTATGAATTTATTTTTAAAACAAAGATTTCTACTTACCACTGTAATAGCTTTATTCTTTAGTACTTATGCAGATACAAGCTACTTCCCTTCAAATGACTCTTGGGATATTTCTATACCCGAAGAACAGGGTGTAAGTTCGGAAAAAGTTAATAAACTGCTTGATTTGTCTTTTTCTGATAGTGCCACCCAATCTGTTGTTGTCATCAAAAACGGTAAAATTATTTCAGAAAAATATGCTGCAGGATTTAATAAAGATTCTCATGGAACTTCATGGTCTATGGCTAAAAGTTATTATGCTGCCTTAATTGGTATTTCAATAGATAAGGGTGAAATTAAAAGCTTAGATGACAAAGTTTCAGATTATCTTGAATATTATAACGATGAGAGATCTAAAATAACTTTAAGAGATATATTAGATATGTCCAGTGGATTGGATTTCCCAACACATGAGCATGAAAAAATGTTCTTTCAATCAGATCATCTTAAGTATGCCAAAAATGTTGGAGTAGAAAAGGATGCTGGACTTAAGTTTGAATACAATAATGTAAACTCAATGATACTTGGAGATGTTCTTCTTGTTGCTACTGGTAAAAAAGCTGACGTTCTTTTTGAGGAAAGGATTTTAGAACCCTTAGAAATAAAAAGTTACAAACTATGGAAAGATGAAAAAGGAAATGTATTAACATATTGCTGTGTTGATATGTCTGCAAGAGATTACTCAAAACTTGGCTTATTATTTGCAAGAAATGGAATGTGGAATGACAAGCAAATTATATCTAAAGAATTTATTGATGAAACATTTCAATTAGTTTGGGACATAACTCCTCAGAGATTTACAGAATCAAAAAGAGGTTATTCACTTCATTGGTGGATATCAAAATATGATGATGAATCAAAGATATTTAATACAAGCGGAAAATTTGGTCAATTTACTTTTGTAGATAGAGAAAATGATGTGATTGTTACAAGAGTTACCAAATACGATCAACAAGATTTTGGCGATGTCCAAAAATGGGGCATTATGAAATATTTAAGATGGGCTGGTATTGAAAATGCAATTAAGATTGGTCGAGCACTTATTGAATCGGGTTCAGTCGAAGTAGGTACTGATATTGTTAGCCCTACAACTGAAGAAAGAGGAGAATCAAAAGAGTTTTATGAAAAATATGAAGTAATTATTGATTCAATTGCTGACCTTAGCCGGAACTAGAATTCATTTCATTAAGTTTTTTTTTATAAGTTTCCATATCTTTCTTCCATTCCTCTAAGTAATAACCATCATTACCGTGCTTCTCTAAGTATCTCAAAAAAACTCTTCCACTTTCATCTTGAAAACCAGACTCAAATGGCTTACCAGTTAATCTATTAGGTCTTTTAAACTGATCTTCCATTAAGTCCAAACAAAAAGGATCATTGGTATAGTCGCTAGTATAATAAGCACATCCATAGGCAATCCCATACGCCAATAGTCAGTAAACTTATAGTTGCCTGGACCCATCACAACCGTATTACATTGATGGCCAATTGGAGTTAAAAAAGCACAACTAGCACCTACAGCAACAACCATAAGGAAGGGCTCTATCGCATATCCCAATTCTATTGCAATACCTGTTGATATTGGAGCCATGATCACAGCTGTTGCTGCGTTGTTAATAATGTCTGTAGTGACCATAGTTACAATTAAAATTATCAATAATATCCAGAATAGTCCCAGGTCTGCTGCATACTGAGAAATTGATGCTGCAATTAGATTACTAACACCGGTTGTTTGAAGTGCTGTGCCGATTGGAATCATTGCTGCAAGCATAACTATTATCGGCCAATCTATATTCCTGTAAAAGTTACTATCAATTATTTTTATTCTTGCAAAAGCAAGAACACATAATAAGAATGCCGGTGCAGCACTTAAATAATTAAATGACACTAAAAAAATTGACAAAGCAAAGAAAACCAATCCTTTTAAAAGCCTACTTCTACTTGGTATTGTTTGAAGCTCTCTTTGTCTAAGAGGCATTAATCCCAAGTGCTTTATCTTATTAGATACATCTTCTTCCGCTAGATCCCGAACTCCTAGCAATAAAACATCACCACCTCTGAAAGTCTCTCTTGTTAGTCTTGTTCTATATTTAGAACCTTTTCTCCATAGGCCTAAAAGATTTAATTCCTCAAAAGCTAGCTTTAAAAAGAAATCATATTTTCTGCCAATGAGTCTTGAGCCTGGAGTAATCATTACCTCAATTTCTTCAAGATCATCTTCATCAAATGAGTGAAGTTCTTTTGGTATTGAAAAATCAAAAATATCAAGCATATTACCTATATCATCTGGAGGAGTTTTGATAACAAGTATTTGTCCAGCCTTTATTCTCATATTATTTTGAACCTTTTTAACAGAACCACTTTCGGAGACTATTCCTAAAATTTCTGTATCTTCTCCAGCTTGTTGTTTAAAAGCGTACAAGGTCATTCCAATAGACGAACTATTTTCATTAACGAGCACTTCAAATAAATAACCCTTTAAATTAATTAGGTGCTCACCACTTGGAATTTCTTTTCTTAAGAAAATTAATTTATTCCCTACAAGAGCAATAAATAAAATACACATTATTGTGATTACAAGACCAACATAAGAAAAATCAAAAAAATTAAAACCTGAATTAGAAATAGTAGCCTTATATTCAGAAATAATGATATTTGGTGGCGTGCCAATAGCAGTATTCATCCCTCCTAAAATACATGCAAATGCTAATGGCATTAAAAATTTAGACGAGTGCCAACCCATCTTTTGACAAATATTTAATGTAATTGGCAGAAGTATCGCAAGTGCTCCGATATTATTAATAAAAGAAGATAAAATTGCGGCAATAAAGAGTAAAGAAACTAGAAACTGAAATTCTGTAAATTGCCTACCCCCAATCAATTTACCAACAAGCCCAGCAATACCTGAATTACTTAAACCCTGGCTGATTATTAATACAAGCGCAACAGTTATAACAGCAGGATGTGCAAACCCAGCAAAAGCTTGATTTGCAGGTATTATTTCTAGAACAACTAAAACGAATAATGCACCTATTGCAAGCGCATCATATCTTACCTTACCCCATATAAATAAAACTAGTAGAGCAACTAAAGTAGATGAAAGAATAATTTGATCGCTCATATAACATTCGTTTTATTTAGGCATTGATTCTACATAAAGTGATGTAGAAGGGTATGCAAACTCTGATTCATTAGCTTTAACAATTTTCATAATATTAAAAATTAAGTTTTCTTTAACCTCATTAAAAGCAGCAAAGCCGATAGGTTCAGCATATGCAACAACCATTAAGTCTATAGAACTTCCGCCAAGTTCAACAACTCTAACAACAGGATCTAAATCACCGTCAGTTGAAAAATCATTACTATCTATAATATATTTTTTAACATCGTTTCTTATGGACTCTAACTGCTCAACACTTGTTGAATAAATTAAATTTATTTTCCAATTAATTCTCCTATTGATCATCTCACCATGGTTAATTACTTTCACATCTGAAAGGTCTTTATTAGGAATAACCATAGGGGCTGTATCAAAAGTTCTTATAACAGTTGATCTAAAACCAATATTTTCGACGATACCATGTAATTGCCCGCTTACTTCAATTCGATCTCCTGGCTGAAATCTATGCTCTCCTATTATCAATATTCCAGAAATAAGGTTCTTAAAGAAATCTTGTGCACCTAAGGCTACCGCAACAGAGAAAAGTCCTAAGCCTGCAACAAGTGGACCAATTTGGATACCAAAGATATCCAATATAATTGCTACTCCAATTACCCACACAATAAATTTAGAAGCTCTCTCTAACCACATTTGCATAGAAGCTGTTAACCATGAGCTTGTTGATAGAGCTTCAAAAATAGGCTTTACGCTATTAGCAAGGGCACTAAAAATTGTAAAAATAACAAATGCTTTTACTATATTTGTAGCTATATCACCAATTAAACCCGAGAGAGGTAGTATCAAAGTACATACATATATAGCTATGGTAATTGGCACTAAACCAATTGGCCTTCTTAATGCATCTAGAATTTCGTCATCGATTTTTGATTCTGTGCTATCGGCAAGCTTACCAAGAGCATTTAAGATTACAGATATAATGAATCCTCTAAAAAGGAGAGCTATAAAAAGAACAGCTAGAGATGAAATTATAGAACCAAGATCTATGCCTAAGAACCCTTTATTCCATACCTCTGCAATAAGATTTAAAAAATTTTCCATAATAATTATTGCTATTCTATGTTGTTTTTAACCTTTTAGGCAAAAGAATTCTTTATTTAGCAATCCTATCTTTAATGAAATAAGGAAGGTAAATTAAATAAAATAAAGCTATAGCAATAGGGGTTGTATATAACAAGTGAAGAGGGGGATCAGGAAATTGATCCATAAGAGAGGCACCGGCTGGTCTGTCCATCAAATACCAGAAGTTAGCAGGGTCACCTAATAAAAGATTAATAATATAAACAATTGGCAATAATATTAATGCTGTAATTGCTGAAACCTTTACTATATCTTTAGCATAAGGGCGATTACCAAGACTAACTGTTGCATACATAATGCCAACTAAGATCATTCCGTGACCAACCATAAAGAAAATATAATCAAGATCATGATGTGAAATGTCTGGTGTTAAAATTGCCATTGATGCGCCTGCAAGTCCCCAAAAAAATGCACATAAATATAGGATTCTTGGTCCGCCTAGTAAAAACCATATTAGGAATATTTCTGACAAGTCGCACATATGAAGTGGAATTGTTTCTCTCCAGTCATAAGGATTTGCAAGAATATATAGATCTTTGTATGGTGAAATAATTACATGTAGAGCGATTACGGTTGCAATAATTTTACTCATTACTGATTTTTGATCTTCTGATTTATTTTTATAAAACTTGGGTAATAAAACAGTAACAGCAATAATAACTACTATTGTTATCAAATGAACACTTCCAAATAACTCAAAAGGTGTACCAAACATAAAAATTCCCCAACAATCTATGTATTAAATTAATTATATTATTAATTAGTTTCTGTATTATGTCAGTTCAGAAACTTTCAAGCAAAATTTGTTCAGTTAATATTGCAGGTAGAATTACAGAATCTTTTAGACCAGGCTTCCAATAAACATACAATGGAACACCATTTCTTTCATAGGACTCTAGAGCACTTAAGATCTCATCATTTTTATTTGTCCAATCTGCAACAATATACTCAATATTATTTTCTAAAAGATAATTTTTTATACTTGGCCGTGAAAGAGCTAATTTATCATTTGCCTGACATGTTATGCACCAAGCAGCAGTAAAGTTAATTAAGTAAGCTTGATCATCTTCTCTAAATCTTCTTTCAATATTAGAATCCCAAATAGTGTATTCAGAGTTGTTCTGGTTGTTTAAATTATCAGCTTCAATTTTTGCATCGCTAGATACTATTTCAACTCCTTCTGTAATTATAATTATTAAAATTATTATCCAAATCAGAGACTTTTTAATATTTCCATTTAATTTTGTTAGGGACCAAAATAAAGTCGACATAACCAATAATGCTATCAAAAGGCTGATTAGCATTTCTGTATTTGTTTGCAAACTAAAAACCCAAATTAACCAAAGTGATGTAGCAAACATTGGAAAGGCAAAAAACTCTTTTAATGTAACCATCCATTGACCAGGGCCTGGCAATGATTTTATAAGTCCAGGTGACATAGAAAGGATTAAATAGGGTAAAGAAAATCCTACACCTAATGAAGCAAATATAGGCAATGTCTCGCTAGATGGTTGAATTAAGGCATATCCAAGAGCTGCACCCATAAATGGCGCTGTGCATGGTGATGCAACTATTACCGCAAGTACTCCTGTTAAGAATGAACCTGAAACACTATTAGAGCCAAAAGATCCAAGCCTAGTTAAAGAACTACCAATATTTATATCTGTTAGTAAAATTATTCCAATAATAAACATCAGGATGCTAAGCATTCCTACAATAATTGGAGACTGAAGCTGAAAACCCCAACCAAGATAGCTTCCTGTTTGTTTAAGCAAAATTAAAGATAAACCTATCAAAAGGAAAGACAATAAAGCACCAAAACAAAATGATAGAGCATGAAGTCTAATCTTTTGCTTAGATTCATTGCCTAATGATACAAAGCTTAATATTTTTAAAGAAATTATTGGAAAAACACATGGCATTAAATTAAGTATTAAGCCTCCAATGAATGCAAATAATAGAGCTTGTAAGAAAGTAAAAGATGAATCATTAGACGAATTAAGGTCTATGCTCGATTGTATTAAATAATTTTCTGAATCATTAACTGATATAACTCCACTAATCATTCTAAAATCTTCATAACCCTCAACAAGAGGAACTCTTAACAACCAATTGTTTTCCTCTTTTTTTAAAATTTGCCTACCGGCATGATTTACAATATTTTGATTATCAACAAAGAAAATAACAGAATCTATTTCATTATTATTTGAAAACCTTATATCAATATATTTATCATTTATTTCTGTTAAAACTGGCAATACAGAAGTTGGAACCATTTCATTCCATTTGGCTATGGAAATATCTTCAGATATTTCTTCTAAAGAGGTTTTTATAAATGCTTTTTCTGGGACGCATATGTCATCGCATATTAAAAAGTCGATAGCTATTTCGATGTTTGTATTTAAGGTGTCTTTTTTTGTAAATTCAAATGGAAAGATAACAAAATCTTTGTATCCATAAGTCATTAGGGGTTCATAGGGAATAAGCTCAGGAGATGGCCATTTAATTTCACCTATTTCAATATTATTGTCTGTTTTCCATTTAACTTTTATTGGTCCACCAGAATCACCTGGATTTTTCCAATAGGTATGCCAGTTTTTTTGCATATCCATTTTGATCCCAATTAGATTTTTTTTATCTTCAGACTGGGAAGTTAACTTTATTAATGAAACTTCAGCGTGGCCAGTATTTATAGACTCTGCATTAACATTTATGAGTAATGTTAATAATAAAAGTGATTTTATTAATTTCATTTTTTATATCTTACTATGCAAAATAAGCAGGGGTGCATTATGCACCCCCATTTCCATAATGTGGAGTATTATTTATTTGAGATTCTTTTTGGTGCTTTAATCTCAATCATTCTAGGTTTCTTTTCATCAGGAATTACTTTCTCAAGATTAACGGTTAATAAACCGTTGACAAGTTCTGCACCTTGAACGATAACATCTTCTGATAAAGTAAATTGTTGTTTAAATGCTCTTTGAGCAATTCCTTGATAAACAACTTTGTTTTCACCATTTATTACTTCAGTTTTTGGTCCGTCATAACTGACAGAAAGAACTCCATCAGCAAGTTCAATTTGAATATCATCTTTAGACAAGCCAGCAACAGCAATTTCGATAGCAAAAAGATTACCGTCTTTGCTAATGTTGTATGGTGGATAGCTTGATGATCTTTCATTAGACTCTGAAAGTCTCTGCAATCTATCAAACAACGGTTCGAACCCTAGTACACGAGTAGTAAAAAATGGGTCTGTAAAATTAAGTATCATAATAGTCCTCCTATAAAAGCGACTTATAATTGCGTATCTTTGAAAGCATACACATTGTTAATGTGAAAATCCTTTATGGCATTTTCATCTACACTTATTTATGAACATAATTATTTTTTTCAAGCTTTATTTTATTCATCATATAAAATATGCTAATAGAAATTCTTTTGTAGAAATTAAAATTTTTTGATAACTTATTAAATATGCGGGTACTTTTATTCTTCTTAGCCACCTTTAGTTCATTTAAATTCATTGCTGATGAAAGTTCTTCAGTTGTTGAAATAGGCCAAACCTGGCACTTGACCTCCAGAAGCAATAAAGCTTCATTGTCTGGCAGTAAAGTTTTATATTTTTTTTCAACTGATGCATATCATACACATCAGGCAAGAATTTTTTCTAACTGGGACAACTTTTCTATTGTTGATTCAAGAAACTTGGTAAGACTTAACAAAGGAGATAGAGTTAAGATTTTAAAAATTAAACACAATCAAAAGGTCTATCAAGTTGAACTTTTAGATGGATATGAAAAGAACAAAAAATATTTTGTAATTAAGGATGATCTTCTTAACGACTTTAAATTAATGGAGAAAAAATGAACTTTAGATTTATAACAATAATAATAGGAATATTTGTCATAACTTCATGTGCTACCACTTCGCTTCAACCAGAAGTAGTATCTAGAGCTGATGCACAAAAACAGCAGTATGTTATTTTTGGAATTATCAATAACGTCAATACAGTTCTTATTGAGGGAAATAGGGAGGCTGGCGCTGCTGCAGGCGCAATAATTGGGGGTAAAATTGGTAAAGAAATAACTGATTCAGAACCAGAAGAGGATATAGCTACAGTTTTAGGCGCCGCAATAGGTTCTTCAATTGGATCAGAGATTGCTGCAGCCAAAAAAGAAGGTGTTGAATTGCTTATAGAGACAGATTCAGGAAATTTTATTTCTATTATCCAAGAAGTTGGAGCCTACTCTTTCTTTAAAGGACAAAAAGTACAGATAATTAAAAGAAATGGTAAATCAAGAGTTATACCTTTTGAATAATGTCAGATGACCTATTTAACCTCATCTATAACAAATCTCTTGACTTGCTATCAAGGCGCGAACATTCAAGAAAAGAACTAAAGGAAAAATTATCATTGCGTTTTCAAAGTGACGACATGATACAAACCGTTCTTGATAAATTAGAGACGAATAATTTAATAAATGAATTAAGATTTGCAGAAGCTTATACTCGAAGCAGAAAAAGAAAAGGTTTTGGACCTAAAAAAATATTTTATGAATTGTCTGCAAAAGGTGTTAAGGAGTCAGTTTCTAATCAAGTAATTTTAGATGAGGGTAATTGGGACAAAGTTGCTAAATCAGCCTTCACTAAAAAATTTAAAAATGGGCCTAGTGAAGAGATTAAACAAAAATTAAAACAAAAGAATTTTCTTCAAAATAGAGGATTTGGTTTTAAAGAAATTGAATCAGTTTTTACTAATGACATGTTATGATTCTTTGCTATGTCTTATGAGGTTTTAGCAAGAAAATATAGACCAACAAATTTTGAAGAAGTTGTTGGCCAAGACCACATAATTAAGGCTTTGGTTAACAGCATTGATCAAAAAAAAATACATCAGGCTTATATTTTTTCAGGAACAAGAGGCGTAGGCAAAACAACTATTGCAAGAATTCTAGCTAAATGCATGAATTGTGAAAGTGACTCTATTCCGACATCAAAACCTTGTAACACATGTTCTAATACGACTGAGATCACAGCAGGCAGAAGTGTTGATTTTTTAGAAATTGATGCAGCCTCAAATACCCAAGTTGAGAAGATAAGAGAATTAATTGAAACCGTAGAATATAAACCCGCAAAAGGAAGATATAAGATTTATCTCATTGATGAGGTTCATATGCTATCTACTGCAAGTTTTAACGCTCTTCTAAAAACGTTAGAAGAACCACCAGCCCATGTGATATTTATATTCGCCACTACTAATCCTGAAAAAATTCCTAAGACAGTTCAATCAAGATGTTTACAACTTAACTTGAAAACTGTAAACGAAGAAACACTTTTTAAACATTTTAAGAAAATTATAGAAAATGAAAAAATTGATTCTGATGATGAGAGTCTTGCATTAATTGCAAATTCTGCAAATGGATCAGTAAGAGATGGTCTTACATTGCTTGATCAAGCTATTGCTAATGGAAATGGTAAACTAAATCAAGATGATGTTAAAAAACTATTAGGAACAATCGATGATTCGTTGTTACTTGAGTTAATAGAGTCTGTTGTTGGAGGAAAAGGTAAGCAAGTTTTTGATGTTTTATCCAAGATAGAAGAATTATCACCAGAATACGATGTAATTTTGAAAGATATTATCTCTATATTGCATCAAATATCATTAGAACATGTTCTGCAAAACTCTCAAGATGATCGCATAAAAAGAATCGCAACCATTATTGATAAAGAATTCTGTCAATTATTATATGAAATATCTATGAATTCATACTCTAAATTCTCGGTACATCCCAGTCCAAAAGAAGCATTAGAAATATGCTTATTAAGAATGCTAACATTTAATCCACTTCAAAAGCTCTCTTCAAGTAATGAATCTAAAAACGATGATAATCCTGAAAAAAAAAGTCTAAAAAAAGTTGATGTCAAAATCGAGACATCAGTAAATGATATAAAAAAAGATGAAATCATTAACAGTAATGATGATTGGATAATCTTATTTGATTCTTTGAGTGTAAGCCCATTTGCAAGAAACTATTTTGGAAGTATGTCATTTCATTCATATTCAGAATTTACCTTAACTCTTGTTGCAAATGAGGATATGGGAGAAGTGCCTGAAAATATAATGACAGAATTTAAATCTAGTCTAAAAGATAAGTTTTCAAATAAAATTGATATAAAAATTAAAACTGGAAGTACGTCTGATTCGCCAATTGCAACTACAAATAGAAGAAATGAAAAACACCAAAGCGATGCTGAAAATAACATAAACTCTGATAAAGATATTCAATCATTTATTAATAAATTTAATGGAAAAATAAAATCTGATACTATAAAACCTATTAAATAAGATGAATCAAGATCTAGTCACAGAACTTATTAATGCATTAACCATACTTCCTGGTGTTGGAAAAAAATCAGCTCAAAGAATGGCACTTTATCTTTTAGATAGAAATAAAGATGGCGCAAGTATTCTAGCTAATACTCTTAATTTAGCAGTTGAAAATATTCAAAGATGTTCGTCTTGCAGAATGTTAACTTCTAATGACTTGTGTAAGGTTTGTTTGGATTCATCTAGAGACGCTAAAAGTATTT
>ERZ802824.73-NODE-73-length-47625-cov-22.1492_pt1 | contig 47625 bp, 50 predicted proteins | sample MGYA00345650_ERZ802824 | MGnify/ENA primary metagenome ERZ802824 (study PRJEB30503, sample SAMEA104212361) | marine metagenome | biome: Westerlies Biome; feature: [SRF] surface water layer (ENVO:00010504) within the epipelagic zone...; material: water (ENVO:00002006)... | reverse complement strand
CCTCGCCATCGATGGAGATGCCGTTGTCGTCATAAAGGCAAATGAGCTTAGACAACCCCAGCGTGCCGGCCAGAGACGCTGCCTCGTGAGAGATGCCCTCCATCAAACAGCCGTCACCAGCAACCACCCATGTTCGGTGATCAACCAGATCAATTTCTTCCGTATTAAATTCGTTAGCGAGCTTTTGCTCGGCAAGCGCCATACCCACCGCCATCGCGAAACCTTGGCCCAACGGCCCTGTGGTGGTCTCTACCCCTGGGCATTCACCAAACTCCGGATGACCCGCGGTTTTAGAGTGCAGTTGCCTAAAATCTTTCAGATCCTGCAGGCTAACGTCATAGCCGGTTAGATGCAGCAGGGCGTATAGCAACATCGAGCCATGGCCGTTGGACAATACGAAACGATCTCGGTCATGCCACAGGGGGTCGCTTGGGTTGTGCTTGAGAAAATCTCGCCAAAGAACTTCAGCAACATCGGCAAGTCCCATGGGGGCTCCCGGGTGACCGCTGTTCGCCGCTTGCACAGCATCCATGGCCAATACCCGGATGGCATTAGCGAGCTCAAAACGTGAGGACATAGTAATTCTCTGTGACGTGAGCGCGCATTGTCCGTGTTTTGCCGCCCTCGCTGCAAATATTCTGCAATTTAAATCAAGTATTCGTCACTTAAACCCGCTTTTAATATCCAGTAGCATCCGCGCCTCGACAAATTGCATCCGCGCCTCGACAAGAGGGACCGCCAGAAACGGCCAAGGAAACACAGGGAACTCACATGCCAACACAATCTTTATTCACTTCCGAATCCGTTTCTGAAGGCCACCCAGACAAAGTTGCTGATCAGGTATCTGATGCCGTGGTCGATGCCATGCTGGCGCAAGACAGCGAATCTCGGGTCGCCTGCGAGACCATGATCAAGACCGGCATCGTCATGCTCGCTGGAGAAATTCGCAGCGAAGCCGTGGTCGACTTTGACAAGCTGGCTCGCTCGGTGATTGAACAAATCGGTTATGACGGTCCAGAAATCGGCTTTGATCCCGAAGCCTGTACGGTCGTCAACGCGTTGGGGCAACAAAGCCAAGACATCGCCATGGGTGTTGATGAATCTGCGGATCACGAACAAGGCGCCGGCGACCAAGGTTTGATGTTTGGCTACGCCACAAACGAGACCGACGTGCTGATGCCCGCGCCGATTGTCTACTCGCATCGTTTGGTAGAGCAGCAAGCCAAGGCACGGCGCAGTTCCCTGTCGTTTTTGCGGCCCGACGCCAAGAGCCAGCTCACATTTCGCTACGATGAAACCGGCAAGCCCATCGGCATCGATGCCGTAGTACTTTCCACCCAGCATTCTCCTGACGTCGATCAAGCGACCCTGCGAGAGGCGGTCATGGAAGAAATCATCAAGCCCATATTGCCGCAGAACTGGGTGACTCCTGACACACAGTTTCACATCAACCCCACCGGACAGTTCATCATCGGTGGTCCCGTGGGCGACTGTGGATTGACCGGACGCAAAATCATTGTCGACACCTATGGCGGTATGGCGCGCCACGGTGGTGGGGCTTTTTCCGGTAAGGATCCGTCAAAGGTAGACCGATCTGCTGCCTACGCAGGCCGTTACGTGGCGAAAAATATCGTCGCAGCCGGCCTCGCCGAGCGCTGCGAGATTCAGGTGAGCTATGCCATCGGCGTTGCCGAACCCACATCAATCGGTGTGGAGACTTATGGCACAGGAAAGATCAGCGACAGCGAAATCATTCAACTTGTCCGTGAGCACTTTGATTTGAGGCCCAAGGGACTAATCGCGATGCTGGATCTCAAGCGCCCCATTTATCAACAGACTGCTGCCTACGGCCACTTCGGCCGCATTGGCGACGACTTCACTTGGGAGCGTACAGATAAGGCAGAAGCGCTCGCCGCCGCTATCGCCTAACAGTTGGAACTCGCCATGATGAGTTCCTAGGAACTCATCATGAGCCAGACAGACCCTGCAAACACCCAACCGTCGCTAAGCTTCGAATTTTTCCCGCCCCGGGATGAAGACGGCATGGCTAAGCTGCTGGATGGCGCCATAACCAAACTCGCCGCCTTTAACCCCGACTACTGTTCTGTGACCTATGGTGCGGGGGGCTCGACTCGACAAGGCACCCAAGATCTTGTTCAGGCCATGTTGGCGACAAAGATCCAAGCCGTACCGCATCTCTCAATTGGCGGTAGCTCCGATGCCGCGTTATACCAACTTGTCGAGTACTACCAAGAGATTGGCGTGACCAAAATTCTCTGCCTGCGTGGCGATCAGCCCTCCGGTGATGCGAGCAAGCCAGCCTACGCCAAAGATTTAGTCGAGCGCCTGCAGCAACGTTATCCAAAGCAATTTGAGCTGGCAGTAGCCGCCTATCCTGAGGTGCATCCAGATGCATCGTGCGCCACAGACGACTTGGCACACTTTGCCGCCAAGGTAAATGCCGGTGCGAATTCTGCCATTACCCAGTATTTCTACAATCCTGAGGCCTACGGTTATTTTATCGATCGCTGTGCTCAGGCGGGACTGTCCATACCCATCACCCCAGGCATCATGCCGATTACCAATATTGACGCACTGCAACGCTTTAGCGCCAAGGCCGGCGCCGACATCCCGCGATGGCTCGCAAAATCGATGTCCAGCTATGCCAACGACGATAAGGGTCTGATTGCCTTTGGCGTCGAGGTGGTCACCAAGCTATGCGAAAGGTTGTTAGAACTGGGGGCTCCCGGGCTACACTTCTATACGCTTAACCGATGGGGAGCGAGTAGCCAACTTTGTCGCAATTTGGGCTTCCTCGAACGCTGATTTGTCACGCTTAAATCGATTTTTCTTTGCCGGTACACACGGTCTTGGCGATCTTTTGCAGCTCGATGCCGAACGTTCTAACTATCTTTGCCGCGTGCTGCGCCTTCGCGAAGAAGACACGATAGATATTTTCGACGGTCAGGGCGGGCTATACCGCTGTCGGATCAGCAAAGCTCATCAGCGCCGCGCCCAAATACAAGTTGTCGAGCAACTCGCTGACGTCGACAGACCCGAGCAGGCACCATCCCTGGCCATGGCCTTGCTCAAAGGCCAGGCCATGGATCGCGCCATCGCTCAGGCGACAGAGCTGGGAGCGCAACACATTTGGTTGCTGCAGGCAGATCGCAGCAACCTCCCCATTGCGGCAGAGCGCCTAGAACAAAAAATGAACCATTGGCGACGCGTCATTGCTTCTGCCTGCGAGCAGTGCGGCCAGCCTTGGTTGCCGATACTGCACCCGCCGATGTCGGTGAGGGCCTGCTTGGCCCAGCAGACACACGCAATGCCTGTGGTTTTTGATCCTGATGGCGACCCCTTGCCCAGCCGCGCAGACATAACCCGGCCCTTGGTATTCATCGGCCCTGAGGGCGGTTGGAGTGACGAGGAGGCAACGCTGTTTGCGGAGCAAGGCACGGCTCGGTATCGGTTGGGGAGCACCATTTTGCGAGCGGAAACCATGCCCGCTGTTGCCTTGGCGTTGATCCAGCAAATGCGCGGCTGGCCGCACTAGGTCAAGTCAGCTAGCTTTCCTCGCAGGCGCTCAGCCGCTCTTGCGACTGCCTGCAGGTCTGCCTCAAGCTCAAGCTGTACAGGCCTTTCTTCTACCTGTTCTCGTTCGACCTGCTCTCGATAGGCTTCGAGCAAGTCAGGCAGCATGTCTAGCACCGTGGCAAGCTGCACTTGCACAAGGGCATCTTCGGCGTTCTCCGGGGCTTCGTCATCCAAGGCGAACTCGCCACCAGATGCCAGCACATCGGCGCGCTCAATCACCCGCTCGTATTGTTTATCGTCAATTTGTGTCTCATTTGCCTGGGTAACCGGTAATTTCAGTCCGACCAGCAACGTCTTCGCGTCGCCAAACACCTCAACATGCTCTGGGGCCTTGGTCAGCGTGCCGTCCAGCAAACGGTCCAGCAGATTTGTTTGTGCACCACTGATTTCAATGGCGTCGCGCCAGTTCAGCGCTGCCGCAAACTCGGCAACCCGGGCGAAGGCTGCCCGCAGTTCTTCCATCTGCGTCGTCGTTTGCAGCTGATGCAGCAGCTTTGACCACTCAGCCGCGTCGACCTCGGCTGTAGCGTCGCTGTCTTGCAGGGCCGCGCTCAGGGGCGCCACCAGAAAGGCGACGTCTAGCGGCATCAATTGATCTGCTTCAGGCATTTGCTGGGCTTGGCGATCGAGGTTCTTCAAGGTCTTGCCAACCTGCCGAAGCAGTTCAAGGCTCTCACTGGTCAGCGCTAACCGCTGCGATGCCAGAGCGCTCAACCAACGGGCCAGCAGAGCCCAGGCACTGCTCGGTGGCAACACAGCACCGATCGTCTGTGCCACGCGCCCCATCCGCTCAAAACCTGAGCGGCGACCTTGATCCAAGATCACCGCTAACAGACCACGCTCGAAATCTTGCCGCTGCTGGAAAATTTGTGTTGGGGTGAGTCCGCTTGACACGTTCAAGTACCTTTTAGGCTGCTGCCGTCTAGACATTCGATCATAGCCCGCCAAGTCCGCTAGGTGCAGGAAGAATCAAGCCTGCTCTGCCAGTGGCGTTGGCATTTGCGTCCATGCCACAACAATCGTTACCTTACCGCCCTATATTTTTCAGTGGATATTTCCATGACCAAGATTGCCTTTCTGATGGACCCCATCGAAACCGTCGCGATCAAGAAAGATTCGACCCTGGCCATGATTCGAGCAGCCCAGGTTCGAGGCATGGAGCCTTACTACTGTCGACAAGAAGACTTGGTGATTACCGAGACGCGTGTTTGTGCCTACTTACGTCCTTTGTCCTTAGTCGAACATTTTGCCGAGGCGCTGGATCCCGCTAGCGTGAACAACGGTGATGATCCTTGGTTCACGCTGGGATCAGCAGAGCTCTTGCCGTTATCCAACATGGACATCGTCATGATGCGCAAGGATCCCCCTTTCGACATGGAATATATCTATACCACCTACCTCCTTGAGCGCGCCGAGACCGAGGGTGTGCGGGTGGTTAATCGCCCGGGTTCGCTGCGAGACTGCAACGAAAAACTCTTCGCTACCGCCTTCCCCCAATGCTGCCCGCCGCTGGTTGTCAGTCGCCGCATGGATGTACTCAAAGCCTTTCACGCCGAACACAAAAATGTGGTCTTCAAGAAACTCGACGGCATGGGTGGGGCGTCAATCTTCCGCGTCATGGAATCCGACCCCAATCTGTCGGTGGTATTAGAAACCCTCACAAATAGCGGCCAAGAACAAATTATGGGCCAAGTCTATTTGCCGGAAATTGTCGACGGGGATAAGCGGATTTTGATTGTGAATGGTGAACCCGTGCCCTACGCCTTGGCGCGAATTCCATCAGCCGGCGAAACCCGGGGCAATTTAGCCGCCGGCGGGCGCGGCGAAGGCCGTCCGCTCACCGACCGCGATCGATGGATCGCACAACAGGTTGGGCCAGAGTTGGTAAAGCGTGGGCTGAACTTTGTCGGCATCGATGTCATTGGCGATTACCTAACCGAGATCAACGTCACCTGTCCGACCTGCATTCGAGAACTGGATGCGCAATTTGGATTGGACATTGCTGGAGACCTTATGGACTCCCTCGTCAGCTAGCCTTTGCCATCTATGTTTGCAGCTCTACCTAGGGATCGATTCTATTTCACCACGCTGCTGGCGGCGGGTATTCACGCAGTACTGCTGCTGGGTTTCTCATTCAATCAAGCACCGCAGCAAATCACCGCCGCGGCCGTCGCGATTGAACTCAAACAAGGCGGTGATGCGGTCACGCAAGACGGGGCCCCAGAGCAGACCTCAGAGCACACCCCAGAGCACACCCCAGAGCACACAAAGGCGCTGACAGAACCCAAAAGCGATCCGCTGCAATCTGTCCAAGCGCCCCCGAACCCAGCCAATAGGCAAACACTCCAGCGCCGCAGCCCAACCTCCAAGGCCTCTCGTGCCACCTCGGCACTCACACCGAAACCACTCAGCCCATCGCGCGCTAGAACTTTGGACACGAGACAACTGGCAGAGCAAATCCTTCTTTTCGACCAGCGCGCAGCACAAGCGCAGGGCGATGCACGTCGCAGAGATCTGTCGACAGCCGGGGCGCCCAGCACTGCAGAATCCGCCTACCTAGCCATGTGGCGACGCAAATGCGAGCGCCTGGGTGGCAACAACTATCCAGCCGGCAGGCTGCAGGGCGAGCTCACGCTACGGGTGTCCATTCATCACACCGGGCGATTACTCGACGTTGCCTTGCTACGATCCTCCGGACACGAAGCGCTTGATGCAGCGGCATTGAAAACCGTCAGGCAGGCCGCACCATACCAACCCTTCAACGTCGACATGCGCAAGCGGTATGATGAGTTGACCTTTACCCGCACATGGCAATTTAGCCGCCGCGGTTCATTCATCAATTGATGGGCTAAAACGCGGCAGTGAGGATAGTCTCGTAACACCATGAACCTGACGAACCACTTTTTGCTGGCCTTGCCGACGCTGCACGAAGACTATTTTGCTGCGTCCCTCACCTACATTTGTGAGCACAGCGACGATGGCGCCATGGGCATCGTCGTGAACCGCCCCTGTGATATCAGTGTTTTGGAACTGCTCAACCAACTGAATTTGAATCCACAAAGACACTGGGTCGATCACCCAGTGATTGCCGGCGGGCCTGTTTCCACAGATCGGGGCTTCATGTTATTCGCTGGCGCCGAGGCCTATGAATCCTCGTTGACCGTGGCCGATGGCGTGCATCTCACCAGCGCGTTTGACTCACTGCGAGCCGTGGCCAACGACGAAGGCCCAGAGCAATTCATGATTGCGCTGGGCTACGCTGGCTGGGGCGGCGGCCAGTTGGAGGATGAGATCGCGCGCAACGTTTGGCTCACGGTTGAAGCAGACCCGCAGATCTTATTTGACCAGCCCTATGAGAACCGTTTGGATGCTGCCGCCAGCCTGCTTGGCATTGATTTAAACCTCGTTTCCCCAGACGCCGGATACAGCTGATGGCGGCCCGTGACGGTTATGTTCTGGGCATCGACTTCGGACTCAAGCACATTGGAATCGCCGTGGGCCAAACGGTGACCCGAACCGCCAGTGGGCTAACAACTTTGCAAGCCCGCAACGGCAGGCCTAACTGGTCCGAGGTCGATCAACTGGTGGCCCAGTACCGCCCAATCGCCTTAGTGGTCGGGCTGCCGCTGAATATGGATGGCAGTGGCTCGGACATGTCGGAGCGCGCGGACACATTCGCAAGGCATGTTGCACGTCATACCTTGCTGCCTACTTATTTGGCGGATGAACGTTTGAGCTCTTGGGCAGTGAAAGACGATGAAGGCCTCAGCGGAGACATCCACGCTCGGTCTGCTTGTCTTATCGCTCAGGCTTACTTAAGCGACCCCAGCGTCTGCCAGCGCGTTGAGCGAGAGTCGGATTTGCCGGTGCAACCCCTATGAATTCAACCCCTGCCGACAATCTTGCTGGGCGTCTTGCCTTATTGAATGAGCGCATCCTGCGCGCCTGCGCAGCCAGTGACAGATCTCGTGACGAGATCACGCTGATTGGAGTGAGCAAAACCAAGCCTGCAGCGGATGTGACCGCAGCCCATGAGCTTGGACTGCAAGACTTTGGGGAGAACTATTTACAGGAAGCCACCGGCAAAATTGATGCCCTGCAGAGTATTGCGGCCACCTGGCACTACGTCGGTAACATCCAGTCCAATAAAACCAGGGAAGTCGCCAAGTACTTTGACTGGGTGCATACCGTAGATCGCAGCAAAATCGGGCAACGACTCAGCGCTCAGTGCCCTGCAGGCAAAACCATTCAGGTGCTGATTCAGGTCAACATCGATGACGATCCCAACAAGGGTGGCTGCAGCCCAGCTCAAGCGTTGGATCTGACTCAACAACTGACAGCCTTACCCAATCTACAGATACGAGGCTTGATGACCATTCTCAGTAAAGACTCGATACCTAGGGACAGCTACGAAAGCGTGGCACAATTGTTTGCTCAGATCGCCGCTGCACTGCCTACGGCTCAGCAAGCGTGCTGGGATACCCTTTCTATGGGCATGACCGACGATCTTGAGCAAGCGATCGCCGCAGGCGCCACGCATATTCGTATTGGCACGGCCCTATTCGGCGCCCGCGGATGATGCAAAGCACTGACCAACCCATGCACAATTTAGGAACGCCGCAATGACCATCGCATTTATCGGTGCAGGCAATATGGCAGGCAGCCTGATCCGCGGCCTGCAGGCCAGCGGCTATTTGCCCGGCGAAATCGTCGCGGCAGATCCGGCAAAATCGCAGTTAGATGTGCTCTCTGCGCTTGGCATCAAGACCACCACGGATAACGACCAAGCCGTCGTCGACGCAGACGTGGTCGTGCTCGCGATCAAACCGCAAATTACCGGTGACGTTTTACAGGCACTGCCCGCACTCAAACCAGATCAGTTAGTGATTTCAATCGTCGCTGGCATTGACACCCATAGCCTCGGCGACTGGCTACCAGACCAGCAACCCATCGTGCGCTGTATGCCAAACACACCGGCGCTGCTAGGCGCAGGAATCACTGGTCTTTACGCCAATGCATCCGTGAATGACGCACAGCGAGTTCAGGCTCAAACCCTACTCAACGGTGTGGGCAGCAGCGTGTGGGTCAACGATGAAGACCAACTTGATGCCGTTACTGCGGTATCAGGCAGCGGTCCTGCCTACTACTTTTTGCTTATGGAAAGCATGATCGAGAGCGCTCAAGCACTTGGCCTTGATGCACAGGCAAGTCGTCAACTCGTGGTGGAGACCGCGCGGGGCGCCGCCTTGATGGCCTGCGAACCCGACACCGATCCCGCAACGCTTCGTCGCAATGTCACCTCTCCGGGTGGCACCACGGAAGCTGCCCTGAACGTGATGCAGGCAGAAAACTTAGGTCACATTGTCGACCGCGCCCTGCTTGCGGCTAAACAACGCGCTGCAACTCTGGCCACCGAATTTGGAAGCAAGACATGAATCCAACCCTCTTCATGGTCGTCGATCTGATCTTTCGACTGGCAACCCTGTTGTTTCTGGTACGTTTTTTACTGCAAGCCTGTAAGGCAGATTTTTACAACCCGATCAGTCAGGCCATCGTCAAAGGCAGCAACGGCTTGGCAGCGCCACTGCGCAAACTGTTGCCGAAAACTGGCCGCTACGATCTTGCCACGCTGCTGTTGGCTTGGCTCATGGGCGTCATTTTTATGGTGCTGGTTACCCAGGGCAGTTTGGGTGCCATCTCGTATCTCGGCGCTGGATTTATACGCGTGGTATCGATTCTCGTGGATTTTTACTGGTGGTCGACACTGCTACTGGTGATCGCCAGCTTTGTCAGTCAAGGCAACTATCATCCTGCGCTGTCGCTGCTCGATGAATTGCTCTCGCCACTGATGACCCCACTGCGCAATATTTTACCTACCGCAGGTCCGCTGGATTTTTCACCCATGGTGCTGATCTTGATGTTGTCCATTTTGCAGCAAGCGCTACCAAGCGCTTACAGTTTGGTCTAGGCCAATGCCCACCGGCAGCGCTTCCGTTGGCAGGATCACTCCCCAACACTTTCAGTGTGCGGAGCCTTTGACGCTGCAAAACGGCGCGGTGTTGCCAGCGTATGAGCTGGTTTATGAAACCTATGGCACCCTCAACGACAACAAGTCCAATGCGCTCCTAATTTGCCATGCGCTATCTGGACACCATCATGCCGCCGGGGTGCACTCTGACGATGACCCAAAACCCGGTTGGTGGGATGCCTGCATTGGCCCGGGCAAGGCCATGGATACCAATCGCTTCTTCGTCGTCAGCCTCAACAATCTTGGCGGCTGTCACGGCAGCACCGGACCGCGCAGCATCAATCCCGATACCGGCAAGATTTATGGCCCTGATTTCCCCAACGTCGTGGTGCGAGACTGGGTACGTTCTCAGGCGGCTCTGGCCGATCATCTTGGCATCGAAACCTTCGCTGCGGTCGTTGGTGGCAGTCTTGGCGGCATGCAGGCGCTACAGTGGGCTATTGATTATCCGCAGCGCGTTGGGGCCTGTGTGGCCATCGCATCCGCGGCGAAGCTCTCTGCGCAAAATATCGCCTTCAATGAAATCGCCCGCCAGGCCATTGGTAGCGATCAAGATTTTGCCGAGGGTCGCTATGCGGATGAGGGCATCAATCCAGATCGAGGGCTGGGCTTAGCGCGCATGATCGGTCACGTTACCTACTTATCCGACGACGGCATGGGCACCAAGTTTGGTCGCGAAATTAAATCCGGTGATTTCGACGAAGGCGACGAGGTTGAGTTTCAAGTTGAGAGTTATCTGAACTATCAGGGGCAGGCATTCACGCGTTATTTTGACGCCAATACCTACTTACTCATGACCAAGGCACTCGATCACTTTGACCCAGCCAGGGATACCGATGGTGACTTGGTCGAAGCCTTTCGCAGCGCTACCTGCAAGTTTTTGATTTTGTCCTTCAGTTCGGACTGGCGATTTTCGGCTCAGCGCTCTCAAGAGATTGTCGATGCCTTAGTGAAGGCGAAAAAGAACGTGGCCAGTGCAGTGATCGAATCCGAGCACGGCCACGACTCGTTCTTGTTGCCCATCGAACGATATACAGCCGCCCTAGGCACGTTTTTAAACCGCTGCCTAGACGAGCGCTCGGGAACCTTGTCATGACCCTGCGTGGCGATCTGGCGCTGATTAGCCATCTGATCAATCCGCATGCGCGGGTGCTGGATTTAGGCTGCGGCACCGGCGAGCTGCTGGCCGCTCTGCAGGCTGAAAAAAACGTCAACGGTTATGGACTTGATCGAGATCCGGCAAACATACAGGTCTGTCTGAGCAAGGGTGTCAACGTCATTGAGCAGGATTTGGATGCTGGCATCAGCAATTTTGCCAACGATAATTTCGATATGGTCATCATGGCCGATGCACTGCAGGCGGTTAGAGACCCACGAGAACTGCTGCGGCAAATGCTGAGAATCGGCGAGGAATGTGTGGTGACCTTTCCCAACTTTGGTCATTGGCGCTGCCGTTTGCAGCTGGGTTTTAGAGGCCATATGCCTGTCTCAAAACATTTGCCCCACGACTGGCATAACACGCCAAATATCCACCTGTGTACGACCATGGACTTCGAAAAAATGTGCGCCGAAGAAAACATCAAGATCATTCAACGGCGGGTCGTCGATACGCGCTACCAAGAACATTGGGCGATTCAACTCGCCCCCAATTTAATGGCCAGTCACGCTTTTTATCGCCTTGGGAGACCCTCATGAGAACCATCACTTATCGTGCAACGGCGTGGTCCTTGGCGCTGCTGGCCTGCCTAACAGCGGCAGTGAGCCACGCCCAGCAAATGCAGCGTTTTGGCGAGTTTGAACTCCATTACATCGTCATACCAACGACAACCCTGCAGCCAGATATCGCTGCTCGGTACGACATTTCTCGGGGCAAGGACAAAGCCCTGTGCAATATTTCGGTGATCGACGCCAACGGCAAGGGCGTGTCAGCAGTGCTTGAGGGGTCCACGCAGAACTTGCTCGGCCAGCGCCAAGACCTTTCGTTTCGTGAGGTGGTCGATGGTGACGCCATTTACTACTTGGCCACCATTCGGCACGCCAACGAAGAAGTACATCGCATCAATATCGATGCGCGGGTGCAGGCAAGCTCTGGGGTCAAGGCGGCGAGCACGAACCTGAAGATCACACAAAAACTGTACTGGTCTGAGTAATGGATCTGGTGCTTGCCACGCGCAATCAAGGCAAGGTTGAGGAAATGCGGCCCATGCTCGCTGGGATCGGTTTCAACCTGATCAATCAAACCGATACTGATATCCCCAGCGCTGTCGAAGACGGTGCAACCTTTGTGGAAAACGCGCTGATTAAGGCACGCTCGGTGGCCGAGGCTACAGGCCTTCCCTGCATTGCAGACGACAGTGGCCTTGTCGTTCAGGCACTCCATGGAGCGCCAGGCATTTACAGCGCGCGCTACGCTGGCGAGGACGCATCGGATGCCGACAACAACCGCCGACTGCTCGAGGCATTGAGCGAGCAAACCGATCGCCGTGCGTTTTTTTTCTGCTGCATGGTTTTTCTAAGCTCGGCGCAGGATCCCACGCCCTTAATCGCGACGGCGCAGTGGCACGGCGAAATATTGCAGGCACCTCGCGGCGACGGCGGTTTTGGCTACGACCCATTGTTTTACTTGCCTGAACATGAACAAAGTGCCGCGCAGCTGCCGAAGGCAACCAAGAACACGATCAGTCATCGCGGACAGGCCTGCGCTAGACTCGTTGCAGCGCTCCATGTCCACGCAGACGCTTAGCGCATGATCGAAGTGCCCTCGGACACCAGCGCGCTTGGGCTCTATGTGCACTTTCCGTGGTGCATCAAGAAGTGTCCTTACTGCGATTTTAACTCTCACCCGCTCAAAGCAAGCACCGACCAAGAAGTGTATCTCGACGCCCTGCTGCGTGACTGGCACCAGCAGTATGAGTCCTTTGGTAAGGCGCGTATCGCACAGACCCATGGCGGACAGATCGCATCAATTTTTTTTGGTGGCGGTACCCCAAGTTTATTCAAACCCCAGCATCTGGCGCGCCTGCTTGAGGAGGTGCCCCACCAAGGCGCCGAGATCACCCTCGAGGTGAACCCCGGCACGGCGGAGTATCACCGCTTCGAGGATTACAAAGACGCCGGAATCAATCGGCTGTCGATTGGAGCCCAGAGCTTTTCCAATGCGCAGCTTGCGCGGCTCGGCCGGGTGCATCAGCAAGAAGAAACCGTCAGTGCCATGGCAAAGGCGAGGCAGGCGGGCTTTAGCAATATCAATCTGGACATTATGTGGGGACTGCCCGGCCAGAGTGTGGCGCAAGCGCTCGAGGATTTGCGGCAAGCTATCGAACTGCAGCCACAACACATGTCTTGGTATCAATTAACCATCGAGCCTAAAACCGAGTTTGCAGGCCGCCCCCCCATTTTGCCCGTCGACCGAGTACTACAAGAGATTGAGCAAGCTGGGCTGGCACTGCTCGCCGAGGCCGGCTTTCAGCGCTACGAGGTGTCGGCCTTTGCAAGACCCGGGTATGCATGCCAGCACAATCTCGTGTACTGGAGCTTTGGCGACTACATGGGCATCGGCGCAGGTGCCCACGGCAAAATCACCCAAGGGCCCAACATTTACCGTACCCAGCGACCCTCCCAGCCGCGCCTGTATCAACAGGACAGTCAGATCACCGAGCTAACGGCGATTCCGCAGACCCAACGTCCCATCGAATTCATGATGAACGCCCTGCGTTTGCTGGACGGCGTTACGCAGCAATCCTTTGCTGAGCGCACCCAACTGCCGTGGCAAACGGTCAGTCAGGTTTGGCAGGAGCTTGTCGACCTTGACTTGGTTCGCCACGACCGTTGCGCCACCACTGGCCTGGGACTGCGCTATTTGGATAGCGTGCTTGAGCGATTTCTCGACGCCTGACTAGTTGACGCGCTGATACTGCAGGTCGCGAATTTCGTGCCCAAGGCGCTCGCCGCGGGCTTCAAATTTCGTCACGTTGCGAACCTCATCAGCGACACTTGCAGGCGGCGTTTGAGTCGCTGCGCGAATATCGTCCTGCAGAAGTTCAAAGTCAGGATTTGCGGCGAAGTGTTCGACCATCCACTGGGCATAGGGTGCCCAGTCTGTAGCCAGCCTGACGATGCCAGCAGGTATCAGTTTTTGCTGCAGCAACCGCAAAAATTCCGGTTGAATCAAACGCCGCTTGTGGTGGCGTTTTTTCGGCCAAGGGTCCGGAAAAAAAATACGCACTTCCGCCAAGCTGTCGTCGTCGACCTGCGCCAAGATTAGCTGCGCCGGTTGATCGACCAGACGCACGTTGGATAGCTGATTTTTCGCCAAGCGCGACAGCATCGAGCCAATACCCGGCTGGTAGAGCTCCACACCCAACAACCGCCAGTTGGGTTGCTGCTCGGCCCATGCGATAAGCTCTAAGCCCATGCCAAAACCAATCTCCATGCCGAGGGGGCGATGCTGCAGGTCCTCGGCCTGCCAGCGATATTGATCCGATAATGCTTGCAGAGCGCTGGCCTGAGCCTTGGTAAATCGGCCGCGCCGACGGATGTAGTTGAACGCTGTATCGAGGTCGTCGGTTGATGGTGATTGTGAATCGGACATCGCCGCGCTACCGGTCTCGCTCTTGGGCCGAATCCTTCGACCGCAGGATTGCCACGCAAAGGCATAGCCAACCTGCAATCAGGCTCAGCCCGCCCAGCGGGGTGATGGGCCCCAACCAAGCCACATGCATCAGCACCAAGAGGTAAATACTGCCGCTAAATGCCAGCACACCCATCGAGAACAGCCAGCCAGCAACGCCAAGCAGGCGCGGCCCGCCAAAATGCCGCCACAAACCGGTGAAGAGCAGGACTAAGGCGTGGGACATTTGGTAAGTAACGGCGGTTTGCCAACTCGACAAGCTATCGTCGGGGATCACATCGCGAAGACCGTGGGCGGCAAAGGCCCCTAGCAAAACCGCGAGGAGGCCATAAAGGCCTCCCAACAACATGATCGCCTTGGCGGGCATGATGGTTTTACGAATGGCGTTGGGTAGTTTTCTTAGGCGCCTGCGATGGCCGTTTTGAGCTTGTTCATCGCATTTTTTTCGAGCTGCCGAATACGCTCGGCGGAGACACCGTATTCCTGTGCAAGCTCGTGCAGGGTTGATTTGTCATCGCTCAACCAGCGTTGCTGCAAAATATCCCGACTGCGCTCATCGAGTGCAGCAAGGCCAGAACTCAAGCGCAGGTGCATATCTTTGTCGCTGCTGGCATCTGCGACCAAGTCCGCAGGGTCTGGTGCCGCAGACGGCAGGTAATGTACCGGCGCCGTCGCAGCTTCGTCATCGCTGCCGTAACCATCAAAGGCCATATCGCTGGCGCTGAGGCGACTCTCCATGCGCGTCACTTCGACGCTGGGTACGCCCAATTCGTTCGCGATCGCATCGGTCTCTTCAACGCTTAGCCAGTTCGACGTTTTCTTCGCACCGCGCAAATTAAAGAAGAGTTTGCGCTGAGCCTTAGTCGTCGCCACTTTCACGATGCGCCAGTTACGCAAGATATACTCGTGCATCTCGGCCTTGATCCAGTGCACGGCGAAGGAAATCAAACGCACGCCGACGCTAGGATCGAAACGTTTCACCGCCTTCATCAGGCCAACATTGCCTTCTTGAATCAGGTCAGCTTGGGAAAGGCCGTAGCCTTTGTAGGAGCGCGCTAGGTGTACGACGAAGCGCAGGTGACACATGACCAATTCGCGCGCTGCATCTAGATCACCGTGATCTTGCAGTCTCTGAGCCAATGATTTTTCTTGTTCTGGGCTGAGAATGGGGAACTGACTGATCGTGCGCAGATAGGCGTCAAGATCGGCCCCAGGGGCCATGCTTGGCATCTTCATTACATCTGTTGTCATTGTTTAAAGCCTTCTCATGGGTTCGTTCAATCATTCCTACCGGCCAAAAAAACCGACCGATAGTGCTACCTGTGGTAACAACGGCAAAAATACTAGCACTCACAAAGAGAGAGTGCTAATTCAATTTATGACCAAGGATTCTCAGTGCGAGGCAAAAAACGCACAAAATGGAGCCTGACTGTTAAGTGGCGATCTGCGCCTCCAAACGTTGGCTTAGGGCGATCAGGGCGCCGCCAACCCCCAGCGACCAACCCGCCACCAGTACCGTAAGCACCATTTGCGGGGTAAACCCACCAAGCACCAGCGTGTTGCGATAGGAAATCAGCAGAGATTCCAGCGGCGCTTCAATTTCATTTAGGAATACCGCCATCAAAACGATGGCCATGATCCCACCACCAAGGCCATAGGCGGAACCAAAGTACAAAAACGGGCGACGTAGCTGAGATCGAGTTGCGCCAATGAGTGCCAGCACCCGCAGTTCGGCAAGGCGCGCGTCAATGGCAAGGCGAATGGCGGCAAAGGTGACTAGGACCGCCGCTACCAGCAGCATGGCCGATAGCGCGCTACCACCGCGATTGGCCAGCCTCGATAAGTCACGCAACCGCTCCAGCCATGTGGACTCAATAACCACCTCGTCAACCCCTGCCTGGGCCGCCAGCCGACGACTCAGAGTTTCCAGAGCCAGAAACGGTTGGGTGCTATCGAGCGCCACCGCAAAGGATGTGGGCAGCGGATTTGTTTCAACCTCGGCAATAGCCTGCTGCAAGAATTGCGAATCGGCGCTCTGGGCCAATAGTTCTTCCAGCGCTTGTTGTGGCGTCGTGGGTTGAACCGCTGCAACTGCCGGCTCGCGTTGCAGGGTCGCGGCCATATCGGCAATGGATTGCTCGGAAGCCTCAAGCGCCATATAGACCGTCAGACCGGTACTGCCCTGCCACTGCTGGCTTAGGCTGTGCATATTGCTCTGCAAAACCCAAAGCAAGCCCGGCAAGGCCAACGCGACACCGATCATGACCCAGACCAAGAAGCTGCTGACGATACGCTGGCTAATAAAGAGCGTGGTTTCCGACGCCACACGACGATGATCGGCCAACCAAGCGCGCGTGCGCCCGCCCTTGGGCTGCCACTTGCTCTGACTGCCCTTAGCGCCGTGCATGCTATCGGCTTTATTTGCGCTCATGCTTGTTCTGCCGCGGCGCTTGGTGCCTGAGTGTCTTGCACCAGCGCGCCTTGGGACAGATGTAAAATGCGACAGCCCTGATCCTTGATGAGATCAATATCGTGGCTGGCGACCAGTACCGTAGAGCCCAGATCTTTGAATTGATGAAACAGCGCCATAACCTGTCGTGACAAATAGGGATCTAAGTTCCCCGTGGGTTCATCGGCAAGAATAATCTGCGGCCTGTTCACCACCGCCCGAGCGATACCAACCCGCTGTTGCTCACCAGTCGACAAATGCCGGGGGTACAAGTGTCCACGGTCGCTGAGATCGACCGTTGCCAAGGCGCCTCGTACTCGTCGAGCAATCTCTTTCGCTCCCAGGTGGGTGACTCGCAACGGCAGCGCAACGTTGTCGAAGACCGTTCGATCATTAAGCAAATTATGATCCTGCAGCACGATGCCCAGTTGCCGCCGATACCACGGCAAGGCACCAGGTCCCAGCTGAGCGATGTCGCTGCCATCCACGACGACGCGACCACTGGTCGGCATTTGTGCGCCAATCAACAGTTTCAACAGGGTGCTCTTGCCGGCACCAGAATGGCCGGTCAAAAAGACCATGGAGCCTTGCTCAATGTCCAGCGACACATCGGATAACCCTTCGGAACCGTTATCGAACCGTCGAGTCACTCGCTGGAGCTGCAAAAACGACACGGTTAGGCAGGCTCCTCAGCTTGCAGCAGTGCAGACACAAAGGCCTCGGGTTCGAAGGTACGTAGATCTTCTATGCCTTCGCCGACGCCGATAAAGCGCACGGGGATACGCTGCGTACCAAAGGACTGGGACGCCAGCGCAAACAGCACACCGGCCTTCGCCGTGCCGTCTAATTTGGTCACCACTAAGCCTGTGAGCGGTATGGTTTCGTTGAACAGTTTGACCTGACTCAGCGCGTTTTGGCCAACACCGCCATCGAGCACTAAGATCACCTCGTGGGGGGCTTGCTCGTCTAAGCGCTTGACCACGCGCTGGATCTTGGCCAATTCATCCATCAGCTGGCTCTTGGCCTGCAGTCGGCCCGCCGTATCCACCAACAGTACATCTACACCCTTGGCATGGGCGCTTTGCACGGCGTCAAAGGCAACGGACGCGCTATCCGATCCCTGTGCTTGGGCGATGACGGGAATATCCTCGCGTTGTCCCCAGGACTGCAGCTGCTCTACCGCCGCCGCACGAAACGTGTCGCCAGCGGCCAACATCACGCTCAGACCTTGGTTTTTGAAACGCTTTGCTAACTTGCCGATGGTCGTGGTCTTACCGACACCGTTCACACCCACGAAGAAAATCACCTTGGGCAGTGCATCAGCCGCCCTAGGCTCAACCACCAAGGGCTGCGCCACACCTGCTAAACGCTGCACCAGTAGCTCTTCTAGCGCTTGGTACAGCGCACCCATGTTCGCCAACTCGCGGCGGCCCGCGCGCTCGGTAAGCTCGGTGATAATGGCCTGGGTCGTCTCCATGCCAACGTCGGTCATGAGCAACGCCGCCTCAAGATCTTCCAGGGCGGATTCATCGATCTCTTTCTCACCCAGCAGCAGGTTGCCAAGCCCTTGGGCAAGCTGCTCACGGGTTTTCGACAAGCCACTGCGAAGCCTGCCGAAAAAGCCATCGGCGGTGGCTGATGATTCACCAGAAGTGAGGGATTCGTTCTGCTCAGTCATGCTTGGATTCTCTTGCAAACACTACGAGGGATACTCATGGCTGCCCATCGTCTGCGGTGGATCGATTCTATAGCATTCGTTCTTCAGCTTAGCGCGCGGGTTACCTGCTTTGAAAAAAAAAGTTCGGCAAGGCAAAAGTCAGGAGGTACGTATCAACAGCGGCACTCTGCGAGGGCGCAAGCTGACCTTTCCCGACATAGAGGGCCTGCGCCCCACACTTGGGCGCACCCGGGAGACTCTGTTCAACTGGATACGTCCGACACTCCCTGATGCGCGGTGCCTTGATCTGTTCGCAGGCTCAGGGGTTCTTGGCCTGGAGGCAGCCTCCATTGGCGCCAGCGAGGTCGTGTTTGTAGAACATCACGGCGCGGCGGCCAAGCATATTGCCGCGGCGCTCGAGAGCTTTCATTTATTAACGCGGTGCAGCCTGCACAGTGACGATGCCCTGAGTTTTCTCAGCAGGCCTTTACCTTTAGCACCCTTCGACTTTGTTTTTATCGACCCACCATTTGCCAGCACTCAGCTGCTGACAAATGCCGTCACCCTGCTGGTCGAACAAAACCTTGTGCAACAGGCGATGTATCTGGAATTCGAGCAACAGCAAGAGGCCGCCGTCGAGGCGCTGATGCAGCAACACGGGCTTAAGCAGCTAAGGTCAACAAAGGCCGGCAACACCCGAAGCTGGCTAATTGCGCCGAACCTAACGCAAGGTTAGCATCCGCTGACCTCGCAATAACGCGCTACGGATTGGTAAGGAAATCACGGCATGGCTGAACGCATCGTCGTCTATCCGGGTTCATTTAACCCGATCACTAACGGTCATACCGACCTTGTCGAGCGGGCATTAACGCTCTTTGATCATGTGGTGCTTGCCATCGGTACGTCAGCGCAAAAAGACCCCGCGGTGGCGCTGAAAGATCGTATGGAGCTTTGCCGTGAGGTGCTGGCGCCCTACGGTGATCGCGTATCTGTAGAGGGCTTCAACAGTTTGTTGGTGGACTTTGTGCGAGCGAAAAACACGCGCTTTGTGCTGCGCGGGCTGCGCACGGTGACAGATTTCGACTACGAGTTTCAGATGGCGGAGATGAATCGCTCCCTGGACCCGCAGCTTGAATACGTCTTCCTACCGACCTCTCGTGACTGCTCGTTCATCTCATCCACGCTGGTGCGAGAGATTTCAGCCTTGGGTGGCGATATCTCTCAGTTTGTCGATCCAGCCGTGATGGCAGCACTGGCCAAGGACTAACAGACCGGTCGCTTCCAGCCTGAGAATGTCTGACAGGTTGGGCAGTACACGGTACTGCGCTGGCCCAAAATCTGTAGCTTCAACTGTGCCTGACAAACATTGCAGGCCTCGCCTTGGCGGCCATACACATTGAGGCTTTGCTTGAAATAGCCCGGCTGGCCGTCAGACCCGACAAAGTCCCTAAGGGTTGTGCCGCCGACGTTTATGGCATTGGCCAAGATTTCTCGAATCGCCTCCGCGAGAAAGCGATAAGCCAGCCGACTTACTTTATAGGCCGGCGTAGACGGTCGGATACCGGCTCGAAAGAGTGATTCGGCAGCGTAGATGTTGCCCACGCCCACCACCACCTTACCGTCCATGATGTGATTCTTCACCGCCACCTTGCGCTTGCGCGAGGTGGCAAACAGATAGTCGCCGGAGAATTCATTACCCAGCGGTTCCGGCCCCAAATTCTTGAGCAACCAGTGTTGCGCACTGGGGTGTTCGACAAAGTGGAAACTGCCGAAGCGGCGAGGGTCGTTGTAACGCAGCCATTGGCCATGCTTGACCTCGATGTCGATATGATCGTGCAGCCGCGGTGCGTCATTAGGCGCCACCACACGCAAGCTGCCGGACATACCCAAGTGCACGATGAGCGCCCCGGTTGCTGTTTCAATCAAAATGTATTTCGCGCGTCGAGCGACGCTTTTGACGACGCTACCCGACAGATGATCGGGTAGCTCTACCGGCCATCGAAGACGACTTTCGCGAACGTTGACTCGCGCAATCGTCTGGCCGCTGAGAAAGGGTTCGATTCCCCGTCGAGTCGTTTCGACTTCCGGGAGTTCAGGCATCTGCTACTTGATTTTGCCTTCTTTGTAGATCACATGCTTGCGCACAACAGGATCGTACTTTTTGATCTCCATTTTATCCGGCGTGTTCTTCTTGTTCTTGTCGGTGGTGTAGTAGTGGCCGGTACCGGCACTTGAAACCAACTTGATCTTATCTCGCATGATTTAGCTCCCTATATCTGTCGGCGAAGGCTGCGCGCAGTGAGGCGGTTAAACCTTATGCCCTGCAGCGCGGACGTCCTTTAGCACCTCGTCGATGCCTTTCTTATCGATAATGCGCATACCGTTCGATGAGACACGCAGCTTGACGTAACGCTTTTCTGACTCCACCCAAAAACGATGGGTGTGCAGATTCGGCAAAAAACGCCGTCGGGTCTTGTTCATCGCGTGACTGACGTTGTTCCCAGCCATCGGGCGTTTGCCTGTTACTTGGCATACTTTGGACATAACCGTAGTCCCAAAAAATTTGAGGCGCGTTTATACCAAAGTGGCCCTAGCAGGGCAACAAAGATCGGGCTGTGCTTACAGTAAACCTCGCAACTGCAGCGATACCCAAGTGTTAGCGCTCACCACCACATGATCGAGCAGTCGTATCTCTACCTGTTCGAGCAGGTCGTATAGCGAGCGAGTCAGGCCGATGTCTGCCTGACTGGGCTCTGCATTGCCAGACGGATGGTTGTGACAAACAATGAGCGCTGCCGCGTTCAATTCCAGCCCGCGTTTCAGCACTTCTCGCGCATGCACATGAGTGCGGTCAATGGAGCCACGGAACAAAATCTCGAAGGCAATGTGTTCGTTTTTGGCATTGAGAAACAAACAGCCAAAAGCCTCGTGACCCAGATGCCCGAGGCGCTTGCGCAAAAAGGTTGCCACTGCCGCGGGTTCGCCAAAGCTTTGCGAGCGCTTGAGCTGAGCTTCTGTTTCTCTCACGCTGAGCTCGTGGATCGCCTTCAAGCGCGCGGCCTTGGCAGGACCCACGCCACGTACCGCGATGAGTTGCTGGATGGGCGCAGACAGCAGTGCCTGTACACCGCCAAACTCTTTCAGTAACCGCTGGGACAGCAAGACCGCATTTTCGCCGGGTAAGCCGCTGCTCAAACACAGGGCGAGCAGTTCGGCCGTAGACATCTGTGCGGCCCCGTAACGAGCCAATCTGGCACGCGGTTGCTCGTCTTCTAACCAGTTAGCAATTACGCTGCTTGGTGCTTCGATGTTACCCTTGTCGCGCAGTTCATCGGGGTGTTTCGCAGTCATTCACTTTCCTTATTTGGGGTGAGTCTTGGGTAGGCGCTAACAACGTTGACCCGATGTCGCTTTTCTTTTTTTGCACCACACAGAGGTATGGGCGATGCCAGAAAATTCGGATCTGTCAGGCCAAAACATTCTGCTTGGTATTACCGGTGGCATTGCCGCCTACAAAACGCCAATGCTTGTGCGCCAACTCGTAGAAGCGGGTGCGAGTATTCAGGTAGTGATGAGCGAAAATGCTCACCGTTTTGTGACGGCGACGACTCTTCAGGCGGTCAGCGGCACGCCTGTACGCGACGATTTGTGGGATCCGGCGGCAGAAGCCGCCATGGGCCATATTGAGTTGGCGCGCTGGGCAGATCAGATTCTTATTGCCCCTGCCACGGCCAATGCCATTGCACGCTTAGCCGCCGGGGAAGCGTCCAACCTGCTGTACACCCTATGCTTGGCCAGCGCTGCACCCATCAGCCTTGCCCCGGCGATGAACCAGCAGATGTTTCAGCATCCCGCCGTACAGCGGAATCTCGCCACGCTGACCGCCGATGGTTATCAAATAATCGGTCCAGATAGCGGGGATCAAGCCTGCGGGGATCAAGGCCCGGGACGTATGACAGAGCCGCAAGACTTGGTGCTTGCGTTGGCCGCTACGAGACAGTCTGCCCTCAGATCAAGCGGCGCTGCAGCAGGCGTGCTAGCCGGCCGCACCGTAATTGTCACCACCGGCCCTACCCGAGAGGCCATCGACCCGGTGCGCTACATCAGCAACCACAGCTCTGGCCTGCAGGGCTTAGCCGTCGCTAAAGCTGCGAGGCAGGCTGGCGCGCAGGTTGTTTTGATTGCAGGACCGGGGGTGAGCGATTCAGCTGCTGACATTCAGCGCATCGACGTAACCACTGCGCTGGACATGCACACCCAGGTACACGAGCACCTAGCCAGCGCGGATGTCTTCATTGGTGTTGCCGCTGTTGCGGACTATCGACCCGCAAACGCCGAGGCACAAAAAATCAAACGCCATTTGCAGGCCGATCAAGACGTTGGACTGTCGTTAGTGGAAAACCCGGACATCATTGCCAGCGTGGTTGCGGCAGGGCAGGCCAAGATCGTGATCGGTTTTGCCGCGGAAACCCATGACACTCTGCAACATGCGCGCGACAAGCGCGTGCGCAAGGGCCTCGACGCCATTGTGGTCAACGATGTGTCTGATCAAAGCATTGGTTTCAATAGCACGGACAATGCGGTGACGCTGATTCACGAGGGCGGCGAAATCAACCTTGGTAAGCAGCCAAAAACCGCCATAGGCGAGCAGCTCATACAGCAGCTTATTGAGCTCTTTGGCGAACGGCTTGCCCGCGAAAAACTCTGCGGCGACAAAGAATCGCCCTAACACCCACTTTGCCAACAACTATGATTAGGTTTCAAACGCTATGACAGATACCGCACCACCCGCTGACCTCGACGCTGGCATTTTTCGCGCCTACGACATCCGCGGCATCACCACGGAAAATCTGACCGAAGCCGTGGTGTATTGGATTGGCCGCAGCTTTGCTACCGCAGCGCTGGCTCAGCAACAAAGCACCGCGGTCGTTGGTCGAGACGGGCGCCTATCGAGTCCCGGCCTTGAAGCCTCGCTCACCCGCGGCCTGTGCGACGGCGGCATGGATGTCATCAGTGTGGGGCTGGTACCAACACCGCTGCTGTACTTTGCGACTTACGAGCTGCAAACCGGTACCGGCATCATGATCACCGGCAGTCACAACCCACCCGAATACAATGGTCTGAAGATGATGATTGGCGGGGTGACGCTGGCCGAGGAACGCATACAGGCCCTGCTGCAGAACCTGCAAAACAATACCTTGAGCCAAGGCAGTGGCAGCGCATCCCAACAAGACATCGTCGCCGCATATACGCAAAAAATGCTGCCGGTTTGCAAACTGGATCGGCCATTGAATGTGGTCGTCGACTGCGGCAACGGGGTCGCTGGCGGTATTGCGCCGGATATCATCGAAGCCTTGGGCTGCACGGTGACACCGCTGTTTTGCGAGGTGGACGGTAACTTCCCGAATCATCACCCGGACCCGGCTGAACCAGAAAATCTGCAGGATCTCATCACCAAGGTGAAAGAGACCGGCGCCGACGTAGGCCTAGCATTCGATGGCGATGGCGACCGCTTAGGCGTGGTCACGCCTCAGGGAGAGATCATCTGGCCAGACAAGCTGATGATGTTTTTTGCCGAAGACATATGCCCTCGACATCTCGGCGAGACCATCATTTTCGACGTAAAGTGTAGCCGCTATCTGCCCAAGGTCATTCGCGAGGCAGGCGGTGAACCGCTGATGTGGAAAACCGGGCATTCCCATATCAAGGCCAAGATCAAAGAAACCCAGTCACCGCTGGCAGGTGAATTCAGTGGCCACCTGTGCATTGTTGAGCACTGGTATGGCTTTGATGACGCGATCTTCTCGGCAGGTCGACTGCTGCAGTTGCTCAGTCAAACCACCGCTACCGCCGATGCATGCTTTGCCAAGTATCCGGTCACCGTGACAACGCCTGAAATCAAAATCCAAACCAGCGAAGAACACAAATTCGCGGTCATGCAACAGCTGGCACAGGTGGGCGATTTCGGCAGCGGCGAGATGACCCAAATCGATGGTATCCGGGTGGACTTCGACAACGGTTGGGGGCTGATTCGTCCTTCTAACACGAGCCCAGTACTATCACTACGCTTTGAGGCGGACACCGAGGCGGATCTACAGCAGATTCAAACCCTCTTCCAAACCCAGCTACAAAGAGTAGACAGTTCATTGGCATTTTTATGAGCGTGCTAAGCGCCTGCATCCCGAGTGTAGGTTCATTTGAGATCGAAGGAGCATGGAGCGCGCTATGACCGCATCCAAGGACAACATCACCAGCCAGGTACTGACCGAAGCGCTGCCCTACATTCGCCGCTTTCATGGCACGACTGTGGTCATCAAATACGGCGGTAACGCCATGACCGAGGCTGCGCTCAAAGACAGCTTCGCTGCCGATGTCGTGCTGATGAAATTGGTGGGCATCAACGTCGTCGTCGTGCACGGCGGTGGGCCTCAAATCGGTGAGCTGTTGTCGCGCCTGAATATCGAATCGGAATTCGTTAACGGTATGCGTGTGACCGATTCCGCCACCATGGACGTGGTGCAAATGGTGCTCGGCGGGCTGGTCAATCCCGACATCGTCTCGCTCATCAATACGCATGGCGGTCGCGCAGTTGGCGTCACCGGCAAGGATGGCAACCTCATTCAGGCAGAAAAAATGCCCATGACCATCGCCTCGAACGATGCCGGTGCCAGCGCACCGGAGATTATTGATATCGGCCATGTTGGCAGTATTACTAACATTCAGGTGGACGTGCTCAACACCTTGGTACAGTCCGAGTTCATTCCGGTCATCGCGCCGGTGGGGGTCGGCAAAGACGGTGAGTCCTACAACATCAACGCTGACATTGTAGCCGGCGCCATTGCTGAGGCCCTGAACGCCGAGAAGCTGGTACTGCTCACCAACACCCCAGGCATTCTCGACGCAGACAACGCCACCCTCTCCTCACTGAATAAAGCCGAGGTTGAAGCGCTGATTGCCAACGGCACCATCAGCGAAGGCATGCTGCCTAAGGTGGAGTGCGCCTTGGATGCCGTGTCTGGTGGGGTCAACAGCGTCACCATTGTCGATGGTCGAGTGCCACATGCCCTGTTGCTCGAAGTCTTTACCGATTCCGGTGTCGGCACGCAAATTCTCAGCGCCCAGTCAGACCATGCCTAGAGCCAGCCGAAAACCTGAAATACTGCAGGCGCTGGCGCGCATGCTGGAGTCGAACCCCGGCGGCAAAATCACCACCGCGAAACTCGCTCAAGAGGTTGGTCTGTCTGAGGCCGCCCTGTATCGACACTTCCCCAGCAAGGCGAAGATGATCGAAGGCCTGATCGAATTCATCGAGGACACGTTGTTCTCGCGCATGTCGGTCATCGCCAAGGAGCCCCGCACTCACGAGGCTAAATGTCACGACATCGCGCTCTTGGTTTTAACCTTTGTGGAACGCAACCCAGGCTTTGCTCGACTCTTTGTCGGCGATGCACTACAGGGTGAAACCGATCGTCTGCGCGGTCGCATGCGACAGCTCCTGCATCGCATCGAAACGCAGCTACGGACAATTTTACGCGAGCTAACCCTTGAGACGGATCCCTTGCCGGGTAACCAACCGACGATATTGGCCAGAGTTTTGATGACCTTGGTAGAAGGCCAAATCGTTCAATTTGTGCGCAGTGACTTCAAACAAAGCCCGACTGCTGATTGGCAGGCGAGTTGGCTTGTTATCCGCAAAGGCGTATTCGGCGACGCAAACGAAACGACAGACGAAGCACCCAGCGAGTCTTAAAGGGCGCAGTACTGCTGGGTATAGGCACTCATGGCCTGCAAGGCTTCTGAATGAGCGTCTATACGCTGTAGATAGTCAAGCACATCACTGACGTGAGCAATACTGACCACTGGTGACCCCAGCTCAAAGGCCAAACCCGCCACCGCAGTTTGACCCGCATCTGCCATGACTTCCGCACGGTCCAGCGCAATCACCACGCCCGCAATGTCAGCGTCCTCTGCGCGGATTAACGCCGCTGCACCGCGTATGGCCTTGCCTGAGGTGAGCACGTCATCGAGCATTAACACCCGACCTGCGACCGGTGCTCCCACCAGCAAGCCGCCCTCGCCATGGTCCTTGGCTTCCTTGCGGTTATAGGCTACCCCCACATCGACACCGCGTTCCGCGAGGGCCAGCGAGGTGGCAACCGCAATGGGAATGCCTTTGTAGGCCGGCCCGAAAATCAGGTCGAATTCAATACCCGACTGCAGCACCGCGTCAGCGTATGCAGCTCCAAGCCGCGCATAGGCCGCGCCGGAGGAGACCGAGCCGAGATTGAAGAAGTACGGGCTTTGGCGCCCAGAATTTAACGTGAACGTGCCAAACTTCAGCACATCTTGGCTGACGAGGAACTCGATAAAGTTCTGCTTGTCTGTCATGGAAGTTGCTCTCGATCTCTGCGCCGGGCATGGCCAGCATTCATTTGCCTAACGGTCTGCTGTCAGGTTGCTTGCTGTCAGGGCCGCCTGCTGCAACTGCAGCAGCTCTTCGGTGCCTTTTTCTGCCAACTCGATCAGCGACGCCAGTTCTGTTTTGGTAAAGGGCGCAGCTTCGCCAGTGCCCTGCAGCTCGATAAAACCATCACCAAGGCGCACCACATTCATATCCGTTTCAGCGTTCGAATCTTCGGCATAGTCGAGATCTAGTACTGGCGTGCCCTTATAGATCCCCACACTCACCGACGACACGAACCCGATCAAGGCGTCTGCGGCGGGAATTTTGCCGAGCGCATCGGCCAAGGCCACAGCGCCGCCGGTAATGGATGCGGTACGCGTGCCACCATCTGCCTGAATCACATCGCAATCGATGCGTATGGTGCGTTCGCCAAGTTTTTTCATATCAACCATGGCGCGCAGAGACCGGCCAATAAGCCGCTGAATTTCCACTGTCCGCCCATTCTGTTTGCCTCGAGCCGCTTCGCGATCGTTACGGGTATTCGTCGCGCCGGGTAGCATGCCGTATTCTGCGGTGACCCATCCTTCGCCACGGCCGCGCAAAAACCCCGGCACTGAATTCTCTACTGAAGCGGTGCAAATCACCTTGGTATCGCCAAACTCCACCAGCACCGAACCCGCCGCATGCTTGGTGAACTGTCGGGTGAAGCGAATCTCTCTCAGCTCGTTGTTGGCTCGGCCGCTAGGTCGCATAGGGTCTTCCTTGTTTTTGCATACTTGTTGTTGCATGCCGCGTCGGTAAAAAGTCACTGCTGCTGGCAGCCGGGGAACGCTAAGTGAGTTCGCCGGATGACACAATAGATGCGCCGCAGATATTTGCGCAGGCAAGGCCTGAGCCACCCAGCGAATGCGTTAGTATGGCCGCTGCAACGATCATTTTTTGACGAGCACTTTTTTAGCGAAGTTTTTTTCACCGTGCTGGGGGCGCCATGAGTAATGTTTTTAGTATGACTGGCTTTGCCACCGTTGAGCATAAGTCACCGGAGTTTCTGTTGGTGTGGGAGCTGCGCACGGTCAACCAACGATTCTTAGAAACCACATTTCGGCTACCTGAGGCACTTAGGAGCATTGAACAGTCACTGCGTGACTCGGCAAGGCAGGCACTGACCCGCGGCAAGCTCGACGCCAGCCTTAAACTCGAATCTCAGGTGACCGACGGCACCTTGGCGGTGAACGAGTCCTTGCTTGAAGCGGTGCTGACCAGCGCTCAGGTGATTGCGCAAAAAGCACCTCAAGCCACACCGTTATCGCAAAACGAGCTACTGGCTTGGCCGGGGGTGTTGAGTCAATCCGGCGCAGCCATAAACGATCTGGCCCAAGCCGCCACCGCACTCTTTGAGCAGGGCTTAGAACAACTCATCGCCGCCCGTGCTGAGGAGGGTAGCAAGCTGCAGTGCATTGTGCGGCGCGCGCTACACGAGGTAAGTGCCCAGCTTGAGCAACTCGAACCCCTCGCCCAGTCGCTACCCGCCTTGCAGCGCCAGAAACTACAGGAGCGCGTTGACGAGCTGACGACGAAGATCGAGCCAGAGCGGCTGGCTCAAGAGGTGGTGCTGCTGGCGCAAAAGGCGGACATACGCGAGGAACTGGATCGACTGCGCATTCATGTCACTCAGAGTTTGGAACTGATCAATGGCCAAGGCCCCCACGGGCGTCGACTGGATTTCTTAACCCAAGAGCTTAATCGCGAAGCCAATACCTTGGGTGCAAAGTCGGTTTGCGCCGAGACCTCTGCCGCCTCGATTGAGCTAAAAGTGATCATTGAGCAAATCCGCGAACAGGTGCAAAACATGGAGTGAGCCCCTCAGCCGCTTGCCCGACCGCAGCGCTGCGACTGGGCATTGGGTGCCTACCTCGATTACACTGAACCCAACAATAATCTCACGCTCTCGTCGCCATTGATCTGGGTAAGAACTTGGGGATGGCGCCGACACGGAGCGCAACGGTGAGAAAGAAAAATACATAAGATCACTATGCATACTGGCAACCTTTTCCTCGTATCAGCGCCCTCAGGGGCGGGCAAAACGTCAATCGTCAATGCAGCACTCGCCGCCGATGCACAGCTTGTTGTTGCTGTCAGTCATACCACGCGGCCTGCACGAGGCGGTGAGGTAGACGGCAAAAACTACCACTTCGTCAGCGACGACGGATTTTCGCAAATGATCGACGATGCAGCGTTTCTCGAACACGCCAATGTGTTCGGTAAGCGCTACGGCACATCCAAGGCCGAGGTGGCCAACAAGCGCGAGCAAGGCCAAGACGTCATTCTGGAAATTGATTGGCAGGGCGCGCAGCAGGTTAGGCAGGCCATGCCTCAAGCCATCAGCATCTTTATTTTGCCACCCTCAGTCGAAGCTCTGGCGCAGCGCCTGACCTCGCGAGGTGAAGATACTCAGGAAAGCATCGCGAAACGGCTCAGCGAAGCCAAGCTCGACATGTCCCAAGCCAAGCACTTTGACTACTTAGTGGTTAATGAAGATTTCGATACCGCAGTGCAGGATTTTGTCGCCATCGTGCGCACCATGCGACTGCAAAAAGACGTGCAGCTGCAGCACCAGGCCGTGCAGACACTGGTGCATTTTGATGGATAAACCCCTGCGATCTTGTACTTATATAGGGCAGTATGTATTCTCGCTGCCCGTTTCAGGCACCTAATACGAGATTTTTCATGGCCCGAATTACCGTCGAAGATTGTTTAGATCATGTTGATAACCGATTTGACTTGGTCATGCTTGCGAGCCGGCGCGCCAGAGCGCTGCGCAACTACAATACCGAGGCACTTGTCGATGAAGAGAACGACAAGCCAACGGTCATCGCACTGCGTGAGATTGCCAAGGGCGTCATGAGCCACGAACTGTTGGATAGCCAAGAAATCTCACCCGATGATGAAGAGGTCAATACAGACTTCAGCGTCTCAAACTTGAGCGCGGGCCCGCTGGGAGACGATGAGCCTGCAGCAGACTGAGGCTCACCAAGAGTCATACTTTGTCGCCCAGCTGGCGGCTGAGGCCAAACGACCTGATGTCGCGGCCCCAGCCACCATTGATTCTCTTGTTGCCAAGCTTACCTACCTAAAAGACGAGGAAATCGACCTCGTCAAAGCCGCCCACGACTACGCGCGCAAAGCCCACGAAGGACAAACTCGCCGTACTGGGCACGAGTACATTACCCACCCCATGGCCGTCGCCCAAATCTTGGCCGATATGAATATGGACCATCAGTCATTGATGGCCGCCTTACTCCACGACGTCATCGAAGACAGCGAAATCAACCGGTCAGGCTTAAGTGAGCTGTTCGGTGCTTCTGTGGCTGATATGGTGGATGGCGTTTCCAAGCTAAGCAAAATATTCGCCAGCCGCGACGAAGCCCAAGCCGAGAATTTTCAGAAGATGGCCATGGCCATGGCCAAGGACATTCGCGTCATCATGGTCAAGATGGCAGATCGGCTGCACAACATGCGCACCATTGGGGTGATGTCTGATGCCCAGCGCAAGCGCATCGCCCGGGAGACCATTGAATTTTATGCCCCCATCGCCAACCGCCTTGGGGTGCAGATGATCAAAAGCGAACTGGAGGAGCTGGCCTTTCGTGCACTTTATCCGCTGCGATCCCAGCGCATCGCGCAGGCTGTGGTGGACGCGCGAGGCAACCGCAAGGCCATGGTGGACGAAGTGCAAACCGCCATTGCCGCTGCCTTGAATCGCGAAGGTATCGTGGCAGAGGTCATTGGCCGACAGAAAAACATCTACTCGATTTATCGCAAGATGAAGACCCAACATAAGTCTTTCGCGGAGATCATGGATGTCTTTGGTTTTCGCATCGTTGTGGATCAAGCGGATGCTTGTTATCGAGCGCTGGGAATCGTGCACGGCCTCTATAGCCCCTTGGTCGCGCGCTTCAAAGACTACATAGCGATTCCCAAGGTGAACGGTTACCAATCGTTGCATACTTCATTGATGGGCCCCCGAGGCGCACCGATAGAAGTACAAATTCGTACCAAGCAGCAGCACGCGGTTGCAGAAAACGGCATCGCCGGGCACTGGCTATATCGCTCCAATACAGAATTCGAATCCAGTCAACAACGCGCGCGCCGGTGGGTTTCGGATTTGATGGAGCTACAAAGTCGTGCAGGCAATCCCATGGAGTTTATCGAGAGCCTGAAGATCGACCTATTTCCGGACGAGGTTTATGTGTTCACGCCCAAGGGCAAGATCCTCGAACTGCCGCGTGGTGCCAGCCCAGTCGATTTCGCCTACTGCGTGCATACCGACATCGGCAACCACTGCATGAGCTGTCGTATCGACGGCCAACTGGCGCCCCTATCCCAGCAGCTACAAAGCGGCCAGCAAGTTGAGATCCTCACCGCATCAGACAGCACACCGAGCCCGGCATGGCTTAACTTTGCGGTGACCTCCAAGGCACGTTCCGCCATTCGCAGCGAACTGAAACAGCAGCAAGCAGGTCAATCCATCGCGCTGGGGCGCAAGCTGCTCAATCGCGTATTAGGCGCAGCCAATACCAGTATTAACGATTTGGATTTTCGGCGCCTGCGTCGGGTCTTTTCTGAGCTTGGGGTACGCAAGCTTGATGAACTGCTGCAAAGCATCGGCAATGGCGACGTCTCCGCACACTTGGCTGCACAAAAACTACTTTTCGCCGACAACCCCGATTACCAAGCCATCGCCGTAGAAGGTGCCGGACCGGTGACCATCGCAGGGGGCGAAGGCCTGGTGGTCAGCTACGGCCGCTGCTGTTGCCCGATACCTGGGGATCATATTGTTGGCCACATGACGCCGGGCAAGGGCTTTGTCGTCCATGTTGAGACCTGCAAAAACCTCAAGGAAGTGCGTCGTCGCAGCGCGCACGAAATTACGCCAGCGCGTTGGACATCCCACGTTGAAGACGAATTTCAAACCATGCTGCGCGTCAACGTGAAGCGCCGCAAAGGCATCATGGCGGAGATCGCCGCTGAGATATCCTCCTGCGATGCCGGTATGGAGAGCATCAATATTGAGGAGCGCAGCGCCGACATCAGCACCGTTCACGTCGGGATCACCGTACGCAACCGCGACCATTTGGCCATGCTCATGCGGCGGCTACGGCGCAACGTCACGGTGATCAATGCGGTAAGGCACTTCAGCTGATCGCTACTCACAACCGTTGTTAGGCAAGACGGCCCAGCACACCCACTATTCGAACTAAGGCAAAGCTACCCATGAGCGTTGAGCATTCGGCAGGCACAAGACAAACCATTTTGACATCCAAGGCACCCAATGCCATTGGCACATACTCCCAGGCGGTCAGAGTTGCGGCTGGCCAGCTGGTGTTCATCTCCGGACAAATCCCCCTGGTGCCCCATGCTGATCCGGCGCAAATGACCATGGTCAGCGACGATTTTGTCGAGCAGGCCCATCAGGTTTTCAAGAATTTGCGTTCGGTTGCCGAGGCGTCCGGGGGCACGCTCAACGACAGCACCAAGCTCACAATCTATCTCACCGATTTAGGCCAATTCGCAGCGGTCAACGAGATCATGGCGCAATACATGAGCGAGCCCTATCCGGCTCGTGCCGCGGTGCAGGTATCTGCGCTACCCAAGGGCGCACAAATTGAAATCGACGCCATCTTGGTCCTGAACTGATGGCTTTAATCACATTCGATAGACAATAGTCGCGACCGCAGCAGATGGCCGTCGATCCCGAAGGCAGCATCGCCCAGCTCAAGGGCATTGGTCCTAAGCTTCAGGAAACACTGGGGCGCTTGGGCATTTTTCGTTTGCTCGACCTGCTCATTCACCTGCCCGCCCGCTATCAAGATCGCTCACAGCTGACGCCCCTTGGAGAGCTACGGGCAGGCGACGATGCCTTTGTCGAAGGCGAAATTCTCGGCAGCAAAATCACTTTTGGCCGCAGTCGTGGCCTTGAGGTGCTCATCGGCGATGGTCAGCGAGAGCTGCGACTGCGATTTTTTCACTTCAACAAAGCCCAACAGCGCTCGCTTGCAGAAGGCAAACATATTCGCGCCTATGGCAGCGTCACCTTTATTGGCCGGCATCTGGCCATGGCGCACCCGGAATATCAGGTTTTCGACGCACCGCCCGGACCGCCCAAGCCAGAACTGATTCCCGTTTACCCAACCACTCAAGGCTTGGGCCAAGCCCGTCTGCGCAACCTTACCAAGGCGCTGCACCAGCTGGATTGGCCCATGGCGCCGGGCACACCATTTACCAAGCTGCTGTATTTGCATCGACCCGATGACTTGGCTCGGGTAGAGGAGATCAGTCAGGCACTGGCGCTGGATGAGCTGTGCGCCTATTACGTTGTCATGAAGCGACGGGCGCTGAAACGTCGCAAGCAACAGGCTCTCGCGCTGCCGCAAAAAGACGGGCTAGGCAGAACGCTGCGAGACAATCTTGCCTTTCAGCTCACCGACGCTCAGCGTCGGGTCATACGCGAAACTCTGGCGGACTTGGAAAACCACGTGCCCATGCTGCGACTGGTGCAAGGCGATGTGGGTTCAGGCAAAACCATCGTCGCCGCCTTTGCGGCAATTCGCGCCATTGAGCATGGCTGCCAAACCGCAGTGATGGCGCCGACTGAACTCCTAGCCGAACAACATCAGCTCAATTTCCAGCAGTGGCTGGCACCACTGGGCATTGAAGTGGCCCTGCTCACGGGCCAGATGACCGCAAAAAACCAGCGCGAGACTCTGGCGCGTATCGCCAGCGGCGAGGTGCAGGTGGTCATCGGCACCCACGCCCTGTTTCAGGACAAGGTAGTGTTTCACAAGCTCGCGCTGGCCATCATCGATGAACAACATCGTTTCGGCGTGCACCAGCGCATGGCCCTGCAGCACAAGGGCGCCTATCCCCACCAGCTGGTGATGACAGCGACGCCCATACCCCGCACCCTGACCATGACGCTGTATGCGGACATGGATGTTTCGGTGATTGATGAGCTGCCCCAGGGTCGACAACCCATCACCACCCACACCGCAGCCCAACCCAAACGCGGCGAGTTGATCGAACGTTTGCGCAAAATCCTCGCCCAAGGACAGCAGGCCTATTGGGTGTGCACCTTGATCGAACCGAGCGATGAGATTGATGCCCTGTCTGCCGAAGAAGCCTTTGCCTTGCTTACTCGAGAGCTACCAGAGTTTAAGGTCGCCCTATTGCATGGGCGCATGAAGGGCGAGGAGAAAGTCGAAGTCATGGGCGCCTTCAAAGCCGGTGAATATCAGCTATTGGTGGCCACTACCGTGGTAGAGGTTGGCGTCGATGTGCCGAATGCCACACATATGTTTATTGAAAACGCAGAACGTCTGGGACTGGCCCAACTGCATCAATTGCGCGGCCGTGTCGGGCGAGGTCATATAGCCAGCCGCTGCTTCTTGTTGTTCAAACCCGGCGTAAGCCAAGCCGGACAACATCGCCTGAACGCGCTGCGCCAGAGCCAAGATGGATTCTATTTGGCCGAGCAAGACCTCAAGCTCAGAGGCCCGGGCGACATACTGGGCACGCGGCAGTCTGGTGAGCAGAGTTTCAAAATCGCCGACTTAGGCGAGCATGCGCATCTTATGCCTAGCGTGGTGCAGCGCTGCGAGATGATGATGAATGCTGACCCGTTGAGTGAAGATGGCATGTATCTCACCGGCTTGCTGAACACCTGGGCCGCCTCAGACAATGTGCACCTATCAGTCTAGGCCAAGCCTTGCGGTCTAGGCGGTGTCGGATTAAGCCGCGTCTGTCGGTTTAAGCCGCGGCGCTCTGCCGCTCTGGTGTATTAAACACCTCACGATCTAACTCGCCTTCCGAGGAGGCCACAATGGTGGCGACCGTCGCATCGCCGGTGACGTTGACGGCGGTGCGCAGCATATCCAGCAAACGATCCACACCGATGATTAAGGCAATGCCTTCCACCGGCAGACCGACTTGATCGAGCACTAAGGTCAGAGTGATCAGCCCAACCCCGGGCACGGCAGCCGTACCAATGGACGCCAAGGTGGCGGTCAACACCACCGTCAGCAACGCCGTCAGTCCTAAGTCGATACCGTAAAACTGGGCAATAAAGATGGTCGCCACCCCCTGCATGATGGCAGTGCCGTCCATGTTGATGGTGGCCCCCAAGGGCACGGCAAAGGACGCCACATTGTTCGGCACCCCAAGCTTATGCTCTACGGTACGCAGTGTTACCGGTAGGGTCGCACCGCTGGAGGATGTGGAAAATGCCACCAATAGGGGTTCGCGCATTTTGGCCAGGAAAGCCAGTGGGCTGAGCCCTGTGAGCGACTTCAGCAGCAGCGGATACACCAGCGCCGCATGGGCGAGCAGTGCAATAACAATGGTCGCAAAATACATGGCGACTTTGGCGATTTCGGCCAAACCCAAGGTCGCTCCGAGTTGGGTCATCAAACAAAAAACGCCTATGGGGGTAAGCGCGATGATCATGGTGATCAAGCGCATCATAACGTCATTCAGATCCATGAAAAACGCGCGCAGCTTCTCACCGCTGGTGCCGGCCTTACTCAGTGCCAGCCCGAACAACAAAGCAAACAAAATCACCTGCAGCATTTTACCGTCGGCCATGGCAGCGATGGGATTGCCCGGCACGACATTGATGAAGGTGTCTTTCACGCTAGGGGCGGTTTTCGGCTCGAAGGCGGTTGCAGCCTGTGCCTGATTGGCGCTCTCGCCGCCCAGACCCGGATCTGTAGTGAGCGCAATGAGCATGGCCATGGACACTGCGATGGCAGTGGTGAGCAAATACAGGCCAATGGTTTTACCGCCGAGCCGACCCACGCTGCCAGTATCACCCAGGCTTGCGGCGCCGCAGACTAAGGACACGAAGACCAGGGGCACGACCAGCATCTTGAGCAGAGTAATGAAGATTTTGCCGCCGGCGTCGATGACGCCGTTGAGCACAAAGACATTGACAACATGTTCTTGAGGTAGAGCGATCCACTGCAATAGGGCGCCCAAAACTAGGCCTAGCCCCATGGCGATCAAAATGCGCTGCGTTAAGCTCATGCGACTCCTGATATCAGTGCTTGGTGGTCACCGGACTATAGCCTAAGCACCGGTTGAAGAAACGCAGCGCGCTGAGGGGACGGGGGTTGATGGCATAACCGTCGCTTCGTGCCCCTTTAGCCGATTTCGATCATCTCGAAATCTGCCTTACCCACGCCGCATTCCGGACAAATGAAGTCTTCGTCGACATCTTCCCACGCCGTTCCCGGCGCAATGCCCTCGTCTTCGTAGCCTTCGGCTTCGTCATAAATCCAACCACAGACGATGCACTGCCATTTCTTCATAGTCGCTTGCTCTCACATTCAGGGTAAAAAGTTAGGGGCTTACAAAGCGGCGGTACGCTATAGCCAGCAAGATCAAAAATCAACGGCGGCACCGTGACCCGATACTGTCCTCGGTGGAGGTGCATCGGCTAAATCAATACACTGGGTTGCTCGCCACAGCAGGATTTACTCACGCTTTGACCACTGATACTCCATCCGCCGCCATGGACGACTATCTGCGCTTAATGCGGCTAGATCGCCCTGTGGGCACGCTACTGCTGCTGTGGCCCACCTTGGCGGCATTGGCGATGGCGGCCAGCGGCTTACCCCCGCTCGAACTGATCGTCATTTTTACCGTCGGCACCTTTGTGATGCGCAGCGCAGGCTGCGTGATCAATGACTATGCCGACCGCCATGTGGATGGCGCCGTAAAACGCACTAAGGACCGGCCCTTAGTCACTGGTGCGATCAGCGAGCGTCAGGCACTGCAGCTGTTCGCCGCACTGGTGGTAAGCGCAGGAGTGCTGATTCTTTTTCTCAACACCGCCACCAAGCTGCTGGCGGTTGGCGGTCTTGCCCTTGCTGTCACCTATCCCTTCATGAAGCGCTACACCCATCTACCCCAAGTGGTGCTCGGCGCGGCCTTTAGCTGGGGTATTTTGATGGCTTGGTCAGCGCAAGATTTGGGCGTGCCCAAGGAAGCACTACTGCTGTTTATCGGTTCGCTGTTTTGGATCGTCGCCTACGACACGCAGTACGCCATGGTCGACCGTGACGACGATCTCATTGTCGGCATCAAGAGCACGGCTATTTTATTTGGCGAGCTGGATCGCTTCATGATTGGCGTGCTACAAACTCTGGCCTTGGGCACTTGGTTTTTACTCGGCGTCAGCCTCGACTACCAACATGGCTTCTATGTCGGCCTAATCTTGATCACCGGCCTGTTTGCCTTCCAGCAAACCCTGACCCATGACCGCTCCCGAGACGGCTGCTTCGCAGCATTCAAAAACAATATCTGGGTTGGCGTGGTGCTGTTAGCCGCCACCCTGATTGAAGTGGCGTAGTAGGGCGAACGATGACGATATTGCAGCTACTGACCAGGCTTAGCACCCTGACCACCGCACTGGTTCGACCTTTGCGTTGGCTGGGCTTAGCCATGGTGCTGCTCACTTTCGCCATTGTCATACTGCGCTATGCCTTCAACAGCGGTGGCGTGCTGTTGCAGGAAAGCGTCATGTACCTGCACGGTACGCTTTTCATGTTGGCCATCGCCCTGGGGATTAGCGACAACACCCACGTGCGCGTAGACATTCTCTACAGCCGACGCAGCCCCGAGCAGCAGGCATGGATCGATCTGATCGGCCACCTGCTGTTTTTGCTCCCGGTGGCCGGATTCATGATTTGGGTATCGCTGCCCTACGTGATTAACAGTTGGCAGATTCTTGAAGGTTCGAGCGAAGTCGGCGGCATACCCGCCGTGTTCTTACTGAAAACCCTTATTCCTCTGAGCGGTGTGCTGCTGTTTTGCCAAGGCCTCGCTGGCATCGCCAACATTTTGCTGGCCAAGCTGCGATGACGGACAACCAACCAACATGAATCTCACGCCACTGGCCCTGTTCGCCGTCACCTTCGCCTGTTTATTGGCAGGCTATCCGGTCGCTCTGACGCTGGCCGGCGTCGCACTGATCTTCGCCTTTGTCGGCACCCTGACCGGCGCGTTTAATCCGGCAGATCTGGGTTTCGCCGCGGGCAGGTTGTTCGGCATCATCACCAACCAAACACTGATCGCCGTGCCCTTGTTCGTGTTTATGGGGGTGCTACTGGAAAAAACCCGCATCGCTGAAGACTTACTGTCTAACTTATCGAATTTGTTAGGTCGCTATCGCGGCGGCCTCGCCATTACCGTGATCTTGGTCGGCATGCTCATGGCCGCGAGCACCGGCATCGTCGGTGCAACCGTCGTCACCATGGGGCTGATGTCCCTGCCGATCATGCTGCAGCGCGGCTACCCCGCCAGCTTAGCGACCGGCACCATTTGCGCTACTGGCACCTTGGGGCAAATCATTCCGCCCTCCATTGCCCTAGTACTTCTTGGCGACGTGTTGTCTAACGGCTACCAACAAGCCCAGCTCAACATGGGCATTTTCGCGCCTAAATCGATTTCGGTTGGCGATTTATTCGCTGGTGCGATTATTCCTGGGCTGTGTTTGGTGGGGCTGTACCTAGGCTACATTTTGCTTCGGGTGGTCATCGCACCCCAATCCATGCCGCCTGCCGAGCGCACAGAAGACGTGAAGCTTACGCCAGTGTTCGCTGCGTTGGCGCCGCCACTGCTGTTGATCGTCGCCGTGCTCGGCTCCATTTTAGGTGGTTACGCAACGCCTACCGAAGCCGCCGGTGTTGGCGCCTTTGGTGCGCTGCTACTGGGTCTTGCCTATGGTCGCATCGATAAGACCGTGCTGTCCCAGGTGGGTAGCTCGACGCTGTCCACCACCGGCATGGTGTTCTTTATTTTGGTCGGAGCGTCGATCTTTTCACTGGTATTTCGCGGCTACGGCGGCGACGAAATGGTGCAGACACTGTTCGAGCAAATGCCCGGCGGCATGTGGGGCGCCCTTGGTATCGTCATGTTGGTGATCTTTCTGCTTGGCTTTATTCTCGACTTCATCGAGATCACCTTTGTGGTGGTACCCATTGTTGGCCCGGTGCTGATGGCCATGGGGGTCGATCCGATCTGGCTGGGTATTTTGATCGCGGTGAATTTGCAGACATCGTTTCTGACACCGCCGTTTGGCTTCGCGCTGTTCTATCTGCGCGGTGTCGCGCCAGAGCACGTCAAGACCACCGAGATTTATGCAGGGGTACTGCCCTTTATCGGCTTGCAGCTGTTACTGCTTGCGGCCCTGCTCATATGGCCAAGCCTTGCGACTTGGCTACCGTCCCAGCTCTAGTCATAGGGCGCAGGCGCTAGGCTATTTCACCGACGGCCAATCTGGCGGGCGTTTTTCCACCAAGGCCGCAATACCCTCTTTGAAGTCTTCTTCCTTGGCCATGTCTTCGATTAGGCGCTCGGATTCGATCACCGCGCTGGCAACATCGCGATGTAGGTCCTTATAAATTTGCCAGCGGGTTTGACGCAGGGAATTGGGCGATACGCTCGTGATGAGTTGATGGGCGTATGCAACGGTTCGGGCCACCAGCTCCGCCGGTGCAAAAATCTGATTCACAAAGCCCAAGGTGAGGGCTTCATCGCTGGTGAACACTCGGCTGGTGAGCAGTAGGTCATTGGCGCGCCCCAGACCCACAATTTTCGGCAGCATCCACGACAGCCCATATTCTGCCGGCAGATTGAGCTTGCCGTGAGCCGTGGTGAATTTGACGCCGGGCACAGCGAAGCGCAAATCGGCAAAGCAGGCCAGCGCCAAGCCAACCCCCGCCGCTGGTCCGTTCATGGCGGCAATTACCGGCTTATCCAAGCCAAAGTGATAGGCAAAGGACGCATCGAAGTGCTCATCAGTGCCGAAGCCAGGCTTGGCGATATCTGCGCTGATACCCGGGTCATAGCCACCCCGATCTGCATGGCCGCTGAGTGCTTGGCTATCGCCGCCCACACAAAAGCCTCTGCCGCGGCCGGTGACGACGATGGCCCGCACGGCGGTATCGCTATTCGCCCGCTCAAGCAGGTGGCGATATTCGGTATGCAGCCGGCCCGTCCACGCATTCATGCGATGAGGCCGGTTCAGCCAAATGATGGCGACGCCTTGGCTGTCTACCTCGTACTCGGTGTTTTTCAGCTCCATGGACAGCTCCCGCTTAGTCAGCAGATTCGCGAAGGTTCATGTAGGCCTGCTCGCTGATCGAATGATAGCGGCGCACATCTTCAAGATAGGCCATGTAAGACTCGTAGATGCGTTTCGCCAGCGGATCCGCCTCAGCAATCTCGGCCACCACTTCTTTCGAGGACGCACGCAGCGCAGCGATCACATCATCGGGCAATCGGCGCAGCTGCACCCCATGCTCGTTAATCAGCGTATCTAGGGCTGCATTGTTACGGGCGGTGAATTCGCTGAGCATGTCTTCGTTGATGGCTTGAGTCGCCACTTCGATCATCGCCTGCAGATCCGGCGGCAGCGCCTCCCAGGCGTCTTTGTTAACGAAGGCTTCCAAAGTAGGGCCGGGCTCGTGCCAGCCAGGATAGTAGTAATACTTGGCCGCGGTATGCAGCGAGAACGCGAGATCATTATAGGGGCCGACCCACTCTGTGGCGTCGATCACACCGGTTTGCAACGCGGTGAAAATCTCCCCGCCAGGCAACACCACCGGCACACCGCCGGCCCGCGAAAGCACTTCGCCGCCAATGCCTGGGATGCGCATCTTCAAACCCTGCAGATCGTCGATGGAATTGATTTCTTTGTTAAACCAACCGGCCATTTGCACCCCAGAGTTACCTGCAGCAAAGGGCACTAAATTGAACTTGCCGTAAAGCTCCTGCCAAAGCTCCAGCCCACCGCCATAGCGCAGCCAGCCGTTCATCTCCTGGGCATTCATGCCAAAGGGTACGGTGGCGAACATGGCCGCCGCGGGATTCTTGCCGCGCCAGTAGTAGGCCGCGCCGTGACCCATCTGCGCCGTGCCCTGAGACACCGCGTCAAAAACCTCCAGCGCCCCGACTAACTCGCCAGCGCCGTACACTTTGATGTCCAATCGCCCGTTGCTCATGATGCGCAGACGTTCTGCCAAGCGCTCTGGTGCGGCACCAAGGCCCGGCAGGTTTTTCGGCCAAGTGGTAATCATCTTCCACTCATACACCTGGGTATCTGCGGCGCCAGCGGTATTCGCAGCCGCGGATTCCTCAGCGGGGGCACAGGCCGCCAGACCCAGTAGCAGTCCCAGAGCGAGGCTGATAGCCCTAACCCCGTGTTGCCAGCGGGCGAGCTGTTGTTGCGTGTTCATGTTCGTTTCCCCATCGTCTAATCCATAACCTGAAGATTGGCATAGCCAACCATGAGCCACTTCGCCCCTTCGGCAAAGTTCACCTGTACCTTGGCGCGCTCGCCGGTGCCTTCAAATTGCAGCACCACACCTTCGCCGTACTTACCGTGCAGTACGCGCTGCCCCATACGCATGCCGTTGGCCTCTGCCTCGTAACCACCGCCACTGGTGCTGGCATAGCCGCTGCCAAAAAGGCTCTGGGTGCTGGCTTTCATGCGCACCTCAGAGAGCAGATCCTGCGGAATTTCCAGCAGAAAACGGCTGGGGCGATTGTAGCTATCCTGACCGTGCAGCCGTCGGCTTTCGGCATAGGTCAAATACAGTTCCTGCATGGCGCGCGTAATACCCACGTAGGCCAGTCGCCGTTCTTCCTCTAAGCGACCCGGTTCCTCCACCGACATGCGATGAGGAAAAAGCCCCTCCTCCATGCCGCCGAGAAATACCAAGGGAAACTCCAGTCCCTTGGCCGAATGCAGGGTCATCATCTGTACGCTGGGGCCTTGGGCGCTTTGGCGATCACCCGCATCCAGGGTCATTTGATCTAAAAATTCTTGCAGCACGCTGACCTCGGCGCGGTCACTGTCTTCAAAGGGAAAGACTAGGTCACCGCTGAACTGACGGCAGGCCGATACCAGTTCTTGCAGGTTCTCCTTACGCGCCAGCCCGCGTTCGCCGCGCTCTTGGCCGTGGAATTCCATCAGACCGCTGGCGTCAATTACATGCTCCGCCAGTTCGTCCAAACGCATGGGGGCAACCGCGTCGGCCAGCTGGTCAATCAACGCAATGAACGTGCCCACGGCGCCATTCACCCGCGCGGTAAAGGCGCCACCCGCAATACCATCCTTGGCGGCCTGCCACAGTGAGGTCTGATGCGTTCTGGCGAGCTGACGAATACTTTCCAGGGTTTTGTCGCCGATGCCTCGAGTGGGGGTGTTGACCACGCGCTCAAAGGCCGGGTCTGAGTGCCTGTCTTCCATCAGCCGCATATAGGCCAACGCATTCTTGATTTCAGCGCGCTCGAAGAAGCGCTGCCCACCGTAAATTTGATAGGGAATGTTCAGGCGCAGAAGCGCCTCTTCCAGCACCCGAGATTGCGCGTTCGAGCGATATAGGATGGCAGCTTCATTGGGGCTGCCGCCGTCTTCAACCCACTGTTGAATGCGTTCGGCGATAAAACGCGCTTCATCGAGGTCATTGAAGCCCGCATAGACTTTGAGCGGCTCACCCTTATCACCATGGCACCAAAGCTCCTTGCCCAGTCGGTTGGTGTTGCGCTGAATCAGGCCGTTGGCTGCCTGCAAAATGGTCTGGGTGGAGCGGTAGTTTTGTTCCAGGCGCACTGTGGCCACGGCGGCGAAGTCGTTGGTGAATTGGTGGATGTTCTCGATCTTGGCGCCGCGCCAGCCGTAAATGGACTGATCGTCGTCCCCTACCGCCATCACCCTCGACGTTTGGCCTGCCAGCACCCGCAGCCAAGCGTATTGAATGGTATTGGTGTCTTGAAACTCGTCCACCAGTAAGTGTGAGAATCGCTGCTGGTAGTGTGCGAGCAGCTGGGCGTCGTTCAGCCACAGCTCATGGGAGCGCAGCAGCAGTTCGGCAAAATCGACCAAGCCGCCCTGATCGCAAACCTCTTCATAGGCCTGATAAATGCGCTTATGGGTAATCTGAAACAGGTCTTCACCGGAGGCCACTTCGTGGGCACGCTTGCCCTCATCTTTTTGGCCGTTGATGAACCAAGCGGCCTGTCGAGCGGGCCATTTTTTTTCATCAACGTCCTGGGCTTTCATGATGCGCTTGATTAAACGCACTTGGTCATCGCTGTCGATGATCTGAAAATTCTGCGGCAGCTTGGCTTCGGCCCAGTGCATGCGCAGCAGTCGGTGCGCCAAGCCATGAAACGTACCCACCCACATCGAGCGGGCGGAGACATTGAGCAGGGATTCAGTGCGCGCGCGCAGTTCCGCCGCCGCTTTGTTCGTAAACGTTACCGCCAGAATGCCATGTGGAGAGACGCCTTCGACATCGATCAGCCAGGCAATGCGGTGCACGAGAACGCGAGTTTTGCCGCTGCCAGCACCAGCAACGACGAGTGCGTTGGATAGGGGAGCTGAGACCGCGTCACGCTGGGATTCATTCAGTCCATCGAGAATATGCGAGATGTCCAAGGGCGCCCCAACTGCGGTATGACCGGCTTATCCTACCTTAGCCACACCACTGGCGCTTATCTCCCAGTACAAAACAGTGCGAAAGGGTGCGAAAAAACGTCTAGCGCCTACCTAGGTCTGGGCGCTGTCCGAGGTCGCCTCCTCGTGCTCGACTGGGTCCGCCTCATACTCCTCACCCCGCGCCTGAACGTCGAAGTCCAAGGTATGCATGGTAATCAGTTGGCCTATGCCCTGACCTTGGTCGGTCATATGCAGTCTGTTGAGAATTTCATCTACCAAGCCGCGAACTTCTGATCGCAGTTCGGCCAATTCTTCCGCGGTGGCAGTAAGAGACTGGATACCCACTCGGTAAAAACGCTGTACATAGGACTGCGGTAACCATGACTGCACCTCGCCACGCAGACCGCCAATGGGCGCGCTACTCTCTGGTACCGCCTCTTTGTTGCGCTGACGATCCAGTTGTCCCTGATCGATCACTGACTCTATGTGACGCGCCAGGACAAAGGCGTAGCGGCTGCGCAGTTGGTCGATGATGGAGGGATGTTTGCCAGGGTTTTCCAGCGCATCCCAGATGGCCTTGCCGCGAAATCCTGACAGCGACCCGCCCTTTACCGGCGCTGCCCCCCCTTGCGGTGCAGCACCCCCAGCGATGTCCTCGCCCTCGACTCGCTGGCCTTCAAGCGATCGAAGTCGCACCAAGATATAGCTCATGACAATGAAGAGGATGACAACCAGAACGATTGTCAGGGTTATTAACAAGATCGGTACTAAATTTTGGGTCACATATCACTCCGTCTGCAATCGTGACAGGCGCTCATAGGCACCAATGACTGCATTTTGTTGCTCTACGCTGTGATTATCTTCACGTCCTATGTTGTTATTTTTCTTTAAATATCAACCATTAATTGACACTCAACAAGTCTTTTCGCCAAGGCCACGGCGCAGGTCCACAATTACTGTGAAGCGCCTCACAAATCTTCCTTGGCCCCTAGGACCTGTTTGGCAACGCGAGCGCGCTCGATGATGTAAAGGTCTGCCACCGTCGCCTCTACCTGTTGCATGCTGGAGCGCATGGTCGACAGCTCTCGACGCACGCCTCGTATGGACGACACCTCAGCGCTTTGCGCATCCAGCGCTTGTTGCAGGCGTGTCAACGCTTGGCCTAAGGCTTTGTTGTCGTTTTGCAGTTGCAGTAGTTGCCCCGCGAGGGCCTGCTGCGTCTGTGTCAGCGCCGATGCCGTGGTATTTGTCACGTCACTTGGCACCGCAGCCAGCGCTTCGTTGAGTTCCACCATGGCAATTTCGTTCGCCGCCAGCATTTCACGCTGGGCCAGCTGATTGGCCAAACCTTCGTCGAGGCGCATTTCAATAGCGCTGAAGGTTTCAATACCCCGAGTCATTTGTATGGTGCGCTTCGCCATGGCACCCAACATGGCGTCAATTTCGCCAACTTTGGATGACAGCTGAGCGGCCATCAGTACGTAGAACAGTACCGCCCCGAGCAGCGCCGTGCACAACCCGCCGACAGAGTACATCGTAAACTGACGCGACTTTTGCAGTTGCTCTGCGATCTCTTCGATCATCGGATGAGCAGTCGATATACGCACCCGTTCGCCGCCGACGCTTATTTGCAGGTTGGGTTCCTCGCCTTCTGATGCAGACTCTGCCTCAGCAGCTTTTGCCTTTGGCGGTTCCATCAGCTGCTCAACCGCTGGCAGGGCATCCTCAGACTCTGGGCTTGGCGTTTTGACCAAGGCCGAAGGCGCACTGGCGTCTGCAAGTACGTCTTCTATCTCTGCGGCACGCTCCTGTACGTTTTTAGCAATGGCCTCAACAGCTTCTTGCGTGTCATCCACAGAGTCTTGGCCATCGCTGGATGCTTCAGCGGCATCGGTAACCTCTCCGGTTGGCTGCGCGGCTGCCTCTTCTGCTGTCGGTTTTTCTTCGTCTGCCATGTTTTTCTCCAAATATCGCTTGGGTTGGCTCGGTTATATTTGTCCGCTATTACGCAGCACGCTGCCGTCAATGAAGTAAGGCTGCGCGGTGATGCCAAATTGTGTCAGGTACTCGCGGGCTTGGCCTCGGTCAACAAAGGGACCGCTTACCGTAACAAATCGGTCTGCCTTGACCGCCACTTTAACGCCTGGCAACTGATTGTTGTTGTTGCGCCAAATCAGCGCACTTTGCGGCAAGCGAAAAGACGCGTGCTGCACGTATACACCAGGCTCAAATGCTGTCGGCCTAGGGCGCTCAGCGGGCGCTGCTGCGTTGACAGCATTGCTCGTCACCAAGGGCGTCACCACCGGAAAAAGGGCTTTCAAGCCTTCCTCTGCATCAACCACCTGAGGCCCCGCAGCAGTTTGCGGCTGTTGCGCGCTTGTCGCTGCGTTGTTGGGTAGCGGCGTATTCGGCTTGGCGACGTCGGCTGCCGCGATTTGCGGCGCTACCAGATCAGGTTTGGCAATCGGCATATTAACCCGGCTTACCTGTTCTCCTTGTGCATCTGCTTGGACATTCGGTATTGCCGCCGGTGTCGTCTGCGGCGCAGCCACTTGCTCACTCAACCACGCACTGGCGCTACTGGTTAGCGCGCTCGTGGTTGAACCCGCCCAGCGGAAAAAATCTGCGTTAGGACTGAAATACAGGCCGACAATCAGCAGGCAGGCAATGCCTGAGCAGGCCAGCACGCGAGTGTTGGAGACACCACTGATGGGCGGTTTTGGCGCCTGCAGGGTTTTCTTGTTCGTCGATGGAAGGGCCGCCGCTGCAGAACTGTCCAACGCCTGTGCCTGTTCACGCGCCGGCAGCATTTGCTCGGCCCTGCGCATTAGCTTGGACAAATCCGAAGCCGCTGGCAGCTCTGACAGATTCGCGCTCTCATCGTATTCAACCGTCACGCCAAGGGATCGAATCAACTGCTGAATTTGTCCCGCCTCGGGTCGACCCTTGGCGGCTTCCGCCAAGGCTTGGCACTGGGCTTCGCTGGGTGTTTGAAAGACCACGTGTTGGGCTCTAAGGCGCTCGGCAAGTTTTTGCAGGTGCGGTGACTCGGGTCGGGCCTGGCGAGAGTGCACAATGATCGCAACCCCCGCAGCCTTGAACTGTTTCACCATGTTCGCCGCCATTTGCAGCAGTTCAGACTGCGCAGGTCCGGGCAGCTCGTAGAGCCATATCTCCCGCGTTCTGACGATACGCTTGGCTTGCAGGGCCGCAATATCCATGGCGGCGAGGTGCGCGTTGAGCCGCTCCAACAAACCATCGCTGCTCTTCGGCATTTTGCGAATGGCAACCTTGGCATCGGCCAACCCTGACGCCTTGTTGATCTCGGCCAATATGGTGCGCGTGTAGTGGGCGAGCAAATTCTCGTGCCGAGCCGACGCTATGACGACGTTACCGGCGTGCGCGAGTGACGCCTGGCACCCCAGCAGGGTTTGCGCGTCTTCTTCGCTAAAGCATAGAGCTGCGTTGAGGGTCGGTTCTTCCTTTAACGGGATCATCGTATCTTTCCTTGGCGTTCCATTAATGTGTTCATAGTTCTAGCGCCTGCCCATCAGCCGAGCCCTGTTGGCGTCGACCGCTTTCGTCGAAGACCAGGTCTTCAGGCACTTGGGGCTTGGGTTTAACAACTCGCTGTCCGCCTCGGGTGACGGAGTTCAGTCCATAGACGTAGGCGATGACCTGGGCGACGGCGTGGAATAACCCCGACGGTATGTACATACCCACATCGCAGGTGAAATACAGCGCACGAGCCAACAAGGGCGCCTCAAAGATCTCGACCGCGTTGTCGTTGGCGCTTTCGCGGATACGCGCGGCCATAAAGTTCTTGCCCTTGGCCACCACCCTGGGGGCTTCCTCTTTGTCCATTTCATAGACGAGGGCCACGGCAAAGTGTTGCGGGTTGGTAATCACGACGTCGGCACCGGGTACGTCATCGAGCTGCCGCTGCTGCGCCATTTCGCGCTGCTTGGCACGAATACGCTGCTTCACCTCAGGCTGACCTTCAACCTCTTTCATCTCATCTTTGATTTCTTGCTTGGTCATTTTGAGTTTTTTGATGAACTCATAGCGCTGATAGGGCACGTCGATCATGGCGATAATCACCAGCGCGACAGTGGCCACCAATGCGCCTAACAAAACGGTTTCGACGCTTGCAGCGATGGCGAGATTGATTGGGCTATCGCCAATTTTCAGGATCGAGTCCAAATTGAAGTACAGATAGGAACCACCAATAGAGGCAACCAGCGAGAATTTCGCTAGGGCCTTACCAAGTTCTACCAGTGCCTTGAGACCAAAAATACGACTCATGCCCTTAATCGGATTCAGTTTGCTGGCTTTCGGCGCAAAGGCTTTGGCGGA